>OGOL01001261.1_pt1 | contig 24320 bp, 17 predicted proteins | sample 1552641 | NCBI WGS metagenome assembly OGOL01 (sample SAMEA2580140, study PRJEB22360) | human gut metagenome | biome: human gut; feature: human-associated habitat; material: faeces | place: Denmark | collected 2008/2010 | reverse complement strand
CCTCTCCGTCAGCGCTTATGCGCTGCCACCTCTCCCAAAGGGAGAGGCCTTGGCAATACCCACAGCAAGGCTGTGTGGTTCCGCCAGAGGCTCCCCCTTCGGGGGAGCTGGCAAAGCCGCAGGCTTTGACTGAGAGGGCGAGGATGTTACCCTTCCCCCTGCAAATACCTCCGGATCTCCTTCTCTGCTTCCTGCACCTCTTCATGGAACATGCGGGCAGAGACACGGAGGGCACCATGGCCCAGAATGATGACCTGTTCCATGCCATCAGAGGTGGCCACGCGGACGCGGCGGCCCTTGCCGATCTCATGGGTGACACGCTCGATGAACATATCGGCGGTCTCGGCTTCCCGGGTGTAGACCACATGGATATTGTGGTACTGCTCTATGCTGCCGGGGCTGCCCGGCACACGGTAGGCATCAAACACAAGGATGAGCACGCACTTCTTAAAGCCCTGATAGTTGCAGAGGATGTCCATCAGCCTGTGGCGGGCCGCTTCCAGGCTCTCTTTGGAGAGTGCGTTCAGCTCGTCCCATGCAAAGATGATGTTGTAGCCGTCCACCAGCAGGTATTCGGGCTGGATCTCCCACTGCTCGGCGTTGAAATCAGGGCGTTCCCGCTTCTGGGTGGGGCGGAACGCCGCCAGCGGGTCCCGCTTGATGGGCCCATAGGTCTGTTCAAAAATCTTCAGCAGCTCAGCATCCTCTTCCAGGGTGGCGCGGTAGGCGGCCATCCGGCGGGGACGGGCCTGCACCGTTTCCTCGGTCTTTGCAGTCTTGCCCCAGCCGCTGTCCACATGCATGTGGCTGCGCACCTGCTCCCAGGGCACCACAAATCCGGCCCCGTGGGCGCAGAACACCGAATCCGCCGGGTTGTCGAGGTCGTGTTCCGGCTCATAGCCCGCAGCCTCGATGACCTCTGCTGCATTGTGGCAGGGGCGGTAGCCGTCCAGCGTCAGGGTCAGGTGTCCCCTGCCCCGGGTGTAGCCCACCACCTCCATGGGGTAGCTGCGCATGGTGGAGGCCGGTGCGGTGCCGGTGAGCAGAGTGGTATCCCCGTCGGCTCCGGTCTCGGGCGGGTCAAAGCTGCCGCCCATGTTCTGGATATCGTTCATGGCGCGTCCCACGTTGTCAGAGGGCAGCTCCAGCCGGAAGGCATACCACGGCTCCAGCAGCTGGGTCTTGTGGATTTGGTCTGCCATCATCAGGCCCTGCCGGACGGCGCGGTAGGTCGCCTGCCGGAAGTCGCCGCCCTCAGTGTGCTTGAGGTGAGCGCGGCCCGCAATGAGGGTGATCTTCACATCGGTCAGAGGTGCCCCGATGAGCACACCCAGATGCTGCTTTTCCTCAAGGTGCGTCAGCACCAGCCGCTGCCAGTTCTTGTCCAGCACCTCTTCCCGGCAGTCGGCGGCAAACTGCATTCCGCTGCCACGGGGCAGCGGCTCCAGCTTGAGGTGGACTTCCGCATAGTGGCGCAGGGGCTCGTAGTGGCCCACGCCCTCCATGGCTTCGGTGATGGTCTCCTTATACAGGATGCCGCCGGGGCCGAAGCTGACCTCCAACCCGTACCGCTCGGCCAGCAGGCTTTTCAGCACCTCCAGCTGGATCTCGCCCATCAGTTGGACATGGATCTCGCCCAGGGTCTCGTTCCAGACCACATGGAGCTGGGGCTCCTCCTCTTCCAGCCGATGGAGCTTTCCCAGCGCGGCGTGCACGTCTGCCCCCTTGGGCAGCAGCACCTGATAGCTCAGCACCGGCTCCAGCACCGGCAGGTCACTGTCCCGTTCCGCCCCCAGACCCTCGCCCGGGTGGGCTTTGGTCAGGCCGGTAACGGCGCACACCTGGCCGGGGCCGATGCACTCCGCCAGCGTAAACTTTGCGCCGGAGTAGAGCCGCAGCTGATTGGCCTTTTCGGCCCATGGCTCCCCATCGACCTCTCCGGTGAGCTGGGCTTTCACCTTGAGCACACCGCCGGTCACCCGCAGCCAGGTCAGGCGGTTCCCCTGCTCATCCTGGCTCACCTTGAACACCTTGGCCCCGAAGGCTTCCAGCGCGGGGGCCGGGCGGGTATAGCGGTCCAAGCCCTCCACCAGCGCGTCCACACCCTGCAGCTTCAGGGCTGAGCCAAACCAGCAGGGAAACACATGCCGCCGGGCAATGGCGGGGATGAGGTCGGTATCGGTCAGGATTCCCCGGTCCAGCATCGTCTCCATCAGCCGCTCATCGCAGAGAGCCAGCGCCTCGTCCCGGTCGGCCTGCTCTGCCCCAAAATCCACAAAGCCATCCCCCAGCCGACGGTTCAGCTGGGTCAGAAGCGCTTCCCTGCCCGGGCCGGGCAGGTCCATCTTGTTCACAAACACAAAGGTGGGGATGCGGTACCGCCGCAGCAGCCGCCAGAGCGTCTCGGTATGGCTCTGCACGCCGTCGGTGCCGCTGATGACCAGCACCGCATAATCCAGCACCTGCAGTGTCCGCTCGGTCTCCGTGGAAAAATCCACATGGCCCGGGGTGTCCAGCAGGGTAAAATCGGTATTGCCCGCTGTGAAGAGGGCCTGCTTGGAGAAAATGGTAATGCCGCGCGCCTTTTCCAGCGCGTCGGTGTCCAGAAAGGCATCCTTATGGTCCACCCGGCCCAGCTTGCGGATGGTGCCGGTGCCGTAGAGCAGGGCCTCGGAAAGGGTGGTCTTGCCGCTGTCCACATGGGCCAGAATGCCGATGACCAGCTGCTTGTGCTCTTGTTCCATGCCGCGGCCCCCTTACAGCACGCTGGCGATCAGCGCAGCAGCGACCAGCGGCAGGCCCAGCACCAGATTGGAGAGCAGGCTGCAATAGGTGCGCTCCTCGGGTTCCAGCTCCTCAAAAGAGACGATCTTCTCATCCGCATAGTCGATGATGGAGCGGGTGGAGTGGATCTTTTTCTGCCGCTTGCCCATCCCCTTGAATTCCTCCAGCAGGTGGTGGATGGTCACGCCATCCAGCCGCAGGTAGTCCACCCAGGCCCAGATGAGCAGCACCACGCCGCACAGAAAGCCCGGGGCCTCCCAGATGGTAAACGTGCCATCGCTGACATAGCGCTGCCACAGCAGCATCAGCACGGCCACAATGGAGGTGCGGGTCACGGTCTTATATAAAATGGGGTGGAACATGTAGCGTTTGTACATCGAGGTCAGTTTCTTCATGGTGCGCTCCTTATTGATACAGATACACTTTATTGTATCATGTTTTTGTGAAAAAAGATAGCTGTTTTGTGCGCACAGCGTGAACAGTTTCTCTCTTTCGCCTGTTCTTTGCAGATATACAGTCCTTTCCATTTTATGGTAATTTTTTCCATATTCTTTTTCCATGAAAGTGTTTGTCACCGTTTTGTTTTCAATTCTATGCTGTGGCGGATTGACTTCTTTTCAGTAAAGTGCTAAAATATACAGTGGTGTGACTTTTGTCTTTCCTGTGCACTTTTGGGAAAGGCAGACAGCCTCACTGCGTTTAGGAAAAGGAAAAACGCGCGGCTCTGTCCGCGCAAGATCTGGGAGGATCATCCAATGAGCTTCAATTTTGATCGCCGCACCTTCCTGAAGGGTGCAGGTGCTGTGGGTGCCGCCAGCCTGCTGGCAGCCTGCGGCGAAAAGTCCAACAACACCGGCAATGGTGCTGCCGCCAGCGGCGCTGCTGCCCCCAACTCCACCGGCGCTACCCCCCTGAAGGAGTTCATCTCCTTTGAGAGCGGCAACCGTGAGCTGGAAAGCTGGAACATGCTGTACACCCAGAAGGCTGAGGATGCCAACGTGGTCACCAACCTGTGGGACGGCCTGCTGAGCTTTGACCGCTACCCGCCATCGCTTCCAGCTGGGAGCACAATGAGGATGCCACTGTCTGGACCTTCCACCTGCGGGACGACGTGGACTGGGTGGATTGCAACGGTGAGGTGAAGGCTCACCTGACCAGCAAGGACTTCCTGGTTGGTTTTGAATGGGTGATGAACGCCATCAAGAACGAGGCCAACAACACCTCCATGCCCAACGATACCATTGTGGGTGCTTACGAGTACTACGAGCTGACCAAGGAAGCCGGTGACGCTGCTGCTGACATGACCTACGAGGACATGCTGGCTGCCGGTGTGGGCATTGAGGCCCCGGATGATTACACTCTGGTGTTCACCTGCCCCAGCGCCTGCCCCTACTTTGATACCGTTGCCGCCTACAACAGCTTCTACCCCGTGGCCCCTGCTCTGATCGAGGAGCTGGGTGTTGAGGGCTTCCGGAGCTGCGACAACACCACCATGTGGTACAACGGACCCTATGTGGTGGAGGAGTACATCCAGGGCAACACCAAGAGCTACATCCCCAACCCCAACTACTACGATGCTGCCAACGTCAGCCGCTTTGAGCGCTTCACTGTCACCATGATCAGCGACGGTTCCATCAGCCTGCAGCTGTATCAGAGCCGCGAGCTGGACGAGGTGGACCTGGGCGAGAGCAACATCACCACCATTCAGTCCGATCCTTCCAACGAGTACAATCAGCAGCTGTGCGAGAAGCGTGCCAAGAAGTTCAGCTACTGCTTCATCTTCAACTACGACAAGAAGAACACCGATGGCACCCCCGATGAGAACTGGAACAAGGCCATTGCCAACAAGGCCTTCCGTCAGTGCTTCTCCAAGGGCATGGTGCTGAACAAGTTCTTCGCCCGTTACAACCCCATCAATCCCCTGAAGTGCGAGAACGATTTCTTCACCATGAAGGGCCTGTGCTACACCTCTGACGGCACCGACTACACCAACCTGGTGGCCAAGGAGATGGGTCTGGACGGCGAGGCTTACGATGGCAAGACCATGAAGCGCCTGCGAGCCAACAACGGTGACATCACCGAGCTGAAGAAGCAGGCCATGGAAGAGCTGAGCGCCATTGGTGTCACCTTCCCTGTTCACTGCTCCTACTATATTCTGGCTGGCTCCACCTCCGCTCTGGATAGCGCAACCGTCCTGAAGCAGTGCTTCACCGACAGCTTCGGCGATGACTTCATCGTGCTGGATATCAACACCTTCGTGTCCTCCACCATGAAGGAAGTCGTGGCGCCCAAGCTGCAGAGCTTCGTCCACATGGGCTGGGGCGCTGACTTCGGCGATCCCATCAACTTCCTGACCCAGATCATCGTTCACGACGACAACGCTTACTACAGCTGCAACATGACCAACATCGCAGGGATTGTGAACAATGGCCCCGCCAGCTACCAGACCGAGCTGGTTGCCGCCTACGAGAAGTTCACCGATCTGGTGAACGAGGGCCGTGCCATCGTTGACGACACCGATGCGCGCTACGCCGCATTTGCCAAGGCCGAGGCTTACTTCCTGGACGAGAACCTGATCTTCCCCACCGTCTACGATATCACCTGGTGCCTGACTCACGTCAACGAGTACAGCAAGATCAACGCAATGTATGGTCCCTGCAACTACAAGGCTGTGAACTGGGAGACCAGCGAGGAGGCTTACACCACCGAACAGTACGATGAGTTTGCTGCCGCATTCGATGCAGCCACTCAGGCCTGATCGCGTGAACCCATAGCAAAAAGCAGAACCGGACGTTTTTGAAGCGTCCGGTTCTTTTTTTCTCCCTGACAGCACAAAACCCCGCCGCGCGGGAAAGCTCCCAGCGCGGCGGGGTCATTGTGTTAAAATACAGGAAAGCGGTTCAGCTTACAGCTGGCTTTCATACTCCTTGCGGTAGCCTTCCAGCTCACGCTGGTTGCCATACACAAAGTGGCCGTTTGCGATCTCTTCCCAAACCGGCTTATCCACGCTGTAATCGTGGATCGAGGGGTCATAGACCAACAGCTTCTTGTGCTTTTCGAGGCTGGGGTCAGGGATGGGAACCGCGCTCAACAGGGCTTTGGTGTAGGGATGCAGCGGATGGAGGAACAGCTCCTCCGCCTCAGCCAGCTCCACGATGCGGCCCTTGCTGATAACGGCGATACGATCCGAGATGAACCGGACCACCGACAGGTCATGTGCAATGAACAGGTAGGTCAGGCCGCGGCTCTTCTTCATCTCGTTCAGCAGGTTCAGCACCTGTGCACGGATGGAGACATCCAGTGCAGAGATGGGCTCATCGGCCACGATGAACTCCGGCTCCATGACCAGTGCACGGGCAATGCCGATGCGCTGGCGCTGGCCGCCCGAGAACTCGTGGGGGAAGCGGGAGGCAAACTCCGGCAGCAGGCCGACCTCATGCAGGGCGTTCATCACCTTTTCATGCAGGTCTTCCTGATCTTTGTAGAGATGATGGTTCAACAGGCCCTCAGCAATGATATACTCCACCTTGGCGCGCTCGTTCAGCGAAGCCATGGGGTCCTGGAAGATCATCTGGATCTTGCGGATGACCTCCTTGTCCAGTTCCTTGGAGATCTTGCCGTTGATCTTCTGGCCCTTGAAGAAGATGTCGCCGCCGGAGGTCGGGTTGATGCGGCAGATGGCACGGCCAATGGTGGTCTTGCCGGAGCCGGACTCGCCGACCAGCGAGAAGGTCTCGCCCTTATAGATGTCAAAGTTGACATGATCGACAGCAACAAATTTCTTCTTACCGGAGCCAAAGGTGATCTGAAGGTCTTTCAGCTCAATCAGCTTTTCGCGTTCAGCCATTTAAGTTGGCGCCTCCCATCTTTCCCATTTTCTCACGCAGGTTCTGGATGGAGTGCGGCCGCTCGATCTTGGGAGCGCGCGGGTCCAGATACCAGGTCTTTGCGGCGTGGGTCTCGGACACCTGGAAGAACGGAGGCTCTTGCACAAAGTCGATTGCCAGCGCATGCTTGTTGCGGGGCGCAAATGCGTCACCCTTGATCTCGTTGAACAGGTTCGGGGGAGTACCATCCACGCTGGGCAGGGCCTCACCCTTGGTGCCCAGCTGCGGCAGAGCCTGCAGCAGAGCCCAAGTGTAGGGATGCCATGCGTCGTAGAAGATCTCCTCGACAGTGCCGTATTCCACGATCTGGCCGGCATACATCACGGCCACACGGTCTGCCACGTTTGCCACAACGCCCAGGTCATGGGTGATGTAGATAACGGACATGCCCAGCTCCTTCTGCAGGTCGCGGATCAGCTGCAGGATCTGTGCCTGAATGGTCACGTCCAGCGCAGTGGTGGGCTCGTCGCAGATCAGGATCTGCGGGCGGCAGGCCGCTGCAATGGCAATGACGACACGCTGACGCATACCGCCGGAGAACTCGTGGGGGTACTGCTCGTACCGACGCTCGGGGTCGGGGATACCCACCTTGCCCAGCATCTCGATGGCAGCCTTTTTGGCTTCCTCGCCCTTCAGACCCTGGTGATGCTCAATGCTCTCCTGGATCTGCTTGCCGATCTTCTTCAGCGGGTTCAGGCTGGTCATGGGGTCCTGCATGACCATGGCGATCTTTTTGCCGCGGACACCCAGCCAATCCTTCTCGGTGAACTTGGTCATATCGCGGCCTTCAAACATGATGGAGCCGCCGGTAATCATACCGTTGGCATCCAGCATACCCACAAAGGTCTTGGTGAATACGGACTTGCCCGAGCCGGACTCGCCCACGATGGCAAGGGTCTCGCCTTCGTACAGGTCCAGCGAGCACTTGCGGATGGCGTTCAGCTTGCGGCCGCGCAGGCTGAAAGTGATCTCCACGTCTTTGGCAGAGATAATCGGTTGTCTATCCATTTACGTCTCTCTCCAATCTATCAAACGTGGTTGCGCGGATCAGCCGCATCCGACAAAGCGTTGCCCATGATATAGAAAGAAATGGAAATGATGGACACGATGGATGCAGGGAAAACCAGCAGGTACGGATAATCCAGGAAGAAGCCGCGCACCTTGCTCAGGATCAGGCCCAGAGAAGGCGTGTCGATGCCCAGGCCCAGGCCCAGGTAGGACAGCGTGGATTCCAGATTGATGGTGCCCGGGATGGACAGTGCCATACGCAGGATGATAACGGAGACCAGATACGGCAGGATGTTCTTGGTCAGCACGCGCCACAGCGGGGTGCCCAGGCAGCGGGACGCGAGGTTATACTCGCGGTCACGGAACATGAACACCATGTTGCGGACACGGCGTGCCATAGAAAGCCAGTTGATGGCAATCATGGAGATGGCCATGATCCAGAAGCTCTGGCCCACCATCAGGGCGATCAGGGTCATATAGATGATATAGGGCACGTTGTCGATCAGGTTGTACAGCTCCGTGAAGAAGCGGTCCAGGCTGCGCACATAGCCCCAGATCAGGCCGAAGATCACGCCCACGATGCTCTCGCCCACGGCGACCACCAGAGCCAGACGGATGGAAACCTGGGTGGCATACCACACCTGGCACCAGTAGTCACGGCCCAGGTTGTCGGTACCGAACCAGTACTCACTGTTGGGCTTGATGAAAGCCTTGCTGGAATCAGAGATCAGGGTGGTGTAGTGATACTTGCCGATGCCCAGCGCAATGAAGGAGAACACCGTCAGCGCCAGGAACAGGATCAGGCAGAAGACAGCGACCTTCTGCTTGAGGAAGTTCTGGATGACAGAACCCCAATAGGAATAGTTGGAGTAGCCGATGCGTTCAGCTTCTTCCGGGGAATAATCCACAAAGTAGAACAGTTCTTCGGGCTTCTTGCCCTCAAAATCCGATGCCTTAGCCATCAGCGAGCCTCCTCCTTTCCGGTCAGAGTAATACGGGGGTCAACCACCATCATCAGCACATCGCCCAGGAACACGCCCACGATGCCCAGCACAGCGTAGAGGATGACCAGCGTCTGCACAACGTTCAGGTCATAGCGCTGGATGGCATCCGTCAGCAGGGGGCCCATGCCGGGAACGGAGAAGAACCGTTCCATCAGCAGGGAGCCGCCCACCGTCAGCAGGATGGACTGGGGGATATACTGCACCATGGGAACCATGGCGTTGCGCAGAACATGCTTAAACATGATCTCGCGGGAGCTCAGGCCCTTGACACGGGCCAGCTTGATATAGTCGCGGGTCAGCTCATCCACCATGTAGCGGCGGGTCCACAGGGCATAGCCTGCAATGGATGCCAGCGAAAGGCAGGTGATGGGCAGCACGCTGGAAGCACCCACATTGCGGGTGGAATACAGCGTGGGGAATCCCAGGTACTTGGAACCAAAGACCAGCACCAGAGAATACGACACCAGCGACGGGACCGCGTTGACGAACACGGTGTAGGCCGTGCCGATCCAGTCGAATACCTTGTCCTTGAATGCCGCCTGCAGGATGCCCATCAGCACACCGACCACCAGAGAGATGCCGGAGGCGATGAGGCCCAGACGCATGGAGACACCAAACTTTTTACCAATGACCTTGACCACCGGGGCACCGTTCTGGATGCGGCGGGAAGTGCCGAAGTCCAGATGCAGCAGGTTGTTATAGAACTTGACCAGCTGGGTGGGGATGGGATCGGTCAGGCCAGCTGCTTCCAGAGCGGCGGTCTTCTGCTGATCGGTAAACTTCATGAGCTGTTCCTCAGTGAAGTAGTAGTCCGTCGGCAGGCAGCGCATCATCAGGAAAACTGCTGTTGCGATCAGAAAGATTGTGACAAGCGACTGGAGCAGCCGCTTAACCGTGTATTTTAACATGTTATCGAACCCTTAACTTTTATTTCTACCCTTTCGGGCGGGGAAACGGGGAGCTTAAGCCTTGGTAGCTGCGTCGAATGCAGCGGCGAACTCCTCGTACTGCTCGGTGGTGTAAGCCTCTTCGCTGGTCTCCCAGTTCACAGCCTTGTAGTTGCAGGGACCATACATAGCGTTGATCTTGCTGTATTCGTTGGCGTGGGTCAGAGTCCAGGAAACATCGAAGTTGCAGGGGCAGGCCAGAACGCTGTTGAGCATGTTGGCCTCAGCCTTTGCGAAGGCAGCGTAGCGGGCATCGGTATCATCAACGATGGCCTTTGCGGTGTTGACCAGATCGGTGAACTCCTCGTAGCAGGCCACCAGATCCTTCTGCCAGTCAGCGGGGCCAGCCTCTACGACCTTGGCGATGTTGGAGTAGTACCAGCTGTAGTAAGCGTTGTCGTCGTGCAGGATCTCCTGACCAACGAAGTTGACAGGATCGCCGTAGTCAGCGCCCCAGCCGTTGATGACGAAGCTCTGCAGCTGAGGATTACGGACTTCCTGGGTGATGGAGGAGACGTAGGTCTTGATGTCCAGCACGATGAAGTCATCGCCGAAGCTGTCGGTGAAGCACTGCTTCAGAACCGTTGCGGTATCCAGAGCGGTGGTGGAACCAGCGATGATGTGGTAAGCAGCGTGGACGGGGAAGGTGACGCCGATGGCGCTCAGCTCGTCCATAGCCTGCTTCTTCAGGTCAGCAATGTCGCCGTTGTTAGAACGCAGGCGGATCATGGTCTTGCCGTCGTAAGCCTCGCCGTCGAAGCCCATCTCCTTGGCCACCAGGGTGGTGTACTCCTGGCCCTGGGTGTTATAGCAGACACCCGGCATGGTGTAGTAGTCGTTCTCGCACTTCAGGGGGTTGATCTTGTTGGTACGGGCATAGTAGTTGGTCAGATTCAGGCCCTTGTAGAAGCACTGACGGAAGGCAGTGTTGGCAATTGCCTTGTTCCAGTTGTCGTCGGGGGTGCCGTCCTCGTTGTTCTTCTGGTAGTTGAAGTGCATCTGGTAGCTGTACTTCTTGGGGCGCTTCTCACACAGCTGAGCATTGTACTCGCTGTTGGGATCAGCCTGGATGGTGGTCAGGGTGCTCTCGCCCACATCCATCTCGTCCAGCTCACGGTTCTGGTACAGCTGGAAGGTGACGGTGCCGTCGCTGATCATGGTGACGGTGAAGCGGTCGAAACGGGACACATCGTTTGCACCAAAGTAGTTGGGGTTGGGGATGTAGCTCTTGGTGTTCTGGCTGATGAACTCCTCCACCACATAGGGACCATTGTACCACATGTTGGTGTAATCGCAGGCACGGAAGCCCTCGATGCCCAGCTCGTTGATCAGATCCTCAGAGACGGGGTAGAAGCTGGTGTAGGCAGCAACGGTATCGAAGTAGGGGCAGGGATCCTTGCAGGTGAAGACCAGGGTGTAGTCATCCGGAGCCTCAACGCCCACGCCTGCATCCAGCATATCCTGGTAGGTCAGCTCGGCAGCAGCGTCGCCCATGTCACTGGTCTTCTGATAGTAGTCAGCAGCGCCCACCAGAGTCTCGTTGGGCATGGAGGTGTTGTTGGCCTGGTTCTTGGCTGCGTTCAGCACCCACTCCAGACCCACGAGGAAGTCCTTGCTGGTCAGGTGAGCCTTGACCTCGCCGTTCACATCCACCCAGTCCACATCGTCGCGGAGGTTGAAGGTCCAAACGGAAGAGTCCTCATTGTGGCTCCACTCCTTGGCCACGGAAGGCACAGCCTTGCCGTAGCAGTCAAAGCTCAGCAGACCTTCCCACAGGTTGGTGGTGACATTCATGTCGGAAGCCATCTGGCTGTACAGCATGTTCCAGCTCTCCAGCTCACGGTTGGTGCTCTCCCAGGAGATGAACTCCTTCAGCGGGGTAGCGCCGGTGGTGTTGGGAGCGCTGGTAGCACCAGAGGAAGCGGCGGTGGAGCTGCTGCCAGAGTTGCCGCCGCAGGCGGCCAGAATGCCGGCGGCACCAACGACACCGGAAGCCTTCAGAAAGCTGCGGCGGCTGATTGCATGAGACTCGTAGTTGTTGTTCATTGTGTTTTCCTCCCTATAATAATTCCGTGCTTCAGTGCATGGTGCAGGGCGGGATGTCCTGCTGTTTTCCCACTATTCTGCGGAGGTTTTTTGAATCCTGTATTGCCAGGGAATACAAAAGAGCGCAGAAACAGACCCCTCTGTCTGCACCTGTGCTCCTCCCGCAAAACCTTAACACGTCATATATTGTATCATTGAAATAAAAAGATGTCAATGGAACACACACAGCTTTTTCTTCAAAAAGCAAAGTCTGCCGCGCAAAAACGATGAAATATATTTGCTTTTACATGGTAAAGCGTGCAGGAAATTTAACAGACAATGCTGCGGACAAAACAACCGGAATTGTTCTCGTCAAAAAGACACCGTATTTTCTGCTTTATATTCTAAAAGAGCAGGCGCTCCACGCTTTGCGAAGAGCTCCTGCTTTTGGAAAACCGAATTATTAAAACAAGTCACCGTGCCAGTGCGTTCTGGATCTTTGCAAAATCCTCCAGCGTCAGGGCCTCGGGACGGATGCGGGCATCGAAACCGGCGGCTTCAATGGCAGCGGTCACGGCATCCTTGGGCATCCCCAGGCCGCTGGCAATGGCATTGGCGGCAGTCTTGCGCCGCTGGCCAAAGGCCGCGCGCACAAGGGCAAAATAGCCCTCCTCGTCCTCCACCTGCACGGCGGGGGTGGGGCGGATCTCCATCCGCACCACAGCACTGGTCACCTTGGGGGCCGGGTAAAAGCTGCCCGGGGCGGCGGTGAACATCATCTTAGAGGTCGCGTAATAGCTCACCGCACAGCTGATAGCACTGGAGGCCCGGGTGCCCGGGGCGGCAGCCAGACGATCGGCTGCTTCCTTCTGCACCATCACAGTCAGGCTCTCGATGGGCAGGCGGTCACCCAGCAGCTTCATCACAATGGGGCTTGTGATATAGTAGGGCAGGTTGGCGCAGACTGCCACCGGCATCCCGGGGAACTCCTGCGCGATCAGGGCTTTCAGATCCACCTTGAGCACATCCTGCAGCACCAGCTTGAAATTGTCCACACCGGCCATGGTCTCGGCCAGCAGGGGCGGCAGGCGCTCATCCACCTCGATGGAGACCACCTTTGCCGCCCGCTTTGCCAGTTCCCGAGTCAGCACGCCGATGCCGGGGCCGATCTCGAGCACGCCGTAGCGCTTGTCCACGCCGCTGGCATCCACGATCTTGGGGGGCAGGCCGGGGTTGACAATAAAGTTCTGGCCAAAGCCCTTGGAAAGGGCAAAATCATATTTTTCGCACAGGGCGCGCACATAAGACAGGTCGGTCAGTTCGGGCATGGCTCTATCCTTTCTTTTCCAAAATAACCCTCTCAGTCTCGCTTCGCTCGCCAGCTCCCCCAAAGGGGGAGCTTTTGACAAAACCGCAAACTTTGCATGAATTGCCAAGACCTCGCCCTTCGGGAGAGGTGGCAGCGCGTCAGCGCTGACGGAGAGGGTTGTTCTCTTATTCTTGACTACTGGATGCAGTGCTCTCCCCTGCTGCTTCACTTTCGGCGGGTGCGGTCTCTGCCGGAGTGCTCTCGGCAGATGCAGCCTCAGCGTCCCCTTCCGCTACGCTCTCGGCGGCGGCACTGTCGGCAGCTTCACTGGAAGCAGCCTCGTTGACACCGCTCACGGTGGTGGTGCCGCTCATCTGCTGGGCAGTGCTCACGGCACGCTGGATCTGGGGATCGTTCTCCACAGTGTAATCATAGTATGCGGTCTGCTCGTCCGCAGTCAGGGGGCGCTCCACATCCACGGTCAGGCCGGTGCCGTCAAAGCAGCTGCCGTCGCCGCAGACCAGCTTTGCCACGGTGACCACCACGGCACTGCCATCGGACAGGCGCTGGGGGCTGCTCTGGATGGTGCCCTTGCCCTGCGTGGTGGTGCCCACCAGGCGGGCACCATTCAGGGTGCGCAGGCTGCTGGCAAAGAGCTCCGCAGCGCTGGCAGTGCTTCCGTTGACCAAGCAGACCACGGGCAGGTCGATCCGGGATTCGCTGGTGCTGGTGCCCAGCAGGGTCTGGGTGCCGTTCTTGTCCTCAGCAAAGGCCAGCGTGCCCTCCGGGGCGATCAGGTCGATGCACTGAATGGCATCGTCCAGCAGGCCGCCGCCGTTATCACGCAGATCAAACACCAGGCTGCCCGCGCCGTTGGCGCTCAGGCTGCGGATGGCGTAATCCAGCTCGCTGGGGGTGGTGGAATCAAACTGGCGGATCCGGATGTAGCCCACATTGCCCTGCACCATCTGGAAATCCACGGTGGTGGAGCTGTAGCCGGAGTGGGTCAGGTCAGCGGTATGCTCGGCGGCCTCGCTGTCCAGCCAGGTCACATTGACGGTGGTGCCGCTCTCGCCGCGCAGGCGGGTCTGGATGGCATCCACGCTGCTCATGCTCTTGACATCGGTGCCGTCCACAGCGGTGATGTAGTTGCCGACCTGAATGCCAGCCTCTTTGGCGGGGGATTCATCGTAGACCTTGATGACCTTGGCATAGCCGGACTGATCCACAGCCAGCTCCACGCCGATGCCGATCAGGGTGCCGTTCTGGGTATTCATCAGCTCCGTATAGGCGGTGGCACTGAAATAGCGGGCGTACTTATCGCCGGTGCCCAGCAGGTAGCCAGCCGTCAGGCGGTCGTAGAGGGTGGTCTCATCAATGGGATAGTAATCGTTGCTGCGGACATAGCGGTCCACCTCAGCGATCTTGTTGTACATGCTTTCCTTTTCCTTCACGCTGGAAACGGTGCTGTCAAACAGGCGCATCGCCACCAGCATGGTAATGGAAAAGGTAACGGTCATAGCCAGGATGACGATGCTGACCGCCATGCCGACCGATATCTTACGGTTCATCTTCTTCCCTCCTCTGTCAGACCAGCAGCATCATAACCACGCTGCCCAGCATGGAAAGTGCAAAGATCCCTGCCAGGATCAGACAGCCCACGCGCAGAATGCGCTTGCGTTTTTCTTCCTTCATAAGCCCTGACGGCCTCCTTTGATACAATGCAGATTATTTCATGGGGATATAACCACGGGGGTTGACGGCATTGGCCTTGGAGCCGCCCTTCCAGACCTCCAGATGGAGATGGTTGCCGGTAGAGTTGCCCGTGCTGCCCACATAACCGATGACCTCACCCTGCTGGACATACCTGCCCGCCGAGGTAGCGACCGACCGCATGTGGCCGTACAGAGTGCTGTACTGGTTGCCATCGGACATTTTGCCGTGGTAGATGATGACATAGTTGCCGTAGCCGCCGCTGGACCAGCCCGCCACCTGCACATAACCGCTGGCGGCTGCATAGATGGGCGTGCCGCCCGGGGCGGCAAAGTCGGTACCGGCGTGGAGCTTGTTGACCCCCGTAACGGGGTTCTTGCGCCAGCCGTACTCACTGGAAATGCGGCTATAGCTCTTGAGCGGGCAGATGAAGCCGGTAAAGCTCAGGGTGGGCTTGGAGGCAGCGGCCGCAGCGATCATCTTCTGGATCTGCTTCTTGACCGCCTCATAGTTCATCTCGTCCGATTCAATGGCGGCCTGCGCATCCTTCTGGGCCTGCTGCGCCTCGGCAGCGCTCATCTGGGCGGCGGCCACGCTGGAGTTGAGCTCGTTCTGTTTGGCACGCATCTGGCTGTTCTGGGCATCCAGATCTGCCTTTTTGCTTTGCAGCTCGCTGCGCTGGGATTCCAGCGTCAGCTTATCGCTTTCCAGCGCTTCCTTGGCGTTCTTCATGTTGTCCAGGATCTCGGTGTCCTTGATGGAGATGTCCTGCATGACCTCGTTGAAGGTCAGCAGCTCATACAGGTCGTTCACCGCGGACAGCATGGCAACGCTGCCGCCGTCCCGCAGCTCCTGCATGGCGGCCATGTGCTGCTTGAAATCCCCCCACTGGTCGGCGATCTCCGCTTCTTTTTCGGTGATCTGCTGCTCCTTGACGGCGATCTCCTGTTCCTTCAGGCCGATGCTGTTCTGCACCTCGGCGATCTGGCCCTTCAGCACGCTGATCTGGCTCTGGACCACCGTGACCTTTTCCTTCAGCTCCGATTCCAGCGCCTTGGCGGCCTGCTCCTTCTTTTTTGCATTGGACAGTTCCTTTTTGTGCTGTACAATGGACTGGGAGAGCTTATCCAGCTTGTTCTGCAGGCTGGACATGCTGGTAGCAGCCGTGGCCGGGTAGACCGAAACGCTCAGCAGCAGGCAGGCCGCTGCCAGAAACAGGCTGGCGGCGCGCATGGCCCGGCTGTGCCCGGGGGCGGGTTTTGCGTGGGTGGGGGTATACATGAGGTGCAGGCGGAAGCCCGCAGAGTGTTTTGCTTGTTTCACAGAGAAGGCTCCTTTCGCTTACACATTCAGATGCTTGCGGATGGAGAACATGCTGCCCAGCGCACCCACCAGCGCACCACCGGCCAGACTGTACGTCAGGATGGTGGGCCAGACGGCATTCACAGGCACCATGGCGGTGCCCATGAGCAGCTGCCACAACCCGCCCAGCGTGCTGGAGGCCTGCACGATGTAGGCATAGCCGAAGATACCGGCTACCGAGGTGATGGCACCAGAGATCAGGCCCATGGTCAGGCCCTCCACAAAAAAGGGCAGGGTGACAAGGTGGTTGGTCGCGCCCACATACTTCATGATCTCGATCTCACGGCGGCGGGCAAAAACGCTCAGGCGGATGGTGCTGCCCACCGTGATGATGCTGACCGCCATCAACACCAGGATCACGATCTGGCCCACCTTGGTCACGGCCTGCTGGACCTCCACAAAGGTCTGGGTCATCTCAATGGGGGCGGTAACGCTGTACACGCCCGGAATGCTCTGGAAGTTCTGGCTCATGGCCTGCATCTGGCTCAGGTCTGCCAGAGAGACACGGTAGTTGGCCTTGAAGGGGTTATCATTCTCAAATTCGTCCAGCAGGACGGCGTAATCCGCCATGTACCCACGGTACTGGTTGAGCACATCCTCCTTGGACATGTACTGCACCCGGCTCACGCCCGGGGTGGCAGTGATGCGCTCCCCTACCGACTGGATGGTGGCATCGTCGGCTTCGGGGTCCACATAGACCACCATCTCGTTCTGCTGGCCCAGATAGTTCACCATGCTGTCCACATTGACTTCCGCCAGCGTGGCAAAGGTGTTCAGGGTCATACAGACGCTCAGGGAGGCGATGCAGGCAATGGTCATGGCCCAGTGCTTGCCCAGGTTGCGCACGCCGCGCACCACAAGGAAACCGAACGTAGAAGGCTTCATCATACCAGCGACACCTCCATTTCCAGTTCCTTCGGGTCTACGGGCGGGTGGGGGATCATGGAGCCAGTGGGCACATCCGAGATGATGTGTCCGCCGGACAGGGTGACCACGCGGCGGTCAAAATGACGGACCAGCTCGTGCTCATGGGTGACCACCAGCACAGTGATGCCCATCTCGCTGACACGCTCCAGCAGCTCCATCATCTCAAGGCTCAGCTCGGGGTCGATGTTGCCGGTGGGCTCGTCCGCAATCACCAGCTTGGGGGCGTGGGCCAGGGCGCGGGCCACAGCCACACGTTGCTGCTCACCGCCGGAGAGCAGGTCGGGGTAGACCTTTGCCTTGTCCTCCAGGTGGACAAGCTCCAGCATGTAATTCACGCGCTCCTTGATCTGCTTATGCCCGATGTTGGTAACATGCATTGCAAAGGCAATGTTCTCGTAAACGGTCATGGTGGGGATGAGCCGGAAATCCTGAAAGATGATGCCCATCTGACGGCGCAGGTAGGGGATCTTGCGGCGGCGCAGGCGGGCAACATCCTGCCCGTTCACCAGCACGCGGCCCTCAGTGGGGGTCTCCTCGCGCAGGATCAGCTTGAGCAGGGTGGATTTGCCCGCGCCCGAGTGACCCAGCAGAAAAACAAACTCGCCGTCATCCACATGGAAGTTGACATCCTCCAGGGCAGGCTTTGCGTTGTGCTTGTACTGCTTTGAAACGTGTTCAAAATCTATCATGCATTTTTCGCTCCCAATAATTTTCTCCAAACCAAAAAGAACCGGCCAGCATCGGTTTCGAGCGGCCGGTTCTGCGCCGACGGCTTTGCGCCGCAAGCGTTTGCTTAATATTTGGCCGGGTTGTTGGACAGGTACTTCTTGACCATCAACGCCACCTTAAAGACGATGGCATCGTCGAACTCACGCAGATCCAGACCGGTCAGTTTTTTGATCTTTTCCAGACGATACACCAGCGTGTTGCGGTGGACAAACAGGCCGCGGCTGGTCTCAGACACATTCAGGTTGTTCTCAAAGAAGCGCTGGATGGTGAACAGGGTCTCCTGATCCAGGCTCTCGATGCTGCCCTGCTTGAACACCTCACGCAGGAACATCTCGCACACGGTGGTGGGCAGCTGATAGATCAGGCGTGCAATGCCCAGATTATCGTAGCGGATGATCTGCTTTTCGGTGTCGAACACCTTGCTCACTTCCATGGCGATCTGTGCTTCCTTGAAGGAGGTAGCCAGATCCTTCACGTTGGAGATGGGGGTGCCGATGCCCACCACAGCCTTGATGTAATGCTCGCCGGACAGGGTATCCACGATGCTGGCAGCCAGCTTTTCCATATCGGTGCGGTCGATGCCCTTGCGGATCTCCTTGACCAGCACGGTGTCGGTCTCGCTGATATTGAACACAAAGTCCTTCTGCTTGTCCGGGAACAGGCTGCTGACCACATCGTAAGCGGAGATGTCGCCGCCGGAGGTCACGCGCACAATGAACACCACACGGGAAACATCGGTGGCAAAGTGCAGCTCACGGGCCTTGGCGTAGATATCGCCGGGCAGGATGTTGTCCAGCACCACGTTCTTGATGAAGTTGGCTTTGTCGAACTTCTCATCGTGGTACTGCTTGATGCTCTGCAGGCTGATGGAGAGCAGGGCCGCAAACTGGCCCGCAGTCTCGTCCGCGCCTTCCACAAACACGGCATAGTCGTTATGCTTTGCGCTGGAGAACTGCTGATAGGTGTAGCCATCCCGCACAAAGCGGTCACCGGCCGTCAGGCGCTCTGCCATAAAGCCCTCGCGCACCTCTCCGATCAGGTTCAGCTCCGAGCAGGAGATCACAGCGCCGGTCTCATCCACCACACCGACCACACGATCGATGGCGTCTTTCATCTGGTAGATCACGCTCTGGAATACTCTATTGGCCATAAATGGATACCCCTTTTCCTCTTTTGTGCAAGCCGCAGGGGCGAGATTGTCGTTTTTAACAATTTCGCCGCTTTACATTATCTATTTTACACAAAAGAATTTACTTTTGCAACATATTTCACCAAAATATTTTTGACTTTCTTGGTGAAATTATCTTTCGGGGGTATTTTCAGGCCCAAAAAGCACTGTTTTGCGTGGTTCTTGTGAATATTTTACCGGCAAAATGTGATGTTTTTTTGAAAATCAGGTGAAAAGCAGTCAGTCTCCGGTGGTAATTGCTGTCACTTCCTCCGCAGAAAGCTCCCGCCACTGCCCCGGTGCAAGGGCCGGGTCCAGCGCAAGCCCGCCGATGGCATCCCGGTGCAGAGCGTTCACGCCCGCGCCGTACACACCGAACATCCGCTTGATCTGGTGGTACACCCCCTGCCTGAGCCTGACTTTCACAGTCAGGCCGTCCGGGGTCAGTGCTTCCACCTCTGCCGGGGAGAGGGCGGTGCCATCTGCCAGCGTCACGCCCTCGGCAAAGCCCCTGCGCATCTCCTCGGTCAGCGGTGTGTCAATGACCACCGTGTAGGTCTTGGAGACATGGCGCTTCGGGGCAAGGATCTCGTGGGCGAAGCCGCCGTCATCCGTCAGCAGAACAAAGCCGGTGCTGGTCTTGTCCAGCCGGCCGGCCGGGAACAGCTCCCGCCGGGGGTAGGCATCCCCGATCAGATCCACCACGGTGGTATCCCGCTTGTCGGTGGAAGCGCTCACCACGCCCTCAGGCTTGTTGAGCATCAGGTAGACGAACTGCTGGTAAGCAAGCGGCGCACCGTCCACCGCCACACTGTCCCCTTCCCTGAGCTGGGTGTCCCCCTTTTTGCACACCGCGCCGTTCACCGTCACCCGTCCCCTGCTCAGCAGGGTCTTTGCCTCGCTCCGGGTGCACTGGGCCGTCTCGGCCAGATATTTGTCTAGTCGCATAGGTTCTCCTTTTCCGGTTATAGCAAAGCTGCGCCCTGCCCAAAGGCGGAGCGCAGCGATAGATTTTGCAGTTCAGTGGACCGGGAGTTTCTCCGAGGACCGTCCGCTGGGGTGGGACCCTGCTGCCGCAGGCAGTAGGGCGGGCGATGGAATGGCCCGAGCCGTGTCCGAGGAGAAAGCTGCCGGGCCACACCCTTAAACGCTCAGAGAAGCGTGCTGTTCCACAGCATCGGGGTTGGCATCAAAGATGGGCTGGAGCACATTTGCAATGAACTCCTCCACCTGCTGGGGTGCACGGCCCACAAAGTTTTCGGGCACCAGACCGGCCACGATCTCCTCCTTGGTCAGGCCAAAGGCGGGGTCAGCGGCAACGCGGTCCACCATATCGTTGGGCAGGCCCTCTTCCTTGACCTGCTTGCCAGCGGCAATGGCGTGCTGGCGCAGGCGCTCGTGGAGCTCCTGACGGTTGCCGCCCTTTTCCACAGCCTGCATCATAATGTTCTCGCTGGCCATGAAGGGCAGCTCTGCCATCAGGCGGCTGCGCACTACCTTGGGGTAGACCACGATGCCGTCGGTGACATTGAGCATGATGTTCAGGATGGCATCAGCAGCCAGGAAGCCCTCGGCCATGGCAACACGCTTGTTGGCGCTGTCGTCCAGAGTGCGCTCAAACCACTGGGTGCCGGTGGTGAAGCTGGGGTTCAGCACATCCACCATCAGGTAGCGGCTCAGGGCGCAGATGCGCTCACACCGCATGGGGTTGCGCTTGTAAGGCATGGCGGAGGAACCGATCTGGTTCTTCTCAAAAGGTTCTTCCATCTCCTTGAAGTTGGCCAGCAGGCGCAGGTCGGTGGCAAACTTCATGCAACTCTGGGCAATGCCTGCCAGAGCGTTCAGGATAAAGGCATCCACCTTGCGGCTGTAGGTCTGGCCGGACACGGGGATCACCGCATCCGGGGCAAAGCCCATCTCCTTGGCAATGGAAGCATCCACAGCGCGGATCTTGTCTGCATCGCCCTTGAACAGCTCCATAAAGGAAGCCTGGGTGCCGGTGGTGCCCTTGACACCGCGCAGCTGCAGGGTGGCAAGGCGGTGGTCGATCTCGGCAAGATCCATCACCAGCTCGTTGGCCCACAGGGTGGCACGCTTGCCCACGGTGGTGGGCTGTGCAGGCTGGCAGTGGGTATAGGCCATGCAGGGCATGTCCTTGTACTCTTCAGCAAAGCGGGAGAGCTTTGCCAGCACACCGATCAGCTTTTTGCGAATGAGCTCCAGGCCCTGCCGCATCACGATGATATCGGTGTTATCGCCCACATAGCAGCTGGTGGCACCCAGATGGATGATACCTGCTGCCTTGGGGCACTGCTGGCCGTAGGCATAAACGTGGCTCATCACATCATGGCGCACCAGCTTCTCGCGCGCAATGGCGACCTCGTAGTTGATGTCGTCCACATGGGCTTCCAGCTCGGCCACCATTTCGGGAGTGATATTGGTCAGGCCCTGCTCCATCTCGGCCCGGGCCAGCGCCACCCACAGGCGGCGCCAAGTGCGGAACTTGTTGTCATCCGAGAAGATGTACTGCATCTCATCGGAAGAATAACGGGTAGAGAAGGGGCTGATATAACGATCATGCTGTGACATTGGTTGTTTCCTCCTGAAAAGAGCCCTCTCAGACTCGCATTCGCTCGCCAGCTCCCCCAAAGGGGGAGCCAACGCATCTTACAGGTAAACGGCTGCAAATTTGCAGCCTCCTGCCTCAGAGCCGCCATAGCCTCTCCCTTTCGGGAGAGGTGGCAGCGCTCAAGCGCTGCCGGAGAGGGCTTTTTTTCTCTATTCTACCATCAAACCTTGAAATAGTCTACGCCGCCCTCAAAGATCGGCTGATATTTATCGCCGGTGACATTCTTGTACAGGTACTCGCCGCTGCGCTCCGAGTGGCCCATCTTGCCGAACACACGGCCGTCCGGGCTGGTGATCCCCTCAATGGCCAGCAGAGAGCCGTTGGGGTTGTAGCGCTGATCCATGGTGGGCTCGCCCTCCAGATCAACATACTGGGTAGCCACCTGACCGTTGGCAATCAGCTGATCCAGCACGTTCTGGGGTGCCACAAAGCGGCCCTCGCCGTGGCTGATGGCGATCTCGTACTCGCTGCCTGCATCGCAGTGGGACAGCCAGGGGCTGCCGGTGGAAGCAATGCGGGTGCGCACCAGCATGCTCTGGTGGCGGCCGATGGTGTTGAAGGTCAGGGTCGGGTCATAGGCCGTGATGGGGCGGATATCGCCGTAGGGCACCAGACCCAGCTTGATCAGGGCCTGGAAGCCGTTGCAGATGCCCAGCATCAGGCCGTCGCGGTGCTGCAGCAGGTCGCGGACCGCCTCGGTGACCGCAGGATTGCGGAAGAAGGAGGCGATGAACTTGGCGCTGCCATCCGGCTCGTCGCCGCCGGAGAAGCCGCCGGGCAGCATCACGATCTGGCTCTCGCCAATGGCCTTGACCAGTGCCTCGCAGCTGGCGGTAACGTCCGCCGGGGTCAGGTTGCGGATGACCAGGATCTCAGGGTCAGCACCGGCGCGGGCAAAGGCCTTGGCGGTGTCGTACTCGCAGTTGGTACCGGGGAACACGGGGATGATCACCTTGGGCTTTGCCACACCGATCTTGGGAGCAGCAGGGGCGTTCAGCTTGCCATTGATCTTTTCCACAGTGGGGCCTGCCTTGCGGTAGGGGTACACAGGCTCCAGCTTGCTCTCCCAGATCTCCTGCAGCTCTGCCATATCCAGCGTCTCGCCGCAGCTTTCAAAGGTATACTCCTTGGTGGTCTCGCCCAGCAGCTCACCTGCGGGGGAATCAGAGACCATTTCCAGCACGATGGAGCCGTACATGGGCTCGAACATCCGGTGAGTGGGCATATCAGCGCGCATCTTGAAGCCAATGCGGTTGCCCAGGCCCATCTTGAACAGGGCCTCGGCAATGCCGCCGTAGCCCACGGCGCAGGCAGATGCCACCATGCCCTCTTCAATCATCTGCTCCACGATCTTGTAGTTTGCCTTCAGGGAGAAGAAGTTGGGGCAGCCGGTCTCGGGGTCCAGAATGGGCCGGATGAGGACAACAGTGCTCTCGGGCTTCTTGAACTCGGTGGAAACCACCTTGCTGGCCTTGCCGATGGCAGTGGCAAAGGAAACCAGCGTGGGGGGCACATCCAGCTGTTCGAAGGAGCCGGACATGCTGTCCTTGCCACCGATGGAGGCAATGCCCAGACCCATCTGGGCATCCAGAGCACCCAGCAGAGCGGCCAGCGGCTTGCCCCAGCGCTCGGGCTTGGTGCCCAGGCGCTCAAAGTACTCCTGGAAGGTCAGGTAGGCATCCTCATAGCGGAAGCCGGAGGCCACCAGTTTGGTGACGCTGTCCACCACGGCCATCCGTGCGCCGATATACTGGTTGGCGCTCATCAGGTAGGGGTTGTAGCCCCAGGCCATGCCGGAGCAGGTGTTGGTCTCGCCATCCACGGGCAGCTTTGCCACCATGGCGTTCTGGGGGGTCAGCTGGTAAGCACCGCCAAAGGGCATCAGGACGGTGGCGGCACCAATGGTGCTGTCGAACCGCTCAGAAAGGCCCTTCTTGCTGCAGATGTTCAGGTCGCCCACCATGTTCTTCATCTTCTGGCTGAAGGTGATGCCGGCCCACTGGGGCTGCCAGACGGTACCCTGCCCCACATGGACGTTCTGGTGCTTCTCCGCACCGTTGGAGTTCAGGAACTCACGGCTGATGTTGACGATGGACACGCCGTTCCACACCATGTTCAGGCGCTTTTCCTCGGTGACCTTTGCCACGGGGGTCGCCTCAAGGTTTTCCTCGGTGGCAATGGCGATGAACTTGTCCACATCCTCGGGGGCAAGGGCCACAGCCATGCGCTCCTGGCTTTCGCTGATGGCCAGCTCGGTGCCGTCCAGGCCGTCATACTTCTTGGTGACCTTGTTCAGGTCGATATACAGGCCGTCGGCCAGCTCGCCGATGGCAACGGAAACGCCGCCCGCACCAAAGTCGTTGCAGCGCTTGATCATCTTGCAGGCATCCTCACGGCGGAACAGGCGCTGGAGCTTGCGCTCGATGGGCGCATTGCCCTTCTGCACCTCGGCACCGCAGTGGTCCAGGCTGCCCAGATTGTGGGCCTTGGAGGAGCCGGTGGCACCGCCGATGCCGTCGCGGCCGGTGCGGCCGCCCAGCAGGACGATGACATCCCCGGGGGCGGGGCACTCGCGGCGGACATGGGAAGCGGGGGTCGCACCCACCACAGCGCCGATCTCCATTCGCTTTGCCACATAGCCTGGGTGGTAGATCTCATCCACCTGGCCGGTGGCAAGGCCGATCTGGTTGCCGTAGGAGGAGTAACCGGCAGCGGCAGTGGTCACCAGCTTGCGCTGGGGCAGCTTGCCGGGCAGGGTCTCGCTGACAGGCTTGAGCGGGTCGCCTGCGCCGGTCACACGCATGGCCTGATAGACATAGCTGCGGCCG
>OGOL01001236.1_pt1 | contig 24774 bp, 24 predicted proteins | sample 1552641 | NCBI WGS metagenome assembly OGOL01 (sample SAMEA2580140, study PRJEB22360) | human gut metagenome | biome: human gut; feature: human-associated habitat; material: faeces | place: Denmark | collected 2008/2010 | reverse complement strand
TGTAAGAAATAGATGTTTTCCATTCATATTCTTTTACCTCGTCAAACTCCGATTTACTGGGCTAAGCCGAGTATACCACACTCCACCATGAAAGAACACCCCGATATAGTGAAATTTTGCCATTTTTCTGCGTACGTGCGTACACGCTCCGCAGGGATTCTAAGGGGCTTGACCCCTTGGCACACAGACTTTGGCACAAAGTCTAGTGTGTTACACCTTGTCAGAGGTGTACAGGCTCCCGGTACGCACGTACGCAGCGACTACTCCCAAACGCGCCATATAGGGGGACGACCAAGTTCGCACAAAGCGAACTTGATTCCGCAAAGCAAAAGGCAGGATACCACTATCATAGTGATACCCTGCCTTTGCTCGTTTACCGTTCCGAGTAGTCCTTTCGCAGAACCTCCTGTAAACAAAAAACGTACCCGAACCCTTTTTCGTAAAGAATCGGGTTCGAGTACGAACTGTTTGGTGGACGGTACAGGACTCGAACCTGTGACCTCCTGCACGTCAAGCAGATGCTCTACCAGCTGAGCTAACCGTCCATGTCATATCGACTTGGATAGTTTACCACAGCTTTTTGCAAAAAGCAAGACCTTTTGTGCTTTTTATGTGTTCTTTTTTACTTTTCCGGCGAGAGCGCCCGGCGGATGATATCGTACAGTACCGGCTTCATGGCGTCGATGTTGTCCGGCTTGCCCTCCAGAATGCTGGAATAGCACACCGACATACACATACTGCCAAGGGCCGTGATGCGCTGGTAGACCTCCCGCTCGGTGCGGCCGGCCATCTCCGGGCTGGAAAGCACGATGGCCAGCAGCTTGCGCATCAGGGGCTCGGCTTCCCTGCTGGCTTCGATCTGGTCCAGCCCGGGCCAAACGAAGTTGCGCTCCAAGAACCGCAGCACCAGCGCATCCTGCCGCAGCGCCTCGATGATATGGTCGATGACGAACACCACCTGTGCGGTAAAGTCGGGCAGCTCGGGGTGCTGCTCGACCGCAAGGCAGGCATCGCTCAGCAGCTGGTAGCTCACCCGCCCCAGCAGCGCCTGCATCACCGCGCCCTTATCCTGAAAATACAGATAAAACGTGCCTTTGCCCACCTTTGCCCGGCTGGTGATATCCTCCACGCTGGTCTTGGCGGTGCCCCGCTCCAGAAACAGCTCGTAGGCTGCATCCAGCAGGGCGCGGCGCTTTTCCTGTTTCTTACCTTCCACGGTGCTCATGCTCTGGGTAGATTCCTCTTTTCTCTGAATTTAGACGCAGGTATGTGCTGCGTCCGGCCTGTGCTACTTAGTTTAGCAGTCCTTTGCCGTTTGTGCAAGCCCGATTTCTTATACAATTTTTTGCAGGTGATAAAAAAACTGACTTTCAGTCACTTTTTCTGCTTGACACTCTGCCCGGGGTGGATATAATAGTGTTTGCCCGGAAGATGACCGGCGGTCAGTTTCGCGGGCTTTCCCAATCAACTTTCTATTCTGGAGGGTTCTCATGAAAAAGATCGCACAAGGCATCGTGCGTCTGCGCAAGCTGATCTTAACAGTGGCCGTGCTGCTGTTGATCCCTTCCGCGATCGGCGCCATTGCCACCCGCATCAATTATGACATCCTCACCTACCTGCCGCAGGATCTGGACTCCATGATCGGCGAGGTAGCCCTTGAGGACGATTTCCATCTGGCCTCCACCGGTATGATCACGGTAGAGGGCCTGCCAACCAATGAACTCATCGCCATGAAAAAGGAGATCGAAGACGTGCCCGGCGTCACCCAGACCTTCTGGCTCAGCGATGTGATCGACCCCAACATCCCCACCGCCATGCTGCCTGCCGATGTGCAGCAGTTCATGTTCGGCAAAAACGATTCCACCATGCTGATCGTCCGCTTTGACGCCCCCAGCGCCAGCGACGAGACCATGGAAGCCGTCAAGCAGATCGAAAAGCTGCTGCGCAAGGACTGCTTCTTCGGCGGCATGAGCGTCATTCTGCAGGACACCAAGGCGCTGGTCAATCAGGAAATGCCCCTGTACATTCTGATCGCCGTGGGTGCCAGCCTGCTGGTGCTGTTCCTCTCGCTGGAAAGCACCCTCACCCCGCTGCTGTTCATGCTGGGTCTGCTGTTCCCCATCGCGTACAACTTCGGCACCAACATCTTTTTGGGGCAGATCAGCTACATCACCGAGGCGCTTGCCACTGTGCTGCAGCTGGGCGTTACGATGGACTTCTCCATCTTCCTGCTGCACCGCTATCAGGAAGAAAAGGAGCTGCGCTCCACCAATGAGGAGGCCATGACCAGCGCTATCTGCAAGACCATGACCTCCATCTCCGCTTCCAGCCTGACCACCATTGTAGGCTTCCTTGCACTGTGCGCCATGCGTCTGACGCTGGGCCGCGATATCGGCCTTGTCATGGCAAAGGGCGTGGCACTGGGCGTCATCTGCACCGTGATCATCCTGCCCTCCCTGATCCTTACCTTTGATAAGTGGGTGGAAAAATACAAGCACCGCACCGTTATCCCCCGGCTGACCAAGCTGAGTTACTTTGTTTCCAAGCACGCAGCGCCCATCGTGGCCGTGTTTATCCTCATCCTCATCCCCTTTGCCATTGCGCAGAACAAGACCAGCGTGTACTATACCCTGTTCGACTCTCTGCCCCAGGACCTGACCGGCATCGTGGGCACCAACAAGCTGGGCGAGGACTTCGGCATGACCACCAGCCACTTCATTCTGGTGCATGACGATCTGACCGCTACGCAGGTGTCCGACCTGTGCGATGAGCTGAAGGACGTAGACGGTATCACGCAGGTGGTAAGTCTGGATTCCATCACCGGCCCCGGCTTTGACACCGAGCTGCTGCCCGACAGCGTGATGGAGATCCTGCAGTCCGGCGGCTACAAGCTGATCCTTGCCAACAGCTCCTACAAGACCGGCACGGATGCCATCAACAGTCAGCTGGACAAGATGATCGGCCTGATCAAAAACGTAGACCCCGAGGGCGTCATCACCGGTGAAGGTGCTATGACCAAAGACCTGATCGAGGTGGCAGACGTGGACTTCAAGAACGTCAACGTCTGGTCGATCATGGCTGTGCTGGTCATCATCGCCATCTCCTTCAAGAGCATTTCCATCCCGGTGCTGCTGGTTGCCAGCATCGAAGCCGCTATCGCCATCAATATGGGCATCCCGTACTTTACCGGTACGCAGCTGCCCTTCATCGCCAGCATCGTCATCGGCACCATCCAACTGGGCGCTACCGTGGACTACTCCATCCTGATGACCACCCGTTATCACGAGGAGCGCGCCTTTGGCCGCACCCCCAAGGAAGCTGCCCAGCAGTCGCTGGAGCATTGCAGCCAGTCCATCCTGACCAGTGGTCTGACCTTCTTCGCCGCTACGGTCGGCGTGGCCGCCATCAGTAAGATGGAGCTGCTGCGGAGCATCTGCCTGCTGATCTCCCGCGGCGCGCTGATCAGTATGCTGGTCATTCTGGTGGTGCTGCCCGCCGCCCTGATGCTGTGTGACTGGCTCATCCGCCACACCACCCTGAAATGGATGGTGCCTGAATCTGCCAACGCCAAGAAGTCTGAAAAGGAGTAATGCGTTATGAAAAAATCGCTTCGTTTCGCCAGTGCGGCGCTGGCAGTTGCCCTTGCCGCCAGCTGTGCAGCCCCGGCTTTTGCCGCAGGCGGCAGCAGCTTTACCAAGTCTGAGACCGTGTACGCTGTGATGAACGCCGATGGCTCCATCCAGAGCACCACCGTCAGCGAGCACGTTTACAGCGCCTCCGGTCTGTCCAATGTGACCGACCAGAGCACCCTGACCAATATCCAGAACACCGAGAGCAGCGCCGCGTTCACACAGGACGGCGAAAAGCTGGTGTGGAACACCGACGATACCGATGTGTATTATAAAGGTGACACCGACCGCGCCCTGCCCATTCAGGCTACCGTTACCTACGCGCTGGACGGTCAGGAAGCCGCACTGGAAGATCTGATCGGCAAGAGCGGTCATCTGACCATGACCATTGCCCTGAAGAACAACGAGACCGGCACCGTGAACGTGAACGGTACTGACCGCACCATCGTTACCCCGCTGGTCACCGCTGTGGGCGTGATCTTCGGGCAGGATGCCACCAACGTGGTGGCTGCCCACGGTCTGGTGGAAAGCGCCGCCAAGAGCAATGTGGCTGCCTTTGTCACCCTGCCGGGCGTGAAGGATTCCCTGTCCGGTCTGCTGCCGAACGAGCTGGACACCATTGAGGACTATCTGCAGGACACCATCACGGTGGAAGCAGATGTTACTGAGCTGACCTGCCCGCAGGTGATGATGGCCTGCGCCACCAGCGCTGCGGCTCTGGGCACCGACAATGTGTTTGACCTGAGCAGCATCAACGACCTGACCGATGGCATCAACCAGCTGAACGATGCCATGAGCCAGCTGCTGGACGGCGCTTCTCAGCTGGAAGATGGTACCACCCAGCTGGCCAGCGGTGTGCTGGCACTGCTGGACGGTGCCAACACCCTGAACACCGGCGCAGCCGCACTGGACGAGGGTCTGGGGCAGCTGACCAACGGTCTGGACACCCTGAGCGCCAACAACAGCGCCCTGAACAGCGGTGCACAGCAGGTGGCTGACGGCGTGCTGGCTTCTGCCAACAAGACCCTGAAAGAGGGCGGTCTGATCGACACCGACATGACCTGGGACAACTACGCCGCGGTCATCGACAACATTCTGACCATCAACGACAAGACGCTGGCTGCCGGCCGCCGCAAGATGGTGCGCACCATCTGGGAGCAGGCTCCCAGCTTCAAGGACAGCCAGCTGGATCTGGCGCTGTACCTTTCCGCTACCAAGACGAACCATGATCTGGAGGCTGCTCTGCACCTGATGCAGAACTACGATCCCTCCATGCTGTGCGGTCTGGTGCAGCTGCTGACCAGTCAGGAAGCCAAGGACACCGCCAAGGCAGAGCTGAAGTATCAGGTAGAGAACAGTCAGGATATCGTGGATGTGCGTGCCCTGAAGGACAGCCTTTCCAAGATCCAGTACTTCGTTTCCAGCGTGGGTCAGTACACTGCCGGTGTGCAGACCGCCGCAGATGGTGCCCATTCTGCCAAGGACGGCAGCGCCCAGCTTGCCGCCGGTACCAAGACCCTGTACGATGGCGTGAACACCCTGAACGAGGGTGCAAGCCAGCTGAATGACGGCACCCACCAGCTGAACGATGGTCTGAACCAGTTCAATGAGGAGGGCATCTCCAAGCTGACCGGCGCACTGGATCAGGATCAGCTGCACGGCCTTAAGACCGTGCTGGACGAGATGAGCGACCGGCTGGAAAACTACACCAGCTTTGCCGGTGCACCCGAGGACGCCGAGAGCAGCGTGAAGTTCGTCTACAAGACCGCCGAGACCGTGGCCGCTGCCGACAACGTTGTGGCGGAGACCGAGACGGTGAAGGAGGGCAACATCTTCACCCGCCTGTGGCAGCGCATCGTGGACCTGTTCAAGTTCTGATAATGCCAACATCCTTCCAGAATCGTATATAGATGCACAAGGAGCGCCCCGCAGCCGAATGGCTGCGGGGCGCTTCTGTATCCGCGGGAATATTTCAGGGTGAAAAGCATACAATAAAAAGAAAGCATCTTGATTGCATTTTGCTTTCTCTTGTGGTAGAATCAAAGAAAGAAGGAGGTGCTGGATATGGCACAGATCAGTGTACGCGTGGATGATGCCGTGAAGCATGAAGCGGAACAGACCTTTGACGAGATCGGCCTGAGCATGAACACGGCTATCACCATCTTTCTCAAGGCCTGCGCCCGGGAAAAACGCATTCCGTTTGAACTGACCGCAGACCCCTTTTATTCCTCTGCCAATCAGCGTTATCTGGAAGGCATCATGCGGGATGTGCGCAGCGGCAAGGCGCATTTTGCCCCGCATGACCTCATCGAGGAAGCCTGATGCGGTTGCTGTGGGAGGATCGCGCATGGGAGGATTATCTTTATTGGCAGATGCAGGACAAAAAGACATTGAAACGCATCAACGCACTGATCAAAGATATCGCCCGCAACGCCTTTGACGGCATCGGCAAGCCGGAACCGCTGCGCGGTACGCTCAGCGGCTGGGGGGGCCGCCGTATCGACGATGTGAACCGCATCGTTTACTACGAAGAAAACGGCATTGTGTTTATCGTTTCCTGCCGCGGACATTACGATGACACCTGACAGCAGCCGCTGCATCTAAAAAAAGGACACCGGATAGCCTGCGGGCTGTCCGGTGTCCTTTTTTAAATAAAATTACTGGTCCTTTTCCACCATCATCTTGCTGGCTTTATAGATATCGCCGCAGCCGAGGGTGATGACCAGATCGCCGGGCTGGGCGTTCTGCTTTACCCAGTCGGCGGCTTCCTGCAGGCTGTTCACCAGCACAGAGCCGGGGATCTGTGCTGCCAGCTTTGCGCTGGTAATGGTGGGGTCGTTGGGCTCGCGGCTGCCCATGATGGGGGTCAGCACCGTGATGTCCGGGATCTTGAGCACATCCACAAAGTCGTTGAACAGCATCTTGGTGCGGCTGTATGTAAACGGCTGGTGGACGGCGATCAGGCGCTTGTAGCCCATCTCCTTGGCGGTGTTCAGGGTGGCGCGCAGCTCGGTGGGGTGGTGGGCGTAGTCGTCGATGACCAGCGCACCGTTGCACTCGCCGTACACCTCAAAGCGGCGGCCTGCGCCCTTGAAGTTCAGGGCAGCTTCGGCGCACTGCTCTGCGCTCAGGCCCACAAAGCGGCACACGGCGCACATGGCCAGTGCATTATAAATATTGTGGCGGCCGGGCACGGACAGACGGATGCGGGTGGTGTCGGTCGTATTCCACTCCTTCAGGTCGAACTCGAAGAAGCCGGGCTTATACTCGTTGACATTGACAGCGCGGTAATCGGCGTGGTTGTCGATGGCAAAGGTGCGCACCCGGCGGTCCAGCGTGTACATCACGTCCATGGTGTTCTTGTCATCGGCGTTGGCAAAGATCATGAACTGGGTCATCAGGGCAAAGCGCTTGAAGGCGAACTTCAGCTCGCCCATGCTGCCGTAGTAGTCCAGATGGTCGTTGTCGATGTTCAGCACCACGGACAGGTAGGGGGTCAGCTTCAGGAAGGTCTCGGCAAACTCGCAGGCCTCGATAACGATATCAGCGCCCTTGCCGGCCTTGCCGTAGCCGTTGATGAGGGGCAGCTTACCGCCGATGACGGCAGAGGGGTCGCGGCCGGCCAACTCCAGCGCAGTGGTGATCATGGAGGTGGTAGTGGTCTTGCCGTGGGTGCCGGACACGCAGATGCTCTGCTTGTACAGGCGGCTCACATAGCCCAGCAGCACGCTGCGCTCTACGGTGGGGATGCCGTAGGAGGCGGCTGCGTTCAGCTCTACGTTATCCTTGGAGATAGCGGCAGAGTACACCACCATGTCCGCACCGACAACGTTATCCGCATTGTGGCCAAGGCTGACCTTCACACCCATCTCCCGCTCGTAGCGGATGATGCTGCCGTCCAGCACATCGCTGCCGGACAGCTCGTAGCCCTTGGCGGCAAGGATCTGGATCAGCGGGTACATTCCGCTGCCGCCGCAGCCGATAAAATGGATCTTCTTTACATTGTCCAGCAGATGCTGGCTATAATCCGAGTACATGAACATAGTAAGGCTCTCCTCCAAATATTAACGGCTGCAGCGCAGACCGATTCCTTCCAAATATGGGGACACACCCTTATTATATAATTTTTGCAGCATAAAATAAACAGGTAAGGCCGAATTTTCGGAAAGAACCATAAATCTTTTGTGGATTTTGTGATATGTGTACAACAAAATCCCGGCAGTATTACTTTTTTGCCCGCCGCCGCAGGATCTCGTCCAGAATGGCATCGGCCACGTCTGCCTTGCTCATCAAAGGCAGCTCCCGGGTGCCGTCCGGGGTGATGAAGGTGACCACGTTGGTGTCTACGCCAAAGCCTGCACCGGCCACCTTAAGGTTGTTGGCTACCACCATGTCCAGATTTTTCTTGGCAAGCTTTGCGGAAGAGTTTTCCACAAGATCCCGGGTCTCCATGGAAAACCCGCACAGGAACTGGTGGGTCTTGCGGGGGCCGATGGTACCAAGGATATCCTCGGTGCGCTCCACCGGGATGGAGAGGTCGCCCTCCTTCTTTTTGATCTTGTCGTCTGCCACGGTAGCGGGGCGGTAGTCCGCCACGGCAGCTGCCATGATGAGCACATCGGTGGCGTCAAAGCGGCTGGTCACCGCCTCGTACATCTGCCGGGCACTTGTCACCGGCACATCGGTGGTGAATTTGACCGGCGGCAGCGCGGTCTGCCCGTGGATCAGGGTCACCTCTGCGCCCCGCATGGCGGCGGCGCGGGCAAGGGCGTAGCCCATCTTGCCGGTGGAGTGGTTGGTCAGGTAGCGCACCGGGTCCAGCGCCTCCTGCGTGGGACCGGCGGTCACCGCAATGCGCAGCCCTGCCAGATCCTTCGGGCGGGCGATGGTGTGCAGAATGTGCTCCAGCAGTACCTCCTCCTTGGGCAGGCGTCCGCTGCCCACATCCTTGCAGGCCAGCACGCCGCTTTCCGAGGGGATGACAGTAAAGCCGTACCGCTCCAGCGTGGCAAGGTTATCCTGCGTAATGGGGTTTTCCAGCATCCCGGTGTTCATGGCAGGGGCCACCAGCTTGGGGCACTTGGCGGCCAGCACCACGGTGGTAAGCATATCGTCCGCAATGCCGTGCGCCATTTTGGCAATGACGTTTGCGGTGGCGGGGGCTACAAGGATCACATCCGCCTTTTTTGCCAGCGAGATGTGGGTGACCTCAAACTTGAAATCCCGGTCAAAGGTGTCCACCATGCACTTGTGGCCGGTCAGGGTCTCAAAGGTGAGAGGGGTGATGAACTGGGTGGCGTTCCGGGTCATGATGACCTCCACATCCGCCCCCAGCTTGCGCAGTGCACTGGCCACGTTGGCCATCTTATAGGCGGCAATGCCGCCGCTCACGCCCAGCAGGACGCACTTGCCGTTCAGATCCATGGTTCGTTTACCTCCCGGAAAAACAGTTCTTTTCCACATATTTTACCTTAGTATAATGCAAAACTTCCACCAGCACAACAAAATCTTTGCCGGGAACTTGTATCCGGAGCAAAAATGCGGTAAAATACGCTTGACAAAGAGCAAACCGGTTCTTTTCTTTTACTTTGAAAAGGAAAACAGAATTATGATCTTAGCCATTGATATAGGCAACACCACCGTCGCCCTTGGGGGCATCCGGGACGGACGTGTATGCTTTGTGGCGCGCATGGACACGGTGCGCACCCGCACGGCTGCGGAATATCGTGCCGAAATGGATAAAATTTTTGCGCACCGCCGTCACCCGGAGCGCCCTATGCGCTTTGAGGGTGCGGTGCTTACCAGCGTAGTGCCCCAGATCACCGGGGCACTGGCGGAGTGTGCCCGTCACTACACCGGCAAAAAGCCGGTCATTGTTTCGCCGGACATCCGCACCGGGCTGACCATGGGGGTGGACGAGCCCCGCGCCGTGGGCAAGGACCGGCTGGTGGATGCCGCCTACGCGGCGGCAAACTTTCCGCTGCCGGTCGTCACGGTAGACCTTGGCACCGCCACCACCTTTAATGTGGTGGATAAAGACCGGGTGTTCCGGGGCGGCGTGATCTGTCCCGGCCTTTCCACCGGGCTGCGCGCATTGGGCGAGCGCTGCGCCCAGCTGCCGCAGGTGCATCTGGGCTCCCCGAAAAAAGCCATCGGCACCAATACCGAAAGCTGTATGCTGTCCGGCTCGGTGCTGGGCACCGCCGTGCTCATTGACGGCATGGTGCAGCGCATCGAAGAGGAGCTGGGCAGCCCGGCTACGCTGGTGGTCACCGGCGGGCTGGCAAAATACGTCACCCCGCTGTGCCGCCACCCCCTGGCCTATGACCCGGAGCTGCTGATGAAGGGGCTGGCATTGCTGTACCAGCTGAACGCCCCGCAGGAGCACGGCCGCAGCCATGGCGGCGGCAGACACTACGGTCAACAGGGACGCCCCCGGGCAAAGCACCCGCACCCCAACCGCCGCACCCGCCGCGAGCCGGAGACGCTGGTAGGCTGAGGGGACAAGAGGATAAGGGAGAGCATTATGAAACTGGGCATTCTTGGCACGGGTAAGATCGTGCAGGAATTTTTGCCATGGCTTGTGGAGCACACGCCGTTTACTGTGCAGGCGGTGTGCAGCACCCCACGCTCGGCGGCAAAAGCCGCAGAGCTGTGTGCGCAATATCAGATCCCACAGCACACCACCAATTATTTTGAGCTGCTGCAATGGGTAGACGTGGTCTACATCGCCGTGCCCAATTTGCAGCACGCCCGCTACGCCCGGGTGGCGCTGGAGGCGGGCAAGCACGTCATTGTGGAAAAGCCCATGGCGGTGACCGCCGCCGAGACCGAGGAACTGGCAGCGCTGGCACAGCGCAAGCGGCTGTTCCTCTTTGAGGCGATGACCACCCAGTACCAGCCCAACTACGCAAAGCTCCGGGAGCTGCTGCCCCGGGTGGGCACGGTGCGTATGGTGCAGTGCAGCTTCAGCCAGTATTCCAGCCGGTACGACGCCTTTTGCGCCGGGCAGACCCCGCCGGTGTTCGACCCGCTGTGCGCGGGCGGTGCACTGATGGATTTGGGCGTGTACAACGTCAGCTACATCGTGGGTCTGTTCGGTGAGCCCAACAAGGCAGTGTATGCCGCCAACATGGAGCGCAACATCGACACCAGCGGTGTGCTGATGATGGATTACAGCGGCTTCAAGGCGGTAAGCCTTGCCGCCAAGGACTGCGCAGCCCCTGCCCGCTGCATCATTCAGGGCACAAAGGGCTACATTTTGCAAAAATCCACCCCGAACTACTGCGGCGGCGTGACCTTCCATCCCAACGAGGGCAAGGAGGAGCACTACAACCTGAACGGGGATCGTCCCCGGCAGGCGGCAGAGTTCGAGACCTTTTACCGCGCCATGACCACCGGAGATCAGGAGCTGTGCGCCCGGATGCTGGACACCAGCATCGCGGTGAGCCGGGTGCTCACGGTGGCGCGCCGCAGCGCCGGGGTGCGCTTCCCCGGTGACAGATTTTAACGCATTTTTCTCTGGAACACGCCCTGACAACCACGCGCTTCCAAAGATTTGAATATTCACCTTAAACCCGCACAGAGCGGGCAGGTTTGCGCCGTATCCGACAAAAAGGGCGGAACGGCAGCAGGAGGAAAACTGAATTATGAAGAATACCAATACCAAGACTCTGACTCGTGTGGCCCTGCTGGTGGCCATTGAAGTGGTGATGAAGCTTGTCGGTCTGGGCAGTGTGCCCATGGGCCCGCTGTACATGAGCTTCCTCACCCTTCCCATCGCCGTGGGCGCTATCACCATGGGTCCCGCCGTGGGTGCCCTGCTGGGCGGCGTGTTCGGCGCTGTGAGCTTCTACGATGCCATCACCGGCGCATCTGCCATGACCGGCGCACTGTTTCAGGTCAGCCCGCTGAACACCTTTATCCTGTGCGTGGGTATGCGTGTGCTCATGGGTCTGTGCTGCGGCCTGATCTTCAAGGGCCTGCAGAAGCTGGATAAGTCCCGCACCTGGAGCTACATCGTCAGCGCCATGACCGCACCCGCCCTGAACACCCTGTTCTTCATGGGCTACATCGTGCTGGCCTTCTACGGCTGCGACTATGTGCAGAATCTGGTGTCCGTCAAGGGCGCTGCCAACCCCTTCATGTTCGTTGTGCTGCTGGTTGGCGTGCAGGGCGTAGCCGAATTTCTGGTGTCCGGCATTCTGGGCGGCATCGTCGCCCGCGCCGTGGCAAAGTTCCTGAAGTAAGACCGGCTGCGCACCATGTCAGGGCGGCGCATCCGTGTTTAGAATAGAAAAATGAATGCTCCTCCGGCAACCCGCCGGGGGAGTTTTTTGTTGGTAGACTTAGAAAGACCCTCCTCAGGCTCACTGCGTTCGCCAGATTCCCCCTTTTGTCACCGTAGGTGACAAAAGGGGGAGTGTGGCATCGCCGCAGGCGATGACGGAAGGGGTGCCCCGCAACGCGGAGCGCATTCAAAATTGTCCCCCTCACGCATTTTCATCTTCCTGCATAGGATGGCGCACAGCGGAAAAGGGGAGATGACGGCATGAGACAGACAAAGCGGTTTGCGGTGGTGGGCAGCGATGCCCGGCAGGCGGCGGCAGGGCGTGCACTGGCGCGGGCAGGGTATACGGTGGGCGGCGTGCAGCAGCTGCCGCAGGCAGACTGCATTCTGCTGCCGCTCCCGCTGGAACAGTCCGGTCTGCCGCTGGCGCAGCTGCTGGGCGCGGCAAAGCCCGGTGCGCTGGCGCTGGGCGGTAAGGTGACGGAGAGTGCGTTGTCCATCGCCCGGGCGGCGGGGGTGGAGCTGGTGGATTATTTTGCCCGCCCGGAGCTGACCGTGTATAACGCCATCCCCACCGCCGAGGGCTGCATCGGCATTTTGCTGGAGCGGCGCAGCCGTACCCTGTGGGGCGCGGCGGTGCTGGTGCTGGGCTTTGGCCCGGTGGGGCGGGCGCTGGCGGTGCGTCTGGCGGCGCTGGGCGCGCGGGTGACCGTGGCGGCACGCCGCCCGGTGCAGCGGGCGATGGCGGAGGAGCTGGGTCTGCGGGCGGTGCCGCTGACAGACCTTGCCGCAGAAGCTGCTGCCTTTGATACGGTGGTCAACACCATCCCCGCGCCGGTACTGACGGCACAGGTGCTGGCAGCGCTGCCAAAGAAAAGTCTGATCGTAGATCTGGCTTCCAAGCCCGGCGGCACAGACTTTGCCGCCGCCCGGCGGCTGGGACACACGGCGCTGCACGCGCTGAGCCTGCCGACGGTCTGGGCACCGGAAACGGCAGGGGAGGCGCTGGCACGCACGGTGCAAGCCATTTTGCAGGAGCGGGAGGGAACGGTATGACCACAGAGAAAAAGGGCTGTCTTGCCTTTGCGGTGTGCGGCAGCTTTTGCACGCTGGAGGACGCCTTGGGCGCGGCGCAGGCACTGACGGCACAGGGCTGGACGCTGCTGCCCATTATGAGCTTTGCCGCGCAGCAGGATACCCGGTTCGGCACCGGGGAAAGCTGGCGGCAGCGGTTGCAGGCCGTTACCGGGCAGCCGGTGCTGGACACCTTGCAGGCGGTGGAGCCGCTGGGTCCCCGGCGGCTGGCGCAGGCGCTGGTGGTCGCCCCCTGCACCGGCGCAACGCTGGCGCGGCTGGCGGCAGGGCTTTCGGATACGCCGGTGACCCTTGCTGCCAAAAGCCTGCTGCGGGTGGGCAGCCCGGTGGTGCTGGCAGTCTCCACCAACGACGGCCTTGCCGCTTCCGGCGAAAACATGGCGCGGCTGTGCCAGCGCAAGCACTATTATTTTGTGCCCTACGGGCAGGATGACCCCTTTGCCAAGCCCCAGAGCCTGAAGGCAGATCTTGCCCTGCTGCCCGCCGCCGTGGACGCTGCTTTGCGGGGTGAGCAGCTGCAGCCGGTGCTGCTGGGGCAAAGGAATGCGTAAATCCCTTTTCAGCGGGGAAAAAATGTGGTATACTCCAAATGATGCCTTGCCGGCATAAAACTGATAAGCGGAGAATACCAGATGAAAAAATTTACCGCAGCACTGTGCACTGTGCTGCTTTTGATAGGCACTGTGCTGGTGCCCGGCGCGGCAGCAGCCGGCCCGGCGCTGGCCAATACCCGGGCATACTGCATTATGGACGCAGACACCGGCCTTGTGCTGGCGCAGCAGAATATGGACGAAGAGCTGCACCCGGCCTCCATTACCAAGGTGATGACCCTTGGTCTTGCCTGCGAAAAGGCACAGGGGGACTGGGATGACGTAAAGCTGACCGTGAGCCACGAGGATGTCTATTCGCTGGCGGGCACGGATTCCAGCCATATCGCCCTGCGGGAAGGGGAGGAAGTCCCCTTGGTGGATGCGCTGTACGCTACCCAGATGGCCAGCGCCAACGATGGTGCCAACCTGCTGGCAGAGTATTTTGGCGGCGGCACCATCGCGGACGGCGTGGCGGCCATGAATGCACAGGTGGAGGAACTGGGGCTTGCCCACACCCACTTTTCAAACCCCCACGGCATCAGCGATGAGGATCACTACACCAGCTGCTACGATATGGCGCAGATTTTGCGCTGGGCGCTGCAGCAGCCGGGGTTTGAGGATGTGTTCACCCGCAACCAGATGTACACCATGCAGTCCACCAACATCCAGCCGGTGATCCGTTACTTCTCCCAGCAGGATAAGATCCGCATCGGCTCCAGCCGCTACCACATCGGCAGCGTGCTGGGCTCCAAGCTGGGCTACACCAACACCGCCCGGTACAGCTATGTCTGTCTGGCGGAGCAGGACGGGGTGCGGCTGATCTGTGTGACGATGCAAAGCCAGCTGAGCACCGACAAATATAATGATGTGCGCACCCTGCTGGACTACGCCTTTGCCACCTATAAAAGCTACACCCAGCTGCCCGGCGGCAGCGTTACCGCACAGCTGGCAGTGGCGGGCGGCGGGCAGAGCCTTGGTACGGTCACCGTGGCCGACCCCGGGGTGAAGCTGCTGCTGGCCGAGGGCTTATCCGCGCAGGATGTGACCGTGGATTTGGAACTGCCGGAGCAGTATCTGCTGGGCGCAGAACCCGCCGTGTATGCGGTGTATACCCTGAACGGCGGCGCAAAGCAGGAGAGTACCAGCGTGCGGGTGAAGGCCGAGATCACCGGTCTTGCCGAGCTGCTGGAACAGAGCGCCGGCAAAAAGCTGGATACTGCCAAGGACGTGGAGCCGGGCAGCAGCGCATGGCTGCTGGCGGGCATCTCGGTGGGGTGCACCATAGGCGCAGCCGTGGTCACGGTGCTGGTGCTGCGGCTGCACGCCCGCCTGAAAAAGCGCCGCAAAACGGCAAAGCACCATAACAAAGCGTAAAAGCCTGTTTAAAACCAGACTTTTCCAGATAAAGAAAAAACTTTCAGAAAAAAAGAGAGGTACAATATCATGGGCAAGTTTATTTTTACGCAGACCGAGATCCCCGGCGTGGTGGTCATTGAGCCGCAGGTGTTCGGCGATGACCGCGGCTATTTTATGGAGACCTACCAGAAGGATCAGTTCGCAGAGGCCGGCATCGACAAGGAATTCGTGCAGGACAACCAGAGCCGCTCCACCCGGGGCGTGCTGCGCGGGCTGCACTTCCAGAAGAATCACACCCAGGGCAAGCTGGTGCGCGTGACCAAGGGTGAGGTGTATGATGTGGCTGTGGACTGCCGTCCCCACAGCGCTACCTTTGGCAAGTGGGTGGGCGTCACCCTCTCCGAGGACAACAAGAAGATGTTCTATATCCCGGAGGGCTTTGCCCATGGTTTTCTGGTGCTGAGCGATGTGGCAGAGTTCTGCTACAAGTGCACCGATGTCTACGACCCCACCAGCGAGGGCGGCATCCCCTACGACGACCCCACCGTCAACGTGCAGTGGCCGGACTGCGGCTGCGAGCACAAGACCAGCGCAAAGGACAAGCTGCACGAGCCCTTTGCCGCCCAGAAGTTCGAGTATTTTGAAAAGTGGTGATCGCCCGTGGCAAAACTCAAAGGGATGTGGAACGGCTTCTGGCGCTACCGCTATCTGCTGTGGAACCTTGTAAGCCGTGATTTCAAGCTGAAATACCGTCGCAGCGTGCTGGGCGTGGTGTGGAGCGTTTTGAACCCGCTGCTGATGTGCCTTGTGTACTGGGCGGTGTTCAGCAGCCTGATGGATATGCGGGGCAGCGGCATCGACAACTTTGCCGTCTTTCTGATGTGCGGTCAGCTGCTGTTCAACTTCTTCAACGAAGCTACCTCCACCAGCATGAGCAGCGTGCTCAGCGCCGCCCCGCTGCTGAAAAAGGTGTATATCCCCAAGTATATCTTCCCGCTGGAAAAATGCTGTTTTGCCATGGTGAACTGCGTGTTCAGCTTTGTGGCGCTGCTGCTGGTCATGATCTTTACCGGTGCGCCCTTCCATCTGACTATTTTTGAAGCGCTGTACCCGCTGGTGACCTTGTTCTTCTTCAGTCTCGGGGTCAGTATGTTCTTAGCGGCGGCTACCGTGTTCTTCCGGGATATCATGCATATCTGGAGCGTGTTCGTCACCGCGCTGCTGTATTTCTCCGCCATCTTCTACGACCCCACCCAGATGACCTTTTCCATCGGCGGCTTCAATATGCAGCAGATCATCAAGCTGAACCCCATGTACTGGTATATCACAGGCTTCCGCCGCACGGTGATGTGGGGTATTCCGCTGGACGGGAATATGTTCCTTGTCTGCGGCATCTGCGCCGTAGTGTCCATGGTGGCGGGGCTGTGGATGTTCCGCAAAACGCAGGACCGCTTTGTGCTGCACATTTAAGGAGGGGTGAACAATGGAACCGATCATCAAAGTGGACAATGTTTCCATGTGCTTCAACCTTTCCAAGGAAAAGCATGAGAGCCTGAAGGAATACTTTCTGGCCATGGTGCAGGGACGGCTGCAGTACGACGAGTTCTACGCTTTAAAGGACGTCAGTCTGGACATTATGCCCGGCGATTTTTACGGCCTTGTGGGCTTGAACGGCTCGGGCAAATCCACCCTGCTCAAGACCATTGCCGGGGTGTACAAGCCCAGCAAGGGCAAGGTGACCGTAAACGGCACCATCGCCCCGCTCATCGAGCTGGGCGCGGGCTTTGATATGGACCTGACCGCCCGCGAGAACATCTATCTCAACGGCACGGTGCTGGGCTTTTCGCCCAAGTATCTGGACGAAAAATTTGACGAGATCGTGGAATTCAGCGAGCTGGAAAACTTTCTGGATGTGCCGCTGAAAAACTACTCCTCCGGCATGGTGGCGCGCATCGGCTTTGCCATTGCCACCATCACCAAGCCCGATATCCTCATTGCGGACGAGGTGCTGTCGGTGGGCGATTTCCTGTTCCAGCAGAAGTGCGAAAAGCGGATGCAGGAGCTGATGGCGGGCGGCACCACGGTCATTCTGGTGTCCCACTCCATCGAGCAGATCGAGCGGATGTGCACCAAGGTGGCATGGCTGAGCCACGGCCACCTGAAAATGAACGGGGACACCGCAACAGTCTGCGCCGCCTACAAGGCGACTCAGCGCGGCGAGGTCTGATATGAACGTACGGTTGAAACGCGCCAAGGAGCTTGTCGGCTATGCCGTGCAGCTGACAAAGGATGAGGGTCTGCCCACCATGGTCATGCGCGGTGCGGGCTTTGTCAAGCGCCGCTGCTTTGGCAAACGCGCACGCTACCTGCCCGCCAAAAAGGTGCTGGAAGCCCAGCGTGCAGAGATGGAAGGAAAAACGGCGGCAGACTGCGGCCTGCCCACCATCTCGGTGCTGACCCCGCTGTATAATACCCCTGAAAAATACCTGCGGGAGTTTCTGGATTCCTTTGCGGGGCAGACTGCGCCCAACGGGCAGCTCTGCCTTGCCGATGCTTCGGACGCCGCCCACGGGGACGTGGAACGGGTCGTAAAGGAATATCAGCAAAAAAATCAACAGATCGTATACAAAAAGATCGAAAATCAGGGCATTGCCGCCAACACCAACGCCGCCGCGCAGCTGGCAACAGGGGAGTATCTGGCGCTGGCTGACCACGACGACATTCTGGCACCCCATGCCCTGTACACCATGGGCAAGGCCATCCTGCAGCTGCGGCAGCGCGGAGAACCGGACGGTTTTCTGTACAGCGACGAAGCGCTGTTCACCAAGAGCATCCGCCGCCCCATGGTGGCGCACTTCAAGCCGGACTACGCTCCGGACTACCTGCTGTGCTGCAACTACATCTGCCATCTGGCGGTGTTTAAAAAGACACTGTGGGAGCAGCTGGGCGGCGAACGCCCGGAATGCGACGGCAGTCAGGATCATGACCTGTTCCTGCGGCTGCTGGAAAAGACCGGCGGTGCCGCCCATGTGCCGCAGGTGCTCTACTACTGGCGGGTGCACGCGGGGTCTACCTCCGGTGGTGCCGATGCCAAGCCCTATGTGGCGGCAGCGGCGAAAAAGGCGCTGGCAGACCACCTGACCCGCACCGGGCGCACCGGCACGGTGGAGGACGGCCTGTTCCCCAGCACCTACCGGGTGAAGTGGGACATCGTGGGCGAGCCGAAGGTGAGCATCCTCATCCCCAATAAGGACCACACCGAGGACTTGGAAAAGTGCTTGCACAGCATCTGGACAAAGACCGAATGGGAGCACTTTGAGGTCATCGTAGTGGAGAACAACTCCACCGACCCCGCCACCTTTGCCTACTATAAAAAGGCGCAGCAGCGCTACGACGGCTTGCGGGTGGTCACCTACCCGAAAAAGGGCTTCAACTTTTCCGGCATCAACAACTTTGGCCGCAAGTACGCCACCGGCGAGTATCTGCTGCTGCTGAACAACGATGTGGAGGTGCGCAGCAGCGACTGGCTCACTGAACTTCTGCGCCCGTGCGCCCACCCCGGCGGGGCGGCAGTGTGCGGTGCCATGCTCTGGTACCCGGACGAGACCATCCAGCACGCGGGCATCATTACCGGGCTGGGGGGCTACGCGGGACACAGCCACAAGTACAAAAAGGCCGGCGGCAGCGGCTATATGTTCCGCACCGCCACGGTGCAGGACTTTTCTGCCGTTACTGGTGCCTGCCTGCTGGTAAAGACCAGTGTGTGGGACGAGGTAAAGGGGCTGGACGAAGCCTTTGCGGTGGCCTTCAACGATGTGGACTTCTGTCTGCGGGTGCGGGATGCGGGCTATCGCATTGCGTGGACGCCCTACGCCCAGCTGACCCACTACGAGAGCAAGAGCCGCGGCGGGGACGAAAAAGACCCGGTAAAGGCACGGCGCTTTGCCGCCGAGCAGCAGCGCCTGTACGAGGTGCACGGCAGGGAGAACATCCTGCATGACCCCTACTACAACCCCAACCTGACCATGGACCGGGAGGATTTTTCCGAAAGCGATGATCTGCGCGGGCTGAAAGAGGGACGCATCACGGTGCAGTGGAGGGAATAACAGCATGAACATCAAGGGTCATTTCGAGACCATCACCCGGCACAAGCTGCTGGTGATGAAATATTGCTTTGAATGCGGGCTGTATGAACAGGGGCTTGCCCACGACCTGAGCAAGTACAGCCCCACCGAGTTCATCCCCGGGTGCATCTACTATCAGGGCGACCACAGCCCCAACGAGGCGGAGCGCGCGGCAAAGGGCTACACCTCGGCGTGGCTGCACCACAAGGGGCGCAACAAGCATCATCTGGAATACTGGATCGATTACAGCACCACCAAGACCGGCCTGACCGGCATGAAGATCCCCCTGCGGTACGTCTGCGAGATGGTGTGCGACCGGGTAGCGGCAAGCCAGATCTATCTGGGCGACAAATACACCGATGCCTCCGCGTGGGAGTACTACCAGCGCAGCAAGGATCACTACCTGATGCACCCGGAGACCCGGGCGCTGCTGGAAAAGCTGCTGTGCATGGTGCGGGACCTCGGACGGGAGCGCACCTTTGCCTACATCAAATTCCTGCTTGGCTGCGAGACGGATTACTGAGTATTTTTGCGCAAACGCCGCTGACGAAAAGTCGGCGGCGTTTTTGTGTGGTCTGCCGGACAACGCAAAAACACCCCGGCTGGGCGGTTTTACCGCTTGGCCGGGGTGCTGTTTTGCAAGAAAATATTACTGCTCGTTTTCGTAGATCTTGATATAGCGCGGGGCGCTTTTATCCTGCCAGAACAGCAGAATAGCGGTCAGGGCGACAGCCAGTGTGGTGAGGACGGCGAGCAGAGCTTTGAGAACTTTCATGGTTTGGTGCCTCCTTGTGAAGTTCGGGAGCGGAGCGGGGGACGTTCCGCCTGTCATGTTAGCTATAGTATAGCATATTCCCGCAGTAAAGGCAAACGGCAGAGAGGGGAGAACAAAAAGAAAAATACGGTGGTTAGTTAAAACTAATTGGCGAAAACGAATAAGAAAGTTCAGGAAAATTCATCATTTGGGGCGTGATGTCGTTGACTTCCCGCGCCAAAATGATACAATAAGTGTGTTAAGCAGCTGCTGTCCCTGTACCAGTGCGCCTGCATGGGCGAGGGGATGGCAATTCAAGCAGAATGGGGGATTTGAAATCCATGTTGAACAAGCTGAAACGTGCGGCGCTTGGCGCGCATACGCCGCATGACAAGGCAACTGCTGCAAGCAAACCTGTCCCGATGCCTCTGCCCGCGCAGGTACGCATCCTTATGAGCCAGCACATTGGCGCACCCGCCAAGGCACTGGTGAAAAAAGGCGATGAAGTGTTCGTCGGCACCAAGATCGGTGAGGCGGGCGGCTTTGTCTCCGCAAACATCCACTCCAGCGTTTCCGGTACGGTAGCTGCAGTGGAAGCTTTCCGTCTGTCCAATGGCCGTATGTGCGATTCTGTTGTCATCAATACCGATGGCAAGCAGACCGTAGACCCGGCTGTCAAGGCACCGGAAGTCACCGATAAGGCCAGCTTCCTTGCCGCCGTGCGCGAGTGCGGTCTGGTCGGTCTGGGCGGCGCAGGCTTCCCCACCGATGTGAAACTGCAGCCCAAGCAGAAGGTGGATACCCTACTGATCAACGCCTCCGAGTGCGAGGTGTGGCTGACCAGCGACACGCAGGAGATGCTGGAGTGCAGCGATGATATCATCCGCGGCATCAAGGCTGTGCTGCAGTATACCGGCATCCCGAAGTGTATCATCGGCATTGAGAACAACAAGCCCGAGTGCATCGACCTGCTGTGCAAAAAGACCAAGGACGACAGCGCTATTGAGGTAAAGCCCCTGCCCAGTGTTTACGGCACCGGCGCAGAGCTGATCCTCATTGAGAAGTGCCTCGGCCGCGAGGTGCCCCACGGCGGTCTGCCCGCCGATGCAGGCGCCATCGTGATGAACGTGACCAGTGTTTCCACGCTGGGCAAGTATCTGGCTACCGGTATGCCGGTGGTCCAGCGTACCATCACCGTGGACGGCGATGCCTGCGCAAAGCCCCAGAACGTTGTTGTGCCCGTGGGCACCGCTTATCAGGATATTCTGGACTATGTGGGCGTGAAGGGCGAGCTGGGCAAGGTGGTTGCCGGCGGTGCCATGATGGGCCCCGCTGTGGAGAACCTTTCCTACCCCACCACCAAGACTACTTCCGGTCTGATCCTGCTGAGCAAGGCAGCTGCACAGCCCGCACAGGTCAACCCCTGCATCCGCTGCGGCCGCTGCGTGGAGTACTGCCCCATGGGTCTGGAGCCCGTGGAGGTCAATCAGGCCTACGCCGCCCGCGATGTGCAGGAGCTGGGCAAGCTGCACGCTGACTACTGCTTCAACTGCGGCAGCTGCTCCTTCGTCTGCCCGGCAAAGCGCCCGGTCACCCAGATGATGAGTCTGGCCAAGGCCTTCTATCTTGGCGAAATCAAAAAAGGAGGCAATAAGTAATGGATACGAAGCTTATTGTTTCGGCTTCCCCGCACGTCCGCAGTGACGAGACCACCCAGAGCCTGATGGCTAACGTGATCGTTGCACTGTGCCCCTGCGTGGTTGCCTCTGCGATCATTTTCGGCGTGCGCGCCCTGCTGGTCACCGCCGTTTCCGTGGTGGCCTGTGTGGCCTTTGAGTGGCTGTACTGCAAGCTGCTGAAGCGTGCAAACCCCATCAGCGACCTGTCCGCTGTGGTCACCGGCATCATTCTTGCCATGAACGTGCCCGTGGGGATGCCCATCGGTCAGCTGATCATCGGCGATCTGGTGGCTATCATCGTTGTCAAGCAGCTGTTTGGCGGCATTGGCATGAACTTTGCAAACCCCGCTCTGGTGGGCCGTATCGTGCTGTTTATCAGCTTTGCCGGCTCCATGAATAAGTGGGTATTCCCGGATGCAGCGGTGGATCAGCTGTCCAAGGCTACCCCGCTGGCTGTGGCAGATCCTTCCAAGCTGAGCCTGCTGGATCTGTTCATGGGCATCCACGGCGGTGTGCTGGGCGAGACCTGCGCACTGGCTATCGTGCTGGGTCTGATCTATCTGGTGGCTACCAAGACCATCAGCATCGCCATTCCGGCTTCCTACGTTGGCAGCGTGTTCGTGTTCTACCTGATCGCTACCAAGGATCTGCACAGCGCACTGGTTGCCGTGCTGAGCGGCGGCCTGCTGTTCGGCGCTGTGTTCATGGCTACCGACTACGTTACCAGCCCCTTTACCCTGAAGGGCAAGCTGGTGTACGGCGTGTGCCTTGGCATCGTTACCTTTGCTATCCGCTACTGGGGCAGCTACACCGAGGGCGTGTCCTTCGCGCTGCTGTTCATGAACCTGTGGGTTCCGTACATCAATGATCTGACCCGTCAGACCCCGTATGGCTATGTGAAGCCTGCAAAGAAAGCGAAGGAGGGTGCTGGCAAATGAGTAAGACTGCAAATTCCAGCTGGGAAACCACCGGTAAGCCGATCGTTGTGCTGACCGTCATCTCTCTGATCGTCAGCCTGCTGCTGGCTCTGGTGAACGGCATGACCGCTCCCGTTATCAAGGAGAACACCCGCCGCACCACCCTGGCTGCTTATGTCAGCGTGATGCCCTCTGTTTCGGACGCAGCTACGCTGGAGGAAGTTACCGACTACACCACCGCCAATGTTACCGGCGTGGTAAAGGCTCCCGATGGCGGCATTGCCATCAAGGCTGAGGAAAAGGGCTTTGACGGCGGCATTCTGACCGTGATCATGGGCTTCGACGCCAACGGCGCCGAGACCGGCATTTGGGTAGACGCTTCTACCCAGACCAAGGGCATCGGCTCCAATGTGTCCACCGATGACTTCCTGGCACAGTTTAACGGCATGGACGGCACCAAGAACATTGTGATGAATCAGGATTTCGATGCGTACAGTGGCGCAACCATTTCGTCCACCGCTCTGTTTGCTGCCATCAATGATTGTATCAACTGCTTCAACGAGCTGGCATAAAAGGAGGTTGGTAAGAAATGGCACAAGAAAATAAGTCCAAGGTAAGCATCCTTACCAACGGCATCATCAAAGAAAACCCTGTTCTGCGTCTGGTTCTGGGCACCTGCTCCATTCTGGCCGTTACCACGGCAGTTTCCAGCGCACTGGGCATGGGCGCCGCCTTCACCTTCGTGCTGGTGTGCTCCAATATCATGATCTCCCTGCTGCGGAAAGTCATCCCCGGCAAGGTGCATCTGCCCTGCTACATCGTTATCATTGCAGGCTTTGTGACCATCGTGCAGATGTTCATGCAGGCCTACATGGAAAGCCTGTACAACGCTCTGGGCGTGTTCCTGCCCCTGATCGTTGTCAACTGTATCATTCTGGGCCGTGCCGAGATGTTCGCCTGCAAGAACAATGTGGTGGATTCCGCACTGGACGGCGTGGGCATGGGCCTCGGCTACACCCTCACCGCTACCCTGATGGCCTCCATCCGTGAGATCCTGGGCAGCGGCACCTGGCTGGGCTTCCAGATCATTCCGGAAAGCGTTGCCAAGGTCTCCATCATGACGCAGGCTCCCGGTGCATTCTTCTGCTTTGGCCTGTTGATGGCCGGCTGTGTGTGGCTGGAAGGCAAGCTGGACGCCCGCATCGAGCGCAAGAGCTGCTGTGATCTTGACAATCTGAAGAAGGAGGCGGAATAAGATGCTCGTCAAACTCGCTGCGATCTTCTTCAGCATGATCCTTGTCAACAACTATGTGCTGGTGAAGTTCTACGGTATCTGCCCGTTCCTGGGCGTTTCCAAAAAGCTGGATTCCGCTGTTGGTATGTCCGGTGCTGTCATCTTCGTCATGTTCATGGCAACGGCTGTTACCTTCCCCATCCAGATCTTCATTCTGGACCAGGCTGGTCTGAGCTACCTGCAGACCATTGTGTTCATTCTGGTCATCGCTGTGCTGGTGCAGTTCATCGAGATCTTCCTCAAGAAGTACGTCGTTGCACTGTATAACTCACTGGGCGTTTATCTGCCCCTGATCACCACCAACTGCTGCGTGCTGGCTGTGACCATTCTGGTCGTGGGCGACTACGGCGCAGATGTGGCTGCACACGGCTTCGGCTACGCCTACATCGAGGCTCTGATCTGTGCTATCGGCGCAGGCTGCGGCTTTATGCTGGCTATGGTCATGTTCAGCGGCGTGCGTAAGCGCGTGGAAGCCTGCGATCCCCCGGCACCCTTCAAGGGCCTGCCCATCACCCTGATCGCAGCTGCAATCACCAGCCTGTCCTTCATGGGCTTCGGCGGCATCGTCGAAAACCTGTTCAATGTTACGCTGTAAGGGAGGAACAGGACTATGAATATTGTATCTGCTGTTATCCTGTGCACCATCGTGGGCGCTGTGGGTGCCATCATTCTGGTGGCTGCCGCAAAGTTCATGGCGGTGGAGGAAGACCCCCGCATTGAGGAAGTTTCTGCCTGTCTGGCCGGCGCAAACTGCGGCGGCTGCGGCTACGCCGGCTGTGCCGACTACGCCAAGGCTGTCGTTCTGGACGGTGTGCCCTGCGACAAGTGTGCACCCGGCGGCCCCAAGGCTGCTGCTGCCATTGCCAAGATCATGGGCGGCGAAGCAAGCGCCGTAGAGAAGAAGGCTGTTGTGCAGTGTCAGGGCAGCTCCGAGCACTGCAAGCCTGCCTACGACTACAAGGGCATCCAGACCTGCGCTGCTGCGGCAGCTCTGTACGGCGGCCCCAAGACCTGCTCCTTCGCCTGCATCGGTCTGGGCGACTGCA
>OGOL01001228.1_pt1 | contig 24857 bp, 20 predicted proteins | sample 1552641 | NCBI WGS metagenome assembly OGOL01 (sample SAMEA2580140, study PRJEB22360) | human gut metagenome | biome: human gut; feature: human-associated habitat; material: faeces | place: Denmark | collected 2008/2010 | reverse complement strand
CGACCGCGTGGATGCCCTGAAGGCTGCGGTCGCTGCCCTGTAAGCGGAACACAAAGCACCTATCGCAATCATATAAAATAAGAAGGCATCTGCAACGATCGCTTCTGAGCTTCTGAAGCTCAGCAAATTTGCTGCAGATGCCTTTGTTTTTGCGGCTCTGCCGGGGAGGGCGAACGAGCGAAAACAGCAGCATCTCCGCTGCCCGGCACACTGCATTTTTATCTCCCGGAAGAGCGATCCCGGCAGACTGCTCAGGCAAAGAAAAGTCTTACTTTTCTACGAAAATCGGCCGAAATTTGCGAAATGGCAAAGAATCGGCTGTCTTTTTGTCGAAAACACACATTCTCTTTGAGAAAAAAGAAAAACAGCTGTGCAAGGCGCAGAAAATCCTGACATGAAACAAATTGATATGGCAGAATCGACGAAATGTGATAAAATAAAACCAGATATGCGCTCTTGTGTGCATGATACGGATCGTAAACAGCAATAAGGAGTTATGACTATGTCTATTGAAATTTCCCCGAAGTCGTTCTTTGAGCAGCCCAGCGTGGCAGATATGCGGCTGATCTCCTGCCCCGGTGCAGAGGAACTGACCGGCCTGATCGACAAGCATCTGGTCCGCTGGGCCAAGGCTGCCGGAATTGACAAAGAGACCTTCATTATTCCTTGCGACTGCCCCCGCTTCCAGAGTGGCGATGCCAAGGGTCTGGTGAAGGAGTCGGTGCGCGGCGACGATATCTTCATCGTGGTCGATCCCGGCAACTACAGCGTGACTTACAAGCTGTTCAACTACGAGAACCACATGTCTCCGGACGATCACTTCGCCAACCTGAAGCGCTTGATCCAGGCAGTGGCCGGCAAGGCACACCGTGTGTCGGTTATTATGCCCAGCTTGTACGGCGGCCGTCAGCATCGCCGTGTGGTGCGCGAAAGTCTGGACTGCGCTGTGGCCCTGCAGGAGCTGCAGACCATGGGTGTGCGCAACATCATCACCTTTGATGCTCATGACCCCCGCGTGCAGAACGCTGTGCCGCTGATGAGCTTTGATAACGCAATGCCCACCTATCAGGTGCTGAAGAGCCTGCTGAAGAAGGACCCGGACCTGTCCTTTGATAAGAGCAAGTTTACCGTGGTCAGCCCGGACGAGGGCGCCATGAACCGCAACATGTACTTCTCCAGTGTGCTGGGCTGCAATCTGGGCATGTTCTACAAGCGCCGCGATTACACCCGCGTGGTGAATGGCCGTAACCCCATCGTGGCCCACGAGTATCTGGGCGAGAGCGTGGAAGGCAAGACCGTCTTTATCGCAGACGACATCATTGCTTCCGGCGAGAGCATGCTGGAGGTCGCCAGCAACCTGAAGGAGCGCGGCGCTGCCAACATCATCGCCAACGCCACCTTCCCCCTGTTCACCAGCGGTCTGGAGAAGTTCGACAAGGCTGTGGCCGAGGGCAAGCTGACCTATGTTGTGGGCACCAACCTGACCTACCGTATGCCTGAGCTGCTCACCCGCGACTGGTATGTGGATGTGGATGTTTCCAAGTACGCTGCATACTTTGTGGTGGCTCTGAACCACGATATGTCCGTTTCCAGCATCATCGATCCGCTGAAGAAGATCGAGAATCTGCTGGCAAGCCGCAAGTAAGTTTAATACGCAAAAGGCTCTGCATCCTTGCGATGCAGAGCCTTTTGCGTATCACAAATCAAATAAAACGATTATAATTCGTCTCCATGGCTGCGCAGATACCGAACCAGCATGGGCAGCTCGTAGAGCAGCATGACGACCCAGCCCACCGCATAGCTGTAAGGCAGAGCTTCGATCTCCATTTTCCACACCAGCACGAACACCGCAGCTGCCGCCACACGGAACACCATGTTGAAGGTGCTGGACACCAGCGTGACCTTCAGATCGCCAATGCCGCGGAAGAAGCCCTGAATGCCATTGGTGGCTGCGGGCATCAGGTAGAACAGGGAAACCGTGCGCAGGAAGCGCACGCCCAGATGGATGACCTCCGGGTCGGTGACGAACAGCTTCATGATAAAGGGCGCACCGGAAAAGCATACAACGGCGATCAGCACGCCGTAAGCGGCTTCGATGCGCATACCGCAGTGGAAGCCCTGCTTCACACGGTCGTGCTTGCCGGCCCCCCGGTTCTGCGCCATGAGGGTGGTCATGGCGTGGCCGATGTTCTGCTGCGGGGTATAGGCAAAGTCGTCAATGCGGGAAGCAGCGGTAAAGGCAGCCATAGCGTTGACACCCATGGTGTTCACGATGGCCTGCACCGCGATCTTGCCAAGCTGCACGGTGGCTTGCTGCATGGCGCTGGCCCAGCCGTAGCTGACCGTTTTGCGCAGCAGCTTGCCGTCAAACACCAGCCAGCGCCTGCCCAGCTGCAGGATGGGCACCTTCCAGCGGATGTACAGTACGCACAGCACGCAGCACAGTGCTTCGCTGACCACGGTGGAAAGGGCGCAGCCGTTGCTGCCCCAGTTCAGCACCTGCACAAAGAACAGGTCGCCGCCGATGTTCAGCACAGAGCTGATCATCAGGAAATACAGGGCACTCTTGCTGTCGCCCAGTGCACGCATGGTGGCGGCAAGAAAGTTATAGAAGAAGGTGAAAATCAGGCCTGCAAACACGATGCGCAGGTAGCTGGCCGCAATGGGCAGGATATCGGCGGGCACCTGCATCAGCTGCAGCAGGGGCGTGGCCAGAATGACGCACAGCGCCGAGAATGCCAGCGAGAACACGGTGCCTGCAATGGCGGTGGTGGACACCTGACGCTCCATCAGCTGGGTATTACCGGCACCGAATGCGGTACTGACAAGAATGCCGGCACCCAGACACATGCCGTTGATAAACAGGATGGCCAGAGTCATGAGCGGGTTGGAGGTGCCGACGGCGGCAAGAGCTTCCTCGCCCACGAACTTGCCCACGATGATGCTGTCGGCGGCGTTGTAGGTGAGCTGGAACAGGTTGCCAAGTACCAGCGGAATAGTAAAACGGATCAGGAGCGGTGTAATGGCTCCCTTTGTCATGTCGTTTGTCATGGGAACTCTATGATTTCTCCTTATAACGTATTTACGATCTGCCGTCCGGGCAGGATGGCAAGGGCAGAGCGGCTGGCACCTACATGGATGAGCTGTGCGGCCGCCTGCAAAACGGCACCGGATGCCACCGAAGCCGGGATGGCATCGGTGCGCAGCACCTTTTGCGCGGCCCGCTGCGCATCGGTGGTGTTCACCGCCACCACGTTGTCCACCACATAGGCGTTGAAGTTTTCCGGCACAAAGCCGTAGCCCAAATCACTGATGCCGTGGGGGCCGGTCAGGCCGCCGCCCAGCGCCTGCGATTCGTAAGGCTCCACGGCGGCGATGCGCACATCGTTCGTCCATGCCTTGATGGTCTCGCCTACGCCGGTCACGGTGCCGCCACTGCCCACGCCGATCACGATAGCGTCCACAGCGCTTTTGCCCTCCCGCGCGATGCTCTGCACAATGGCAGGGCCGGTAACGCGGCGGTGGTACTCCGGGTTATCATCGTTGGCAAGCCAGTCCATGTAGTACCAGCCGTTGGCGGCGGCGGTCTGTGCCGCCAGACGGCGGGCACCGTTCACACCGCTGCGGGCCGGGCTGTGGCGGATCTGCGCACCCAGCCGCAGCAGGGTCTCCTGCCGCAGGGCGGGGGCATCCTCCGGCATCACCAGAACCACCGGGTGACCGGCGGTCAGGCCCGCCAGCGTGAGCGCAGCGGCAAACGGGCCGGAGGCCGCTTCAATGATGGGCTGACCGGAGATCAGCTTCTTTTTTTCAATGGCAAGGGCCAGCATCCCTTCGGCAAGGCCGTCCCGGGCCGTGCCGGTGGGGCCTGCAAAGTCCAGATAGGCATACAGCCGTCCCTTCAGCCCGCAGGCGGCAGCATAGCCGCGCAGCTCCACGATGGGGCAGGCGCTGAGCGTCTGGTAAAAATTGGGGTAGATCGGCACGAAGACCCTCCTTTCATGGGATACAACAATATTATCCTAACGCAAAAGGACTGCGCGCGTCAAGATGCGTTTTAGCAAAAACGGCGAATTTTTGGCGGATTTTCTGGAAAAATCTCCGAAAGGCTCTTGACAGGATGCGGTGCATCTGCTATACTTCATCCGTAAAGCAAATGAACTTTACATCACTTCTCGAAAGTACAGGCACAAAACCGGGGGATCAGAGGATGGCAAAAGATCTGGAAATGGGCTATCTGCTGGACTTTTACGGTGAGGTGCTCACCGAGAAACAGCGCGAAATGCTGCGCCAGTATTACAACGATGACCTTTCGCTGAGCGAGATCGGCGAGAACTTCGGCATCACCCGTCAGGGTGCGCGGGATGCCATCAAGCATGGCGAGAACGCGCTGAAGGAGCTGGAGGAAAAGGTCGGCTTTGCGGCGCGTTACCGCCGCGTGCAGCAGAAGCTGGAAGAGCTGGAGCAAATGGTGATCGATGCACGGTTCGAGTGCACCGGCCCGCAGGGCCTGACCACCACCGAGTACGAACACCAGCTGACCAAAATGTTAAAGCTCATCCGCTCCATCGACGAAGCAAACGAGAGCTGAAACCTGTGAAAGGAGCACCGTACAATGGCATTTGAATCCCTTACCGACCGCCTTGCCGGTGTGTTCAAAAAGCTGCGCGGTCACGGCAAGCTGACCGAGGCAGATATCAAGGCCGCGATGCGTGAGGTGCGCATGGCCCTGCTGGAAGCCGATGTCAACTACAAGGTTGCCAAGGACTTCTGTGCAAAGGTGTCCGAGCGCGCCATGGGTCAGGAGGTCATGGAAAGCCTGACCCCGGCACAGCAGGTGGTCAAGATCGTCAACGAAGAGCTGGTTGCCCTGATGGGCGGCAGCGAGGCGGCCCGCCTGAACATCAAGAACAAGGGCCAGACGATCATCATGCTCTGCGGCCTGCAGGGCAACGGTAAAACCACCCACGCCGCAAAGCTGGCAAAGTACTTTATCAAACAGGGCCGCCGCCCTATGCTGGTGGCCTGCGATATTTACCGCCCTGCGGCCATCGATCAGCTGCAGGTGGTGGGCAAACAGGCGGGCGCACCGGTGTTCACGCTGCCGGGCGCAAAGCCGCCGGAAATTGCAAAGAAGGCGCTGGCACACGCCAAGGATTACGGCAATGACATCGTGATCCTGGATACCGCCGGTCGTCTGCAGATCGACGATGTGCTCATGCAGGAGCTGGTGGACATCAAGGAAGCCGTTCCTGTGGACGAGACCCTGCTGGTGGTGGACGCCATGGCCGGTCAGGACGCTGTGAACGTTGCCAAGACCTTCAACGAGAAGGTGAGCATCGACGGCATCATCCTCACCAAGACCGACGGCGATACCCGCGGCGGTGCGGCACTTTCGGTGCTGGCCGTTACCGGCAAGCCCATCAAGTTCCAGGGCACCGGCGAAAAGCTGGACGATCTGGATGTGTTCCATCCCGACCGCATGGCAAGCCGCATTCTGGGCATGGGCGATGTGCTGAGCCTGATCGAGCGTGCGCAGGAGACGGCCGACGAAAAGGCAGCCGAAGAGACCGCCAAGCGGATGATGGAGAACAAGTTCGACATGAACGACATGCTGGACCAGTTCGCACAGATCCGCAAGATGGGCGGTGCAGGCGCGATGCTGAGCATGCTGCCCGGCGGCAGCGGCATCGATCCCAGTCAGGTCGATGAAAAGGCGTTCGACCGCATCGAGGCCATGATCTATTCCATGACCAAGGAAGAACGCGAGAAGCCCTCCATCATCAACCCAAAGCGCAAGCGCCGCATTGCAGCAGGCAGCGGTACCACCGTGGCCGACGTGAACAAGCTGCTCAAGCAGTTTGAAATGATGCAGAAGATGATGAAGCAGTTCAAGAAAAGCCCCAAGGGCTTTGCCCGCCGCCTGGGCGGCATGATGGGCAACCCCAATGCCTTCCGCGGACTGAAATAATTTTTGTGATACAACCCCCTTGCGGGTTTGTACAATATAATCAACATGCGCCCGCAAGGGCCGCACAAAACAATTTTTGGAGGATATTTACCATGGCAGTTAAGATTCGTCTGCGCCGCGTTGGCGCCAAGAAGGCTCCCTTCTATCGTGTTGTTGTTGCTGACAGCCGCTTCCCCCGTGACGGCCGTTTCATCGAAGAGATCGGCACCTACGATCCCAACAAGGAGCCTTCCGAGATCAAGATCGACGCTGAGAAGGCAAAGCAGTGGATCGCCAACGGCGCACAGCCCACTGATACCGTTCGCGTCCTGCTGAAGAAGTCCAACGTTCTGTAAGTAGGGAGGGCTGACTCATGCAGGAGCTGTTGCTGGCAGTTGCCCGCGGTCTCGTGGAGGACAAGGACGCCGTTAAGGTCACGGTGGACGAGCCCCGCGAGGACGGCACCATCGTCTACCACCTGAGCGTGGCAGAGGGAGATATGGGCCGTGTCATCGGCAAGCAGGGCCGGATCGCAAAAGCCATTCGTGTGGTGATGCGCGCGGCTGCTGTGCGGGTCGATGAAAAGGTCCTTGTTGAGATCGACTGAGCACCCTACAGGCCCTTTGCCCTTGCGGCAAGGGGCCTTTTTGATTATAGGAGCAAGATTATGCAGCAATATCTGGAAGCGGGCAAGGTCGTGACCACCCACGGCGTGCGCGGCGAAATGAAGCTGGAGCTTTGGTGCGACGGCGTCAACTTTCTGAAAAAGGTGGGCAGGCTGTATGCATCGGCCCAGGGCGGCAGGGCCTATAAGATTGTGTCCATCCGCGCACAGGGCCAGATGGCTCTGCTGCAGCTGGAAGGCGTGGACGATATGGATGCTGCCCGTGCGCTGCGGGGGCAGGTGTTCTACTTTGACCGCAATGATGCCACCCTGCCCGCAGGCCGCTGGTATGTGGCCGACCTGATCGGGTGCGAAGTGCGGGATGCCGACACCGGCAGGGTGTACGGCGTTGTGACCAGCGTGGATCACCCCGGTGCACAGGATATCTACACCGTCAAAGCACCGAACGGCAAGGAATACATGTTCCCGGGCGTGGATGCTTTTCTGAAAGAGCGCAACCCGCCGGAGGGCTATCTCCTCGTCACCCCCATTCCGGGCCTGCTGGACGATGACTTTGACAGCGAACGGGAGGAAGAGTGAGCCATGGGAATGCGTGTGGACATCGTGACCCTGTTCCCGGAAATGTGCCAGCAGGTGCTGGATGCCAGCATCATCGGGCGTGCGGCAAAGAAGGGCTTTATTGAGACCCACTGCCACCAGATCCGGGACTACACCCTGAACAAACAGAAGCAGACCGACGATTACCCCTACGGCGGCGGCTGCGGCATGGTGCTGTACGCTCAGCCCATCGCAGACTGCCTGCGTGCTGTGCAGCAGGAAGTGGCTTCACAGGGCCGTCCGGCCCCGCATATCGTGTTCCTGACGGCAGGCGGCCAGCGCTACACCGAGGAGCACGCAAAGCGACTGGCCCAGTATGATAACCTGACACTGGTATGCGGCCACTATGAGGGCATCGACGAGCGTGTGATCGATGCTTTTGCGGATGAAGAGATCTCCATCGGTGACTACATCCTCACCGGCGGCGAGCTGGCCAGCCTTGTGGTGGCGGACAGTGTGCTGCGCCTGAAGCCCGGCGTGCTGGCTGAGCAGAAGGGCTACGAGGAAGAAAGCTACTGGGACGGCCTGCTGGAGTATCCCCAGTACACCCGCCCCGAGGTGTGGGAAGGCCGCGCCGTGCCGCAGGTGCTGCTGGGCGGCGACCACCAGAAGATCGATGCATGGCGCGGGGAACAGAGCCGGGAGCGCACCCGCCTGCGCCGCCCGGAGCTGTACGAGAAGTGGTGTGAGACCCACCCTGTGACCGAGCTGCCCAAGTGGAAGCGCGGCGAGAACATGCGCCTTGTCAAGACCGACGAGCAGTTTGCTGCTGCCGCCCGCATCTTTGTGGAGGGCCGCCGCACCACCTGTGCCGAGAACTGGACCCCGGAATACTGTGCCAGCCTCAACGAGGAAGAATATCTTTTGCAGCTGCGGCAGGAAAAGGCCGCAGGCTGGGTGTGCTACCTGCACACCACCAAGGATGTGCCGGACGGCATCGTGAGCATCAACCACAAGGTGGGGCACATCGAACATCTGTTCGTCACTGAAAAAGCCCGCGGCAGGGGCATTGGCATGAAGATGCTGGACTTTGCCCGCAAAAAGCTCAGCGAGCACGAGCACCCGGTGCTGAGCGTGCTGAACACCAACACCCGCGCCATAGCGCTTTACACCCGCATGGGCTGGAAGCTGACCAGCGGCACCGAGCTGGAGTTCACGCCGGAGCAATATCCGGCTGTGGTGAAAAAGTGTGCTCTGGTCTGGATGCGGTACGAGGGCAGCGCACAGAAGTAACTCCGGGCGGCAGCTGCAGGTGCATCGGACAGCGAAAAAGGCACGAAAATGGATGCTCGGGCCAGAGGGTATGGTGCTGGAAACGCACAAAAACAGCCGAGATATTGCCCGATGGTCGAAAAAATGTTGAAAACTTTTGTATCTACCCTCTAACCTTCGGGGAATAATTTTATTATCTTTGTATAAATAATGAAAAATGGGCCGCTTTTCATTGGAGAAACCGCCAAAAATGCGCCGGGGGGCTGTACAACCGTTTCGACTTGCGCTAAAATAATCGTAACGCAACAGGCACAGGATACAGATTCTATACCCAAAACGATATTAGATAGGAGCGCTTTACTATGTACGTGAAAGAAGTTACCGTTGAAAATCAGGTTGGTCTGCACGCTCGTCCGGCTACCTTCTTCATCCAGAAGGCTAACGAGTTCAAGTCTTCCATCTGGGTCGAGAAGGAAGAACGCCGCGTGAACGCAAAGAGCCTGCTGGGCGTTCTGTCTCTGGGCATCGTGGGCGGTACCACCATCCGCATCATCGCTGACGGCGCTGATGAGCAGGCTGCTGTTGACGGCCTGATCAAGCTGGTGGAGTCCGGTTTTGCTGAGTAATTTGTGTCTATAAATGGAGCGGCGGGGGAACCTGCCGCTTTTTGTTTTTCAAGGAGAATCCATGACCAAAGCTGAACTGTATCAGAAAGCCTGTATGCTGCCGCTGCTGCCCGGCGTTTATATCATCCGGGATAAGACGGACACCATCATTTATATCGGCAAGGCAAAGCGGCTGCGCATCCGGGTGAGCCAGTATTTCCGCGAGGGCGTGCCCCACGACAACAAGGTCAGCCAGATGATCGCCCATGCCTATGCCTTTGACGTGATCGTCTGCCAGAGCGAGTTTGAAGCGCTGGTGCTGGAAGCCAGCCAGATCAAGGCCCACACGCCGAAGTACAACATCCTGCTCAAGGATGATAAAGGCTACAGCTATATCAAGGTGACAAAGGAGCCATGGCCTAGGCTCTCCTTCGTGCTGCAAAAGGAGGAGGACGATGCCGAGTATATCGGCCCCTATACCTCCAGCTTTGCGGCCCGGCAGATGGCAGAAACCGCCATGGATGCCTTTCTGCTGCCAAGGTGCAATAAGCGCTTCCCGCAGGAGATCGGCAAAGGACGCCCCTGCCTGAATGCGCACATCGGCAAGTGCATGGCAGTGTGCAGCGGCAGGATCAGCTGCGAAAACTACAATCAGGCCGTCAAGAGCGCCGTGCACCTGATCCGCTACGGCAAAAAGGACATCCTGAAGATCCTCAACGAGCGGATGCAGGAGGCCTCGGACCGGCTGGAATTTGAGACGGCGGCCCTGCTGCGGGACCAGATCGCAGCCATCACCAAGGTGAGCGCCGGGCAGAAGGTCATTGTGGACCCGGATGTGGAGATGGACGTGGTGGCGCTGGCAGGCACGCCGGACAGCGTGTGTGCGGCGGTGCTGCGCTTCCGGGACGGACGGCTGACCGATAAGCGGGAGTTTTTGTTCCACGACACCTCGGACATTGCCGCCGTGCGGGAGGAATTTCTGCCCCGGTATTATCTGGATGACGAACAGATCCCCAAGATTATTGCGGTGGACGAGCTGCCGCCGGACAGCGACGCTTTGCAGCAGGCGCTGAACGAAAAGCGCGGCAGTGAGGTGCAGCTGTATGTGCCCCAGCGCGGCGATAAGGCCCATCTGGTGGAGATGGCCCACACCAACGCGGTAGAGCGTCTTGCCCGGGAGAGCGGCCGCTATGCCCGGGAGGAAAAGCTGCTGGACGAGCTGGCGCAGGTGCTGGGCCTTGCAAAGCCGCCCCGGGCCATTGAGAGCTACGACATCTCCAACTGGGGCGATGGCTCCAGCGTGTGCGGCATGGTCACCTTCAAGGACGGCAAGCCCTACAAGGCGGGCTACCGCAAGTTCAAGATGAAGACCGTTGCGGGCACTGACGACTATGCATCACTGGCAGAGACTGTCTCCCGGCGGGCGGCAGAGTACGAAAAGTACGCAGAGCTTGCAAAAAAGGGAGAACCCTGCAGCAACTGGTTCGGGCAGAAGCCGGATCTGCTTTTGATGGACGGCGGCAGGGGGCAGGTGAGTGCGGCAAAAGAAGCATTGGCCGGGACTGCCCTTGCGGATGTGCCGCTCTACGGCATGGTGAAGGACGACCACCACCGCACCCGCGCCATTGTGGACAGCGACGGCCGGGAAATTGCCATCAACATGAACCGGGGCACCTTTACCTTTATCACGGCCATTCAGGACGAGACCCACCGCTTTGCCAATGCCTACCGCAAGCAACAGATGAAGCAGAAGAGCTATTCCTCCACCCTGACCGAGATCCCCGGCATCGGACCCAAAACGGCAAAGGCACTGATGGCCCAGTTCAAGAGCGTGGGCGCGGTGAAGGAAGCCACGCCTGACCAGCTGGAAAATACCCCCGGCGTGGGCAAACAGACGGCACAGATCATCTACGCATATTTTCACGCATAAAACCCTCTCAGTCATCGCTGCGCGATGCCAGCTCTCCCGAAAGGGAGAGCTTTTTGCATTCAGATGCAATGAATGTGCAGAGCTGAAAAAACGCGATTGATGCATTTGCCAGTTATGGCCCTTCCCGTGAAAAGGCAAACCCCGGCAGACCACAGTCTGCCGGGGTTTGCAATATTAAAATAAATTTACCGCTGAAAATGCCCAGAGCAAAGCGGAGGGCATTCAAATGATTCAGTTCTCCGCAGAAATATCCTGACCGAAATACTTCTCGCTCAGCTCCTTCAGGGTGCCATCGGCGCGCAGCTCCTCAATGGCGGTGTTGATGGCCTCCAGCAGGGTGGCGCTGGCATCGCCCTTGCGCAGAGGAATGGCAACGTGGGATGCATCCTCGGTCTGGGCCACCAGCTTGAAATCTGCGTCCGGGTGGACGTTCAGGTAATCGTAGAAGGAAACATCGGCGTTCAGGGTGGCGTCGATGCGGCCTGCGGTGAGCAGCTGGATGGTCTCTTCCAGCGTGTCGATGCCCTGTACGGTGGCACCATAGCTCTCGGCCAGTTCCATGTAGGTGGAAGCAAGGCTGTTGGCGGTGGTCTTGCCCTTCAGGTCCTCAAAGCTGGTGATCTCGTCGTTATCCTTGCGGACGGCAAGGGCAGTGTGGATGTAGCCGTAGGGCTCGGTGAAATCATAGGTCTTGGCGCGCTCGTCGGTCACTTCCACGCCGTTGCACACGATGTCGTAGCGGCCTGCGTCCAGACCGGCAAACAGGCTGTCCCAGTCGCTTTCGACGTACTCCGGCTCCACGCCCAGCTTTTCTGCAATGGCACGGGAGACTTCCACATCGTAGCCCACCAGAGTATCGGATTCATCGTGGTAGCTCCAGGGCTGCCATGCGCCTTCCAGGGCGACGATCAGCTTGCCGCTGGACTGGATGTTGGACAGCTGGTCGCCGGCAGCAGGAGCCACAGAGGCGGCCGTGCCGGAAGCAGCGGTGCTGCCGGAAGAATTGGAGCAGCCGGACAGAGTCAGCACGCCGGCAGCGGCCATAACGCTCATAAGAGAAATAAAGGTTCTGCGTTTCATAGTTGGATTCCCTTTCCTCTATAAAAATATTTGTGAAATAAACTCCTTCAGGCAAAGAGGGAGACTTTCTGGTTTTGCCAAAGGCCCCATCCCGGAGGGGGCTGTCTGCGAAGCAGACTGGGGGAGTTGGTTAAACTTTACTCGGTGTGAGCGATCTTCCGCAAAAATTCGCGGGTGCGCTCCTCTTTGGGGTTGGCGAAAAACTCATGCGAGGGAGCCTGCTCCACTACCACGCCGTTCTCCATGAAAACGGTCTTGGAGGAAACATTGCGGGCAAAGCCCATCTCGTGGGTAACCACCAGCATGGTCATGCCCTCTTCGGCCAGCTGCCGCATCACGGCCAGCACTTCGCCAGTCAGCTCCGGGTCAAGGGCCGAAGTCGGCTCGTCAAAATAGATGATCTCCGGGTCAGATGCCAGCGCACGGGCAATGGCCACGCGCTGCTGCTGGCCGCCGGAAAGCTGGCGCGGATAGTAGTCGGCTCGGTCGGCAAGGCCCACCTTTTCCAGCATCTTCATGCCAACGGCATCCGCCTGCTCTTTGGGCATTTTGCGGGCAATGATGAGGCCCTCGGTCACGTTCTGCAAGGCAGTCTTGTTGCGGAACAGATTGTAGCTCTGGAACACAAAGGCCGTCTTTTTGCGCAGCCGGGCAATGTCGGCACGGCTGGCCTGGGCAAGGTCGAACGTCTCACCGTCAAAGGTGAGCTGGCCTGCGTCGGCAGTCTCCAGAAAGTTCAGACAGCGCAGCAGGGTGGTCTTGCCGGAGCCGGAGGGGCCGAGGATGGCCACCACATCGCCCTTTTCCACGGTCAGGTCCACGCCGCGCAGCACCTGCAGCTCGCTGGTCACTTTGCGTGCACCGGGCCGGTGGAAGATGCCTGCCTGCAGGCGGGGCTTTGTGTAGGTGAAAAAGGATTTGTGGACGTTTTTGATCTCTAACATGGACATGGTTGCCACACTCCTTTCTTACTGGAAGCCGTGGGCGTTGAGCCGACGCTCCAGCAGTGCCTGCAGCTTGGTGATGACCGTGCAGAACAGCAGATACACCACGGCCACCTCACAGTAGATGGGCAGGAAGATGTAGGTGCGGGCGGCTACGCGCTGACCGGCCATGAACAGCTCGGCCACCGTGATATTGGACGCCAGCGAGGTGTCCTTGATCATGCCGATGAGCGAGTTGGAGAGGGCGGGCACTGCGGTGCGCAGGGCCTGCGGCAGCACGATGCGGCGCATGATCTGCCACCAGCTCATGCCCACGCAGTAACCGGCTTCCAGCTGCCCCTGCGGCACGCTTTCCAGCGCGCCGCGCATGGTCTCGGCGCAGTAGGCACCCTCGTTGAAGGCAAAGGCGATGACCGCAGCAGGGAAAGCGTCCAGCATGATGCCCACGCTGGGCAGACCATAAAAGATGATGAACAGCTGCACCAGCAGCGGCGTGCCGCGGATGACCCAGATGTAGAACCGTGCGATCTGCCGCAGCACCGGCACATTGGCGTACTGCACCAGCGCAACGGCCACGGCAATGATCATGGCAAAAAAGAAGGAGACCAGCGTGAGCGGGATGGTCATGGTAAGGCCTGCCGTAAGGATACGGGGCAGGGCCTCCGCCAGCACGCTGACCGTACGGTTGGAAAGAAATGCTTCAAACATGAAAAATGTTCCCTCAGAACGGTATTCAAATACTTTGTAAATCGTAAGAACAAAGGTATTATAAGGCTTGGAGTGCGCTTGAAGTCAAGGGCTTTTTCTAAAATTCCTACAAAACCTACCAGAATACTATAGCATGAATCCGGATGGAGTGCAAACGGTTTGCTCAAAACGCGTGATGTGTACAAAAACGGACGACCCATCTGGAAAACTTTGTGCAATGCGGCAAGCGGTTGACGGCGCACCGGCTTTCGTGTACAATGAACATAACAACGCGCACCGGGCTTGGCCCGGCACAGGCGCAAATTCACCGCAGAGGGCGCAGTGCCCTTTGCGCGGTGCAGACACGGAGGACACGAACGTGACGAAGAAAAAAATTGGCGTTCTGGGTGCAGGTACCTGGGGCATGGCTCTGGCACGGATGCTGTGTGTCAGCGGCAATGATGTGCAGGTGTGGTCGGCGCTTCCGGCTGAGGTGGAGAACCTTTCCGCTACGCGGGTGCACCCCAATCTGCCGGGCATGAAGATCCCGGAAGAGCTGCAGTTTACCAAGAGCATTGAGGAAGTGTGCACCGGCAAGGATGTGCTGCTGTTTGCAGTGCCGTCGGTATTTGTGCGCTCCACCACGGCAAAGGCCCGGCCTTACATCCCGGACGGCCAGATCCTTGTGGACGTTGCAAAGGGCATGGAGCCGGAAACCTTATATACCATGACTGAGGTCATTGCCGACGAGCTGAACCGTGAGGGCGGCCCCCAAAACGCAAAGCTGGTGGCCCTTTCCGGCCCGACCCATGCGGAAGAGGTGGCGCTGGACATGCCCACCACCATCGTTTCGGCCTGCCCGGATGAAGCCGCTGCCGAGTATGTGCAGGATGTGTTCAGCAACACCTGTATGCGTGTGTACACCAACGCCGACATCAAGGGCGTGGAGCTGAGCGGCGCGCTGAAGAATGTGATTGCGCTGGGTGTTGGCATCTCCACCGGCCTTGGCTACGGCGACAACGCCCGCGCAGCCCTCATCACCCGCGGCATTGCCGAGATCGCCCGGCTGGGCGTGGCCATGGGCTGCAACATCCATACCTTTGCGGGTCTGGCCGGTATCGGCGACCTGATCGTGACGGCCACCAGTATGCACAGCCGCAACAATCGTGCGGGCATTCTGATCGGCAAGGGCAAAAGCCCGGAGCAGGCCGTGAAGGAGGTCGGCATGGTGGTGGAGGGCATCAATGCACTGCCTGCCGCTATGGAGCTGGCAGCAAAGTACAATGTGGAAATGCCCATTGTGCAGACGGTGAACGCCATCGTGAAGGAGGGCATGAGCGCCAGCGACGCGCTGCGCACCCTGATGGACCGCAACCGGAAGAACGAGATGCCGCAGGGCTACGAAAAAGTCTGAATTTTAAGGGAGAAGGCACAGCTGTCTGCAGATGGCTGTGCCTTTTTTGCTGCGCGGCCTGCCCACTGGCCGAAAACACAAAATAATTCAAATTTTTTACCAAAATCAGACGTAAAAGGGTAGAAGGTCGGGAAACTTTCTGCTATACTGAAACAGAACGCAAAAACCGGGGGACGTTTTGTGCACCCTGTCGGAGAGAAAGAGAGGAATCTGCCATGCCGTCAACTTATGCGCACCGCCGCTTTGGCACCAATGTGCTGGAACATCTGCCGGATGAACTGCGTGCTCAGCTGGAACAGAACCGTGAGCTTTACGATATCGGCCTGCACGGGCCGGACCTGCTGTTTTATTACCATGCTGCCAAGTCCAACCCGGTGGGTGCATTGGGCAACGCCATGCACGAGGAGCCGGGGCGGGTCTTTTTTGACCGGGCGCGCAGGGTGGTGCACTGCGAGGCAGACCGGGATGCTGCGCTGGCATATGCGCTGGGCTTTGTGTGCCACTTTGCGCTGGACAGCACATGCCACCCGTATGTGGAGCAGTTCACCCGGGAAAGCGGTGTGACCCACTGCGAGATCGAGACCGAGTTTGACAACATGCTGCTGCGCCGGGACGGATACGACCCGCTGAAGTTTTTCACAGCCAGCCATATCCACCCGTCGGAACAGAATGCAAAGGCGATCGCGCCCTTTTACGAGGGCATCTCGGAGCAGGTGGCGCTGGACTCGCTCAAGGGCATGATCTCAGTGCACAGGCTGCTGCAGGCATCCAATCCTGTCAAGCGCTGGGTGGTGCTGACAGGCATGAAGGTGGTGGGCAAATACGACATGCTGCACGGCCTTGTGGCAGATCCGCAGCCGAACCCGAAGTGCGTGGAGAGCGGCAAGCGGCTGGAAGAACTGTATGCGCAGGCGCTTCCACTGGCAGAAACGCTGATCCTGGAATTTGTGGCAAAGCTGGACACGGACCAGCCCCTAAGCAAGGCCTACGACCATACATTTGGGGAGTTCTGAGCAAGTCGATGCAGGCCAGCAGGGAAAGATGCTGTTTCCCGCTACGACCCTTTTGGTGAAAATGTGTTTGGAGCGCTCCGCAGAGCGCGACAAACACGAAAATAAAAACAAAATTTCCGCTGTAGATGGCCAAAGCGAATGCGGCGGCCATTTTAAATGGTGAAATCTAAAAAGAGGGGGCACCGCCCGGCGGTGCGAGAGGAAACAAGATGAAACATGAAAAATTCAAGGTGACCCCGCTGGAGCGGTCATGGATCCTGTACGATGTGGGCAACTCGGCCTTTGTGCTGATGATCGCCACACTGGTGCCCATTTTCTTTAATGCGCTGGCCGAGGCCGGGGGATTGAGTCCGGTGAACTATCTGGCCTACTGGGGCTATGCAAGCTCGGTGGTCACGGTGATCACGGCAGTGCTGGGGCCGATTTTGGGCACGCTGGCCGATACCAGAGGCTTTAAAAAGCCCATCTTCATGCTCTGCCTGTTCGTGGGTGTGGCAGGCTGCTGTGCTATGGGCCTTGCCACTACATGGCTGCCGTTCCTGATCATCTTCATCCTTGCAAAGATCGGCTTTTCGGGCAGTCTGGTGTTCTACGATTCCATGCTGGGCGATGTGACCACCCCGGAACGCATGGATGTTGTGTCTTCGCAGGGCTATGCATGGGGCTACATTGGCAGCTGCGTGCCCTTTGTGGTGTGTCTGGCGCTGGTGCTGGGAAGCGGGGCCATCGGCCTGAGCCAGATGACCGCCCTTTCCGTGGCGCTGCTCATCACCGCTGTGTGGTGGCTGGGTACCACCCTGCCGCTGCTGCGGAGCTATAAGCAGATCAACTATGTGGAGGTGGAGCAGCACGCCATCCGGCAGAGCTTTGTGCGCATCGGCCACACCCTCAAGCATCTGCGCGAGGATAAGCAGGTGTTCTGGTTCCTGCTGGCCTTCTTCTGCTACATCGACGGCGTGTATACCATCATCGATATGGCCACCGCCTACGGCACGGCACTGGGGCTGGAGACCACCGGCCTTTTGCTGGCCCTGCTGGTAACACAGATCGTAGCCTTCCCTTCGGCGCTGATCTTTGGTCGGCTGAGTGCAAAATACCCGTCCAGCCAGCTTATCCCGGTCTGCATCGCGGCCTACACCGGCATTGCGGTGTTCGCCTTCTTCCTGACCAGCCAGTGGCAGTTCTGGGTGCTGGCCGTGCTGGTGGGCATGTTCCAGGGCGGCGTGCAGGCACTGAGCCGCAGCCACTTTGCCAAGATCATCCCGGCTGAAAAATCCGGCGAATACTTTGGCCTGTTCGACATCTGCGGCAAGGGCGCGTCCTTCCTTGGCACCATGATCGTGAGCGTGGGCAGCCAGCTGACCGGCAGCGCCAATGTGGGCATTGGGATGCTGGCGCTGCTATTTGCAGTGGGCTTTGTGCTGTTCCGGGTGTCCTGCCGGACTGAGGGTGCAAAACAGGTGTAAAAAATACGATTTAAAATTGCCGATGCTTTCGCTTTGGCAATATCAGAGGAAATATTATTTTATAATTTTGCAAACAAGCCAGCCCTGCGGGGCCGGCTTGTTTCCTTTTTCACGGGAAGGGCGCAATGGCAAACGGCATATTGCTGCTGTCAGCTGCGCAGCAGATAAAGCACAAACTTACCCGTACAGCTCGTCGCGTAAGCGACTCGAAATCGGCGGAACACAAAAAATCCTTTAGCGAAGCGATTTGGATTTTTTGTATGGAGCCTAACAGCTTTGGGGTCTAAAAGGGGCGAGCAGCCCCTTTTTCATGGATCCAGCGCGTTGAAATCGCTGTGACCTTGCTGTGCTGAACACACAGCATTTGCTGCGCAAACCGGTCTGCGGCTTAAAAGCCCCACTGGGGCTTTCATGCCCTGCGGGCACCGCCGTCCTTTCTGGTTCTCTTTTGCAACCAAAAGAGAACATACCTGGCGGTAATGCTTTTTACAAAAGGCATTAAACTCAATCTACGCGAAAACGCTCTGTACGGGAAGCAAATGGTTGAAAATCGTCCTTCTGGTTATTATTAACAAACCGGTAATTGTCTTTTTGAGCGGCGAATGATACAATAGCGTCAAACGATTTCAAAACCACAAAGGAGAAAACGAAATGGAACGATTTCCCGGTTATACCCTCGTGCGTACCGAGGACTGCCCTGAACAGCACGGAACCCTGACCGTGCTTACCCACGATGTGAGCGGTGCCACGGTGCTGCTGGTGGAAAATGAGGATACCAACAAGGCGTTTGGCATCGGCTTTGGCACCTTCCCGTCCGATGACACCGGCGTGTTCCACATTCTGGAGCACTCGGTGCTGGCAGGCAGCGAAAAATACCCGGTGACCTCGCCGTTCTTGCAGCTGCTCAAAAGCAGCATGGCATCTTTCCTGAATGCGATGACCTTCCCGGATAAGACGGTCTACCCGTTCGCTACGCCCAATGAGACCGACTTCAAAAACCTGATGGATGTCTATCTGAACGCGGTGTTCTGCCCGCTGGCCATGGTGGACAAGAGCGTGTTTGAACAGGAGGGCTGGCACCGCAGTGCCGACGGCACCGTGAGCGGAGTGGTGTACAACGAGATGCAGGGCGCTCTGGCTGCACCGGATGCTCAGCTGGAAAATGCACTGGAACGGGCCATGTTCCCGGATACGGCCTACGGCTTTGTTTCCGGCGGCGACCCGGCCAGCATCCCGGCGCTGACCTATGAAAAGTATAAGCGGGTATATCACCGCCACTACAGCGCCGACAACTGCTGCATTACCCTCTATGGCAAAATGGATATGGCTGAAAAGCTGGAACTGCTGGACAGGGATTATCTTTCAAAAATGCCCAAGGGCACCAGCCGTCCGCAGCTGACCATGCAGCACGAGCAGGCGGGTGCCTGCGTGGAACTGCCCTACTATACCGAAAACCCGGAGCCGGACGAGGTGCAGTGTGCTCTGGCATGGTACACCGGTGCCTTTGCAGACCGGGAGCGGCAGCTGGGCGTGGAGATCCTGCTGGATGCCCTGCTTGGCACCAATAACTCCCCGCTGAAGGCGGCGCTGCTGGCCGAAAAGCTGGGCGCAGATATTGACATTGGCTTTGACGACAGCACCCTGCAGCCGGTGCTGGAACTGGTGCTGCGCGGTGCCACCGAGGAGAGCGCCCGCAAGTTTGCTGCCGCTGTGCGCAAGGCGGTGGACGGCATTCTGGCCGAGGGCATCCCGCAGGAACTGCTGTTGGCTTCGCTGAACGCAGCAGAGTTTGCATCGCTGGAGCGCCCGGGCACCCTGCCAGACGGCGTGCTGGATGCCATCAATGCTTCTACTGGCTGGCTGCACACCGGCGACCCCGCCCTGCTGCTGCACACGGACAGGCTGTTTGCTTCCCTGCGGGAAAAGATGGCCGATGGCTGGTTCGATGAGCTGCTGCGTGAGCTGTTTGCACCGGCTCCGGTGCAGGTGGTGCAGGTGCCCACCCTGCCTAAAAAAGAGGAGAGCGAACCCATCCGCACCGATGGCAAGCTTGTGCTGGAGCACCCGCTGACCGTTGCCGACCTTGGCGACGGAGCAAGGACGGCCCCAGGCGAGCGGGAACTTCTGGCCGGGGTACAGCTGGTGCATCACCCTTCGGCAGGCAGCCTGTACCTGAACTTCTACTATGACCTTGGTAATGTGAAGCCTGAGGACATGCCGTATCTGGACCTGCTGACCGATGTGCTGGACGAGCTGGACAGCACCGAACACACCGCTCAGCAACTGAACACTCTGCGCAGCACATGGCTGGGCGACAGCCGCACCCAGCTGGACATCTGGACTGGGCGGCAGGAGGGTGCACCCTGCCATGCCAAGCTGAGCCTGTGCCTGAGCCTGCTGGAACGCAGTCTGGAAAAGGCTGTGGAGCTGGGCGGCGAATGGCTGTATGATACCATCCTTACCGGCCCGGCGGCAGAAGCTGCTTTTGCACGGGTGCTGAGCCAGCAGAAGTTGAACATGGAACAGCAGTTCATCCAGCAGGGCAATGTATACGCAGCCACCCGCGCCAGTGCCCACTACACGGTGGACGGTGCGGTGAGTGAACGCTGCAGCGGTGTGAGCTATTACAAGTTCTTGTGCGGCGTGCAGGAGCGCGGCAATTGGGCAGCACTGGGCGAAAAGCTGGATGCCCTGCGCACAGAGGTGCTGCAGCACGCAGAGCTGACGGTCAGCCTGTACGGCAGCGAGGATGCCCTTGCAAAGCTGCGCACTCTGCTGCCGGACAGCCGCTTTGCTGCCGAGGTCCGCGCTGCGGCAAAGCCCTATGTGGAGCCGCTGACACCGCCGGTGAACGAAGCGTTTATCATTGACGGCGGTGTGAACTACGATGTACAGGTATGGCCCATGGAGCGCCGCAGTGACCGCAAGGCGCTGGCCCGCGTGATGAGCTACGAATACCTGTGGCACAACATCCGCGAGGTGGGCGGCGCTTACGGCACCGGAATGCTCTCCTCGGACGGCGTGGAATACCTGTACACCTACCGTGACCCCCATGTAAAGGAAAGCTACGACACCTTTGCAAAAGGTCCGGCAGAACTGGCAGCACGGGAGTACACCGAAAAAGACCTGAACGATTTTATTGTGGGTACTGTGGCCAAGCTGGACACCCCTCGCAAGCCGCGTGCTGAGGCCCGCGAGACGGACCGCCGGTATTTCTGCGGCATCACTGATGAAATGATGGCGGCAGACCGCAAGGCCCTGTGTGCGGTGGATGCCGCACTGCTGAAGGAGCAGGCCGCAGAGCTGGGTGCCGCCATGGCAAACGGCGTGCGGGTGGTGTTTGGCAGCAAGGATGCTGTGGAAGCCGCAAAAGAAATGTTTGATACGGTAGAAACGCTGTAAGCAAAGAGCCTTCCATCCCGCCCGGGACATGCTCTGACAGGATAAAAGTGCCTGATGATACGAAAAATGTCATCGGGCACTTTTACTTTTTGTAAAGAAACGGAAAAATTTAAAAAGCAGGGTTGACGCGGCAAAAAAGCAGTGGTAAAGTAATGGGCGGAAAAGGCAAAAAGTGTCTTTTTACAACAGGAAAACGAGGTGGTTGTCATGGAACCTGCTGGCAGTAGCAGCAGTCTTTCTCCCCGATTACTTTATATGATGGCAGCCGCCGTTTCTGCTTTGCGCAGACCCTGCTGTGTGTGAATGCACACGGTGCGTGTTTGCGTTCCCTGAAAAGAAGAAACGAGAGCTGCCACTGAAAAGGAGGCAGCTTTTTTATGTCTGAAATCTCGATCGATACCCTCAAGACCATGCTGGCAAATCTGGACGATGCCAAGAAATACCAGAGCCTGCGGGATGTGATGGAAACTCTGCCCGCGCCCGACCTTGCGGCGGTATTTGAGGATCTGCCTGCAGAAAAGCTCCCGGTGCTGTTCCGTCTGTGCCCGAAGGATCTGGCCGCAGATGTGTTCACCGAACTGACCCCTGAGACCCAGCAGAAGCTGATCGACGGCCTGACCGATACCGAGCTGAAGGCTGTTGTGGACGAACTGTTCGTGGACGATGCCACCGACCTTGTGGAGGAAATGCCTGCCAACGTGGTCAAGCGCATTCTGGGTCAGGCCGACCCCACCACCCGCCGCATGATCAACGAGCTGCTCAAGTACCCGGAGGACTCGGCCGGCGGCGTGATGACCACCGAGCTGATGGAGCTGCGGCCGGACATGACCGTGGCACAGGCCATGGAGGCCATCCGCAGGAATGGCTTTGACAAGGAGACCATCAACAACTGCTATGTGACCGATGACAGCCGCAGGCTGATCGGCGTGGTGTCCCTGCGGGCGCTGGTGCTGGTAAAGAACACAGAAGAGCCTATCAAGGACCTGATGGATTCCAATGTGGTCAGCGTGAGCACCACCACCGATCAGGAGGATGTTTCCAACCTGTTCGAGAAATACGGCTTTCTGGCCATCCCGGTGGTGGACGCCGAGAACCGGCTGGTGGGCATCGTGACCATTGACGATGCCATCAGCATCCTGCAGGACGAGGCCAGCGAAGATATTGCAAAGATGAACGCAATCGGCCCCTCCGACAAGCCCTACTTCAAGCAGAGTATGTGGGACCTGTACAAGAGCCGCGCACCGTGGCTGCTGTTTTTAATGATCAGCGCCACCTTCTCCAGTCTGGTCATTCGCGGATACGAGGATGCACTGGCCGCTGTGACCGTGCTGACTGCATACATCCCCATGCTGACCGACGCAGGCGGCAACGCGGGCAGCCAGAGCACCTCCACCATCATCCGCGGCATGGCGGTGGGCGATATCCAGCCCCACGATCTGCCCCGCATCCTGTGGCGCGAGAGCCGCGTAGCCCTGATGTGCGGCGGCACGCTGGCCGTATGCAACTTTGTAAAGCTGCTGGTGTTTGACCGCATTGCGGCTCCGGTGGCACTGGTGGTGTGTCTGACTTTGATCTGCACCATCCTGCTCTCGCAGATCATCGGCGGCATTCTGCCGGTGGCGGCAGAAAAGCTGCATGTGGATCCGGCCGTGATGGCTTCACCCCTGATCACCACCATTGTGGATACCACCACGCTGCTGATCTACTTCAACATTGCAAAGATGCTGCTGCATCTGTAAAAGATACTCGGATTGGAATGCCCGGAGGCTCAGGAAAGCTTCTGGGCATTTTCTTTGCAAAAGGCGGGCGGCAGGAACCGGGAATGACAGGCGATTTTCAGAAAATTTCAGAAATGAAGCGAAAAAATGCGGAAGAACAGGGATGAACTATTCCTGAAAATATTTTTCAAGATATACAAGAAATAAAAAAGCTGCAAAAACCGGACGATGCAACATTTTGTAATCTTTTTGAGAGAAAAATGACATAATTTTTTTGCTTTTGTAGGGAGGTTGCAAATGTATGAAAAATTGTGATGTTTCGAGAAAAGAAATTGGCGAGCCCAAAAAGCATTTGTTGAAATAGCACAAAAGAACTCCTTCAATCTTGTGAACTTGTTCTCTTGAACAGTGGGGTGCTGCAAGGGTATAATACGAACAGGAATTACAGGTGCATGCAAGATTGCTCCTGTGAAAATGCTGAGATACGAATTGAAGGAGAACATTATTATGAAAATGATTTCGCGTCGTGACTTCCTGAAGGCATCTGCTGTTGTTGGTGCAACTGCTGCTATGACCGCCTGCGGCGGCTCTTCCAGCACCTCTACTGCTGCTTCTTCTGTTGCTGCATCTTCTGCTGCTGCTTCCAGCGCTGCTGCAACCAACGGTTCCGCAAACATCGGCGTGTGCATCTATCAGTTTGCTGATAACTTCATGACCCTGTACCGCTCCGATCTGGAAGGCTACCTGAAGGACATGGGCTACTCCGTCACCATCATGGACGGCAAGAACGACCAGAACACCCAGACCGAGCAGATCAACACCTTCCTGCAGCAGGGCGTGGACGTGCTGGTCATCAACCCTGTCCAGACCACTTCCGCACAGACCATCGTTGATACCGTCAAGCCCTCTGAGACTCCTATCGTCTTCATCAACCGTGAGCCCGACAAGAGCGTTCTGGACTCCTACGCAGACAAGTGCTGCTACGTTGGTGCTGACGCACGTCAGTCCGGTACTTATCAGGGCGAGCTGATCCTGGAGACCGAGACTCAGGGCGATATCAACGGCGACGGCAAGATCACCTACATTATGTGCAAGGGCGACCCCGAGAACATCGATGCTCAGTACCGCACCGAGTACTCCATCAAGGCTCTGACCGATAAAGGCAAGGAAGTCGAGTGCCTGTACGAGTACCTGGACAACTGGGATCAGACCACCGCTCAGCAGGACGTTGCAAACGCTCTGTCTCAGTACGGCGACAAGATCGAAGTTGTCTTCTGCAACAACGACGCAATGGCACTGGGCGCTCTGCAGTCCATCCAGCAGGCAAACCGCACCGTCGGCAAGGACATCTATCTGGTCGGCGTCGATGCTCTGGCAGAGGCTGTTCAGGACGTTCTGGATGGCAACATGACCGGTACCGTGCTGAACGACGATGTGGGTCAGGCTACCGCAGCTGCTGAGGCTACCAAGCTGTACGTTGAAGGCTCCAAGGTCGAGCAGTACTACTGGGTCGACTATGTGAAGGTGACCAAGGACAACGCTTCCGAGTACGTGAAGTAAGACCAAAGTTTTCCTGAAACAATGCAAGGTGCGCAGTGGACCTTGACGGCTTGAACAAAGCTATAAAGCGCGTGCGTGCGAGAAATATTCTCCGCGCACGCGCCTTGTTTTGAAAAAAAGGTTTTTCTGCGGCCTTATAATAAACGACAAGGAGGCTCTGCGGAATGTCAGAATACCGTCTGGTAATGAAAGGCGTGGTCAAGACCTTCCCCGGCGTCAAAGCGCTGGATCACGCCCAGTTGGAGCTTCGCCCCGGTAAGGTCATGGCGCTGATGGGTGAAAACGGCGCCGGTAAGTCCACACTGATGAAATGCATGTTTGGCATTTACAAGATGGACGAGGGCGAAATTGAATACGAGGGCGAAAAAGTTACCATCACCACCCCTCTGGATGCACTGAACCGCGGCATTGCCATGGTGCATCAGGAACTGCAGCCGATTCCGGCACGTACTGTGGCTGAGAACATCTGGCTGGGCCGCTACCCCACCAAAAAGTACGGTCCTGTTACGGTGGTGGATCACGCCAAAATGTACAAGGATACGGAGGAGCTGCTGAAAAAGCTGAAGCTGGAGATCAATCCCCGTGCAAAGCTTGGCTCTCTGAGCATCGCACAGATGCAGATGGTGGAAATTGCAAAGGCTGTTTCCGCAAACT
>OGOL01001225.1_pt1 | contig 24954 bp, 18 predicted proteins | sample 1552641 | NCBI WGS metagenome assembly OGOL01 (sample SAMEA2580140, study PRJEB22360) | human gut metagenome | biome: human gut; feature: human-associated habitat; material: faeces | place: Denmark | collected 2008/2010 | reverse complement strand
GCTGGGCCACGGTCAGGCCGAACAGGCCCGCGCCCACGACCACCAGATCGGGATATTCCACCGCACCAGTCATAAAAACAACCTTCCAAAACAGTCAGTTCAATTGCAAATGCACACTGCCAATGTGCGTTTCGCGTTCATGATACTCGCATACCACGAATGAACGCAGCCGATCCATACTCCGAGTTATTCATCTCCAAAGATTCTTGCCCACGTCTCCATGGAGGTAATCCCATAAGACTGGTATTGGGCAGACAATCGCTTCCAATTCTTCAGAATCTTGCGTGTAAGCCGATATCCTTCCATCATGCTCTTACGGAAACGTTTGTTGTCTCGCTTTAGCCATGCCACCCCATTACCATCTGGCGTGGTCACCAATGCTGAATTGACATGGTCAAAGGCAAGCCAAGTCCAGGCAGCATCGCGTGCGGGGATGGCCGCATCCGGACGAGTGGCTTTATCGGGATTGGCCTTCTTGATAAAGCTCTTCGCGATAAGGCCGACAGCCGCCTTGTACCGGCTTTTCATAGTCGATGGATGGTTCTTTGGCGGTTCAACCTCGCCAGCTGGCTCAGGGAACTCCTCAAAACTCTCCTTGGACTGAGCATCGGGATATTTTGCTCGCAGTTCACGCACTTCGCCAAGTTTCGTCGGCAAGCAATCTACAAGGTACTGTGGGCCTCGAAGAATATCCCTTAGCGCCATATGATGCAATGCCATGGCGGAGTACACAAACCGAAGCCCGAGACTGGCATCACCATACAAGGTCTCCACCAACATGCGAGGCGGCCTATCCGGATACGTCAACAATGCCGCGAGCCAACGGTTACGCTCAGTAAAGTATTCCTCCCACGAACGTGCTGGATCCTTGTCATGCCATGCTTGGTGCCATACGGCCATGCCTGGCAGGCAGACTGTGGGAAATCCTGCTTTCTTGGCACGAAGACCATATTCAATGTCATCGAATTTGATGAACACTGGCATGGAGAGACCGATTTTCTTCACAACCGCAATCGGAATCAGACACATCCACCACCCATTGAAGTCTTCATCGATGCGCTGATGACGATCCGGAGAGTCACGGAGCGGTTCCACAGAGAAATCATGGTTGTACCCCATGCTCTTGGACGGATACATCCACATTCGTTGCGCATTGATCCGCTCACCTTGCGTATACAACATGGTGCGATTATCCAAATGGAACATGCCGCCGCCGACAAGAACTGGTCGCACCGTGTAATCAGAGAATTGGATTGCACGCAGAATCGATTCCGGTTCGCTGATGGCATCATCGTCCAACAGCAGCACAAAATCACTATCACCGGCCTTAGCCGTTTCATACATGCCTCGGGAGAATCCTCCAGAACCACCCAAGTTCGCTTGCTGAATGTATGTAAGCTGTTCGCCTAGATTAGCGGCAACCTCATCAAAGTCCTTCTGATCCTTAACTAAGTCGCTGCCTTGATCCGTGCAATACACTGTATCCAAACGTTCGCGCAATGCCGAAGCACCGGCGATAGTACGCAATTGATCCATACAATATGAGGCGCGATTAAAGGTCGTGATGGCGATAGACAGGGTTGTCTCATGCTTAGCGGTACGCGCCTCACGGGGTACAGACCATGTAACATCAGCAATGGTCACGGAACCATCAAGCGATTCCGCATCGAACCAGAAGTAACCACCATCCATAAGACCTGTCATCGGCACGTCTATGCATACACGAGTTTCAGACTCCGAAGCCGTTGTCGTCTTCGTCGAAACCGGATAAATCAGTCCACGACCTGTGGAACGGAATACGCTGATTTTGGAGTTTCCCTGAACTGTCGCTTCGAATCGCACCGTTTTTACACTGGTCCAACGGCGCCAATATGCAGCGGGGAATGCATTGAAGAATGCGCATCCAGACATGTGACCACGATTTTTCAAGGTTATAGAGGTACGCCCCGCAATTTCAAACGAATCGCAGGACACTCCTGCAGACGACCCGGCATTGCGAAGCAAGCGTTGCAATGTGGACTGATTCATGGAGCCGAATTCCAAACGGCGCATGTCAATACGGGAGTCCAGCGTGGTCTCCGCAACATGCGGACGAGTCCAATCAAGCGCATACAGCGGGAGAGTTTGCTCAGCGTCCTTGACCGGATACACAACACGCATAACCGTTTCCCAGGTGTTGTTTGCCCCGGCATTCTTCATAGAAGCCTTCTGATTCATGCATCCTCTCCTATCACCATGTGCGTTCATCTACTCATCGTAGTGGCTGCCTCGCACTTTGGACAATCCGTCTGCATAGTCAGTGCACAGGATTTGCTCGAATCCGAATAACCGTACGACGCCGGTTTTTTATATGACATTCCCGTCCTAAAATCAGAAGCGCGTACGTACATCAGTACAAAGGAGATGATGATCATGATTCTCAGAAAGAAAATCATTCGAAGCATCGCAGCCATAACCGCAACTCTTTCGATGCTTGCCTTACCCATTGCCTCAGCCAATGCGGAAGAGATCGTCTCACCGCCATATTCCGAATACACTGGCTGGGTTGTTCAGGATGGTGAGCATTATTGGTTCGATTCCGGTACCATGGCACGTTTAAAGGAAATCTACGATCCGAGCAGTAATGCCTGGTACTGGCTCGACGCAGATGGAACAATGGCACGCAACAAAGATGTTTATCAGCGTTCCAATGGTGGTAAATGGGTTAGGTACGATTCCAATGGCCATATGATCAAGGGCGAGGATTACCGATATGGCGGCTGGTATTATTTTGACCAGACAACCGGCGCTATGGCCAAAGGTATGAAGTATATCGGATCCAATGGCGGCAAATGGGTGTATTACGACTGGACGACCGGCAAGATGGCGCACGGCGAGCAGTATGTGAACTATGACGCGCAGCATACCGGCTGGTACCTGTTCGATCAGTACACCGGTGCCATGTTCCACGGCGATACCTATATCCGATCCAATGGCGGCAAATGGGTTCGCTATGACCGAGTGACAGGAAAGATGGTCAAGGGCTTGCATTATCAGGATGGAGCCTACTATTACTTCGACCAGACCACTGGCGCCATGGCGCATGGACGCGTGTGGGTGCCCGAATGGAACTCATATGCGACCTTTGATTCCGTCTCTGGCCGCTATGTTAGCAAGGATTCAGGCAATAACAATCCGGGAAATACCGGAGGAGAAAACATCCGTGGTCGATTCTGCAAGAAGAGCGAAAAGGGCCAGCAGCGTATCGATGGCGACGGTACACTTATCGTCTGCGAATGCCGCAACGGGAACAACACCCCGCATTGGTATGCCAAGTAGATAACAACCACCGTATGATTCCGTATGATTCTTGGAAGAATCCGGAGATACCTCCGCTTTCTTCCAAGAATCATTTCCATTGAATTACATACGTAATCGCTATAGCGATATATGAAAATGCCGTTAAAGCCGCCACAGAAATAGCTAATACTCTGCGATTGATATTTTCATCCCTAATAAAGTTGGGGAACAACAGCGCAGCAAGCGGCAATACCGGTATGAAATACCTGTTCTGCAATCCCGAAGCATATACATCTACATTTCCAACCCATGTGATTGACATTGCCACACACGATAATACGTAATACAGAACTATAATTAATACTATTAATCCAACCTGCAATTTATTTATATTTTTATAGCTCATATGCACAATCAGAAGCATCATAATAGCGATAAGCACTGGAGCCATAACGATTAAAGGCAACTGAATTTCTTCCGTTCCTGTAAAGAACTGAAGATTTCTTCTTGAATTCACCAATTGCCCATTAATCTTCTCAGTATCAAAATCCATAGGCTCGAACAACGACCGGCCGATAAGCGGAAATATTTTCCAGGAAGATTGCAGTAACTGCCCCTCAAGCTCGTGTGTCTTCTCCAATGGAACACGATTCGGGGCAACCGCTATCTGCGAGGTCTTCGCCCGCCAAAGCCACATGGAGACAAAAGCAGTGAGAGCAGGAAGCGCCAAGGTGATCTTTTTTACGCATCCGTGAGCCTTAGGAATCAAGAACAATACAAATAATGCGATGATGAAACAGGTAATCTTGACTTGTCCGAGCAGAGCTCCCATCATGCAGAGCAGAGCAATATGCCAGTATTGCAACATGTCATCCCGTTGATACAAACACAGAACAACCGCAATGAACAGCAGACAATAGCTGTTGGTGACGGCATCAGCTGTCGGGAATATCATTGAAAAAAATGTGGTAGGAAGAATCGCTATAGCCAGAATGATATTGACATAAGATTTGGCTACCCATATTGCCACGGCAATAATAGTGGCCGAGCAGATCAATGTTGCCACACTCGATACGCGAAAATTCCCGCGCACAATAAGACTGGGGAAATAGACAAAGGGAGCATTCACCGCAGTGTTGTTGAAGGTTATTATCTTCCCGTGGTCACGGTAAACCACCCAATCATGGTATTCATCAGAAAATACCGGAATTATATTCCCCGCTCTGATTTGCAGGATTCTGGCCCAATGCGCCATTGCATCGTTAAAACAATGCTGTTTGCCACAGAAAATAAGAATGCACCCTGTTGTGATTGTGCCGATCCAGTACAGCAAGGAAATATAACCAGAGGCATGAGGCTCCACATGTTTCAGGTCACGTTGACGCTTCCCCGAATAATGCCGCGGCAAAACAGCCTCCCCCTACTATGAAAAACTGGTTTTGATGCAATCACAACCAGTAATCGCATCAAAACCAGTCTATCTCACGCTGCAAAACTCAGCCGCGGCCAGTGGTCGAATCGAACCAGTGCCAGTCATTCCATTCAGGAACCCAGACCCGCCCCTTCTGCATAGCGCCGGTGGTCTTGTCGAAGTAGTACCACGAGTTATCGTGGCGATCTAGTCCCTTGACCATTTTTCCGGTGGAGAAATCATACCTAACCCATTTTCCACCGTTGGAGCGGACATAGGTGTCGCCGTGGAACATGGCACCGGTGTGCTGGTCGAACAGGTACCAGCCGGTATGCTGCGCGTCATAGTTCACATACTGCTCGCCGTGCGCCATCTTGCCGGTCGTCCAGTCGTAATACACCCATTTCCCGCCGTTGGAGGAAACGTGTTTCATGCCCTTGGTCATTGCGCCGGTCGTTTGATCGAAGTAGTACCAGGCGCCATATCGGTAATCCTCGCCCTTGATCATATGACCGTTCTTGTCATACCTGACCCACTTGCTGCCCGCAGGGATATACACGTCCTTGTTCACAGCAAGGGAACCGTCTTTATCAAACCAGTACCACGCATCACTTGCAGGATCGTATACCTCTTTGGAGACAGCTTTCACACCATTGTCATACCAGTAATGCTTACCGCTTTCCGTTACCCAACCATTTGCTCCAGGCTTATATTCGCCATAGCCTGCATGAATTCTTGCATTCCAGACGATTCTCTTCGCCACCGGATCAGTAACGGTTACCACTGTTCCATGACGATTAGGAATGCTGCGTCCATCAACGTTGGTCGTGGTAATACGGCGAGTACTATGCCATCCGCTGGCCAAACTCGACGACTGCGTAACGAAAGTGCCGGCAGTTCCATCAGCCTTACCATACGGATAGTCCTTGAGCTTATCAGTATAGAAGAAGTACTGCCCGTTGTAATACGTCAGGGACGGACCTTCATAACCGGTCACGACATTATCGTTCACCAAACGCCATGCCTTAGGATTCCCAGCCTGAGACAGATCGCCGATGGAATAAATCTGATTGGTGACACCATTCTTCTTGATGCTGAGGTAGTACACACCGTCCTTTTCGAACAATGACGGGTCAAGCCAGTTGCTGGTCTTCGTATCAGGAAGCTTGATCGGATTCAAACTGCCGTAGCTTAGCTTCGGTTGAGCTCCCGGATCGACTGCGGGATCCGCTCCAGGCTGCAACCCTGACACCTTGACGATGTAGGGATACATATAATCCTTCTGCGCATTGCCGTGAAAATCGCCATAGTATCCGAGGGTGGTCACGATCCACATATCGCCGTGGCTGTCAACGAACCCGTCGGTTCCCGCGGAATCGTACTGGCCGTCCTTAAGACCATTGGTATAAGGCATTACCGAAGGAGCAAGGTTCGTTGGACTGCCGCTGTTAGGGTAGCTCCAGTTCACCAAATCCTTGGAATATCCCATCATCGGGGTAAAACGCCATCCCAAGTTCTGCTGCTTCTGCACATAGCCGCCAAGAATCCAGAATGTACCATCTTTATAGGTAATACTCGGATCATGAATAGCGTTGACGTAGTTCGGCTTCCCCGAGACATGCGCACTGCCATTGCCGTCAGCCTTATACGCCGTACTGATCTGCTGGAAATCAGCGCCGTTATACGACATATACACCGTATCGGAGCGGTCTGAATCACTGTTTCAGAAAACGCCGACCTCCATATCCGGGTAGTCCGTTTCGGCAGCGGATGCCACCTGGACCCCGAGTGAAGCTGCCATAGACAAAGCGCCTAGCAACGCAATGCAACTCTGTATTTTTCTTCTCATTTGCTTGTCCATTCTTAAAGGACTATTACTTCCCTCAAAGTTCCTCGTAAATGCAACTTACGCAGAATTCATCCGATTTGCTTAATCATAAGCGCACGGTCGCTCAATAACGCATATTCACGGTTCCTGTCATCACGAATCACGAAGCTGCAAGCATTATCGTCAAGCGCAACGCCGACCGCATCGGTCGTATTGAGATTGTTCGGACTTGGCGTACGAAGCGATGTAATCAGACGGAATTCTCCATTATTAAACAAATTGAGCGGCATCTCGAAATGTACAGTCTGATGACCATGTTTGCCCATCTTCAGCACCTTTGAGCCGGTGTCATAAGTGATTCCGCCACGACGGATATCATGCAATGCAATAGCGAGATAGAAATCCCCTGGCTCATCATACTGATATTCCACGTCGAACTTAAAAGTATCCGCGCTGGTACACACTTTAGGAGAAACCGCAATGGTTTTCAGCAATGGGCACCGTTCATTCAAACCATTTGGATAGCCGCCACGTTCCTCTTGACGTTTTCGTTCAGCCTTTTCCTCAGCTTCAAGATTGGCCAAGGTATACTGTTGCGATACAGTTTCCGGATCACCAATAGCTTCCACTTTGCCATCGGCAATCATCATTGCTCTTGAACAATATTTCTTAACAGAATTCATATCGTGAGTAACGAGAATGACTGTTTTGGTCGGATCTTTCTTGATTTCCGTAAAGAAATCGTCGCATTTGCGTTGGAATGCCTCATCGCCAACAGCAAGGACCTCGTCAAGGACCAATATGTCTCCCTGTGCCTTAATCGCCACAGAAAAAGCAAGGCGGACCTGCATACCGGAAGAATAATTCTTCAGTTTCTGATCCATGAACTCTTCGAGTTCAGCGAATTCGACGATGTCGTCGTACATCGCATCGACTTCTTCATGCGTGAATCCCAGAAGAGAGCCATTTAGATACACATTCTCGCGACCAGTGAGTTCAGGATTGAATCCCACTCCCAGTTCGATAAAAGGAACCAGTTTGCCAGAAACAGTGATAGAACCATTTTCCGGATAGTAAATCTGCGAAATAAGTTTCAGCAGGGTGGATTTGCCTCCACCGTTACGGCCGACGATGCCGAAGAACTCACCTTGATGAACCTCAAAACTGATATCTTTGAGAACTTCCTGCTTCTTATACCCCTTGATGCCTCTGGCCCAATTGATAAAAGCCTGCTTAAGACCGGTAGCCTGCTCCGTCGGCAACTTAAAGCACTTGGAAACATGGCTCGCAGACAGAACTACCGGATTCTTAGAGTAATCAACCTTTTTGATGGTGTTTTCTTCAGACATTACATAACCTCCGCGAATTTGCGGCTATTACGACGAAATAGCGTTATGCCAAGCCACAGCAAGACAACGGTCAGAATAAGGGGAAGCAAACGAACACCCCAATTGTTGAATTGATTCCAAATAGTCGGCTGGGTGTCAGGAGCGATGAAATTATGACGAATGTCCTGGATTGCCTGCGCGAACGGATTGATGAGTTCCAGCCTGGCAATATCAGCCAACAATCCACCGCGATTGGTGACATATGTCAATGGGTAAATAATCGGCATACCATAGAAGATCAACTGCTGAAGGACATCCCAGATATGGGCAATATCACGGAAGTACACGTACATCGTTGCCATAAGTAATGTGATGGCAAGCGTCACCGCATAAAGCTCAATAATGCTTAGAGGAAGCAGCACAACTCTCCAAGTGAAATGGACCCTCGCGATAAGAGCAAAAATCAGCACGACGATAAGATTGATGGCGTAACTAATCAGCGCACCAACTGTCGCCGAAACCACCACTATGTAGTTAGGGAAATGAATCTTACGAAGCAAATCGCCTCGGTCGACCACGGATCGCAATCCAACGTTCGTCGATTCGGTAACAAACTGCCACGAGCTGATTCCCAGCAGCAGAACGACCGGATATGTAGACGTACCATCCGACATCCGCAGGAATTTGCCGAATACCACATACATCACGCAGAACATCATCAAAGGCTTAAGCACCGACCATGCGATGCCCAAGAAAGATCCCTGATAACGGAGCTTAAAATCCGTCTTCACCAAACCTTGCAGGACGGTCCATGCGTACCCGTATCTGTCCCGCATACTCTTCACCAACTGTTTCACAAGTTGTATCTTATCAGTGACTGTTCTTCAATTGTCCACAGCTGCCAAATACCTGAAATTCCATTACATCAGGCATCGCGCATGATGCTCAATGTTCGTTCAATACCTTCCCTGATGGAATATCTCATGTTCCATCCCAGAGATTGCAGCTTTCGGCCATCCATAAGCGCTATGGATGCAGTGGAGCACCCTTTCGTCTCCAGTGAATCGGGAAGTTCATATCTTAATCCAACTCCACACTGCGAAGCAATCAAGGAAGCCAAATCCTTCAGCCGGTAGTCCGAAGCAGGTGCCGCGATATTGTAGGCTTCTCCCGTCTCACCTTCAAGCAGGCAGTACAATAGCCCAGCAACGGTATCGGCGACGTACGCGTATGAAAACAGTTGCTCACCCTTGCTTTTTAGGACAATATCTTCTTTCGAAAGCCCTTTATGAATGAACTGAGAAAGCGCTTTGCTGTCATCTTTATGCAGAGTCGGACCATATGAACGAGCTATGCGAGGAATAACAAAATCGATTCCATATTGCTCGAAATAAGCACGGCAAAGCGACTCCCCCAAACGCTTAGCTTCCGGATAGCCTGCACGAAGTGTATTCGAATCGATATATCCACAGTATTTTTCGTCAAAACGCTCTGTGTCCCCGCGATTCTGTCCGTAAATCTCCACAGACGAAGCGAAAATAAATCTGCTTCCCCTCTGCCCTAACTGAGACTCACGAGAATATTCAAGAAGATTCTGCAAACCAATCACATTGGACGTAATGGTCGAAACAGGTTCAGCAGCATACGCTCGGGGATGTGTTGTACTAGCAAGATGAATGACGATATCTGACGGATAAGATGGATGGGCCCCTGGCTCAGACACATCCATCTGTACAAAACTAAAATGCGACTCATCGAAATAAGGGAATCTGTTCTGAGCTCGACTCTTGTTACGCCCGATTGCAATGATCCTGCAATCAAAATGCGGATCTTCGTTCTTCTTCATCAGGACATCTATCAGGAAAGTACCGATCATTCCTGTTGCACCAGAAATAGCGATGGTTCTACCTGTCAACTTGTCCCAATGAATCGGAAGATTCGCACAATATGCCAGATCTTCTTGATAAAGAGGGGACTTAAAACGGTCAGGCACGATTGACTCCTCGTTTTATTTCAACCAAGTATCCTCGTCAGCAGTGATATAAGCTTTGAATAGCTCCAGATCGCCCTTGGTCGTCAACTTGATATTCTTATCGGATCCTTTAGCGAAGTGCAAGGTCTCTCCAAGATCCACCATCATCGTATTCGTATAGCTGGAGCCATAGATACCAATATGCTCATCAAAAGCCTTACGATATGCAGCACGCAATTTCCCATATCGATAAGCCTGCGGGGTAGAAACACGACGCAATTGTTCTCTTGGCACATACTGCTTCGTAGTTGATGTGTTTTCTTGGTTAATCACAAAAATCTGCTCGTTATACGGCAATGAAGTCACGGCATTACCATATTTATTGCAAACCGCTATCACATCAGTCAAAACATCAGCATCTATTAATGGACGAATGCCATCATGAATAATGACATTATCCTTCTCACTGATTTTATCGACGAGATGTTCAACACCATTCCTGATGGATTCCTGTACGCTTGAACCACCACGCACAATCCACTTGAGTTTATCGATATTAAATTGCTTAGCGTACGCTTCCACCATGGTTTCCCATCCTTCAATGCACACCACCTCAATGGCATCGATGTCGGGATGTCGCTGGAAACTTTCCAATGTGTAAATCAGAACGGGCTTATCAAATACATTAATGAACTGTTTTGGTATGTCCTGTCCCATCCTAGTGCCAGATCCACCCGCAACCACAATTGCAACGTTCTTAATGGATTTTACTTGGTCCATCCTAAAATTCCTTGAGACTTATCGCTTGATATATTCTTCAATAACCTGCTCATCAAGTTGGGCAAGCATTTTCCGATCCACGTGTTCAAAATGCAAACCGATGTCGTTCGGCAAGGCATATATATTACCGTAGGCCTGCGTCAGCAAGTACATATAATTTGCCGGTACCGGATATCTTCTACTTTCAAATTGCTGAGAATCTAACGGGTAGATTTCATCCAAGCCGCTTATCCACTCGAATCCACTCGGATGATCCATATTGTCATATGCTCGGATAATGCCAGCCGCCTTTTCCCGAGAACACACTATTCCAGTCTTCCGCATCTGATTAAGCTGAGCATCAAAAACATCAGTGATAAGTTTCCCAGCTTCTGTTTCCGCCGAAACATAGACGTTATTATCCCAAGCAGCACGAATATGCGAATTTGATTCAGCTTGTTCGATGGCAGTTTTCCGGTATTCCTGCACTTTGACGAACATATCATGACTGACATCAGCCACCCAATCGAATGGGAACAAATCAATAAAGCCCGGGACACGAGTATCACGTGGGGCAAAACGAATTTGTCTGCAATGCACAATACGGTCCCAAACAACGGTGATTCGATACTCTGAATCACCGGCGAGAACTTTTTGTAGTCGTTCCAAATCATCACGCATGATGCCCAAATCAAGGTCATCATCCCATGGGATAAATCCGTGATGCCTTACAGAGCCAAGCAAGGTTCCGCCGACCAGCCAGTACTGATTAATCCCATTTCGTCTACAGATTTCCGCAAAATCGCAAAGCATTCGATTGAGAACAGTTTGCAGTAGTTTGAGGTTGCCCTCAGGCTCAGGTAATCCAAGGAAAAACCTTTTGCGCGTTTCTAAATCAGTCTCGCTGGGAAGACGATATTGCGCCCAGAAACGGATATCATCCTTCGCACGCTCTGCAATCTGCGCACGCTGCATTTCATTGAGGCTCCTGCAAGAATCCTCGTTGATTCTCTGCATGCCAGATATGGCATCACGAATCTCATGCAAAATCATCTCTTGCGCCTGCAAAGCATCACGTAGACGATTATTCTCATTTTCCAAGGAGTCAATTCGTCCCATCAGCTTCTGCATAGAACGCTCAGACGGCCAGAAAAGCCTTTCACGCAGGCGCCTTGCCAGAGATACCATAATCTTCTTCCTTCATTCAGTATTAAAGCAAAATAATACCGCATATGCTCTTATGAGCATATGCGGCTAGGCTTAGCGGATTATCTCAAATTAATCCATCTTGAGATAATTCTTCCAATACTCAACCGATGTCAATTCCGCACGCGCAGCAGCATATTCTTTACGAAGTCGATTAATATTCGCCTTGTAATATTTGAGATCACGCATATAACGCTTCTTAATCTTCTGATAGCGCTGGACATCCTTAGTTCGAATGGTTCCTTTGCGGTTATACCAGTCCAAAACTACGAGCTTATGCTTGCCACGAATCGCTCCAGCAGGATATAGCCATCCCTGCAGCGGAATCACCGCGTATCCAGCACCGTCTTTCTTGATGTATCTCTGATTATTATCAGTAATCAGATCTTCAAGACGTTCCGCCAAACTACGCGACTTGTCTCCATCGATAAGCTGCCTGTCAACGTTCTTGATGCTGAAACCAGCGAGTTCAGGATCTTGGTCAGCTCGCGACTGGAGAGTTTCGAAATCTACAAGCTGTTCCTTGTTGCGGTTTGCCGCCATAAAGCTTTGTTCCGACTGCCCTGGCTTCTTGATGAAGGACGGGCCCTTCAAGAAATCTTCAAACGCATCCAAGCACAACTCCGCGTTTTCATAGCCGAATTTCTTCAACTCAAGACGGATATTATTGTGTAGTTCACGCATAAAGTCAGCGCCAGGAGCCATGCCACAAGTCGCTTGGGCAATCATAGTGTTACGGGTAGTCTGGTAACGTTCCACCGCCGCGTTATAACGCTCAAAGAACGACATATGCCACACGCAGAGGCTATTCATAGTAATGAAGCCAGTCTTGCAACGAATGCCATACTCAGCATCATCGCAACGGACAAACACCGGCAGAGGCAATCCGTTCTTCTCAATAACGGAAATCGGAATGCAGCAGTACCACCATGCAGCATACATATTGTTCCGCTGCCACTTGGTAGGCGTATACATCTCGTTGTAAATAAGATCTTCGAACAGCGTCAGACGCAACTGCGGCTTGCAACCGGCAAAAGTGCCCTGCTGGGTCATGTTGCCGATGTCTTCCCACTGATCCTCGCCAATCTCGTAGTTCAGCATTGCACCGCTAATCATATCTTCACGATGTTCAGGCTTGAGAATACGCAGCAGATTGTAAGTACGCTTGATGCTTTCGGGAGAAACTGCAACATCATCATCCATAAGCAAGATATTCGTAGCCTTTGGCGTCTGCTCCATCGCAGTAATCATGCCGCGGGTGAAACCTCCAGCTCCGCCAACATTATCGTTAGGAATGACCTGGACACGGTCTCCGTTCAGCTTTTCAGCATCCAGGGTACGCCCATTGTCCATCACATACATATGGAAATGTTCTGCAATTGAATCACCGGAATTGATGATCTGATCCTTGACCAAACCGATGTTACGTTCGATGAACGCTTCCTTCTTGAAAGTGGTGGTGGACAGCACCAACTCGACGTCATTCAGCTCTCCATCGATATCGAGCTCATAGTAACTATTCCTGATTGCAACAGAACCATCAGTCTTTACAATAAAGCCCACGACCACCATGTCGTCGCTGACCGTCAAAGGCAAATCCACAATCTGCCAGTCAGCCGAAGCCTCCAGTTTTCTTGAGGTTCCTTCGACTGGAATCGGATTGTGTGCGAAAGCATCGCCCATGGTCTGAATTACTTCACAAGATGCACCCTTAAGCTCAAGATGAAGAGAGAATCCTTTCGCACGCGTGTAGCGCTTCAATTTCATTACCGACAAGGAATTGAAGTATGTGCTGAAATCGAACATTCCAGCGTTATACATTTCCCATTCGCCAAGCTGCTCATCGAAGACAACAGGCTGATCTGAACGACAGTATAAAGCTGGATAGGTAACGGAGCGAGGATTCGTCTCCAACAAGATGTTCGCGAATTTCATTGAGATCATGGTCTCTAGGTTACCGCCATCCCTTGAAGAGAATCAAAACATGAACATTGTTCTCCAACAGATATGCACGTTTTTGTTTATCTCGTTTCAACAGCTAGATTCCACGCGTTGCGTTTAGCCAGCTGCGGATAGAACCATTCCCTAATTACCGGAACATAATAAAGCAAGAATGCACCACAGAGGTCGATCGGCAGACGGACGATGAAGCTCAGCAGAACCAACGGGACCTGGGGAAACGCCATACGCAGCGCCCCAAGATACATCTGCCAAGGCAATACGTTATCTTCAATCAAGTGCACGCACAAAATAGCAAGACTCGCCTGGCCAATACTGCTTAACACGCTTCCCAGCGCCGGAACTCGATCAATCAATTGCGAAATACCAATAACGCACAGTGTTCCCGCGATACTACCAATTACAGCCAGGACCGGTCGCGAACCATAGTTATTGATGGCCATGCTCATACCGCCGAAGAACATGATATCAACCGCCCAAACAACAAATGCGATGGCCCATATGCAGGGGAAACGCTTCACAAAGCCAAGTACATCATATTTCTTGGCAAGATATCCCAAATACAGGAATGCTGCCGCGCACATTCCCGGCTGGATACTCCAGGGCAGCAACACATAGTGCGAGGAAATATAGCCAATAGCAAAGCACAGCACCACCCAAACCGGGGTGTAAGGAAGTCTTGCGAGACAATGCAGCAACAATCGAGCCCAGAATAGTGCGAGCAAGAACCAGATCGCACCGATTCTCAGGTCTACTCGCCAGAGCGTCAGATTCGAAATATCGCCGCTTCCATATATCGCGGCCATGCCCCATTGCCGAAGGGCAATCGCCCGACTCTCATGATCGAGCGTCGCCATGCAGGTCACGCCGACAAGCACGCATAATGCCGTCACCACGTAGGTGAGCAGCAGCTGTTTTGCTTCCTTCATCCAACGGAATCGTCTGTCTGGATGCATGAAATACCCGGACAGGATGAAGAAAAGCGGCATATGGAATGAAAAACAGATGGACAGAACAACCTGGGCCGTGCGATGGGGCGCAAATAGGTTCGTTTCAATAGCACTGTGTCCCAGTATCACAGCCAAAATGGCTATGCCCTTGGCAATATCGAAAAATCTAATACGCTGCATACCCTCTCAAGTCTCCTATTGGCACGTTCTTCCTACCGCTTTCCAAACGTTTTATCGGATGTTTACAGGCCGAGCAATTGCTGCAATGCACGCCACACCGCAACCTGACCCATACGATTCGGGTGGATGCCATCCTTATACAACGCCTGCTGTGGTATTCCCGTCGAACGCCCTACCGTACGGAATGCCGAATACATTGAAGCGAAGTGCCAACCATGCTGCCGGCAAATATCCTGCAATACCGTATTTTCCTGCCCCATGGTGAGGGATCTGGGATCGGATAACGTATCGATGTTCGCGAACACATATACGTTATCGTCCCCGTATCGTACGGCAACGCGATTCAGATAGCTTTCCGCTTCACGCTTGAAATCATCGCTATTCGAAAGCCTCAATCGGTCGTTCGCTCCAAGCAGCACGATAGCGGCATCCTCATGTCCGAGGGTCGCATCGCCGATGGAGTTATAGCCCGAATAGGAGCCCTTGCCCGGCGCACTGGCATTGGTCATGAATACACCGCGCGACTCCAGATAACGCCTTAGGCTGTTGGCGGCCATATCCGTCTGATGGGACGGCTCATAATAGGTGACTCCCTCAAGCTGGAACAGCTCACGAGACGTACATGGATACGTGTTCGCCGCGCCCACTCCGGCAGCGATACTGTCTCCAAGAAGGCGAACGGAACGGTACCTGCCCGACTTGATTTTGTTACCAAATGCTCCAGCAGCGGCTCCGACGTAATCACTCGGTATGACAGACGAACGCCGCGTATCGAGAGCACCGGTGCGATTATCGAAATAGTAGGTGGCGTTATTCACGTTCTGCTGGCCGTACAGCATCTTGCCGCTCGGCCAGCTGTAGCATACCGTTTTCCCACCCAGCCCCTGCCAACCGTACTGTACTGCGCCGGTATGAGCGTCCAACAGGTACCACGCGCCGTCAATGGGATGTTCCCCATATAACATCCAACCCATCCGGCGATCGTAGAATACCCACTTCTGAGATTTCGACAGGTATACAAAGCCATACTGCATAGCACCTGTCGATTCATCGAAGTCATACCAATGCCCATTGATCAGCTGTTCCCCGTACAGCATCTGGCCGGAGGCATGGTCGTAGTACACCCATTTATGTTGTGGCGAGTTGAAATAGAAGCCATAGGACATCGCGCCGATGTTCTCGTCGAAATGATACCAGCCGGCGTGGCTCTGGTCGTAGTTCACGTAGCGTTCCCCGTAGAGCATCTTCCCCGTGGTCAGGTCATAGTAGACCCATTTGCCGCCATTGGAGGGAACGTGCGTTATGCCCTTCGCCATCGCACCAGTGGTGGTGTCGAAATAGTACCAGGCACCATAGCGGTAATCCTCGCCCTTGACCATATGACCGGCAGCATCATAGCGAACCCATTTACCACCATTGGATTGAAGATATACGTCCTTGTTACGGGCTACGGAACCATTCGCATCTATCCAATACCAATTCTTATCTTTAGCATCGTATATTTCTTTGGAACAGACCTGTTGACTATTTTCGTAATAATGTTCCTTCTTCGAATCCCAACCATTGGCCGGATGAGCGTTGGCATCAGCTTCGGAGAAAGGATCTGAATCGATGGCTCCTTCCTCTGCGTAAGCGTAAGACGTATTGTTGAAACCAGCGCCTAGCAAAAAAATCAAGACCACGCAAAATCCGAAAAGCACTAGGATTTTCAACCAAAAATCCAGTTTTTTTCTCATCGGAGTTCCTAGAAGCTCTTCTTCTCTTCCCACAGTTGCCCCTATCCGCGTATCTTCTGCTTCTTATTGCCGACAAAATCAATCATCTGCTGGACGCCATATGCCGCCATCGGAATAAGCAGCAGGAAAAAGGGCAAAGTGTAGATACTTTTTGCTTCCCAGAAAAGATAGCAGAGAAAACTCCCGATGAACGACGCACAAAGCAAAACCCTGGTAAAGACTTGAGCTGCATCATCTCCAATAAACTTTTCCTTGATCAACAAACGAAGAAGACCAATCAAGCCAATGAACGCCAATAAATATGTGACAGTTTGAGCAACATTTTCATATCGAAGTAACATATCCGAGCCATTGCCGATAAGGAAGAACGAGCTCAAACCGGCAAAATGCTTTGAGGATTCGCCCAACTCCGAATATAGTGATGTCATAAATGTTGGTTCAGCCCATTCTGACGCAAGCTTACCAGCAAAGAAATGCATCCCGTTTCCCGGATTATGCAGGAATTCTGAGAGTCGTCCTTGAACGAACTCTCTGGAAATCTGGGATTGAAGAGAATAATCATTACCTGTATTTTCAAATGCATCTAAGGCAAATCTGCTCCACCATCCAGGCGGCATATTATCGGGATGCCCTAATCCAAGAGCAATCCATGAAAGCATCGGCATGCCTTTGCCAAAGTCCTGGCCAGTCCAAGACTGCACTAACGCAACTGGAAGTTTGGAAATGATAAACGATGCCAAAACGGAAGGCAAAGAGACCAATAATTGCCAAATACGGCGATTATGCCAAACCGCAAAAACAACAGCAAGAAGCGCGGCAAGAACCACTATCTGATATGTCGATTTGAAAACAATGCCGATACCGCAGACAAGGAAACCACCAACAATCGCAAGAGCGCTGGACCATGTCTTCCTCATGCGGAAGCCTTCCGCGATAATCCAAGCACCACAAATCGTAATGAAGAACCCGACGGCATTGGGATACACGAAAGCCGCGAACATCATAAGAGGAACGCATGTTGCAATCAGAACGGTGAATGCGCCATGGCCCTTTTTATTCAACCCGAGCATGCCGCCTAAGCGCCACAAAACCGCGACCAATGCAGCAACCGCCAAGGCACTGACAATCTGAAAGGCGAGAATATTGTTCGATCCAAACAAGGCAAATACCAACAGATACCACAGCATCGGCCCACTTTGGAACGGATAATAGGAGAAATATGCGTGGGCGCTTGGAATACCTCGTGCAATACATTCCCTCTGCACGCTACCAGCCGAACAATAGTCAGCACCAAATTGGCTGATATCACCTTTAAGCAAGACATCCGCAGCATCCATCAGACTCCGCGAATCCGGATATGTATACGTTACCAAACTCAATGAAGTGAGCCAGATGATCTGCAGTACTATCGTATATACCAACAATGCAGCAAAAACCCAGCGGCGTGGCAACTTCGAAAAGCCTAGCGCAAGCAAGACAAACAGAGCACATAACATGACCGTGCCCAGCACAAATGCAATGGACGGCATGCCAAAGTGGTAGTCAACCTGCTCTGTGATACTTCCGAGCTGCGAATTGGCTCTCTTAAACGTAACTGTAAAGAGAATCGACAATACAAACAATACCGCGACAATGGCGGTCTGAAATCCCAAGGCAAGTACAACGAGCCATCTCGGTAGCACACGTTTGAAGAATGCCCATTTTTCAGGCACAATATCCGGCTTATTCACTCGGTAATAGTCCTTATCTTTCCCGAAAAGACAAACTACCCGCTCAGAGCGTCGTCTCGACAATATAGCGAGGACGAGCCTTGACCTCTAAATAAATTTTTGCTATGTACTCACCAATAATACCGAGTGCCAGCAAAATAAAGCCGCCCAGAATCCACAGGGAACACATCATTGATCCCCAACCCGCAACGGCATGCCCCGAGAAAACGGAAATAAGGGTATAAATCAACATGACGATTCCAACGAACACCGAGAACAGACCCAGACCGGTGATCATGGTCAGCGGCTTTGTCGAGAAGGAAGTCACGCCTTCAATCGCAAAGGAAACCATCTTTTTCAACGGGTACTTGGATTCCCCGGCCACTCGGGTTCCGCGTTTGTAATAAACCTTTGCTGTTTTAAATCCGAGAGAAGGAACCAGACCGCGTAGGAACAAATTCGATTCCTTGTATTGCGATAAAGCCTGCAATGCGGCACGGCTCATCAATCGGTAATCGGCATGATCTGGCACCGTTTCCGTTCCAAGCCATTTCATCAGGGAATAAAAAGCATGGGCGGTGCCACGCTTGAATGCAGTATCGGTTTCACGGTTATCGCGCACGCCATAGACGATTTCCGCGCCCCGAAGGTATTCCTGCACCATGTCATCGACCGCATTGGGATCGTCCTGCAAGTCAGCATCCATAGAAACAACAGCGTCGACATTCATACTCAATGCATGCATTAAGCCAGCAAAAAGAGCATTCTGGTGGCCTCTATTGTGAGCTAGTTTTACACCACGGAATAAGGAGGGATCTTTCTCATGCAGCGACGTAATCACATCCCAAGTCTTGTCATGGGACCCATCATCGACAAAAATAACAAAGCTATCTCGTGCAACAGCCTGCGAATTCTCAAGCTGAATCATCTTTTTCTTCAAAACATCCGCAGTCATATGCAATGCGGCTTCTTCGTTAAAACAAGGAATCACAAAAGCCAGTGTCGGTTCACGTCTCATCTGAACTCCACGCTTGTTCGTTTCCATATCATGAGTCATGTCTAACAGTGTATGTCATGCTATCAACGCAAATAGTCAAACCCTGCCCACAGCTTCATCACGTATCTTCAAAGGCCTCCTTGCATAGCGGTACTGCCACACCTCTAGACATACACCAAAAGCTCCAACGAGTGACTTGCAAAACAAGCTTTTGTCATGGCAATAGCTGTAATTGACCTCGAACAATGAGAAGAAAAAAGCAATAATGTTTCAACGGAGAAAAATCCTAATCGGTTTTCTAACCATTACAATGCTACAGGGGATTATTTAACCGGCAATCGCACTGGGCAGCGAGCCTGGCGCAATGCAAGCGCCTTCTAATAATCAAACTGCCGAACCGGTTCAGAATCCAAATAGTACCCAGAGGTATGATTCTAATGCAATCGATTCAGAGGCCAATGGTGCCGCGCAATCTTCTGATTCAGTGTACGAATCAACACAACTGAAAAAAAAAATAATTCAATCCAGCCAACAGAACAGGAATGACAGCCAACCCGACTCTTCCGAATCGAACAGGAATAACGGCAGCGCTAGTTCCAACGAATCGACTAAAACAGGACACAACCTGAAAACGGTTGGGATCAGGATAAGGAGCACTACTACGAAAATGGCACTATGGCCATCAGCAAGGACGTGTTCATTCCAAGTTCTCCGACAAACCGCAAAGACGGAATCTGGGTCCGTTTTGATGAAAACGGTAATTTACGTTTCCGAATCATTCAGCGAATTCAAAGCACGAAAATCAGCCATGACAGGCAACACAGTCGCCATTGTGAAAGCGGCTGGAAAATTCACCATTTTCCAGCCGAATCAATCAAGCAGTATAACTGAGTCTGAAATGTAAATCAGGAATCAACCTCGGCCTGTGACACTATCGAAATAATGCCATGCTTGCCATTGTGGAACCCACGTGTTTCCGTGAGCCATAGCTCCTGTAACTGGATCGAAGTAGTACCATAGACCATTCTGTTTCTGCAAACCTTTTACCATTTTGCCGGTTTTCTGATCATAACGGACCCATTTACCGCCATTCGAACGTATAAAAATATCACCTGTACATCTTGCACCAGTAATGTTGTCAAATAGATACCAGCCAGAATGCTCTTTATCAAAATTAAGATACGCTTCGCCATGCGCCATTTTGCCGGTGACCATGTCGTAGTATACCCATTTGTTCCCGTTGGACAGATATGTCATCCCTTTACTCATCGCACCGGTCGTAAAGTCGAAGTTGTACCAGACGCCGTATCGGAAATCCTCACCTTTAATCATATGCCCATTCGAATCGTAACGAACCCATTTACCGCCGTTCGAACGCAGATAAACATCCTTATCGTGCGCCATGGTTCCGTCTGAATCAATCCAATACCAGGCATTACTCTCAGGATCGTAAATTTCCTTGCTACGCGCTAGAGAACCATCTGAATCCCGCCAATACTTTTGGCCATTTTTGGTAACCCAATGCCCGCCATTCACATACTCCTTATTCCCGAACGCATTCATGTCCACATTGCCACTGATACCGTCCACTTTGCCGGAGCTGGTGTATTGCCATCCGCGACTGTTGGTCGGGAACGAGTCGAATCCCATGCGAGCGCCGTACTGCGCCACCCACGTGGTTTTGGCGTAAATGTCGACATGTTTCAGCGGCCCTTGCAGGTAGCTGGTGTACGAGTAGACGCCCAGATTCTTGTATCCGGCGGACTGCAGCGCGCTGTACCAATTGTTGACGATATTGTTGTACACGTTCGGATCGGTCGGCGGCTTGTGGCCTTCCCACGTCCACTTTTCCAGGTCGTAATACACGGGGTACGCCAGATCGCTCGGATTCACACCGAATTGCTTGAGTTTGGCGACCACGTCGGTACCTTCTTCTTTGGCAATCGACGGAGTGTCCGCGTAGGAATACCAGTAGACGCCGAAGGGGATGCCAAGCCGCTTGCATTCGGAAATGTTGCGTTGCGCTTTCTTGTCGGCATTGTTGCCTTCGCCGTAGCCGAGGCGGATGATCACGCCTTCCACGCCGTCGGCTTTCGCTTTGGCCCAGTCGATGTCGCCTTGCCATTCGGAAACGTCAATCACGCCTTTGGCTTGCTGCACGAACAGGTTGTTCTGATAGTCGAAGAAGGCTTTCGTATTGTTGTAAGTGCCCCAGTGCGCGCCGTATTCATTGCTTTCGAATTTGGAGAGCTGTACGTTCGCGTCGGCTACAGCATTTTTGACATCTTCCGCACTTACCGGAATGAAGGATTCGCCGTTGGTTTTGGCGAGCGGATCCGGCTGCTGATCTTTCGTGCCGACCAATGTTGGATCGGTCACGATTTCACCAGTTTCGATGTTCTTGACCTCACCTTCGGAGGTGACGGCCAGGTCTTCCGAAACCACGGTGGCATCGTCGGAAATCTCGTCACTGACGTTATCCGGAAGTTTCGCATTCGGATTGTCGGGCATGCTGTCTTGCGATTGCTGGTCGCCCGTCTGATCATCCGGCTGATCGTCAGACTGCATAACAACACCATTATCTGCAGTAACGGAACCGCTTTGCGCAACAGCATCCTCAATCGCAATATCCTGCAATGCGTAAGCCGGCGCAACCGCAACGGAAGCAGTCAACGCAACCGCAGACAGCGCAGTCACGATCTTCACAACATGATGTGGCGAAACCATTCGTCAGCCTCTCTTGAATACAGTCATCAACCCCAAATATTCGGCGCAAACGCCCTAACCGCCAACTCTAACTGCAACCCACAACCCCGTCCATCCCCAACTCCAAAATCATCCCAATCCCCACATCTCACGCATTACACACTGATAAGAATCGACTAGCTCGTTAGGGGCACCGATATGGCATCATCCATTTCCATATCTCCTTTCCAGCATTCTCGCTGACCTTCCCATCACGCTTCGTAGAGGGACCATTTCCAGGAGGGGAGTACGTGGATCGTGCCAGTGGAATCGGGAAGTTCGATGGTTTCTCCCTCGTTAAGCGTGAGAATCAGGCCGGAATCAACGTTGGTACGTTGCATAACCGCTTGCAGAGAGCCGATTTCTCGCGCCCTGGTTTTCTCATTTCCCATATTGGCACACACTTGAATAAGCCCATACGGTTCCGTAGCAAGAGCATCGCCGATAAGAAAGTCAACTTTCTCCTGTTTGGACGTCGGCATAGTGTACGAAGTGATTGTTTCCGTACGCCTACCGGAAGTTCGTCTCTGCAATTCGCAGAAAATCGCAGTTTCCAGTCGTTTTCCAATATCTTGCTGGTTGGCGCGTGACACCGCGTAAACCATACCCTGATCGACGGCATACATTTTCGGCACCGCAGTACTACCCGGCTTGAGCATGGTGGAGTATTCTTCGAGCTGGTAGACAAGGAATGCCTGCCTGAACAGATCGAGTAACGTATTCGCCTTATCCCAATAGATTTTCCAGCCGACCGCTCGCAACGTTTCCACAAGACCATTGGTAGACAGCTCGCAGGCCGTATTGCGCAGCAAAAACAGCGCTATCTGCGTGGCGAGAGTAATGTTTTCACGACCAAGACGCTCGGCAACGTCACGCGCAACCACGTCCCGCACGTAACCTTGGAGCGTTTCAATACGATCAGCTTCAACCATACGTTGCACTGCAGGGAAGCCGCCAATAGTTAGGTAATCGTTGTAGGCAGCTTCAAACCGGGTGACCTCTCGCGGCGAAAACACGGCATCGGCAAGAGTGCTGCCCGCTGTAGGCGTTTCGATTCCCCGAAAGTCGCAGAATTCACGGAAAGACAGTGGCGTCATGGCATGCGGATGCGATCTTCCTCGGAAATTCGTTGCGATTTCTTCGCTGGACAGTTTCGAAGACGATCCAGTAATGACTAGCGTCACAGCTTCATGTTCGGCTATGCGCTGGCAGAATCCCTGCCAATTGGCGCATTCTTGCACTTCGTCAAGGAACAGATAGCAGCCATGGTCACGAGAGTCAGGATATTGCCGCCAGTATTCTGTGACGATATCGTTGAGCACGGTGTCTTGCATTGGTTGCAGACGATCGTCAGCGAAGTTGAAATAGAAAATATCATTACGCGAGACGCCGTTTTGTAACAAATCATGAATTTTCTGGAAAAGATAGAACGTTTTGCCGCAACGTCGGATGCCAGTGATGATGTGCACAGCATTGAACACTGCCGGCTGCGGCAGCTCGCGTATGATTTCGATGCGGCGTGACGGCGTAGGAATGTCAAACTGCATGGACTCACGAACCAGCATGGCATACGATTCACATGGATTATCCGGCACCATAAGTTCTTCCTTTCGCCGTCCGTTGCGAAACACCCAACAATCCCAGCATAACACTTCTCAAAAATTTTAAGAAGTTTCCACCAACACTTCTCAAAATTTTTAAGAAGTTACCACAGACGAATAAAACTCCAGAGAATACCTGAATGCATTAACGACTACAACACGAGTATGGGAAATCGGGGAAGGACGGGTATCGTACGCTGTATATTGGCATTTCAGGTGGACTCTCGGAACGTGATTCAATTGCCCTGAATCGGGAGCTGTCACCGGGGAGTACAGAATAGTAGGCAGATTCTGGAGGGGTTATGGCACGGCACGGCAAGAAGCCAAGCGAGGAAGGTACCTCGTCACACACACCGAGAACACTTGCCGGAAGCGCAACGACCAACACTTCTGCCGACAGCACTGACGCCGCTGCCAGCGGTATCGCAGTCAACAGCTCGACCGTCAGCAGCGCATTTGCCAGCGATGCCGATGGCAATACCGGGAATACGCTTGTCGGCAACGCTCCCAATGAAGTCAAAGCAACCGAAGTCGAAACCAACGCAACCAGTACCAACGCAACCGGAGAGCGCACAATCAGCAGCAGCAACACGGCTGAAATCAGCAACCGGCAATCACACGAATCCAGCGAATCCCGCCAGCCGCAAGACCTATTCGACGCGGCCATAGCGCAAGGCATCAGCGACGGCGACGCTTGGACGGACCAGCGCGTAAAGCACATCTACCGCCAGATCATCATCGCCGTAGTCGTCGTAGTCGTTGTTCTGGGCGCGGTCTTCGGATTCACAGGCGTGCGCGCATCGCAGCAAATGCGCGACCTGGCCGCACTCAACGACTGCAAGGAAGCCGTCACGGCCATGAACACCTCCTATTCCAAGGCGTTCCAGCTGAAGGCGAAGATCTCCGAAGCGTTCACCAGCTTCGACGGGTCCTACGATCTCGACAAGCTTGCCGAACTGCACCAGACGGAAGTTACCGCGCCGAAAACGCTGAGCTGCGCCGCCGACACTTCCGCTACCATCAGCAAAGCCAACGCCGCAAAAGCCGAGTACGACAAGCAGGCCAAGCAGTTCAAGCAGACTTTGCAGAAGAGCGACGAATCCGCGGCCACCGATGGCGGCGACGGAACTGATGGAACGGCCAGTGGCGATAACAGCACCAATGGCACGGACTGAGCCAGCCACGAAAGGCGATGCTGGAGCTGCCGCGTCCGTCACAGACGGCACTGTCGACCAATCCGGCGCAGCCGACGCAACCGGAAGAGGCTGATTTGAATAAGGAATGACTGGCACGC
>OGOL01001215.1_pt1 | contig 25198 bp, 23 predicted proteins | sample 1552641 | NCBI WGS metagenome assembly OGOL01 (sample SAMEA2580140, study PRJEB22360) | human gut metagenome | biome: human gut; feature: human-associated habitat; material: faeces | place: Denmark | collected 2008/2010 | reverse complement strand
CAGCCGTTCATGCGGGCATCGGAGCCGGCGGCGGCCTTGGCTTTTGCGCGGTTGGAGACATCGTTGCCGTAAGTGGTCAGCAGCACCCGCCCGATGTTGGCACCGTAGTCGCCCAGCAGGCCCTCTTCTGCAATGGCGTTGTTGTAGCGGATCTGCCGTTCCAGCAGGTCTGCCACGTCCCGCAGGTCGGCGGTCTCGGCAAAGTCCCAGATGTCCTGCATGTTCAGCAGGCTGCGGTCGGCGCGGGTGTCCTCCTGCACGGTCTCGTCCAGCAGGGGCACCTCGTACAGCACCGTGCCGTTCTTCTCGATGCGGCAGATGTTGGTGTGGTAGTCCGCGATGCGCACTCGGGCGTAGTCCTGCCCGCAGCGCTCGGTGACGACGATGTCAAACACATGCCCCTGCTCGGTGTGCTCGATGGTGATGGGCACTGTCTGCAGATAGTCCCGGATGGCAGACTTCTTTTCCTCGCTGACCTCCGAGATGACCTCCAGCTCCTTCTCGGCGGAACCGGCGATGATGCCTGCCGCCACCGCCGCCTCCATGCCCTTCAGGTGCCCGGTGTTGGGCACGATGACGCTTTTCACGTTCTTGATGATGCTGCCGCTCACCTGCAGCTGCACGCTGTCCGGCAGCACCCCCAGCACCTCGCGGGCTTTTGCCGCCGCATAGGCCAGCGCGATGGGCTCGGTGCAGCCCATCGCCGGGATCAGCTCCTCCTTCAGGATCTCCACATAAGCCTGATAGCGCGGGTCGTTGCGTTCCATAACATCCTCCTGCCTTCCCTTCCGGAAATCGGTTCGTATTTTAAGAACAGTATAATATAGAACTCCCGCCGTGTAAATCCGTTGTTTTGCGCCCATCCCCTTGCGCTCCGGGTTTTCATCGCGTATAATGATAGTTGTATCGTTATGCCAAAAAACGTGTAAGGAGCGTATTTTATATGAAGTTAGGAATCGGCGTTCACACGCCGGATTCCATATCTCCATACCTCTCCATAAACGCCGCTAAAGCCTGATATAGCGCCGTTTTACGCAAAACCAACCAAATTATAAGTTCATGTTTCTCTATGCAGCCCCACGCGGAAATGGCGTAAAAATGGCGTAGAGGAATCGGCTAATTTGCAGAAGGAAAAGAGCACTACTACTTTGAGAAAGAACAAGATGAGCACGGCCTATACAAACGGGCCGTGCTCATCTCTTTTATACGGTTATACGGTCAAACGGTTCTGTGCTTACTTGGCATCGCTATTGGTAGGATTCGGACGGAAATCTTCCTGAACGCCCTCGTTCAAATCAAAGCACATAGTTTTCGCATCAGCGACCCAGAAACCGCGAACGCGGTACCGCTTGCCCGGAACCCAATCCTCGCCCGTGGCAGCGCGGAGCGGTTCCAGAAGATTCTTGCTGGAAATCGTCACAACGCCCTTCTGTTCGCCCCGCGGCTTGGAGAACTTAAAGCCCTTCGGCTCGTTGCTTTTGCACATACGGATTGCGAATACCTTCGCCTTGGCATCTAGCAGGCACAGCACATAGGCGGGATACCCCAGATCTTCAAGCACCTTCTTGGTGAAGGTGACGCCGTTCTGGTTGAGGTACATATCCGGGTAAGCGTTGATGTTGGAGTCAATCGTTTCAAAATTCAGAGCAGAAAAATCAAAGTTCATTGGTAAAATCCTTTCATTTTGCATTATTTTGTGTCATCAACAATTCTAATAAATTCCTGCCGTTCAGCAGGAGACCATCGGGAATCCAGAATCAAATACCCTTTGAACAGGCCATCTTTGACGCGGTGAGCGACAAATCGATTGCTCAGGAAACGCAGTTTTGCCTTATGGGGCGAAGTGTGCCGCTCAGACAACAGCTTTTGCACTTTCAGCCAATCCTCTTTTTTGATAATTGCTGTATGGTGATTTTCCTTGAAGTACATATTTAGGTCTGTATTTTTCACAGACTTGTGGGTGCGGAAATCCTTGGTGTAGGTTTTCTGCATCAAGGCATCACCACAGTATTTTTCGTTTCGGAGGATGCTGCGGACGGTACCGGCAGACCAGCTATCGTTGCCCATAGGGGATTTGATACCTTGCTCTGTCAGTGCGGCCGCAATCTCCGATGGCATTGCTCCTTCCAAACAGCTCTCGTAAATGTACTCAACAATCCTCGCCTCAGTCGGTTCAATGACCAACCGGCCAAAGTGGTCGCGGTAGAAGCCCAGCGTATTCTGTACAGAGAATTTGTAAATTCCCTCGGCCATCCGCCAGCGAATACCCGCTTTGATGGCCTCGCTTTTCTGCTGGGACTCCATTTCGGCAAGTGCGGACAGAAGTACGATCAGCAGATTGTTTTTTCCATCGCCTGTATAAGTGATATGTTCTGTCTCAAATTCCACTGATACAGGAGGGGTTAGCGCAGAAAGAACATTCAGGTTGTCCAGTATATCCACAATATTGCGGCCAAAGCGGCTGATGCTCTTGGTAAGGATCAGATCAATTTTGCCGTCCACCGCATCGGCAATCATTTTTTGAAAGCCAAGGCGCTTTTTGACGGTCGTGGCACTGATGCCCTCGTCCTGATAGATTTCCACCAGTTCCCAGTCGGGATTGCTTTCAATCCGCTGGGTAAAATGTCGGACCTGCATATCAAAACTGCCAACTTGTTCTTCTTCCTGTGTGCTGACGCGGCAGTACGCCGCAACACGGAGTTTTGGGCGCTCTTGCTGTACCTCCTGCATCTTTTTGGGAGGAATCACGATAACGCCATTGCTGCGTTGATTCTCCGCAATCTCGTCCTGCATGAGTTTCCGCCGCTGCTCCCTGCGCTCGGCACGGCTGCTATACTGACGGGCTGATTCTATCTTCTTCGGATCAAGCGGCTTCGCCATATCCTGCCTCCATCGAATTTACAGCCTTTTTCCTGTGCTGCATGGGTATGCCACCTCCTTTGCGCAAATTTGTCTTTTCACCTGTATCGCCTCCCTGCGCGTTTATTTATGACAAGCCCTGCGGGACGAGTCCCCACAGGGTAGTCACCATAAGAAAAGGCAGCAGATTTCTCTGCTGCCCCATCAGAAACCATGAGATGCGGTTATCCACTTGTTATAGGGCTTCAACTGTCTCCACAAACTGCCCCATGCTCACCGCTCCGTGCGGCAGGTTTTCCTCATCGCGGAACACCATGTAATAGCGGTACTGGTTCCCCGCAGCATTCCGCCAAGCCGCACCCAGCTCGATTTTCTCCTGACTGTCGTCGTTTTTTAGGTGTTCGCCCTTGGTTTCGGCAAGGATGATTTTGCCGCTCTGCGTCATAATCATAATATCCGGGTAGTGGTTAAAGTAGCCGTTGATGGCAAAGCCATGCCGGGCAATATTCCGGTGCCACCACAGCACATTGGGAATAGCCGTCAGCCGCTTCACCAAATCCTGCTCCAGTGCGTTCATGTCCTCCTCGGCTTCATAGAGCGATTTCCCGTAAATCGCCGTACTGCTTGTGGGGTGGATTGCCGCAGGCAGCCGGTAAGAAGGTTCGCATACGATTTTGCCCCGGTCAAGCCATGTGAAGAAAGTCTCCTTGTAGTGCTGATCCAAAAGGCTCTCGATTTTGGCTCGGATTTTTGCGGCGAAGCCCAGCGGAGCTTTTTCCATGGCGGCAAGCTGTTCCCGATCCATCCCGTCCACAATGAGATTGACATAGGCGCGCAAATCGCCTCCATCCACCATGTTCAGCTTGTCCAACTGGTGAATCATCATGTCTTTACATTGGCGTACCCGGCTTTCCGGGGGTAAACTGCTGAAATACTCCTTGAAATACCGCTGGTCGGCAGCTTCCATCTGGTAAGCCCTCGGCACACTGCGGCCGGTTTCCACATCGACTTTGACGATCTCATCGTCCGCCGCGGCAAAATCAATGTCGTATGCCTTGCCTTTCAGGGTGAAGCCGTCTGCAAGCATTTCCTTGCTCAACAGCACCTTATCCCCATCGGTAAACAGGGATTGCGGGATCACTTGGAAGAACTGCGGAATCAACAGGCTTTGCACGCTCTCCCGATATTGGGGGATGATGTGGAATGTGTTCACCTTGCCGCGTACCTCCCACGGCAGAGCGGCTGCAAACGGGTCGTTGTCCGCGCCCTGCACCGCCTGATTGTATGCGTCGCCCGCCTGCTGGGCCTCAGCAAGCATACTGTCCGCTTTCGGGGCGGATTCCGGCGAATTTTCGCTCTCTCTGCGCCGTTGCAGCTCTGCCCCGATGGATTTCCCGTCCAGCCCGGCAAAATCATCCTGTGGGGCTTCTGGTTCGATGATCGGAAGCTGCTCCGGTACGGGCGCGGGTTTGGCCGGTTCCGCCGGTTCGGCAAGTCGGTAATCCCGGTCGCTGAAACCGGCGCTGTTCAGCCCACGGATGATCTGCTGGACCGTATCGTTAAAGTCATTGGAGGAAGTCAGCACATAGGACATATTCAGGGCCTTTGCTCTGTGCTCGGCTGTATAGGGCAGCCGCAGAATGCGCCCCAAAATCTGCTCCACATCCACCTGACTGGTTTTGTTGGCAAGGGAGGCCAGAATATAGGCGAACGGGCAGTCCCAGCCCTCTTTCAGCGCGTTTACGGTGATGATGTACCGCACCGGGCAATCTGGGGACAGCAAATCCACATTTTTCAGCTCGTTCACATCGGCGGTGCGGATGGCAATGTGTTCAGCGGGAATCCCGGCATCCACCAATTCCGCCCGCAGCTTTTCAAAAGTAGTCGCATCCTCCTTGCCCTTTGGCTGAGCTTGAAACAAAGCGATAGGGCGGATATACTTTCCGCCGTTCTGATATTCTGTGGAGGCGATTTCTTCCAGCTTGTCCCGTAGGTCGACCGTGTCCATCAGCACTTCGGCCTGACTGTCCCGGTTGTAGACAATTACCGGTAGCTTTACCATGTGCTCCGCCTTGAGCTGCACCGCGTCCACATAGGAGATGATATTGCTGCGCTTTTTGGGCGTGGCGGTCAGATCCAGCACAAAGCAGGGGTTGAAGTTGGCAAGCATCTCGATGCTCAGCTCTGACCGGGCGTGATGGCTCTCGTCCACAATCACCAAAGGGTTGAGCTGATTGATGACCTGAAACAGCGCCGTCTCGTCCGCTTTCTCGATGGGATTTTCCGGCGTGCCCAACACCTTGGCAAAGGCGGCAAGGTTGCTGTTCTCCTGATAGGCTTTCAATCCCTCCTTGCCCCGCCCACGGAAGGAATCGTAGGACAGCACCATAATGGAGAGCTGTTCGGTGACGGAGGTAGGGTTGAAGTTCTGTCCGTTCAAAAGCTCCTGCTTGGTATAGACTTCCACCCGCCCGCCGAAATCCACATCGATTTTCTGCCGGTAGGGGTGGCGCGGGTCTTTCAGGGCTTTGACCGTCTGCGTCAAAATTGCATCGGACGGAACCAGCCACACTACCGCTTTTGTCTTGGTGAACGGCAGCGCGTCAAACACAGGCCGGACAGCGTTGCAGGCAAGAAAGGTTTTCCCGCCGCCGGTGGGCACCTTGAAGCAGAGGTTAGGAACGCCGGGCAATACATCCTGATAGATGCCCAGCGTGGGCGCACCCTTCTCCTGCCAAAAGAGGTGGAAGGAGGCGATATAATCCTTGGTTTCGTCCAGCAATTCCAGATAGCGGTTCAAATCGGCGATGACCTGCCGCTGATAGGTTTTCAGTTCCATGTATGTCGCCTCCTTACAAGCGGCTGATGTCGCGGGGAATTTTCTTGAAAACAATCCCCATCTGCGACAGTTTGCTGTCATCGATAGAGCAGCGGTCGGCGTAAATCACGGTGCCGCCTGCTTTTTCGGTGACGGTAGCCAAGAAGTCATAGTCCAACACCGTGATCCGCTGCGGCTCATAGTAGAAGTAATAGCCGGTGTCGTTGTGCTGGCCGAGGTAATAGGGGTTGTCCCCGGCAGCAGGTGTGTATGGCCCTTTCGTCTCCATGAACCAGATGTATTCCCGGATTTTTTCGGGTGCAACATCTTCGTTTAGGTTTTCGCCGATGAGCAGCGGCTCGCCCAGCTCGTAGTAGCTGAAACTGCCGCCAGTGCCATCCACCGCGTTTTTCCCTTCGCCGTAGCCACGGATGACCCGGCGCACGCGCTCGGCGGTGATGCTTTCGGCGTAGTCCATCATCTCCACCAGGATGAATTTGCGGTGTCCGCCGTCGGCCTTGTTCATGTTGAGAACGGCGTGGGCGGTGGTGCCGGAACCAGCGAAAGAATCGAGTACCATCAAAGACTCACCATTGAACATTTGCAAAATCTTTTCGACAAACTTTGTGGGTTTCGGAGTTTTGAATACTTCGGAACTGTGAAGCCCAGAAAAGATTTTAAGTAGCTCATATTTGGCATTGCGATTATGGCCTGTGTCGTCAACATCCCACCAAATATTTGATGGCACAATTCCTGCTTGGTCTTTAAGGAAAGTCTTTTTGATAATTCTCGTTTGATCATCTGAGAAAATGATAGTTCCATCCTCGATCCAGCCCTGCATTTTCTCATAACTCCATCGCCATCCATTTTTGGGGGCGTGAATTATCGTTCCATTTGGGGCGATTATATCAAACATGAGGTTTGCACGATAATTTGGAGATTGCAAATTGCTTTGAAACCATGGTCCCCGAGGATCGTTATCAGGATTTTTATAATGTTGGTTATTTTTCTCCTGCCTTGCAAATCGCAGGGGCAACCAGCATCCCGGCACTTTTGAATAAACTAATGTGTGATTATAGTCGTTAGAAAACTGCTTGGAATCGTTGTTTGACGAATCCGCTGACCGCCAAATAAGGTCTGTTATAAAGTTGCTCGCACCAAAAATTTCGTCACAAATTAACTTCAAATTTGCCTGTTCATTATCATCAATGCTAATAAAAATTGCTCCATCCTCCGCCAGCAGCTTTTGCAGCAATTTTAGCCGAGGATACATCATGCACAGCCACTTATCGTGGCGGGTCAGGTCCTCGCCCTCTTTGCCCACCACTTCGCCCAGCCACTTCTTAATCTTGGGATCGTTCACATTGTCGTTGTACACCCAATTCTCGTTGCCGGTGTTGTAGGGCGGATCGATGTAGATGCACTTCACCCGGCCCTCATACCGGGGCAGCAGAGCTTTGAGGGCTTCCAGATTATCCCCGTGGATAATCATATTCTCGCTGCCGTTGTCCTCAGTGTGCTGGCCGTTATCATCAAAGCTGTACTGCCGGTCAAGCACCCGGAAGGGCACCTCTTGATGGTGGTTGATGACCTTCTCTTTTCCAATCCATTCCAATGTGGGCATGGGTCGTTCCTCCCTATTGCTGTTGTCGCAAAAGACCTTTCCCGTATCGGGAGGGCCGTACTTTGTCCAATCGAACCCGCGCTGAGGTGCGGGAGCCTTAATTTCGAGTCCGGGCCGCTGTCAGGCAACCAGCGTTTTCAGTACATCCATGATCTGGCTGTACTCAATGTGGGCGGCATAGGCAAACTGCTTGCGGTACTTCTCCCACATGGCTTTGAGTTCCCGGCTGCTCTCGATGTTGCGCAGAATGGCGGGCACATCCGCAATCTGACGGACTGTGCCGCGATGGGCTGCGGTGGCGTTTAACGCTTCGGCGAACACCGCCTTATCAAATTTCTGTGTGGTTGCCAGAATATACGCATCGTAAAAATCTCTGGGGCGGGTATTGAACACGCCACGCCGCAGGATAGTCTCCACCTTTTCCGCCATGACGGTTTCAATGTTGTATGCCCACAGCTCGTAAGACTTTTCGTCATCGAAAATTTCAGAAAACTGGTACTGCACCGCATGGGGCGTAATAGCGTCCCCAGTGGACACATCGATGCTCAGCGGAGTAATCAGCGTGTCAAAATGGGCGTTCAGCATCACACGGTAGCCGCCGTAGATGTCATCCTCCCGGATGGGAGAGATTTTCCCCACCTCGAAGGTCACGCCGTCATCAAAGGGCACGGCGGCCACCTGCTCCAATGCGCTGCGGATGGCCTCCGCGGTCAGAGGCAGGTTTTTCAGAGTTGTGTCCAAATCCATCGTCGCCCGGTTGTCCAGCCCCACGATGGCAGCTACCAGCATCCCGCCCTTCAACACAAACTTGTCTTTGTATTTAGAGGCCGCAAGCCGGACAAGCAGTCGCTCGAACATATAGTTCTGCAAAATGACCTGCGCCGGGATATTTTTCTGCTTGGCGATGTTGCGGATTTTCGCTTTCAGGCTCATGGCATTGCTCACAGTAGCACCTCCAAATATTGGCGCAGTACACCCGACACTCGCATCTGACGGGCGTACTCATTCAGCCGGTTCAAATCCTTCTTTGGGCTGGCGGCGTATTGTTTCAGCGCCGATAAAAATGTCTCTGTCCCGATCTTGTTGCGGCTGCGGATCACATCACAGATGGTGCGCTCCAAATCGTAGCAGGGAACAGGATTCCCGGCAGGGGTTTGCATCATCGTTTTTCCCAGCTCGAACAGCTCCGGTTTGATGTAGTACACCTTGCACTCCGCTTTGATGGCCGCAGACGGGATGCAGCCGGAGGGCGCGGTTACAGTGTGCTCAAAGGGTGTCCGGTCGGAAATCCCGTGAAGAAACAGCGCCGTTTCATGGGAAAAAATAATCTTTCCAGACCGGCGGCTGATGGACAGCAACTCGTCCTGCATATCCTCCGGGAGCACATACTGCCCCTTAACAATGCGGTGAATCTTCTCTGCTTTGCACAGCTTATAGAGCATCGCTTTGGAAATGCCGCGCTGCGCCGCTGTTTTCGTTTCGATAATGCCGCCGTTTTTATTTGCAATCGCGGCAAGTTCTGTCATATAGTCCATCCGCTCACCTCGCAGCAACAATCTGATAATAGTATATCCAAAATCACGATGATAGTCAACGGGTTGCATTGGTAACATCAAGATAAAATCAGAGTTGATATTATGATGCAAGTCAATTTTTCTTGCGAATTAGTAGGGGTTTGGGTGCTCCCAACAAGAACCAATGAGCAGACTGGCCGACAGGCAGGATTGCTCATTTCGCCGCTGTGTACGGACAGCGGCTGTGCTTGCTGTTCTCTGAAATCTCATATCCGCAGAACATGATGCTTCCGCTTTTTCCAAAGCCGGGAGCATTTTTTATTTTCACTTTTTTCAAGCAGGCCCCTGTTTTTCTCGGAGAAATTGCCCGTTGTAAAGTAGGAGGGGAATTCGGTTCAAAAATATTTTGCTGCCATACCTGCGTTTAGCCTAAAAAGTGTCCGTTGTAAATTGGGAGGCCCTTTCCGGCTTGGAAATTTTATTCCTGCCGTACCCGCTAATCGGCGAAAAGAATGTCCGTTGTAAAGTGGGAGAGAAATTTTTTCTGAGCAGGTACCAAGTTTTTGCCCGAAACTGTCCGTTGAAATATGAAAGGGGATATTTTTTCGAGTGTCCCCCCCAATCCGCAAAAAATTGTCCGTTGTAGTTTGAGGAGGCGAATATCCAATGGCTGAACGCACAAGACCGATCCGCATCGAGTTCTGCGTCACCGAGCAGGAGCGGCGGCTCATCCAAAACAAGATGGCGCAGCTCGGTACCAAAAACATGGGCGCATATCTCCGCAAGATGGCGATTGACGGTTACATCATCAAAGTGGACTACACCCAGCAGAAAAAGCTGGCCGCCGCCGTCAGCCGGGCTGCCAGCAATATCAACCAGATTTGCCGCCGCATCAACAGCACCGGGCATTTCTATGCTGAGGATGTTGCGGAGCTGAAAGAACGGCAGGTCGAGATTTGGTCGCTGCTCAAAGAGACCCAGCGAAAGGAATTATAACCACAGGAGGCCGCTATGCCGCGTATGAGTAAAAAGAGAAAAGAAGAATGGGCGTTCTTCCTGAATGACCGTGGACGCATCGCCTATAATGCCTTGTGCCGCAGGTGTGTCCACAACTGCAAACAAAGTTTCCGTGCTGCGGTGATCGTCTGCCCACATTACCACTCCAAACGCTCCCACCGCCCGCCTTAATTGTCCTGCGCCGAGGAAAGGAAGTGATGTGCCATCTACTATAAAACCGATACCCCGCTGCCGCCTTTCGTGCCGTTGCCCCGGTTTATCCTTCGTAGCGAATACTCAATCAATGCCAAACTGCTCTATGCCCTGCTGCTGGGGCGCACACAGCTCTCCCAGAAATCCGGCTGGGTGTCGGAAGATGAGAATGTCTATGTGATCTATACCATCCGGCAGATGGCGAACGACCTGAACCGGAGCGAGCGAACGGTCAAGGCCGCATTGGCCGAGTTGGAGAATGCGGGCCTCATCACCCGCGTCCGGCAGGGCTGGAACCGGGCAAACCGTATTTTCCTCAGGCTGCCCGATGAGGTGCAGCTTTCTTCCCGTCCAGAGGGCAAGTTCTGCCCAATGAATGGGCGGGAATCTTCCCCTTGTATGGGGCAAAATTTGCCCACAAGTAAGAAAGAGAAGAAGAAAACAGACTCCAGTCAGAATAACAAGAGGGAGAACGCCCGCCGCTGTTTTGGGCAGTATCAGAATATTTTTCTTTTGGACAGTGAACTGGCTGAACTGCAATCGACATATCCCGACCAATACGAGGATTACATCAACAGGCTATCGGCCTATATGGCCTCCAACGGAAAGCACTATGCCAACCATTACGCTACAATCCGCAAGCGGCTGGACGAGGACAGCAAACCGAAGCCCGGTAAAAATTACGACTATACAGAGACCTATGAGGAAGGAGAATGTCTGTGAATGTGAATCCGATTATAGCATCCATCATAGATGCAGCAGATACCCTGAACACCGCCCCGGATGATTACATCAACCCGGATGACGGGCTGAAATACTGCGGCAGGTGCCACACGCCCAACCCCGAACAGTACCGCAAAAATGGATTGGACAAGCACCCGATTGCCTGTAAATGCGCGGCTGAGGAACGGGCGCGGCGCGAAGCAGAACAGCGGGAGCTGGAACGGCTGAACCGGATTGCCATGCTCCGCTCTGAGGCGTTCCGGGACATTCCCGCCGCCGGATGGCGGTTTGAAAACGCCGAGGTCATGACTCCACAGCTCGTGAAAGCGAGAAGATATTCCGAAAACTGGGATGCTTTCCGCCAAGATGGAACCGGGCTGCTTCTGTTCGGCAATGTAGGCACCGGAAAATCCTATGCGGCGGGCTGCATTGCCAACGCCCTGATTGAAAGAATGGTTTCCGTCCTGTTTGTCGGGCTGTCCGATGTGGTGAACCGAATGCAGGGCAATTTCGGCGCTGACCGGGATGCTTACCTGAAAATGCTGATGCGCCCGGAGCTGCTGATTTTGGATGACCTGGGCGCGGAACGGAACACCAGTTTCGGCAGGGAGCGCGTGTTTGATGTGGTCAACAAACGGCTGCTGACCGGCAAACCGATGATCGTCACCACCAATATCCCGCTTTCCGTGATGCAGAAAGCTGCCGATCTGGATGAGCGCCGCATCTATGACAGGGTTTTGGAGGTCTGCGTCCCCATCCAGTTTAACGGCGAGAATTTCCGAAAGGGCAACGCGGCGGAAAATGTGAAACAGGCGGCGAAAATTCTGAATCAGACAAATTAACGAACTATTATTCTACGAAAGGGGCAATCACATGGAAAAATCCATCGGCAAGGTGCCGATCCACCTGAAAATGACGCTCACGGCAAAGGAAGCTGCCGAGTACAGTAATATCGGAATCAATAAAATCGACAGTATGCTGCGTTCGCCAAACTGCCCGTTCGTACTTTTTGTGGGTAGCAAGAAATTGGTGAAGCGCAAGGAGTTTGAACAGTACATCAGTCAGGCGCTCGTGATCTGACATTGCATTTGAAAAATTCGCGGAGAAGCCTTGAGGAAAAGAGCACCATGCGCTATACTATATAGTGTAGTAGTGTGCTCTTTTCTTCTCTACGGGAAAGGAGCTCGTCCATGGGAAAGAATCTCAAGGGAAAAGACTGCGGTAAGGGTATCTACCAAAGAAAGGACGGATTGTATAGCGCACGATTTGTTGATAGAGCCGGGAAGCGGCATGAGAAGTATTTCCAGACGCTGCCCGAGGCGCGGAACTGGATTGAGGACGCAAAGTACGCCGATAAGCACGATGAAGTATTTGTGGCTACCGATACGACAGTGGATGAATGGTTCAATTTCTGGATTGAAAATATTGTCGGGGATCTGGCTCCCAACACGCTCAGAAATTACCGGGAACGCTATGTCCGCAATATTCAGCCAGTAATGGGGAAAATGCTGATCGCCAATGTAAAACCGATGCACTGCAAAAAGGTGTTCATCCAGATGGATGCGGATTACGCAGGTTCCACCATTCGTCAGGCATACATTACGATGGGGACAATGTTTAAGGCGGCGAAGATGAACGACCTGATTGCAAAGCACCCCATGGATGGCGTTCGGTTTTCAAAGCCCGTTCGCGCTGTGGATGATATTCACTATCTGACGCGGGAGGAACAGCGCCTCTTTCTCGAAACAGCATGGCGCTCCCACAATTACAACCAGTATGCGCTCATCCTTGAAACGGGATTGCGCACCGGGGAAATGATTGGCCTAACATGGGACGCCATCGACTTTGAGCGCCGGACGCTTACGGTAAACAAGACCTTGGAGTTTCGTCACGCACAGAAAGTTTGGCGTGCTGGTCCTCCCAAAACTCAGCAGAGCTATCGCACCATTCCTTTGACGGATAAAGCGTATGACATTCTGAAAAAGGTGTGGGATAGCCGGAGCGGCAGGAAAGAATCCCCCCTGCTGTCGCAAACGCTGGAATATATGGACAGGCGCACCGGCGTTACTTCCCGGCTTGTGATGCGTGATCTGGTCTTTATCAACTGGCGCACAGGGGAACCGGCGAAAAACAGTTCCTATGATACCCACCTCTATAAGCTTTGCGATGAAGCGGGGATCAACCGTTTTTGTATGCACGCGCTGCGCCATACTTACGCAACCCGTGCGATTGAAAGCGGAATGCAGCCGAAAGTGCTGCAAAAGCTGCTGGGACACGCCAGCATCAAAACCACAATGGATCGGTATGTCCATGTAACCGATGAAACGCTGGATCAGGCGGTCAAGCAATTTCAGCTCAGTAGCGTATGTTGATATAACCCAATACAAGTCGATGCGTAAATGGCGTAAAAATGGCGTAGCCGCCAAAACGCCAAAGTGCGAAAATCCTTGTAAATACAGCAATTTTTAAGGAGATGTAGAGATCTATGAAATTAGGTATCGTCGGTCTGCCGAACGTCGGCAAGTCCACTCTGTTCAACGCCATCACTTCCACCAAGAACGCGGAAGCCGCCAACTACCCCTTCTGTACCATTGAGCCCAACAGCGGCATCGTGGCCGTGCCGGACAAGCGGCTGGACAAGCTGGCCGAGATCTGGCAGACCAACAAAAAGACACCTGCCATCGTGGAGTTTGTAGACATCGCCGGTCTGGTCAAGGGTGCCAGCCAGGGTGCCGGCCTGGGCAACAAGTTCCTGGGCCACATCCGCGAGTGCGATGCCATCGTGCACGTGGTGCGCTGCTTTGATGACGACAACATCATCCATGTGGTGGAGGACGTGACCAAAGCCGAGGCCGTGGACCCCATCGCTGACATCGATGCCATTGACTACGAGCTGATCCTCTCTGACCTCGAGGTCGTTCAGAACCGCGCGGGCCGGATGGCCAAGGCTGCCAAGAGCGGCAACAACAAGGGTGCTGCCGCTGAAGCCGCCTGGCTGCAGAAGCTGGCTGACCACCTGAGCGCAGGCAAGCCCGCCCGCAGCTTTGACTTTGACGAGGGGGATGCCGAGCAGCAGGCCGTGCTGCACGAGATGGGTCTGCTGAGCTCCAAGCCCGTGCTCTACGCCTGCAACGTGGGCGAGGATGACCTGATGGAGGGCATTGAGAATAACCGCTATGTCCCGCTGGTGGCCGCCCGCGCCGCCGAGGAGGGGGCCCGCTACATTCCCATCTGCGCCAAGACCGAAGAGGACATTGCCGACTACTCCCCCGAGGAGAAGAAGGCTTTCCTGGCCGAGATGGGCATCGAGGCCAGCGGCCTGGACAACCTGATCACTGCCAGCTACGACCTGCTGGGCCTCATCTCCTTCCTGACCGACGGCAAAAAGGAGTGCCGCGCCTGGACCATCCGCAAGGGCACCAAGGCTCCTCAGGCCGCCGGTAAGATCCACAGCGATTTCGAGCGCGGCTTCATCCGCGCCAGCGTCATCGGCTATGACGACCTGGAAGCCAACAACTTCGATTATGCCGCTGTCAAGGCCAAGGGCCTGCAGCGCACCGAGGGCAAGGAGTACGTCGTGAAGGACGGCGACGTGATCGAGTTCCTGTTCAACGTCTGATGTATGATAAAAGTGTCTCCCGCGCGGCGCGCGGGAGACACTTTTGCCTGGGAGAAAGGACATCTATATGATTATCGGAATTATGGGCGCAATGCCCGATGAAGTCGATCAGCTGTGTGCAAAACTGGAAAACGTCACCGTGGAGCCCTACGGCGGCGTGGAGTACCACAGGGGCACGCTGGCAGGCAAGCAGGTCGTGGTCTGCTGTGCGGGCATGGGCAAGGCCAATGCCGCCGCCACCACTCAGGTGCTCATCACCCGATACGGTGCCGAGAAGATCATCTTCTCCGGCATTGCAGGCAACATGACCAGCAAGATCGGCATTGGTGATGTGGTCATTGGCAAGACGGTGCTCTACCACGATGCCCAGCTGGACATGATCTGCCAAAACCCGCCCTACCTGAAGGAGTACGCCGGTGACCCGGCCCTCATCGCCGCCGCTGAAAAAGCCTGTGCCGAGGCAGGGGTCAAAGCCCTGACCGGCAAGATCGCCACCGGCGACCTGTTCGTGGGCGACAGCGAGACCAAGGCCGCCATTGAGGCCAAATGCGCCCCCGACTGCGTTGAGATGGAGGGTGCTGCCGTGAGCCAGATCGCCGCCAAGAACGATGTGCCCTGCGTCATCCTGCGCGCCATGAGCGACAACGCCGACGAGGACGGCCACGAGGTGCTGGTGGTGAAGAAATTCAGCATCGCCGAGTACGTAGCTACCGCCACCCGGATCGTGGCGGCTATGGTGGAAGCACTCTGAGCAGACGGAGCGGCCTTTACAGAAACTGCTCCAGTTTCAGCCGGTTCTCTTCCTCCAGATCCTGCAGCTTCTGCATCAGGCGCTTGGAACCGGGAGCCGCATCGGGATAATCTTTCTGGCTCTTGATGCAGTCCATCACGCCCTGACTGCTTCCCTCGCTGAGCATTTCGGCCAGATTGCGGGTGGATCTGTCGGTGAGCGTTTTCATGCCGATGCCCATTTTGGTGTTGAGCTTTGCCATGATGCTCTGGCCCTGAGCCGTGCCGCCGCAGGCCTCGATGGCGGTGTGGGCCTCCTGATTCAGTTCCCGGTAGAGGTTCCGCTCCCGCAGAAGCTCGGCCCGGAAGGCAGGGTCCTCGGTCATGGGCACGATCTGTTCCAGCGTGTTCTTGCCCATCTCCGTGTTCTGCACCACCGCTTCCAGCAGATTCAGGTTATCATTTTTCTGATTTTCCATACAAAAATCCCCCTTTGTGGCACTAGCTTGTACCGCAAAGGGGGATTTTATGCATTCGGTTTATTTGCTGCAGATCTGGTCGCCGCCAGCGGTCTGGGCCGCCTTCAGGCGCTGCTCACACAGCTGATACAGCGCGTCCCAGTTTTTGCCCCGCACCTCGCCGGTGCAGGCGCAGCCGATGGACTGGGTAAAGGGTACCCGGCGCATCAGACCCACCGATGCCACGCACGCGCGGGGCATCTCGGCATAAATGCCGTTCAGCTCCTCGGCCAGCTCTGCGCAGTTCTTATCCGCACAGCCGATGGCGAACAGCGTGTCCGTCAGGCGGCAGACCACCCGCTCTGCAGGGCGGTCGTAGTACTTTTTCCACTGGTTGGCCACAAAACAGACCAGCTGGTTCATCACGGCATCGCCCTGCCGGGTGCGCATCCCGTCCTCATCGTCCAGCGCCACCAGCGCCAGCGAAGCACAGCGGTGAGCATCCGTCCACTCATCCAGCCGGGTGCAGAACTCCGTTTCAAAATAGCGGCGGTTGAACACGCCGGTCAGGAAATCGTGATTCATATCGTCCCGGCAGAGCTCCCGCTCCCGCGCGGTCATCCGATCCTCCGGCAGGTCGCTGCCCACCAGCGGAGCCGTCATCTGCAGCTGCCAGAGCTTGCCGTCCGCCTCGATCAGGCGGCGCAGCACGCAGTCCACCTGCCCATTGCGCAGGACATAATCCACCTGAAGGCCATCGTCCTGCCAGGTGTCCGCGGCCTCCTCATCGGCTTCCGTCAGGGTCACGTCTTCAAAGGCGGTCTGTGCGTTCTCTGCAAAGGCGCGCAGATCCTGTTCCGTCCATTCTTTTTTCATGCGTTTTTCCCCATTATCCGGTGCCGGATTCTCTCCCTTCCGGCACAGCTTTGCCACACGGCCGCTAAAAGCGCAGCCCCATTACCGGAATTATACCATCTTGTGCCGGGCGTTTCCAGCAAAACGCACAAACTTTAACGCAATTTTTTACATTTTCGTCAAACTGCTAAACACACTCCGGGTTTCCGGCCCGGTTATGTACGGCAGTACACGGCGCACTCCGCCAGAATGCGCTTGGCCAGCGCGGCAGTGTCGAACCCATCGGCGGCGCGCCAGCTCCAGTTTCCGCCCAGCTTGCCGGGGCTGTTCAGGTGGGCTTCCTCGCCCAGGCCCAGCCAGTCGGCCATGGGGATGATGGCACGGTCGGCCACAGAGCCCAGCGCAGCCCGGAGCAGCGCGGTGCGGGCCGCCTCTGTTTTGACAGCGGCCACCTCCTTTGCGGTGGGCTGACAGCCGGTCAGATGCAGGTAGGCGGCGGCCACAGCCTTCTCCTTGGCCGATGCGCTCTCGTCCCACCAGGCGGTCAGCGTCGTGTTGTCATGGGTGCCGGGGTAGACCACGCTGTTCTTGACATGGTTGTGGGGCAGGTACTCGCTGTCCCCGCCGCCGAACGCGAACTGCAGCACCTTCATGCCCGGGAAGGTGCTGTCTGCCAGCAGCTCCCGCACACTGGGGAAGAGCTCACCCAGATCCTCGGCGATGATGGGCAGCTTGCCCAGCGCACCTTCCAGCGCGTTGAACAGCTCCATCCGGGGGCCGGTCTCCCACTTGCCGGTCTTGGCGGTAGTGCTGTCTGCCGGGATGGCCCAGTAGGTGTCAAAACCGCGGAAGTGGTCGATGCGGAGCAGGTCATAGATGCCCAGCGCATGGCGGACGCGCTGGATCCACCAGGCATAGCCGGTCTGCTTATGGTAGGGCCAGTTGTACAGCGGGTTGCCCCAGAGCTGGCCTTCTGCCGAGAAGTAATCCGGCGGGCAGCCTGCCACCCGGGCAAAGCCGCCGTCTGCATCCAGCTCAAACAGCGGGCCGCCCACCCAGGCATCCACGGAATCTGCCGAGACATAGATGGGGATATCGCCCAGGATCTGCACGTTGTTGGCGTTGGCGTAGGCTTTCAGCTTCTTCCACTGGATGCTGAACTCGTACTGCAGAAACTTCCAGAAGCCGATCTCTTCCTCGTTCTCTGCCTTAAAAGCTTCCAGCGCCTGCGGCTCCCGCTTGCGGTACTCCCGGGGCCACTGGGTCCAGCTCTTCATGCCGTTGGCGGTCTTGAGGGCCATGTAGAGGGCATAATCCTCCAGCCAGCCCTCGTTTTCCAGCGTGAAGGCATAGTACGCATCCGGATAGTAATAGGCACAGCCGTGCTGGCCCGCGCACTGCCTGCGCCAGGCGGCATAGGCGGCACGCAGGACCTTGTAGCGGCTGGTGTACAGGGTGCCGTAATCCACGTTCAGCGGGTCCTTGCCCCAAGGCTCGGCCTTGAGCTGGGCGGCTGTCAGCAGCCCCTCGGCTTTCAGAGCATCCAGATCAATGAAATAGGGGTTGCCCGCAAAGGCAGAGCAGCTCTGGTAGGGGCTGTCCCCATAGCCCGTAGGGCTCAGGGGCAGGATCTGCCAGATCTTCTGGCCTGCCGCCGCAAGGAAATCCACAAATTTTTCTGCCTTTTTGCCAAAGCAGCCGATCCCGTAGGGGCCGGGCAGGCTGGACACCGGCATCAGAATACCACTTTCACGCATTGTAAATCCTTCCTCGTCTCAAACTTTTTGCTGGGGCTTGTCTGTTTTCTATCATAACATAACTGCAGACTATTTTCCACAGGCAAAAAACGTGGTATACTTGGTTTTAGACCATGAGCGAGCGTGTATCTGGGTAGGCTGGCCTTCGTACAACCTCTCCGTCATTGCTCCGCAATGCCACCTCTCCTAGTAGGAGAGGCCTTGGCAGTAATTGCAAAGTTTCCGTTTTTGCCAAGGGCTCCCCTACTAGGAGCAACAGCAACAACCGCCGCCAGTGGCGGATAAAGGGCGTTGCTGTTGGGGCCGCGGCCAGCAAGACATAAGTGTTGTTTACAACACGAATTGGATGCTGGGTGCCGCAACCCGGGCCTGCCGAGCGTCAGCGAAGGCTGAGGGGTTGGACAAAGACGGAACCTTTCCTTTGGAGGTTCTATGCAACGCACTGAGAAATATTTTGAGCAAAATGCCTACCGCCGGGAGGCGGTGGGGCATATTTTAGCCGCAGAGCCGGACAGCCGGACCGGCGGCGGGCGCATCGCGCTGGACGGCACGGTGTTTTACCCCGAGGGCGGCGGCCAGCCTGCCGACCGGGGCACCCTGACCCTTGCCGACGGCACGGTGCTGACCGTCACCGATGTCCACGAGCAGGCGGGTGTCATCTGGCACATGGTCACTTCCCTGCCCGCCGGGGCGGTGCCCGGGGCCGAAGCGGCACAGGCCATCGACTGGGCGTGGCGCTTTGACAAGATGCAGCAGCACACCGGCGAGCACATCCTCTCCGGCATCCTGCACAGCATGTTCGGGGCCGAGAACGTGGGCTTCCACATCGGCTCCGATGCCGTGCGGATGGACACGAACATCCCCATCTCCGCCGAGGGGCTGAAAGCGGCCGAGACTGCCGCCAACCGCATCATCTGGGAGAATGTGCCGGTGAACATCACCTACCCCACTCGGGAGGAGCTGGCCGCCCTGACCTACCGCTCCAAAAAGGAGATCGAGGGGCAGGTGCGGATCGTGACCATCCCCGGGGCGGATGTCTGTGCCTGCTGCGGCACCCACACCGCCTTTACCGGCGCGGTGGGCCAGATCAAGGTCCTGGCCGCCGAAAACTATAAGGGCGGCGTGCGCCTGAGCATCGTCTGCGGCGGGCGCGCGCTGGAAGCCGCGCAGGCCATGCGGGCACGGCAGGCAGAGATCGGTGCCCTGCTCAGCGCCAAGGCCAGCGAGACGGCCAACGCCGTGCACCGGGTGTATGACGAGTACACCGCCCTGAAATTCACCCACTTCGGGCTGTGCAGCCAGCTCTTTGACGCGCTGGCCGCGCAGGCAACGCCCGGTGCGGATGCCATCCGCATCGTGCCGGGGCTGGACCCGGACGGCCTGCACCGGCTGGCTGTCCGCCTGACCGAAGCCACCACCGGCCTGTGCGCCGCCCTGACCCCCACCGAAAAGGGCACCGGCTACTGCCTTGCCCAGGCGGGCGGCGATGTCCGCGCCCTGACCAAAGCCCTGAACGCCGCCCTCAATGGCCGCGGCGGCGGCAAACCCGGCATCTGTCAGGGAAGCTGCGCCGCAGAGCCGGAACAGGTGGAAGAATTTTTGAGAAAGACGAAATTGTAAGCATCCTCACCCTCTCAGTCAAAGCCTTACGGCTTTGCCAGCTCCCCCGAAGGGGGAGCCCTTGGCAAAACCGGTAAGTTTTCCGCACTGCCAAGGCCTCTCCCTTTGGGAGAGGTGGATTTGCGAAGCAAAGACGGAGAGGGCGAGCCACGTTAATTTTAAGGAGAATTACAAACTATGAGAATGCGTTTCAAACCCTATGCCCACGATGAGCTGATGGCCGCCGATTTCCACGTCCACGAGCCCCTGATCTGGGGCGGCAAGTGGCACGCACAGTATGCCCGCCCGGAGCAGCCCTTTGTGCTGGAACTGGGCTGCGGCAAGGGCGGCTTTATCTCCCAGCTGGCCTGCGCCCACCCGGAGAACAACTATCTGGGCATCGACATCACCGACAAGGTGCTGATCCTTGCCAAACGCAAGATCGAGGCCGCTTACACCGAGGCAGGCCGCCCCATCGACAACGTGAAGATCATGAGCACCGACATCGAGCGCATCAAGGGCGTGCTCACCGCTGAGGATACCGTCAGCCGCATCTATATCAACTTCTGTAACCCGTGGAGCAAGAACGCTTCCTCCAACAAGCACCGGCTCACCTATCCCCGCCAGCTCATCCAGTACCGCGAATTCCTGAAGGACGGCGGCGAGATCTACTTCAAGACCGATGACGACGACCTGTTCCGCGACAGCCTGGAGTATTTCCCCGCTTCCGGCTACGAGATCACCTGGAAGACCTTTGACCTGCACGAAAACGAGCCGGAGTGGAACATCCGCACCGAGCACGAGGGGATGTTCACCGAGATGGGCATCAAGATCAAGGCCCTGATCGCCAAAAAGCTGCCCGGCGATGCCGCCGTGACCTGGATCGAGCCCAAGGTCCTGAAAAAGAGGAAGGCTGCGGAGGAAGCCGCTGCCGCCGCAAAGGAGGAGTAAGATGTCCTTTTTTGTCAACACCATGGTCTGCGGCTTTTCGCTGTATCAGATCCTGGCGTTTTTCCTGATCTACTCCTGCCTGGGCTGGTGCCTGGAGGTCATCTATGCCGCCGTTTCCACCGGCCAGCTGGTGAACCGCGGCTTTCTGAACGGCCCGGTCTGCCCCATCTACGGCTTTGGCATGATCATCGTGCTGTTCACCCTTTCGCCGCTGGCAGACAACCTGCTGCTGCTCTATATCGGCGGCGTGATCCTGCCCAGCGTGCTGGAGCTGGTGGGCGGCTGGGCGCTCTACAAGCTCTACCACACCCGGTGGTGGGATTACAGCGACTTTCCCTTCAACATCGGCGGATATATCTGCCTGGAGTTCTCCCTTTTGTGGGGCGTGGGCACCGTTGTGGTGATGAAGGCCGTTCACCCCGTGATCGCGGGCTTTGTGGAGATGGTCCCCCAGATGGTGGGCTTTGTCCTCATGTGCATCCTGTACGCCTGCTACGCCGCCGACGTGGTCGTGACCGCCTTTGCGGCCTCTGACCTGGCCCGTGAGCTGGATGCCCTGGAAAAGGTGGCCGACAGTATGCACGCCGTGTCCGATGCCATGACCGAGCTGCTGGGCACCACCGCCATGGATGTGGACCAGAAGATGGACGAGAGCCGCCTGCAGCTCAGGCTGGCGGCTGCCGAGGCCCGGGACAATGCCGCCAAACTGAGCCCCCGGGATGCCGCTGCCGCCCTGCGCGCCAAGGCCGACGAGGCCATGGAGGCCGCCCGCAAGTCCTCCCAGGAGGCCCGGCTCAATGCCTCTGAGGCCGCCACTGCCGTCAAGCTGGCTGCCAAGGGCACCGCAGAGCGCACGGCAGAGCTGCTCCGTCTGGAACAGCTGGCCGAAGAGCTGCAGGCCCGCAGCGAGGAGATGCGCGCCCGCACCCGGAGCTCCAAGTACTTTGGCAAGGGCCGTATGCTCCGCGCTTACCCCAAGCTGCGCCACGGCGAAAAGCACCGCTCTCTGGACGAGCTGCGGGAGCGCCTGAAGTACGAGCGCAAGCACTGACCTTGACCGTTGCAGATAATACAGTAGAAGCCCCCTCGGCATTCGCACTACCGAGGGGGCTTCTTTTTGCTGCTTGGTGAGTTTTATGAACCGCGGCCACTCTCTTTTGCCGCACTATTATATGTTGTATCGTTCAAAAGTCCAAGCGAATTTTGTTTTGCTCACGCCCACAGATCCTCGGGGTACAGGCCCTCCTGGGTTTTCTGGGCGATGGCGGCCACCACGGTGGGCTTATCCTCGCGGTAGGTCACGCCGTACCACTTATCGGTGCTCTTGAGCACGGTGACTGCCGCCTTGCCCTCATCGATGAGCTCGCTGGCCACGGTGGGCAGGAAATACTCGCATTTGAGGGGGTTCTTGGGCAGATTCTCACGCAGCCAGCCTGCAAAGCGGTGGTCGGCCTCGTCCAGGAAGCTCTTGCCGAAGCCCCACAGGTTCATGCTGACAGGTGCTTCCACCGGCAGGTCATCCGTACCCTCACCGGTGAGGGAGGTGCAGCGGATGCCGCCCTCATAGGTCTCGATGCCGGTGCGCTCGGTCACGCTGTGCAGGGTGCCGTCCGGGTTCACCACGCAGACACCGCGGGAGACGGTGCCGTTCTCAGAGACGGTATTTTTGAGCAGGTAGCTCACCATGCAGTAATCGTAGACGGTGCCGTCCTGATGGGTGGACAGATACTCATAGATGACCTTGAAGGCCTCAGGGCCGTAGTAATCGTCCGCGTTGATGACAGCGAAGGGACCATCAATGAGGTCTTTTGCGGCCAGCACGGCGTGGCAGGTGCCCCAGGGCTTGACACGGCCCTCGGGGATGGTGAAGCCTGCGGGCAGCTCATCCAGCTGCTGGAAAGCGTATTTCACGTTCATACCCTGAGAGACGCGGTCACCGATGGCGGCTTTGAAGGCCTCCTCGATCTCGTGCTTGATGACAAAGATCACGGTCTCAAAGCCTGCGCGGTGGGCATCGTACAGGGAGTACTCCACAATGGGCTGGCCCTTGGGGCCCACCGGGTCGATCTGCTTCATGCCGCCGTAACGGCTCCCCATGCCGGCAGCCATGACCACCAATACCGGTTTGTTCATTTTTCTTTCCTCCTGCGTCAGTGCGCTGTTCTTTGCGTCTATTATACTCCAAATTTTCCCGGGCAACAAGGGACAGCTTTTCCTTGAATTTTTGCATGGATTCCCACCCGCTGCCGTGATAGAATAGAGGCAATGGAGTTTCCGCAGAAAAGGAGAATGCTTATGTCAACCAAAACTGTCTGGATCACCGGCGCGTCCTCCGGCATCGGGCGGGAGTTTGCCCGCCGCTATGCCCGGCTGGGCTTCCGGCTCATTCTGACCGCCCGCCGCCGCGGCCGGCTGGAGACCCTTGCCGCCGAGCTCCGGGCGAAACACGGCACCCTCTGCCGCATCGTACCCGCCGACCTTGCGCAGGATGCGCAGGTCACCGCCCTGTGCGAAGCACTGGCAGACGAACGCATCGACCTGTTCATCAACAACGCGGGCTTTGGTGCCTGCGGTGCCTTTTCCGAGACGGACGCAGGCAAGGAGCTTTCCATGCTGCGGGTAAACGTGCTGGCCATGCACCGGCTGTTCAAGTTCACCCTGCGCAAGATGGAAGCCCAGGGCTTCGGCACCATCCTGAACGTGGCATCCTCGGCGGGCCTGCTGCCGGGCGGGCCCTATATGGCGGGCTACTATGCCTCCAAAGCATACGTTGTCAGCCTGACCCGCGGCGTGGCTGAGGAGCTGCGGGAGCAGCACAGCCCGGTCTATGTCTGTGCCCTCTGCCCCGGCCCCGTGGACACCGAGTTCAACGACCGCGCCGACGTGGTGTTCGCCCTCAAGGGCATCACCCCGGAGCTCTGCGTGGAGGAAGCCATGCGCGGGATGCTCCGCCGCAAGACCATCATTGTGCCCAGCACCCTGATGCGCCTTGCCACCACGGCCCAGAAGCTCGTTCCCACGCCCCTGCTCATGCCCATTCTGGCCCACCAGCAGAAGAAAAAGCTGGGCTGATGGCCGCTTGACAGCGCACCGCCGCTCATGTATCTTAGAGGTATCCGAAAAAGCAGGAGGAAGTCTAATATGGCATGGTTATACCATTTCAATCAGATCGTCACCCACGGCATGGAGGGGTTTCTGGAGACGGCGGTGCCGCTGATCTCCGGGCTGGCTGAGATCATCGGCCTGTTCATCATCGTCACCAGCCTTGTCAAGGCCACCTACCACTATGTGCGGGTCACCTTTTTCCATGGCCAGCACGATTTCCTCCATGAGATGTCCAGCGGCCTGACCACAGCGCTGGAGTTCCTGATGTCGGCGGAGATCGCCAAGACCTTCCTGTTGCAGAATCTGGAATCGGTGGTGCCGCTGGCGGCCACCTTTGCCCTGCGGGCCATGATGAGCCTGATGCTCCACTGGGAGATGGAGGGCGGGCACCGCTCCGGCCGCAAAAAGGAAGAAACGCCCGCCGGTGAGGCCGAGAAAAAAGAATGACTTGTAAAGTTTCCCTCTTTTTTCTCGGTTCTGGGTTGTGTAAAACGTAAAAATCGCGCCCCGGCTCTTGACAGTTTTGCACAAAGGGGCTATACTCGTGCCATCGAAAGCAAAGGCGCTGACGGAAGTGATTCCGCCAGCGCCTTTTGTGTTTTCGCTGGATATTGCTCGGGAGGAATAGAGGGCCTCCTGAACAAGGCTCCCGCGCACATTCGGTGCGGGGAGCGCATTACAAACCGGGGAGGTATTATAATGTTCAGTTCCATAAACACCTGTTGGGTGCTGGTTGCGGCATTCCTGGTCTACTTTATGCAGGCCGGTTTTGCGCTGTGTGAGGCGGGCTTTACCCGCGCCAAAAACACCGGCAACATCCTGATGAAAAACATGATGGACTTCTGCATCGGCACACCGTGCTACTGGGTCATCGGCTTCGGCCTGATGTTCGGCGGCACAAGCGCGCTGATTGGCGGGTTCGATCCGTTCATTCAGGGCGATTACAGCCACCTGGGGCTTGATATCCCGCTGTGGGTGTACATCGTGTTCCAGACCGTGTTCTGTGCCACGGCAGCCACCATCGTGTCCGGCTCCATGGCCGAGCGCACCAACTTCAAGGCTTACTGCGTTTATTCCGCTGCCATTTCGCTGGTGGTCTACCCCATCTGCGGCCACTGGATGTGGGGCGGCGGCTGGCTGCAGAGCATGGGCTTCCATGACTTTGCAGGCTCCGCAGCCGTTCACAATGTGGGCGGCGTGATCGCCCTGCTGGGTGCCGCAATGCTCGGCCCCCGTATCGGCAAGTACGATAAGTACGGCAACCCCCACGCCATTCCCGGCCACAACCTGACCGCCGGTGCGCTGGGCGTGTTCATCCTGTGGTTCTGCTGGTTCGGCTTTAAAGGCAGCCGCTTCCTGGGCACTGCGAGAATTCAAC
>OGOL01001202.1_pt1 | contig 25423 bp, 32 predicted proteins | sample 1552641 | NCBI WGS metagenome assembly OGOL01 (sample SAMEA2580140, study PRJEB22360) | human gut metagenome | biome: human gut; feature: human-associated habitat; material: faeces | place: Denmark | collected 2008/2010 | reverse complement strand
TTCCCGTAAAATGAATAAAATTTTATTGTTCCTGCAGAACCCCCAACACCACATATCGTGCATTATTAAATTCATAGCTGCAGGTGGAGAGTGTAAGAATCCGGTCATTACTTGTTGGTTTTACGCTGCTGTCAAAAGTGGATCGCTCTTGAGCCTGAATCAGCCATGCTTCAAATGCAGAGGCATCAGAGAATACCACCTCCCATGCCGGATCATCAACGCTCGCCACATAACCTGCGAAAAGCGCAACAGTATAGTTTTTATCCGGAGTCATCAGCATCAGTGTCGGATGCTCCTCATAATAAGACTGATCCTTGTATCCGGCCAGAGACGCAAACATGGCGCCGCTTCTCATATAATGCCCATAAATGATGGAGTGGAAGGCGGAGAAGTCACGGTTTACCCGGCAGTCCAGAAATAAGCAGCCGTTGGCATTGTAAGTGCCGTCATATAAATGTGTCAGGTAATAGGAATTATCAGTCCCCTGGACAACCGGATAATTGATAGGAGTGCCTTCGCTGTAGAGCCAGCCAACAATATTGGGATTGGTCTGCTGGAGCGAAGCAAAATCTACCTCTGGCCACGGAGCTGCTGTTTCCAGAATCTCCGATGTGGGTTCGTCTTCCTCTGGCAGTGTGGATTCCGGCTGTTCGTCAGGATATTTCACATAGACCTCTAAACTGGAATAAAGCGTATCACTTTGGTCATTTTCATTCCAGTATTGGTAAAACTTCCAGCCACCAATACCCAAAAGGATTAAGGAAAGAGTCAAAGAGAAGATCAGAAGCCAGCGTTTCATTGCAATCCCTCCTCGTACCGATGTACCAATTTATAGAACGTGCTGCGTTTTAGGCCAAGATCATTCATGGCGCGGACTGCAGTGATCGTACCCTTTTTCCAGAGGGTGTAAATCTGGTCCCAGTCTGGTGGATAGGTGGCCGCCGGCCGCCCCAGATGTGTTCCTTTTTCCTTGGCAACAGCAATTCCCTCAGCCTGACGCTGCCGGGTGGTGAGCCGTTCCTGTTCGGCAATGCTGGCCAGCACTTCGATCAGGATATTATTGATCATTTCAAATACCCATTCCTGTCCTTCCGGCAACTGGATCATCGTTGTGGGGAGATCAATCACTTTGACCTGTATGTGATGTTCCTTGTAATGGCGCAGCTCTTGCAAGATATGCTGTTTGTTTCGGCTCAGACGGTCTAAGGATTTGATGATCAGGGTGTCCCCATCCCGAAGCATCGTATTCCGGAGCGCCATATATCCTTCACGTTCCAGACTGGTGCCGCTGATTTTGTCGGTGACAATGTCCCGTTCCGCCACCCCGCAGTCCAACAGTGCTTTGATCTGCCGGTCCAGATGTTGGTCACGAGAGGAGACCCGGGCATAACCATAAGTCTTTTTCAATAAACGCATCCCCTTTGTGCATAAAGTGTCTGTAAAGGTTCTTTCTATTACAGATATGTCCGTAAATAAAAAAGCGGAATTTTCAGACGCTTAAGCTGGGCCTGAAATAGCCTTTTGGAAGCACTCTGTAAAGGTACACCTTTACGGACCTGATATATTACACGAATGAGTGGAGTGTTTTACAAACATGACATGGATCATTCATCGGTGCAACTCCATATCAGGAAAGCATGGTAGTAATGCCTATGGTAGTAAGGACTTGCTTTTCTCTGATGCGGTTCCTTATTATGCTATTCTGTTTGCAAAAATTTTGTTGAGAATTGAATTTCTATAATCATTCTGTATAATGAGATTATATTGAAACTGATGTATTGCTATAATTAATACAAAAAGATTTTTCTTTTGAGGGGAGAAGTATTTTATGGGAAAAATACCTGATAATTTTAATGGATATTTGACGGTAGGTGATGATGTATTTGCATTTAATGTAGCTGATTTTATTGTTTCATTACTCCCTGCACAATATAATGAACGATACGAAGTATTTGAACGAATACAGTCGCATAATACAGACGTACCAGAATATCTATTGGGGGAGCATGCCGGTAAACGAATTGCTATATTTTGCAGTGATAAATTTATTACAGGTTTTTTGGGACTTGATTTGTCCGTTCGATTTGCATCACCTCTTATAATTGAAGCTGCTGGTAATGCCGATGGCTTTTTTAATATGCTAACAGAGGAATGGACCATGTTTCATGCTATTACATTTTATGGAGGCAATATTAATTCTATATGTAGTCCACAAATAGCGCTTGAACAGTCCAATATAAAAGAATGTTTAGATAATAATGGTGCAAGAGAAATTAAGATACGTCCAAGGGATGATTATACTCATTCAGTGGAATTTAAGGTAGATGAGGAAAAAATTACATTAACAGTTTCTGTATTGCAATCGGGAGGAGTGATCAATGCTTCCCAATTTGGTACTTATAGTTTAGGGGAATTAAATTCTTACATTCGTTTTTCATTTGATAATCCTCAAGATTTCCGGACGATTAAAAGATATTATAAAATTGTAAAATCTTTAATCGCAATATTGACTAAACAAAATAATGTTTTCTTTAACGCATATCTTAGTCAAAAAAATTCACAATATTGTCTTTTTAAAACAGCGGAGTGTAAAATTTTTGACAGATATCCAAACTATTCATTAAGGAAAGATCACAATGTAATTCCATTGATTGGTATTATTGAATATGTACCGAATTTAATAGAAAAAATAGCTAATAGTGAAGCGGAAGTCTTATTACCGCTTTTGCCGGCGGATAATAAAATGGTTCATAAGATTACTATTACGAATATTCAGGATTTATGTACAGCGTTGGAAGTTGCTTATAATTGGGGCAATAGAAATCGGGAAAAGGATAGCTATATACAAAAATTGAAGAAAAGAATAAAGAAAACTATAAAAGAGTTTATCGCTGAATATCCCCAAATTGATGTTTCCAAGCAGACAACAATTAGTAGTGCATTTGATTATCTTGACTATACATTAAAGGACAAAATTCTCACACTATATTCAGAAAACAATAAAGTAATTGATGATATAATTTTGAAATTATTTTTACCGCCGATTAACGAGGAAAATATTACAGCATTTGTAAAGCTTCGTAATGTAAAAACACATTCTGGTACCTTTGAGTGGGGGGATAGTGCAAATTTGTATCCAGCTTTGTTTGCTCTAGTATATGTATGTTTTTTTCAATATATTGGATTATCTGAGACTGAAAGTGAATCAATGCTACTACGCCTTTTTTAGTTGGGGGATAAGGAAAAATTTTAGAAAAGGTAGTACCATAAACAGCGCAGAGAGGAAAAAAATTTAGGATGATAAAAAAGGGTTGTTTGATTTTTGACAAAATCCATACCTGAGACAGAAGATTTTCTTGCGACTATTTCGGATTCTGAATATAATAGGAACATAGGGCCTAAATGGACAGCATCGGGAATGCCCGTTTTTGACAGGATAAGTGACAGGATAAGTGACAGGATAAACGGTATAAAATTGCAGGTGATCATATAACAGTGGCAATAAAATTTTGGTATTAGGTTCTTTGAAATATGATGGTCAAAATGACATAGTAAATGACACTGAAAATGACACTGTAATTTGGATGTTGAGAAAGAACCTGTTAAAATGCGATGGCCGGGTTGTGAGTAAAAGGTGGTGACGCCTTAAATTGGCAGAGGAGGGAAAACGATGGCTCGTCAATATAAATTAGCCCGAAAAATGAAAAAAATCGCCCTGACGGCGGCCGCAAAAGAGCTTGGCGTTTCGCAGCCTACCCTCAGCAGCTGGGAAAGTGAACGAAAAGCGCCCTCGATTGAAGGCTTGATCCGTATGTCTGAGTATTATCATGTCTCAACCGATTTTCTTCTGGGGCTGACGACAGAAAGTGATCCGAGAAAGGACTGGATAGAACCGGTAGATCCTTCGGTGCTGCCGGCGTTACATGAGACACCGGTATATATACCGGAAAAAGGCTGGGCCTTTGTGGATGCAGTAGAAAAATGTTTGCGTTTTGCCGACGGCTCAGTCATGCAAAATGAAGCTGTGAAGGAAGTTTTTATTATCCCGCCGGCTTACGCACTCCCGGCGGCACAGGAACAGGAACCGATTCCAAAAGATCAGCTGCAGGAGTATGATGAGGTATGGGTCGAGCCTATTTCGGCAGATCATGCCCTTCGGGAGGAACTGCGTGGCTGGTACCATAGGAAAGGGCGATATGTTGAGAATGAGGTTGGCCAGAGATTTTATATGGACTTTTATGGTGCAAAGTGGCTGGCCTTTTCAGAAATGGGAGGCACAAAAGAGTGATTATCAAAGATTTAATCGAATTGTGTCCGGTGGAAGAAATTGTTTCAGAGATCATGTTGATGTGCGGTGTGGATGAGAACGAGAGGGAAGAAATTTCCCGTAACCATACCGCATTTATTAATCATCTGAAGAAAAAAACACCAATAGATACCGGATACGTGGTTTTAGGTATTACTTATATGGACGAAGGCAAAGAATATCTGGACGCATCGCTGTTTGAAAAATGTGAACTTCAGGAGTTCTTTAAGCTGCAGAATCCAGTACCGGATCGATCTTCATTGGATAATCTCGCTTTGGAGGAGATCATGCAGTTGTTATCCCAGCTGCGCGTTCCGGAAAACTATGGGTTTGAGCTTTCCCCATGGGAAGAAATACTGGGATATGAGGTTGATCCCCAAAATGTGGCTAAAGTAGGGGCAGCGAAACTTAGTGCGGCTGTTATCTATGATATGACATTCTGGGGCTTTACCGAGGAGGAAGTTTTGGCAGAGCGGAAAAAACTTGAGGATGCGGCCGCTGATATAGAGAGGATTCGTACACTTCCGGCAGAAGAACAGAAAAAGTATTTTAAAACACCAAATGAGATATTCCCAGAGCTTAAACTGGAAGATGATCGTACAGAGGCTCAGAAGGAGCAGGAGCGTCTGGAGTCTGCAAAAGAGATGCTGAAAAACCGGTTGCGGACACTGGAAACCCTTAAAGCCTACAGACAATCCTGTATTGGTTCGATTAGATAAGAAAGAGGTGGAGACATGTCAGACCGAGTTTATCTTGCCATTGATCTAAAATCTTTTTATGCGTCGGTGGAATGTATTGAACGAGGTTTAGACCCTATGACAACGAATCTGGTTGTTGCGGACCAAAGCCGTACTGAGAAAACCATTTGTCTGGCAGTATCCCCGTCTCTGAAAAGTTATGGTATACCGGGGCGCCCCAGACTTTTTGAAGTTGTCCAAAGAGTCAAAACCATAAATGAGGAGCGAAAGCGAACAGCACCTGGGCATAGATTAACGGGAGCCTCATGGAAGGCGCCGGAACTTAGAGCATCTCCGACACTTGCAGTGGATTACCTTGTGGCACCGCCGCAGATGGCTCTTTACATGCAGTATAGTGCAAAAATTTATGAAGTATATTTGAAATACATTGCTCCAGAAGATATTCATGTATATTCCATTGATGAGGTGTTCATGGATGTCACCGGATACCTTGGGACGTATGGGATGACTGCCCGTGAACTGGCAGCCAAGATGATCCGGGACGTTCAGGAAACCATAGGAATTACTGCAACGGCGGGAGTTGGCACGAATCTGTATCTGGCTAAAGTGGCCATGGATATTGAAGCGAAGCATATCCAACCAGATGCCAATGGAGTGCGGATTGCGCAGCTGGATGAAAGAAGTTATCGGCAACTGCTCTGGAGCCATCGTCCCCTGACCGATTTCTGGAGGGTTGGGCAAGGATATGCCAAAAAGCTGGAAGAAAACGGACTATTCACGATGGGCGATATTGCCCGCTGTTCTATCGGAAAAGAAACAGACTATTATAATGAAGAATTATTATACAGGCTGTTTGGTGTTAATGCGGAGCTGCTCATTGATCATGCCTGGGGATGGGAGCCTTGTACCATCTCTGACATCAAGGCATACAAACCGGCCTCCAACAGCATTGGGGCCGGACAGGTACTTTCTTGCCCCTATCCTTATGATAAGGCCAGATTAGTCCTTCGGGAAATGGCAGATATGCTGTCATTGGATCTGGTGGATCAGAAACTGGTGACAAAGCAGCTGGTATTGACGGTGGGATATGATCGGGAAAATTTGCAGAGATCTGGGAGTGGTAAGAAATATCAGGGAGAAATATCGACAGATCGTTATGGACGTTCTATCCCAAAGCATGCGCATGGAACGGAAAATCTGAAACACTATACATCTTCAACAAAGTCATTGATGGCTGCCGCCACAGAACTGTTTGAGAGGATTGTAAATCCGGATCTGCTGGTTCGGCGCTTGTATTTAACGGCCACCCATGTGATAGATGAATCTCTGGTGCCAGAGGAGGAGCATTTTGAGCAGATGGAGTTATTTACGGATTATGATGCCATAGAGAAGCAGAAGGAGAAGGATGCCGCCGATCAGGAGCGAGAGAAGCGTTGGCAGAAGGCTGTTTTGGACATAAAGAAAAAGTATGGAAAAAATGCAATTCTCCGTGGTATGAACTTCGAGGATGGCGCAACAGCCAGAGAACGAAATGGTCAGATTGGAGGGCATAAAGCATGAGTGGACCTTATGATGATATGATCGATATGCCTCATCATGTTTCCAGAGTGCATCCACAGATGCGCATGGAAGAGCGGGCAGCCCAGTTCTCACCTTTTGCGGCTTTGACTGGTTATGGAGCAGTCATAAAAGAAACGGCCCGACAGACAGTTCCGAGATTGGAGCTGAGTGAAAATAGCCAGGAAGAAATCAAACGGCAGCTGGATCATCTGGCAGAGCATATCCATGAACAGCCGGAAGTATCCATTACTTATTTTCAGGCGGATCAGAAAAAGGAAGGCGGGGCTTATGTGACAGCTGCAGGCACAATCAAAAGGCTGGATGATGTTGAAGGTATTCTTAAGCTGGAAGATGGTACCTACATTAAGATTGAAGATATTATTAAGATTCAATCACCTGTGCTGGAGGCGGGCGAATAAAAATGGAAAATAGAGGAAATTCAGGGGCAAGCATCAGAAGAGCGAAATTGTCCGATTTGAGCATAGTTAAGAGTATTTTGGAGATTGCAATTTCGGAAGTATATCCGCATTATTATCCTAAAGGAGCTGTGGATTTTTTTCTCATCCATCACAGTGAAGAAAATATATCGAACGATATTAAACAGGGTAGAGTTTTTCTGTATTTTAATTTGCTGAAAAATGCTATTGGGACGGTGACTATTAAAGAGAATGAAATATGCCGGTTGTTTGTTCTACCCTCTCAACAGGGAAAAGGATACGGCGGAGAGATACTTGATTTTTCAGAAGCCATGATATTCAAAAACCATGAAAAGGTTGTGCTGGATGCTTCCCTGCCGGCAAAGAGTATTTATTTGAAACGTGGTTACAGGGAAACTGGGTTTTACAGTATCCGGACAGAACAAGGAGATTTTCTTTGTTACGATGTCATGGAAAAATGCAGAGGGCAGATAAAGACGCAATAAGATTTTTGATCCGCTCCCTTGCCAAACTTTAAGGAAAATGGTATAGTTTATATGTAAGTATCAGAATTGCCAGTGAGCAATAACAGTTATCCGGTTACACAGTGTCTGTGAGAGGTTTTCTTTCAGGCACTTTTTTTGTTTCCGTATGGATAAAATAGTGTATGTCTTCTGCTTCTGTCATAGAAGCACAGTATCAGGAGAACGGGAGTGGGACTTCCGTCCAATAATTTCATAATAACTGGCTTTGAGCCATAAAAGCACTCATGGAGTTTTATCAGACTCTTTGGGTGCTTTTTTTATATAGATCGGAGTCGCAAGGCTCCCCCAACCTTTTTCCCGGGGAGCCCGTCTGGCGCCCCGTTTTTATAAATAATTTTCGACAGAGGAGTGTTGTAAACATGATATTGCATGAGAAAGAAGAAAAGGAGGAGGCACATGGCTGCGAATCAAAACAGAACATCCCTTCAGCGGATGAGGGAACTGATTGATCTTTTAGGCGCTGCAGATATTGCCTATTATCGGGATGACAATCCCAGTATGACAGACAGGGAATATGATGCGTATACGGAGGAGCTTCAGAGGCTGGGGTCGCAGACGGGTTTGATCCTGTCGGGGTCCCCAACCCAGAGGGTGTCCGGAGAAATTCTGGAAGAACTGACATCCGTTCCGCATACAAAGCCCATGCTGTCTGCAAATAAGACCAAATCCATTGAAGATCTGATCCGATTTGCCAGGGGTCGTGCGGTGGTCATCAGCTGGAAAATGGACGGCCTGACATTGGTGCTGCGTTATGAAAACGGCGAGCTTTATCAGGCCATTACCCGTGGAAGGGATGGCATTATAGGCGAGGATGTGACACATACCGTCCGGACCTTTTTAAATGTTCCGCTTTCCATACCCACAAAAGAATCTTTTGAGGTGCGTGGTGAAGGCGTCATTTCGTGGAAGAATTTTGAGCAGGTAAATCTCAGTCTGGGAGGAGATTACAGGCATCCCAGAAATCTGGCTTCCGGCAGTACACGTAAGCTGGACGCCGGCGAGGCTAAAAAACGTATGCTGGAATTTTGGGCATTTGATCTGGTCAGCGATGCGCTGGCACCAGACCGCAAGATGAATCAGCAGGAGTTTTTGGAGCGCAATGGTTTTTCAGTGGTGCCATACTGCTATTTGGATTCCGAACATGATGACCAGATGGTCCGCAAGATGCTGGATCAATTTGATCCAAAACGGTTTGCGTATCCAGTGGACGGGATCATCATGGAGTACGATGACATTGCTTATGGAAAAAGCCTGGGAGCTACCGGACACCATGAAAACCGGCTGATAGCGTTGAAGTGGAGCGATGAACTTTATGAAACTCGCTTCCGTGGTGTGGAGCTGGCAACGACCAGAACCGGTATGGTAAGCATTACCGGATTATTTGATCCTGTAAATATAGATGGGACCGTTGTGAGCCGTGCCTACCTGCATAATCTGGATATCTTCGATGAATTTCAGTTTGGTGAAGGAGATACCATTCATATCTATAAGGCCAATATGATCATACCGCAGATCGCGGATAATAAAACCCAGTCCAATACCTATTCGCTGCCGATGCGCTGCCCGTGCTGTGGCGGACCTTTAACTGTCCGGCGGACGGTTGGCGGTACCCGGCAGTTGTACTGTGAGAATCCACACTGTGCGGCGAAGCTGGTCCAGAAATTTGCCCATTTTTGCGAAAAGACCCGGATGAACATAGAAGGGCTTTCTGCAGTCACGTTGGAAAAATTCATTGGGCATGGATGGATCAGGAATTTTGGTGATCTTTATGATCTTAAGCGGTACAGGGAAGAAATTATTGAGAGCGAAGGCTTCGGTGTGAAATCTTACGAACGGCTTCAGGCATCGATTGAAAAAAGCCGCCACTGCACGTTGGCCGGATTTATTGCCGGTCTGGGTATACCCATGGTGGGACGGCATGCCGGCCGGGATCTGGATCAGTACTTTAAAGGCTCATGGGAAGCATTTGAACAGGCGATTCAGGAAGGCTTTGATTTTACGCAGCTTCCCGATTTTGGACCGACGATGAACAACAACATTTATCAGTGGTATGCGGATAAGGAGGAAGAAAAGCTCTGGCGTCCGCTGCTCACTAAAGTGACATTTCAAAACGAGGAGGATATGACTATGAACAATACACAGAATCCCTTTGCGGGAAAAAACGTTGTGGCTACCGGAAAACTTGCAAATTATACGCGTGATGGCATCCAGATGAAGTTACTGTCTTTAGGCGCCCATCCGGCTTCTTCCGTAAGCAAGAAAACAGATTACCTGATTGTGGGAGAAAAAGCAGGCAGCAAGCTGGCGAAAGCGCAGCAGCTGGGTGTGAAAACTCTGACAGAACAGGAATTTGAAGATATGCTTGCCTAAAAAGGCAGAATCAAGGCGGAGCGATGACAGCTCCGCCGCTTTTAAAGAAAGGTTTGCTTATGAAGAAAAATAAAAAGGAAATCAGAGGGATACCGGCGGCACCGATTCAGGTTGGTATGCCAGCCTTTATCTATGAGGAGACAGGAACACGCTGGACCACTACCGTACTGCGGGTAAAACATTGCTCGCCTTCAGAGGTTCGTTTTGAAACTATGAATACGAGATATACGCTGATGCTCACGGTGCCGATGGCATACGTCGGCCAGCGGGAGGTGCGGCAGATATGAGTGTGAAACAGAAAAATAGCCGTTCTCAGGCAGAAAGGAACAAAGATGAAAAGGAATAAGAAGCAGAGCGTGGATAAGTACCTGTATCCTGCCTATAAAATGGGGTGGGATATGGTTTCGTGGGTTTTGGCGCAAAAAGTCAGCGAAATTCTTGGGCATGAGGTCCGTTGTATGGCGCGGTGGGAAGACACCACATACTGGGGCGCTGTCGCTGTGGGATATCGTTTCCCGATTGCGGAAATTGAGGCGCTGATGTGTGCGGTAGGAGCCGACGCAGAGTCCTGCCCAGATGCCATACCGGTCGATGACGACAGCTCTTTTTCATTGAGTATGGAGCTTTCTCAGTTTCTGTTACAGGATGCTTTAACCGCAACATGGGAGTGCGAGTTGTTTACACCGGATGAAATATGGCTGATTAACTTTCGCGTACATGCAGACGCTTTTCCTAAAAAAATGGAAGGAGAATTTTGGCTGCCAGGAAAGGTTATCCCCATGGACAAACTCAAATCCCGAACAGAACTTTTGACTTATCTGGAAGAAAATGGGGCAACACATGCTGCTTTAATGGATTTCTGTGAAGTATATCGGGAGCAGTGGCAGAATGAGCTGTGCTGGTCATATCCGATCAGTGATGGAAAACATCTTGGAACCTTCCTGATTTGGGTACGAGAAGGAGTACTGAGTCTGCCTTATGATGCAGCAGAAGCGGACGATGGAGAAATTTTCATCCCGGAAGAGGCCTGCCTTTGTAAGGCGGAGGATATTGCCGTTTTTCTGGAAGATTGGCGAAGCTATGACCAGGAACTGCAGGCTGTCATGCAGATTATGAATGAAGTGCTTTGGAAAAAGGAGGAGCAGCATGGGTAAAAAAATAGATTGGATCATCCATTGCTGTGCCAATGGCTATTGCGAGGAGTGCGGTAAGGTTGAAATTGGATTCCTGCCGTTTCTTTGCAACGCACATACACATGGAATGGCCCGGTATGGTCATATGGACTTTCAACTGGTATTGCGCCTGCCCAACGAAGGAATTATGTACATTTTAAACACCCTTGGTCTGATGGTTCAGTCCGGGCGGCGATTTTGTGACGGCGATATGGTGTCTGGAATCTTTGAAGATTGCGATGTGCGTTTGATGAAGTATGAAGAAACCGGCAGACAGGTGCTTCGTGTCATCATTCCGGATAAGTACAACCATTTTCCAGAGGAACCGTGCTGCATGGCGCCTTACTGCCTGCAGCTGCTGGAAACAGATGATCTTTGTGTGGGAGGACAGATGTTATGAACGTGACGTTATATCAAATCATACCAGAACTGGATAACGACCATCTGATGTTTCGGAACCTGCAAGCAATCCTGCAGGCCAGTGATCATCAAGTGCCTGCTGAACTCTATGAAACCGTGTTTTCCGGAGAACTAGAGGTACAAAGCCTGCAGGATATTTTTACGATCTTTAATATTGCGCATCCGGAAGGATACAGGGGGCGTTCCATGTCTGTATCAGATGTGATTGAAATTCCGGCTTCCACAGGGGAAAATGATTTTTATTTTTGTGAGCCGATAGAATATAAAAAGATTCTGTTTGACAAAAATCGGGCCATGCTTCCGATTGTCAATCACGATTATAGGCAGGAAGAAAAGATCAAGTGCGGCGTATCCCACGTCATTTTCCGTGGCGGTGCTGGGGTAAGTATGTTCTGGTGTACAAAAGTTATCTTAACCAGATGCCGATATAGCCAGTGCCAGCTTGGATATCGGTTGATGTATTGGCCCTGTGGGCAAGAACACAGGCGGGAAGTGATATTTCTCTCTCGGCCGAAGGTTCTGCTTGTTCACATAGGCTTTCGGGAGATTCCGGAATCGGTATTTTATGTGTATAGGGAGAATGGCTACCGGAAACGCAGATTTTCTGCTTTTAGTGATGCACATTTTGGGGCTGCTGAACAGTGGTGTAAAAGCCAAAATATTATGTATGAGTATCTGTAAGATACAGAAAGGAATGGAAATGAAAAAACTGATTTTGAAATACAAAGGCTGCGATGACTGGAGCAGACCCGTTTATGAATCTAATGGGAGACTGTATGTGGATGTCGATCCGCTTAAGGATAGTGAGCCGGCTATTCGCACGAAATACAACAATGATTTTTATGGCGAGCCGGATGAGGCGGTTTCCAAGGCGGTTGAGTTAGAATTTGTGCCTCATCGCGCAACTTGGGATTGAGTGAGGAATCAAAATGAAAGAATTTTTGAAAAAGATGGTTCCTGTCACCGGCTCAGATCATTTTCCGTTCCGCTGCCAGATGTGTGGCGCATGCTGCCGGCATGTAAAAGAAAGTGTTCCAATAGACAGTCTGGATGCGTTTCGCCTGGCACGTTTTCTAAGGAATAAAGATAAACGGATCAGGAGTATGGACGACGTTCTGGAGTTATATGCGGAACCTGTGCTTTTGCATGAGTCTGGTTATATGGCCTTTATGCTGAAGACAGTGGGGGACGAGGATGCCTGCATCTTCTTAAAAGGGAATCGGTGTACGATCCATAAGGAAAAGCCAAAGGCATGCCGCACCTATCCCATATCCGTTGGGCCAGATGGTTATGGCGGGCAGGAGCAATATCTTAGTATGGAACAGACCCATCATTATGTAGGCCCTCTGATGTCTGTGAAAAAATGGATACGGAAGCGCTGCAACCAGGAAGATTATGATTTCTGGGAGCTTGATGTGGGGTTGGCAAGAGAAATGGCGTTGCTGCTGGAAAAGGTTCCACAAAGCCGGATGTCGCAGGCACTGATGTGTTTTCTTCGATATAAGTATTCGGATTTTGACCTGGATCAGCCATTTACTCCGCAGTTCCGGAGAAATCAAAACAGGCTCATGGAAGCACTCAGGGCTTTGGCGCAGGAAAAATAAAGGTTATTGAAAATTGTTTACAGGTCAGTATGACACAACAGGGGCATCGGGATTCGGTGCCTCTATCTTTATGGAGGAAATGCTATTATGGATACAAGATTAAAAGAAATCGTGGATAATTTTGAGAAAATGAAAATCGGTGTGGATGAGCCGTTTAAATTCCATTGTACAATGTGCGGCAAGTGCTGCATCAACCGGGAGGATATTCTTCTTACCCCGAAAGATCTTTACAATATGGCAAAGGAGCTAAGGATCACACCGAATGACTTTGTTTCTCTGTATTGTGATGTTTATGTTGGAGAAGCCTCACGGATTCCCATTGTCAGGATACAGCCGCGTGGAACAATTAAGCGCTGCCCGCTGCTGAAAGATCGAAAGTGTGCAGTCCATAATGCCAAACCGACGGTTTGCGCTATGTTCCCGATTGGACGGGGCCTGATCTTCAAACCGGGAGATGACTTGTCTTCCCAAATCACTGTAGATCAGATTCAATACATTTTTACTGATCCGGGATGCGGCGATGATACAGAAACTCATACAGTTCGGGAGTGGCTTGGTGCCTTTAATATTCCGATTGAGGATGAGTTCTTTATTCAGTGGCAGAAGGCGGTTACAGAATTAGGAGTAATTTTTCGGAAGAAAGAAAAAATAATCAGCCAGAACATAATGCAGATGCTCTGGTCAGCAACCTATATCGGGCTGTATCTGAATTATGATACGGAACAGGAGTTCCTGCCTCAGTTTGAAGAAAATGCGCAGAAGGTTTTCAAATTTATTGCGATGGTTGAGGAAGGTGGGAACGATGAGTGATAAACAAAACCTGACTCAGATCATCCGGAAGGATGCCAGAGGATGCTTTGTTGAAAGTTTATGGGATGCTTTTTCTTATGGAAAAGCCCATTTGGTCTTTGCGTCCTATGATATGAACCGGCCGGCCGGACAGCGGCAGACCAACAATATCCATATTTATCTCAGTATGACAGAATTATTGGAATTATGCCGAAAAGCAGAATCTGGAGAACTGAGATACCTTTTGCAGGCGCATAAGAAAAATGGTTCTAAGGAAGCAATCTATCAGTCTTTGGGTGGCACATCGGCGGAAAAACTTGCCAAGATTGGCAGATCACGTCCGGATGGAATGAGTTTATCAAGGACAGCGCAGCTTTTGGCAGGCAGTAAATCGGATTTTTTGCTGGTGGCTGACAGTGGACCGGGGCAGACGAATGAGAAAGGTTTAATTGTGCCAAGGTTCGGAAATAAGCCGGAAAATCATGTGGCAATCAGTATGACCTTTGAGAGCCTGTGTGAATTGCTACAAGTAACAAAAATTCATTATCAGGCATGGCTTTCTGCTGTATATGCCAGAAAAATCGATCAACAGAATGATATTCATCAGCAGCCCCAATCAGAGCTGCAGGGAAGCCGCTTAGAGGCAGATGAGCCGATGAAAGATATGTTCTGAAAGTGAATATGGAGCGGAGCTGTTTTGCCTTGTGGCAGCAGCTCCGTTTTTAAATGCTTGGAGTATTATCAACTGCATTTTCCTGTTTGGGTTTGTCATTATGGTTCATTCTCTTTATGTGCAGCTGCCGTGGCTGCGTTGAAGGCTTTAAAACTGCAGTAAACGTGAGTGACTCTTGACATACGAGCGAACTTGCTCTATACTATGTTTAATAAAGAATAGGTGGTCGTTATTGTGCAGGTATTAAAAGATGAAATTCAGGAAAGCATTTTATATGCTTCTCAAAAATTGTTTTTGCAATATGGCTATGAGAAAACCTCTATTGAAAAAATAGCACGACAGGCAAAAATTAGTAAAAGCAATTTATACAATTACTTTAAGTCAAAAGATGAGATATTTAATAGACTGACTGATAAAGCTGCACATGAGTTTAGAAAATTGATTGATTTTTTTTCCAGCAATCAGTTCGAGCCGAAATTTAATACACCCGGCTTTGAGGAAATGATGGCGGATGAGATCTTCAAGCTGGTGATTGAAAATCGGGAAGGTCTATTGCTGTTAGTTTTCCATGCACAAGGTACCAAATATGAAAACCTAAAATATGAATTGATAGGTATAATAGCCGATAAATTCAAAGCGGATTATAAAGCCTATTTTTCTGCTGATGATAACATTGTGTTAATCATTACGCAAAATCTCTTTGAAGGAATAACGAGTTTGACCATGCGTTCTCAATGTGATGAAATTTTAAAGCAGGATTTACGTCGGTTGATTCATTATCATTCCAAGGGCTTTGCCGCGCTGATTTCTGACGGATGAGGTCAGCGCATTTTTTTAGTTTAATAACGAATATATGGTCTTTATTGGAGGCGCTTATGATAATAAGAATAAAATCAGGAAACACAAATTGCTATCTACTCTTTCGGGAAAGTACAAAGAAATCTGTGCTTATTGATGCTGGCGTATCATCAGATCATACATTTTTAGAACGGTTACAGGCAGAAGGCTATTTGTCCCAAATTGCCCTCGTGATTTTAACACATGGACATTACGACCATGTGGGGCATGCAGCCATGTTACAAAATCGCTTTCATATTCCTGTCGCAATACATCGAAATGAACTTGAAAGAGTGACTCAGGGAATAATGGATTTTCCTCCGGCAAAGGGCTTCATAAGCAATACCTTTCGTAAATCAACTATGAGCGGAATGGAAAAATCTACTTATCAGAAATTTGTTCCTGATATTGTTTTGGACGGTTCCCGTATTTTATCCAGTTTTCCTGAAATAGAAATTCTACACTTGCCGGGGCATACCAAAGGATCAATCGGTATCATTTTTGAAGATAGTCTTTTTGCCGGTGATTTGGTAATGAATATGCCAGTCCCATCCAAATCATGGTTTGCAGAGGATTTTTCAGAATTGCAGCAGAGTATCGAACGCATATCCAACTTAAGGTTAAAAAGAGTTTATCCGAGCCACGGGAAATCTTTTTCTGGACAATGGATAAATCATCTTTGTCCGGTGTAGGGAAGTACCAAAGCCCAAGGTTTGTCATGCAGTAACGGTTCTACAGAAAACCGGCGTTGATTCGGAATCTGCAGAGAAGAACGCATACTGTATTGAGCATGAGATCAGTGGCAAAACTTATGAATACTCAATAGGTTTATTAAAAAAGGCAGGAAAGCGTTAATCCCTATTTTTGGGTACTACTCAGAAATTATTTTTTCTGTTAAAGATTTTAAAAGCCGCTCTGTTCCGCTGATTTCGGCTAATACAATATCCGTCATACGATGGAGATTGGCTACATGGTATGGATTGACCTGTTTTTCCCATTCTCCTGTATCTTGTTTTTGAATACCGGAAAGATATTTTTGTAAAACAGCCATGCGCATTTCCAGTAAAGTTTTTTGTTCTTCTTCCGGTAAACAGTCGAGGAAAAATGCCGTAATAGAAAAAATGTTCGTATCATAATCGAATTTCAAAAAAGAAGATCGTAAAGTGTCCAGAAAGGCATTTTTCCCCTGTTCAGTGATAGAATAAACGGTTTTATCGGGCATATTGCCGTCCTTTTGTATTTCGCCGGTGATATATTGCTTTTTCTCCAAAGTTTTAATTGTTGCATAGACAGTAGAAGTGCCGATGTTGAACCAATATTTAATATTCATATAATCTAAAGCTTTCACAATTTCATAAGCATTAAGCGGCTGATGAGTAATAAGTCCTAAAAGCATAGTTGCTGATTTCGATAACATAGATTCTCCTCCTTGACAAATATAACGTTTTAATATACTCTATATATAGAGTAGTCTTATAGTGTATCACTTGATTGATTATAACATGAAAATCTGGAAAATGAAAGAGGAAGGAGATGTGCTTATGCCACAGTTAAATAAAGGTGGAAAATTTGTATTTGGACTATCTTTGATACATAATGACTTAACCGTTCAATTTCCAACGCAAGCACTTGAAGAATATCAAGTGTTGAATGATGATAAAATCATTATTTTTACAGGACGTAAGGTTACGGGTGGATTTTGTGTAACAACATATCCTCTATTATCCACGTCAAAGTTAAGTCATATTTTACATGAGTGTCCACAGTTAAAAAAACAGTCTATTCCACAAGGCACATTGATTACATATAAAGGACGAAAATATGCGTGGCTTCCTTTAAAAAGAAATGGGAGTATTCAATTCACATCACAACTATTAGAACAGTTAGACCTTGATGTAGGAAATGAATTGTTATGTATCAGAAGTAGCGATATTGCATTTACAATGGGGGCAAAAGGACCTCTCCTTGAAAAAGCCTATGTTTATAATGGTGAAATCGAAAGATATTAGCGAAAAGGGATTTATTTATGATAGATTATAAAAAGTTATCAGAAAATACTTTTAACATACAGGCGAAAACTTACGACACGGATAAAAACGGGAAGCATGCAAGAAATTTATATCAATACATTATAGATTCATTATCTACTTTGCATTTTTCAGAAATCCTTGATGTGGGGTGTGGTACAGGAGAAATTTTATATTCTATTAGTAAACTATATCCGACTGTTTCATTACATGGAATTGATATTTCACAAGCAATGCTAAAACAAGCAGAGGGGAAAAAGATAAAAAATTTGAGATTATATCTTGGTGACGCAGAATATTTGCCATTTCAAAATGATAAATTTGATTTGCTCATATGTACAGATAGTTTTCATCATTATCCCAATCCGAAAAATGCGGTCATGGAATTTTACAAAGTTTTGAGAAATGGGGGAACTCTATTACTGGCCGATTATTGGAAGCCTTTTCCCATGCGACAGTTGATGAATATTTTTATTCCTTTTAGCAATGAGGGAGACGTTAAAATATATTCTCAAAATGAGATTGTAAATTTTTTAACGAATTGCAAATTTAAAAATATTAAATATCAAAAAGTAAATAACTCCAGCTATTTGGTAACCGCCAAAAAACAAGAATAATTGTGACAGTTATATCTGCATTTCGTTTATAAAACAAGGCTGCAACTTGAAGTTGACAATGTGCATCTCCATAGTGATAGAAAAAATTGCTGCGTTTTGGTACTATATTGGCAGAAATCAAATAGGAGGAATTTCGCTATGACATTTGGAGAAAAACTATACAAGCTTAGGAAAGAGAAGGGGCTATCGCAGGAAGCCTTGGCAGAACAAGTCAGTACCACCCGGCAGGCGGTAAGTAAATGGGAAAACAATCAGGGATTTCCTGAAACCGAAAAACTAATGATGCTAAGTAATATTTTCGAGGTGTCTATTGATTACCTCTTGAAAGATAGCGAGACACCTTCTCAATCAGCAACAGATGGGTATTACGTTAGCCGTGAAAAAGCAGAATCTTGGATTTGGCATGAAAAAAGTGTTTCGCGTAAGATTGCTGTTGGTGTAGGCTTGCTTTTATGTGCAGGTATTCCCTTTTTCTTTTTTGGAACAGAAACAGCGGCGGGACTTATTGGTGGAACTTTATTTCTTGTGGTAGGTATCGGAATTATTTTAGCTACTTGCCTTTCGGATCACGATTTTGAATATAAAGCACTTAAACAAAATCCATTGCTTTTTGATCACAATTTTTTGGAGGAATTAAAAAGTAGATATTCTAATTTGAGAAAGAAATATATATCTATGATTGTTGGAGTTGTGATTGTACTTCTGTTGGGAGGCGTAATTTTTTATGTATCTACGGAAGTTTATAGTGTTGCTCAAAGTACAGCAATTTCTATATTTTTACCTTTTGTTGCATTAGGGCTTGGAATACTTGTTTATTCTTTTTCTGTCATGGATGCTTATGATCTTCTGGTCTATAATGAGGAGCATATGAATCAGTTTTCTACCCGCCTATTCAATAAGGTTCGCAATTTACTCAAAAAACATTTGTAATCTTGTTGAGGGGAGGGGTTAGATGTGAAGAAAGTATTTCTCTCTGCAGTTTTTACTACGTTGCTTTTTATTTTAATACAGATTATTTGCTCGTCGTTTGGGATTATTTTACAAGGGAAGATGCTAGAATCTAATCTATCGTTGTTCCTGTTATTTCCAATAATAGGTGATGTTTTGTTTGGGATCGGTATGTTGCTTTATTTGGGCAAGGAAAACGTAAGAGCACTATGCCGCATTTCATCGGTACCATTCAGAAAATATATCATTTCTGTTGTATTGATTATGGTGTACTCTATAGCCGGAAATATTATTTTATACACGCTTCCAACTTCCAACACTATGGAAATCATGGAAGGCTCTATGAAGATTAATCCTCTCTTATATAGTCTGGCTGTTTATCTGGTTGCACCTATTGCGGAAGAATTTGTTTTTCGAGGTTTTATCCAAACGAGGCTCCGTACTGTAATGAATGTTTTTTCCGCTGTTTTATTAAGTTCTGCTTTATTTGGATTGACACATCTCATAACAGGTAGTTTGCCAACAGTGACGTTTGCGTTTGTTGGGGGAATTATTTTTGGAATAACATATGAAAAACTAGGCTCTTTATTGCCTGTTATCGTAATTCATATTGTAGGAAATCTTACTGAGCAATTAGCGATGAATTTAATAGTATGATTAAAGTGTTGCCGGATGATGTAATTGCTTTATTTCATAAATAGTAAAATTTTTAGCAGGTAATAAATGGGGGATGTAACTTGGAAAGTTCGAGGAAGGGGGATTCTGTATGCAGTTGAATAGATCCACTGATTATGCCATACAGATGCTGGTGCATTTGGCAAAAGCGGGAAAAATAGTATCCTCCTCGAAGCTGGCAGCCTCCATAGGGGTATCCCATCGTTATCTGCTCCAGATCAGTGCGAAGCTAAGGGAGGCTGGGTTCATTCGAGTTGCCCATGGTTCAGCTGGTGGTATGATTTTGCTTAAACCTTCAGAGGAAATCTGTTTGTATGAAGTGATTATAGGTATGGAAGGAATTATGCGGACTGGAGATATTTGCGGAATACCATCCGATGAGGTATCGAAGGAGATGCTCATGTTAAAGGATGAGTATAGGAAGGTAGATTGTATGTTGGAACGGTCGCTGAAAAAGATTACACTTGCCAGAATCATGGAAGTAGATAAGAATATGGATTTTTGATATAGCTTATCGAAGGGAAGCGGAGCTGTTTTGCCTTGAGTGGCAGCAGCTCCGTTTTTTATGCTTGTTCTGAACGTGGACCAGTCTGCCTTGTGCGGATTGGCCCATTATTGTTAGAGGAGGAAAAGCGTATGTGCGGCTCCTAATCAACATTTTGATAGACATACCCATTCAAATGTCTTATGTGACTTACAGCTTACAAACCACAATGGAAAAGCCAGGATCTTTTCAAAAATTCAAATTATTTTAAGTGCGTATACTTGACAAAACATAAAGCATTTGTTATACTCCATACAGACCGACGGTCTGTATGGAGGTGTGGGATGGCAAGAAACAAGTACCCGGAGGAAACCGTGAAGCTGATTTTAGATGTTGCCACCCATCTGTTTGTTGAAAAAGGATATGACGCAACATCTTTGCAGGACATCATCAACAAAACAAATCTTTCAAAAGGCGCAATTTACCATCATTTCTCGTCCAAAGAAGAAATTTTTGAAGCGATATTTCACCGTATAGGGGAAGAAAACACAAGTGCTTTGGCAAAAGTACGCGATGATAAATCCTTGAACGGGTTGGAAAAATTGCGGGCAATCTTTAAGGCTGCTTTGTTCAATTCTAATCAAAGTTTGATGCTCACAGTTACACCTTGCTTATTGGATAATCCGCGCTTTTTGGCGATGCAAATTGCCCAGCTCTATCAGATTGTTGCTCCAAAGTTCATCCAGCCAATCTTACAGCAGGGGATTGACGATGGTTCCATTCAGGCGACAAATCCCCGTGAGCTGGCAGAGGCAATCATGGTTTTGTCCAATGTATGGCTCAATCCGCTGATTAGTATGACGGATGAAGCGGGAATGCGTAATCGCTGCGAAACATTCAATGACCTGTTACAAGGCGTTGGCATCAACCAGTTTTTGGATGAGGAAATGATAGAAGGCTATATTAGCTACTGCAAGTCCCAGCACACGGCCTAACTCCCTAAAATGAGCTGCTCTCAATGAGCAGTTTATTTTAGACATATATCAAACCGACGGTCGGTTTAATAACAAGGTAATGGAGGTATTTTATGCAGACAAAACTTTTCAGGCGTGATTTTACTCTCGTCGTGATCGGCCAGATCATTTCCCTGTTTGGCAACGCTATCTTGCGATTTGCCCTGCCGCTGTATCTGTTGAGGGAAACAGGTTCGTCAACGCTATTTGGCGTTGTGACCGCCTGCTCCTTTGCTCCGATGGTCATTCTTTCCATGGTCGGCGGCGTACTGGCTGACCGTGTGAACAAGCGTAATATTATGGTAGGGCTGGACTTCTCTACGGCAGCCATTATCATGTTGTTTTATTTTTCACTGGGGAAAATCCCCACAGTTCCGCTTTTTATCGCCGTCTTAATGCTGCTCTATGGTATTTCCGGCACATACCAGCCAGCAGTACAGGCAAGCGTTCCGCTTCTGATGGCGAAAGAGAAACTGATGGCCGGAAATGCGGTAATCAATCAGGTAAATACCCTTTCTGGTCTGTTGGGGCCGGTAATCGGTGGAGTGATGTTCACCCTTTGGGGCATTTATCCGATTTTGCTTTTGAGTGCGGCGTGTTTTACTTTCTCAGCCATCATGGAAATCTTTATCCACATCCCGCATGAAAAACGCCCGCGTGAAGTCGGTGTGCTTCGGGTCGTCGGAATGGACTTGAAAGAAAGCTATCAGTTTGTAAAGACAGAAAAACCCATTTTCTTTTCGGTGGTCTTTCTGGTGTCCATCTTCAATTTGGTTTTAAGCGCGGTGATGATTGTAGGAACCCCCATTCTCATTACACAGGTGTTAGGGATGTCTGATACCATGTACGGCTTCACACAGGGGGCGCTGGCGTTGGGCGGTCTGTGCGGCGGAATTTTAACCGCCATCGTATCGGAAAAGCTGAAAATCCAAAATTCCTATGTGCTGCTTTTGGTTTGTTCCATTGCTGTGGCGGTTATGGGGATTTCCCTTTTTCTGAATATGCCTGCCATCGTATCGTATTGGGCAATCACTGTAATGAGCTTCACCGCTATGGGGGCCTCTACGCTCTTTATGGTTCAGATTTATACACTGGTACAGACGCAGACCCCACCTCAATTAGTCGGTAAGATCATGGCGGCATTGATTTCCATTGCGATGTGTGGACAACCGATTGGACAGGCGATTTACGGTGTTCTGTTTGACATTTTTGCAGCGCATACATGGGTGGTTTTAGTTGGGGCTGCGATAGTTGCATTTTTGATTTCTTTTTATTCAAAGAAGATATTCGGTAGATTAGAGATCGGTAAGTAATATTATGTTGGAAAAGCGATTTTAAACCTTCAACTTATGGCAAGACGGTCCTGTTATCTGCTATAACGAAATGAACCGGTCTGTCTTGCGTGGATTAGCCCATTACAAAAGGCTTGCTTTTTTTATAAAAATCCGCTACACTGTCAACCCTACACTTAAACACCAGACTTATAAAGTGTGGTATAACAGAATGGGAGGTGTATAGGATGAAGCAGTATAAAACCATTGACATCGCCAGACGGATTGGCATTCATGTGAATACCGTCCGGCTCTATGAAAAATGCGCTCTTATCCCTAAGCCGGATCGCTTACCAAATGGATACAGAGTGTTTACCGACCTTCATATAGAGCAATTCAAGCTGGCGCGTGCGGCACTTCGGGTGGAGGTACTTCAAAATGGACTCAGAAAGCAAGCGGTGAATATCATAAAGGTTTCCGCTGCTGGAAATTATGAAGAAGCTGCCGCATTGACCCGCCGCTATATCCAGCAAGTGGATCAGGAACGAAAAAATGCTGAGGAAGCAATTCAGATTACCCGGAAAATACTTGCCGGATTGGATGGAAAAGAACATACAGGTATTTACTTCACGCGAAAAGAAGCTGCGGTTTTTCTCGGTGTTACCATAGACACGCTGCGAAACTGGGAATTGAATGGCCTGTTCACAATCAAGCGCAGAGAGAACGGTTATCGTGTCTATTCTGAGAAGGATATACAACGTTTGAAGATCATCCGTTCCCTTCGCTGCGCGAATTACTCGCTGGCAGCCATTTTACGGATGCTGCGGGCAATCAACGACGATCCCGCCGCAAATATCCGTACAGTCATTGATACGCCGAATGAGGATGACGATATTATTAAGGCGTGCGACAAGCTGCTTACCTCTCTGGCCGAGGCCCGGAAAAATGCGGTTTATGTGGTCGGACAAATTGAAAAAATGCAGAAGATGACAAAATAAAAGCCTACATTAACCCACCATACCACCGAACCATGCTAACCTTTATACATCAAAATAGGAGGTATAAAGGGCATGGATGAAACCATCAAAATAACCGGTTTAAGTAAATCTTACACCGGAAACAAAGTAATCAGTAACATTGAGCTTTCGATTGGAACCGGCCAGGTGTTCGGCTTGCTCGGAGCGAATGGCGCGGGCAAAACTACCACGATAGAGTGTATCTTAGACACTCGGAAGGCAGACGCGGGATCTGTTTCCATTTTAGGGTTAGATCCTCGAAAGGACAGAAAACAACTCTTTGAGCAGGTTGGCGTGCAATTTCAGGAAGCCAGTTATTCGGACAAAATTAAAGTTTGGGAGCTGTGCGAAGAAACCGCCTGCCTTTACCGGAAAGCTGCAAATTACGAGGAGCTTTTGAGGCAATTTGGTCTGTGGGAAAAACGAGACGCTTTCGTAAATGAATTGTCCGGTGGGCAAAAACAGAGGCTATTCATCGTTTTAGCACTCCTGCCTGATCCGAGGGTCGTCTTTCTGGATGAGCTTACAACGGGCCTTGATACGAAAGCACGCAGGAGTGTTTGGAAAAGTCTGGACGCACTGAAACAAAAGGGCCTGACCATCTTTCTTTCCTCACATTTTATGGACGAGGTTGAAGTCCTGTGCGATACAATCGCCATTTTGAAGGACGGAAATTTCATTTTCACAGGAACCGTTCAGGAGGCAATTCACCAAAGCCCATATGATAATTTGGAAGAAGCCTATTTGTGGTTTACCGGAGAGGAGGAAACGGACGATGAATAAATATGTTACAATGCTGAAAACAGAAATCAAGCTGTCTTTTCGAGGTATGGACATGGTGATCTTCGCACTTTGCCTGCCGGTCGTAATGGTGGTACTGCTCGGTATCATTTATGGAAATCAGCCCGCTTTCGAGGGAGCAAGTTATTCCTTTTTAGAGCAGTCCTTTGGAGCAATTTCCACGATTGCAATCTGCGCCGGTGGCGTTATGGGCCTCCCGTTGGTGATTTCCGACTATCGGCAGAAGAAAATACTGAAACGCTATAAGGTAACGCCAACCAGCCCCATCCTGCTGCTAACAGTACAGGTTTCTATTTACGCCATTTACTCGCTGCTTTCTTTGATATTGGTCTATCTGGTAGGAAGTTTGTTCTTCGGCGTGCGGTTGCCCGGTTCCGTGGGAATCTTTCTGGCCTCTTATTTTCTGGTGATGCTTTCCACATTCAGCATTGGAATGATGGTGGGCGGAGTCGCTCCGAACATGAAAGTCGCGAGTATTGTTGCCAGCGTTTTGTATTTCCCAATGTTGATCTTCTCCGGGGCCACTCTCCCATACGAGGTGATGCCGACAGCATTGCATAGGATTGCAGATATTCTACCGCTGACACAGGGGATCAAATTGCTGAAAGCGGCTTCTCTGGGTTTACCGATAGAAGTTGCCTGTCTCCCTCTAATTGTCATGGTGGCCCTGATTATTATTTGCGGTGGAATTGCAGTGAAGTTTTTTAAATGGGAATAAAACAGTAAAAATACAAAAGATTTTCATTTACAGCAAGGCGGGAAGGTCTGTTTTAGGTGAACTAGACTATTATCTTATACACCTGTGTGAGAGTCGCAAACATATTATTGGATAGGCCGTATTGAACATGTGATCAATGATGAAACCTTCCGGCGGCTGAAAGAAAAATACCAAAGTGAAAATAAAAGCAATGGACTATAAGAAAAGCAGAGGAGGAGAGTGTCAATGCAGCTGAACAGATCTACTGATTATGCCATACAGATGCTGGTGTATTTGGCTAAAGCGGGAAAAATAGTATCCTCCTCAAAACTGGCAGCGACCATGGGGGTATCCCATCGTTATCTGCTCCAGATCAGTGCGAAGCTAAGGGCGGCCGGGTTTATCCGAGTTGCCCATGGTTCAGCTGGAGGTATGATTTTGCTTAAACCTTCAGAGGAAATCTGTTTGTATGAAGTGATTATAG
>OGOL01001126.1_pt1 | contig 26909 bp, 24 predicted proteins | sample 1552641 | NCBI WGS metagenome assembly OGOL01 (sample SAMEA2580140, study PRJEB22360) | human gut metagenome | biome: human gut; feature: human-associated habitat; material: faeces | place: Denmark | collected 2008/2010 | reverse complement strand
GCGGCGATAGCGGCGATAACGCATGCCATCAAGCATGATCCAGAGGACAAAGAATATGATGAGGATCATGATGAACATCACACCGTTGGCCGCCTCGTCCAGCGCCGCCTTGCTCTGCTGATACTGCTGGCTCAGCTCCACATGGAGCGCGGCGCAAAGCGAGCGCACCGCAGCGTCATAATCGCCCTTCTGCACGTTATCCGCCATGCAGGAGGCAACAAAGCTCTGCGAAAGGCCGCTGAGCAGATCATAGAAATCGCCGCTGGCGACCAGATAATAGTCCTGCTGCTGTTTGGCGATGACAAGAATGGCGTCATTTGAGCCAAGCTGCATCGTGTCCGCATAGTCATACGCCGTATTCTCGAGATTATCCGACGACTGCACCGTCACGACGGCCATGATGCTGCCGAACATCTTGTCCCAGTTAGCGTTATAGAGGCTGACCGCCTTTTCGGTCTTGTCCGAAAGGACGTTCGCCTCGTCGCGCACGTACTGCTCGAACGCCGCCGTGGAAAGCGAGGTGTCGACCTTCTCACCGCCCGTCGGCGTGGTGATGGCAGGTGCCTTATGAAGGCCCCACGCACTGGATGCGACGATCGCCAGAATCAGCACGACGATGGCGACGCCGCGTTTTTGAAAGAATTTCATATGCTTCTCCTATCCGGAGCGTCTCAGCTTCTCAGCTCCATGAGCTTCTGCTTCAGCTCACCTTCGATACGGCCGAGCTCGACCTCCGCTTCCTTGCGCTTCTGCGCGCCCTCGCGCTGGATGTTCACGACCTCGTCGAGCGTGGAGACGAGCTGCTCGTTCGTGTGCTGCAGCGTCTCGATATCGACGATGCTGCGCTCGGCTTCCTTTGCCGTGGCGATGGTGCCCATCTTGAGCATGTCGGCGTTCTTCTTGAGAAGCTCGTTCGTCGTCTGCGCCACCGCGCTCTGTGCGGCCGTGGCCTGACGGCTGTGCTCCATGCCGAGCGCGAGCACCATCTGGCTCTTCCAGAGGGGGATGGTATTGACGAGCGAGGACTGGATCTTTTCGACCATCAGCGTGTCGTTGTTCTGGAGAAGTCTCGTCTGCGGGCCCATCTGGAGCGACACCATGCGCGTGAGCTCCAGGTCATGCAGCTTCTTTTCAAAGCGCTCGCACTTCTGCGCGTAGTCGTTGTAGGCCTGCGCATCCTCGGCAAGGCCGCTCGCCTCCGCCTTCTTGCGCAGCTCCTCCAGCTCGCCGGAGCGGACCTCGGCCAGACGCTTTTTGCCCGCGATGATATACATGGTCAGTTCTTTGTAGTACTTGAGGTTCAGCTCATACATCTGGTCGAGCATCGCGATGTCCTTCATCAGCGTGACCTGATGCTTTTCAAGCTCAGAAACAATGCGGTTCACGCTCGTCTCGGCCTTGCCGTACTGCGCGCGCATCAGCTCGAGCTTGTCCTTCTGCTTGCGGAACAGGCCTGCGAAGCCCTTCTTCTCCTCCTGACCGAAACCCTTGACCTCGACGACGAGGTTCGAGAGCGTCTCGCCCACCTCGCCAAGATCCTTGTTGCGCACGGAGGACAGTGCATTTTCCGAGAATGTCGCAACGCTCTTCTGCGCGGCCACGCCGTAGTTGAGCACGAGGTTCGTATCCGTGATGTCGATCTTTTTCGCAAAATCGTCGACGGCTTTCTTCTCCTGCTCGGTGAGCATGCTCTCATCGACCTTGACAGGCTCGACTTCCTTTTTCTCCGCCTCGGGCGCCGTGGGCGCTTCGGGCGTGAGCGTCAGCTCAGGGACGGCCTCCTGCGCCGCTTCGGTGGGGTTCAGGGTCAGCTCGGGCATCATGTTGTCGCTCATATCATTTCTCCTCCGTATTTTGGCTTTGAGTTTGTTCTTTTTCGTGCTTTTTGATGCGCTGGATGCGGCGCAGGCACAGCAGCGTGGCCAACGCCCAGATCAGCGCAGAATAGTAAAGCGTATCCCTGTGCAGATGCAGCGCGCCGATGATGCTTGTCACACACATGATGGCAAAGATTGCACAGAAGATCGGGTCGAGCCACACGCCCTTGAGGCGCTTCATGATCCATGCGTTCACCTTGGCGTTGAACGCCATCACTTTCTTTCGCATCGCTTACTCCTTTATAGCTCGAGCTTGATGTCGTCCTGCGAGGCCGTCGCCGTGCCGGACTCGGCATGCAGCTCGCCAGTATCCTCGCTCAGGCCCTCGCGCTTCATCATGTTCTCAAGCACCGTGATATCGGCGGAAATATCCATCGCCTCGCTGCCGAAGAGCATATCGAGCTGCTTTTCAAAGGCGGCGACGATGGTACTCATCATGCTCTCCACACGCTGCATGGTCGCGTCGATGTTCTCGCCGCTCACGCCCTGCGCGCCCATGCGGTCATAGGCGTCCAAGAGCTTGAGGGTCGTGGGCAGGTAGTAGTCCATGAACTTGCGGATCTGCGGCAGCTTCGACGGGTCGGATTTGACCTGCGCGAAAATTTTCGCGCTCAGGTCCTCGAGCCGGTCGATGTCGGCGGAGATCTTCTCATCCTTGATGGACGTGTTGAGCCGCTTCATCTCGGAGATGGCAAGATTGCCGTCCTTGATCATCTTGTCGAGCTCGGGGTTGCCGGTGCTCTCTTCCTTTTTCGGCGGGTCAGGCACAGTGACCTCCACAGTGCCGCACACGGCGTTCATAATGAAGAACACCACCCCCGACACGACCGCCACAAAGAGGAAATGCGGTACGCGGTAGAGCGGGAACAGCAGCGCATAAATGACCCATGTTCCCGCTGCGGCGTAATAGGGTACGGTGGATCTGCGTTTGACAGTTGCCAAGACGATCCCCTCCTGTTTTCATAAATATTTTGACTGATATATGATATCACATCGCATCAGCGCGGTCAAGCAAAGCAAGCGCTTGAAACATTGCAATATCGCACTTTTTACAAAAGAAAGCGGCGTCCGGTCCGGGACGCCGCCTTCTTGCAAAATACTGCGTTTTTCTTATTCGTTTCGGATGGCTTCGAGCGCCGAGATCTTGACCGCCTTGTTCGCGGGCTGATAGCCGGACACCAGTCCGACCAGCACCGAGAACACCAGCGCGAAAATCACGAGCTCCGGCTTGATGACGGACGTGCGCACCACGCCTTCGCCGCCGATGAGCGCCTGCTTGATAAGCTCCCACGTGACGCCCCCGCCGCCGAACGCGCCGAACGAGAACAGATTGATGATGACGGATATGATGAAGCTGAAAATAAGCCCCAAAATGCCGCCGAGAAGGCCGATGCTGCCCGCCTCCATGAGGAACATCGCGCGGATATCGCGCACATAGCAGCCGAGCGCCTTCATAATGCCGATCTCCTTCGTGCGCTCGGAGATGGACATGATCATCGTGTTCGTGATGCCGATGGCCGCGACCAGAAGCGAGATCGCACCGAGGCCACCGAGCATCAACTCGATCTGGCGGGTCTGCTTGTTGAGCTCGTCGCGCATGCTCTGCATAGAATACGTACTGTAGCCCAAGTCCTTGATGGACTGCTCCACATCCGACACGGCGTCGAGGCTCTCAGCCTTGACGTTGATGCTTGAATACTCGAACTTCGTGTCGGTCTTGCCGGTCAGGTCCTGAATAAGAGCTTTGAGCGCATTGATGTCCATCATCACGCCGTCGCTCGTCTCGTAGCCCTTGCCCCGATCTTCCTTCATCACACCGACGACCTTGAGCTCGACCTCATAGGGGGTAGGTTCGGTGCCTGTACCGTCGTCATACGGTGTGAGTACCATGGTGATGCTCGTCTTGAGCGGGTCAAAAAACGGGTCGGGGACCTTTTCCGTGTCGATATTGCCGTTTTCGTCCCAGATATATCGGTCGACATAATTTCTGCCATCCGGCATCAGCGTATCGAAGAAGTTATAGGCAAAATACTGGCCCACGACCACCTCGTCGCTGCTCTCCGGATACCGCCCGTCCATCAGCTCAAAGCCCATGTCCTCAAGGGCGCTCGAGTCAATGCTGGCAAAATCGACCCAGTTGGCCGTGTAGCGGCCGTTGACGCCAGCCTTGAAGCTTACATTATATTCGTCGAGACTTGCCTTGGGCATGACGGCCTGCACACCCGCGATCTCGTGGAAGCTCTCGACCGCCTTGTCGTCAAGCTTGCTCTCCGTCTGCGTGCCGGTGCTCTGGTTGTAGCCGCGGTAGACCTCGATGATGGAGAGGTCGCCCATATTTTTGAGCATCTGGTCGTAGGACTCCTGCATGCCCGCGCCGATGGAGACCATCACGATGATGGACGTGCAGCCGATGAACACGCCCAGTACCGTCAGGATCGTGCGTCCTTTGCGCCGTGACAGGCTGTCAAAGCACATTTTCAGGATGTCTGCGAATCTCATTTTTTCTGCTCCTCAGCACCCGTGGCCGCAGTCTCCTTGTTTTCAGCCGCCGCGGCTTCCGCTGCCTCCTGCTTCTCCTCGGCGAGCTCCTCTTCGTCCCACTTGTCCCAGAGCGCCTGCTCGGCCTTCTGCTTGGCCTTCTTCTTGCGGATGCGCAGCACGATGAGAAGGACGATAAGCGCAGCAACCACCGCGATGATGACGTACTTCCACGGGAAGGTGCTTGCCGGCTCGGGGTCGATCATGCCGGGATCGTCCATGCCGGGGTCGGTCGGCTCATAGGCCATGGCTTCGACCGTCGCTTCAAAGACGCGCTCTTTCGTGTTGCCGTTGGAATCCTCGTAGGTAATGACGATCTTGACCTGATTCTCGCCCTCCAGCTGCGGGGTCACGGCAAAGGCGATGGTGCCGTTCTTGCCGCCGTCGATCGTGCCGACGCGCTGATAAGGCGTGGGGGAATCAATGTCACCGGAGATGGTCGCCTCAACGTTGTTGATGGCGCTCTTGCCCTTGTTGACATAGTCGATGGTCAGGCTCGTCTCCTCGCCGACATAGCCGGTGTAGGAGGTCTTGGGCTCGCTGAGCTCAAAGCGGTCGGGCTGGTAAAGAGGAACGCTCAGCGACAGCGTGGCGTTTCCCGACTTTCTTGCGTTCTGGTCAACATATTCATAGGTCACGTCGATCTTGACGTCCTGCGCGCTGGCGCTGATGAGCTGCGCGGCCTTCATCGGCACGGTGACGGTCTTGCTGCCGCTCGCGGCGACAGATTCAAAGTAGAACGTGTTCGTCGAGCCGTTGAGCATCAGGTCCTGACCGCCGGTGACGGTGACCATGACGTTTTCGATCTTGATGGTCTTGCTGGTGTTCGTGAACGAGAAGCTCAGGTTCGTGCTTGAGCCCGCCGCAACGGACGAACCGCCGTAGTTGTACTTCGAGAGAATGACGATGGGCGTGGGGCTCGCAATGGTCTCCTCGTCCTTCGTATCCTTGGTAACGGTGGAGAGAACGTTCACGCTGCCGCTGGCGCTGCCGCCGGTGAGCTGCGTGCCGTTGTCATAGTAGAACGACAGGCTCGCGTCGATCGTCTGCATCTGGGACTCGATCTTGTCGGGCGCCTTGACCGTCACAGTGACGGCCGTGTCGCGGCCCGCGCGGATATCGTCGAGCATGTAGTCCTGGCTGCCCATGATGAGAAGCGATCCGGAGGATTTGAGCGTCAGGATAGGGTCGCGCATGGCGGTCGTGCCGGCGTTCTGGATGTAAACGGTGATGGTCTTCGTCTCGCCCGCGGCAATAGACGTGCTCGTGCCGTCGGAGTTGAAGACGGCGCGCGGCTCGGGAATCGTTTCCGGCGTCGGCTCGGGCTCCGGCTTCGGCTCGGTGTAGGGCACGCACTCGCGCACCGGGACGGTGTTGCCGTCCTGATAGCCGCCGCCGTTGCCTTCATAATAAATTGTAAAGGCAAGCTGCTTGCCGCTGTCGCCGGTGTAGGTCAGGCCGGTGAACGTAACGGTATATTCGCCGTTCTGTCCGCTTGCAACAGCGCTCGCCGTGCCGTCCTGAAAGCTGTCAAGGCCGCGCACGACGCGGATCGAATCGTTGCTGCCGTCCGTGCGGGATAAGTAGACCGTGATATCCACCGTATCGCCGGTGTAAATGCTGCTTCTGCTGGCCCGGTAGCCGGTGATCAGAAAGCTGGTTCCTGCCCGTGCCGTCGTGCCTCCGCCCGTCGCTTTGGCGACATTCACGGGCAGCAGCGCTGCGCACAGCACAAGGGCAAGGCAGAGCGAGAGCAGGGATCTTGAGATGCGTTTCATGTTCGATTTCCTCCGTTATTCGATGTAGGGTGCGGCGTCGATCTCCGCCTTGACCTGATTTTCTACGTTGCTGACGATCCTGCCGTCGATGAGTGTGACGATGCGGTCGGCATACTCGGTCATCTCCGGATCGTGAGAGACGAGCACGATCGTCTGGTGGAAGCGCTTGGCAAAGCCGCGGATCATGTGCATGACCTCTTTCGTCGTCTTCGAGTCGAGGTTGCCGGTCGGCTCGTCGGCGAACACGACCTCGGGGCGCGTGACGAACGCGCGTGCAATGCCCACGCGCTGCTGCTGTCCGCCGGACATCTGGTTCGGAAAGTGGTCCATGCGGTCCTTCAGTCCCACGCGGCAGAGCATTTTCTTCGCCTCCAGCAGCCGCACATCCGGGTCGATGCCCTTGAACATCAGCGGCATGGCCACGTTTTCCGCCGCCGTCAGCTCCGGCAGCAGGTTGTAGGACTGGAAGACGAAGCCGATGTGCTTCTGCCGAAAGGCCGCGAGCTGATTTTCGTTGAGCTGTGAGATCGGCACGCCGCCGATGCGCACCACGCCGCGCGTGGGCTTTTCGAGTCCCGCCAGCTGGTTGAGCAGCGTCGATTTGCCGCTGCCGGACGTGCCGAAGATACAGCACACCTCGCCCCGCGGGATGTCGAGGTCAATATTGTGCAGTGCGACCACGTGCTCCTGCCCCATCATGTACACCTTTCGGAGCTTTCGCACCGAAATGACGGGCTTCTGGTCATTTGCCATCGCAGTTTCTCCTCAATTTTAATCTTGGGTCCATTATAATCTCATCTTATGAGGAAGTCGTTACAATCAGGCGCGATTTGGTTACAAATTATTTAAGAGTTCCTTAATTCTCGCACCAAGCCTTTTCCTGTATTATTTAGACGGAATTTATCGAAAAATGTTTCATCCTTTTTGAAAAAAAGCGGTGGATTTTTTGATCCGCCGCTTTTCGCGCTTTTATGCTCAGTTCATCGTCTGGGGCACGACGTAGACCGTCATCTCTTCGCCATTTGTGTCGATGGACACGGTGTCGTCGATGGGCTGCGTCAGCGCCGCGTCCGCATAGAGAAGATTGCCGGTGCTGCTCACAAACGTGACATAAGTGCCGCGCTTGATGGAGATCTCCTGCGTCTCCTCGTCCGCCGCGCCGGGGTTATAAACAAGCGTCAGCGCGCAGACCTCATCGCTGTTGAAGGCCTCGGCCGCCAGCTCCTTGTCCGGCAGATAGGACTCGCCATAGCTCCAATCATAGAGCGTCGTGCCGAGGACGGATGCCTCACCGCTCTCATCCTTGCTGTAATCTGTCACGGATTTGGCAAGAAGCTCGCCCGTCGCGGGGTCGACATAGTAGAGGGTCGTGAAGTAGTAGTCCGGCATGTCGTTGTAGGTCGTGGTGGTCGAGATCACCACCGCGCCGTCCTGCTCGCTCTGATCGTCGATGGTCTCGACCGAGCCGTCGTCCTGCAATTCGCCGCAGGCGGGCAGCATCGCCTGAATGTAGCTCTCATACTCGCCGCTCGGGTAGCAGTTCATATTCAGGTGCCCGTCGCTTTCCATTTTGCTGAGATACACGCCGTTTCCCTCGATCGACAGGCAGGCCTGAGCGAAGAATTCATCCTCACCCACGGGGCTGTCGGCGGTGTAGCTGTAGTGCGAGGCCAGCAGCAGGTTTCCCTTATCATCGCGCGTATACTGCACCTTGGCTGTGTAGGTCTCTTTGCTGTCCTGGTCGGTGCCCTGAATGCTCACGGTCACGGCCTCGTGATTTTCAAGCAGCTTTTCGGGAATGTTGTCCACGCGCACCTGCTCAAGCGTGATCTCCTTGGGCTCGTCAGTATTGCTGTCGTTGTTGTTCGTATCTCCGCCCTGCGTGCCGCAGCCGGCAAGAAGTGCCGCGACGCAAAGCGCGGCAATACCAGTTTTCTTCCAGTTTTTCACCTTGGTTTCCTCCTTATTTGGGTGCGGACTTACGCCCGCGTTTCAAATTCTTTTTAACGGTTTTCTTCCAGCGGCACGATATAGACCGTTGCACTCTCGCCGCTCGTGTCGACGCCGTCGTAGAAGTCGATGGGCTTGGTCAGCTCCCTGTCCGCATAAAGCGCGAGATCCGCACTGTCGAGGAAGAGGATGCGCGTGCCATGCGCCACGCGGATCTCGCTGACGCTCCAGCCGTTCTCCCCAACGTCCCAGCCCTTCTCCGAGCCCGGCGCGGGATAGAAGTACGTCAGATCGCAGACGTCCTCCATGCTGTCCGTCGAAAACAGGACCTCGTTCAGCAGATTGCGCCCTGCTTTATAAGGCTCGTCGTAGCTCCAGCGGTAAAGCCTTATTCCCTGCTTGGATACCGCGCCATTTTCATCTTCATGGTAGTCGGTCACCGACATCTCAAGCAGTTCACTCGTTGCGGGGTCAACGCGGTAGCACGTGGTGTAATAATAGCCGCTGGAATCCAGATAGCGCGTGGTGACGGAAAGCAGGATCGCGCCGTCCTCTTCACTGCATCCGTCAATCGTCTGCTCTGCATTCTCTCCGGATGTGGGGCATTGGGGCATCATGTCAAGAATATATTGCTTGTCATCGTGTCTAAAGTGAATACTCAGGCTTGCAGCATCGTCGCTCGCCCTGCGCTCGGCATACATTTTTTCGTTTGCTTCGCCCCACACTTCATCCTCGCCTGCGTCGCTGTTCTCGGTATACTGATAGTGATACCAGGCCAGCACCTCATCCACAACGTAGGTGTACTGGAACTTCGCCGTATCGATCACGGCGTCATTCTGACTGCTCTCCTGCACGGTCACGGTCACAGCGTCGTGCTTTTCGAGCAGGGATCGCGGATCATTCGCGGCACGGATCTGCTCGAGCGTGATCTGCTGCGGTTCATCGGTGCTGTCGTCGTTGCTTACGTTGCCGCTCTGCACTCCGCAGCCCACAAGTAAGCTCGCAGCGCATAAAGCGATGGTGGCTTCTCTCTTCCAGCTTTTCATGGTGTGCTCTCCTCTCTCATCTCCCGTCAGTCTTGATCGCCGCTTTTCACATAGACGGTCGTGCTGCCGCCGTCCGGCCACTCGATCTCAGGGGTTTGATACTCCTGCGTCATGGCGGCGTCGTAGTAAAGCATGACGCCCTTACCACTCTCTGGGGAAAAGTACGCTGCGCTCGGCACGGTAAAGTGCTGCTCGTGCTCCTGCGCGGTGCCCGGGTCCCACGCGAGCGTGATTTCATGCTTGGGAACATCGTCCGACAGCATCAGCGCGTAGAGGTCTTCCTCCGGTTCATAAGGGCGATCATAGCTGAACGTATAGCTTCCCGTGGCAAAGCAGGTGTCTTTTCCCTGCAAGTCTTTTCTGTGCCGCTCCGACTTGATCGATATCAGGTCATCGGAGGTTGGATCGACATAGAGCCATCGCAGCGAGTAGTCAGTGTCATCGTCGGTGATATAATGTTTGATCGGAAACACGAGCTGGCCGTCCTGCTCATACGGCTCTTCGGCCTCCACCGTGATACCGTCACCGGCCACGGGCAAAAACGGTTCCCGCGCGGTACTTTCTTCGTACCACTCATCCGTTCCGCAGGCGATCACACTGGCAATTCGAGCGCTGCCGTCATCATTTGTTCCAGCGATAATGCACATACCGTCCGGCACTTCATCCAGGCAGACATTCACGCTATAAATATCGTCTGCGCCGTACTCATCATAATACCAGCCGTGGCTCCAGCTTTGCAGCCGGCCTTCTTCGTCGCGCGTGTACTGGTCAGTGCTCTTGACGTCCTGACCGCCGTTGCTGCTGTCTGTGCTCTCCCGTACAATAGTCACCACCTTGTGCCGTTCAAGCAGCGCGGAGATCTTATTTCTCTCACAGATGTCTTCGTAGGTGATCTGCAGCTCGTCGGCGCTGTCGTCATCGTCAAGCCCGCAGTCGCCTCCACAGCCTGCGAGCAGCAGCACGGCGGCGAGCGCAAGGGCGCTCATCGGTCCCCAGCGGTTCATTTTGTTTCTCCTCTCATCGTCTTCTTTCCATCTTGATTATGCGGAGCTTTTTTCGTTCCGTACATTCTCTTAGACGAGAAATTTCTCAAAAAGTTTCACCCTTATGATTTTTTTAAGAAACTTTTTTCTTCCCCGTGCGAGCTCTTGCATTTTCCGTCGCCGCGGCATACAATGAGGACACATTTCACCCGGGAGGGGCGTTTTTATGAACTATATCGGCATCGACCTCGGCGGCACAAACATCAAGGGCGCACTCGTGAGCGCGAAGGGCGAGATCTTAAAGGAGCATTCTATCCCGACGCGCGTCGATCTCGGCCCCGAGGCGGTCGCGGGACGCATCGGTCAGGTCATCGCGCAGCTCTCTATCGGCGAGGACACCGTCGGCGGCGTGGGCGTCGGCTGCCCCGGCACGGTGGACGACGCGAGCGGCATCGTGCGCTTTGCGGCGAACCTGAATTTTGTGAACTTCGACCTGCGAAGCGCGCTGCGCGCGCACACTGCGCTTCCCATCCACCTCGGCAACGACGCAAACGCCGCGGCGCTGGGCGAGGCGCTGTTCGGCTGCGGCCGCGGCGCGGAGAGCACCATCGTCGTCACGCTCGGCACGGGCGTCGGCGGCGGCGTGGTGCTCGGCGGCAAGCTCCTGACAGGCTACACGGGCGCGGCGAGCGAGATCGGCCACATGGTCATCGCGGAAAACGGCGAAGAGTGCACCTGCGGCAGCCGCGGATGCTTCGAGGCCTACTCCTCCGCCACGGCGCTGATCCGCGACACGAAGCGCACCATGGCCGCGCACCCCGAGAGCCTGCTGCACGCGATTGCCGCGGAGCAGGGCGGTGTCGACGGCCGCACAGCGTTTCTCGCCAAGGAGCGCGGCGACGAGGCGGGCGCGCAGGTCGTGGAGGACTACATCGAGCATCTGGCCTGCGGGCTCACAAATCTTGTCAACATTTTCTTCCCCGAAGTGCTGGCCCTCTCGGGCGGCGTAGCAAGTAGGCCTCAGAAAATCAGGGCGGCGCGCTGCTCCTGCCGCTGCGCGAAAGGGTGCGCGAGCGTTCGTTCGGCTCGCGCTATGCCGTCTCGCACACGCGCATCGAGCTCTGCACGCTCGGCTACCGCGCGGGCGTGATCGGCGCGGCGATGCTCGCGCGCGAGTGAGCGTAAAATAGCGCAAGATATGATAAGGCCCTCCGCATTTCTGCGGAGGGCCTTTTTTACCGGTAGCCGTCGGGCTCGGCCGAGCCTTCGATCAAAAACTGCACCTCGTCCACGCCGCCGAGCGACAAAATGGACTGCTCGAGCGCGCTCAGCATCAAATCGCGCTCCGCCTCGTTCTCCGGCAGTGAGCCGCTCGCAGGGAGATTCAGATAGCACACGCCGTTTTCGATGCGAGAGGAGATGACCGCAAAGTCCTCCGGCAGGAGCGAGACGAGCGAATCGTCCTCCGGCCCCTGCGCGAGCGCTTCGAGCAGCGCATTCACGCGCGTCTGGCCCTCGTAGAGCGCGAGCGTCTGCTGCTCGGCGCGCAGCTCGCCTGTCTTGCTGTCGAGGAAATAAAGCGACACGGTGATCGGCCGCAGGCCACTCTCACGCGAGGAAAGCAGCGTATCCGCCGAGAGCAGCACTTGCGTCTCGCGGTACGGCAGCTCGCGCCCGTCCGCCGTGATGCTCACAGCGTTCACATTCGGCAGCTGCGTCAGCGTCAGCGTGATGCAGTAGTCAGCGAGCGACAGGTCGATGCCCGTCAGGCGCGCATACTGTGCGCTCAAGTCGATCTGCGCGCGGCGGCCCGACACCTTGAGCGACTTGAGCGCCGTTCCCTCCGGGATGGGCGACGAGAGCGACGGCTCGTCGGGCCCTGCGAGCAGCGCCTCCATCAGCGCGCGGACACAGTCTTCGGTCTCCATCGCGCCGTCGAGCGTCAGACGCTTTTCCTGCGTGCGGATGGCGTCGCCGCCGCCCGCGGAGTTGGGATCGCTGAGAAAATAGAGCTCGTAGCCGTTTTCGTCCATCTCCTGCACGTGCTGGGCCGCGCAGGCGCAGAGAAGCGAAAGCAGGAGGACTAATGCCGCAGTCAGGGAAAGACGTCTTCTCATGTCTCATCCCCTCCCTCTTCGCAGCGCGGCAGGCGCACGGTAAACACCGTGCCGCCGCCCTCGCGGGCGCGGACCTCGATGCTGCCGCCGCGGCGGCGCGCCGTGTCGGCGGCGATGGAAAGGCCAAGGCCTGTACCGCCCGCGGCGCGCGAGCGCATCTTGTCCACGCGGTAGAAGCGGTCGAAAATGCGGGGCATGTCCCCCTCCGGAATGCCGATGCCATTGTCGCTGACAGTGAGAAGGCAGTCCTTTTCATCCCCCGCGAGCAGCAGCTTCACAAAGCCGCCGGGGCGGTTATACTTGATGGCGTTTTCCGTCAGGTTGTAGATGATCTCGTGAATTTCATCCTCGCTCGCAAGGGTCTGTCCCTCGCGGCGAATTTCACACGAGAGGTCGACCTGCTTTTCCTCGGCCACGAGGCGCAGCATACGCACCACGCGCGCCATCACGGACGAGAGGTCGACGCGCTGCGCCTCGGGCAGCATGCCGCTGTCCAGGCGCGTCAATCGCAGCAGATTTTCCGTGATGCGCGCCAGGCGCTCGGACTCCTGCTCGATATCACCGACAAATTCGCGCACGGTCTGCGCGTCCATGTTCTCCGTCTGCAAAATGGAGTCGGACAGAAGCCTGATGCCCGCCAGCGGCGTTTTGAGCTCGTGGCTCGCGTCCGACACGAAGCGGCGGCGAGCGTCCTCCGTCGTTTGCAACCGGTCAGCCATGTCGTTGAACTCGGCGGCGAGCTCGCTGATCTCGTCGTGCCCGCCGACCTCGGCGCGGTGGCTGTACGAGCCCTCGCGCATCTTGCGGATGGCGTCGGTCAGTACGCCGAAGCGCCGCGTCAGCACGCGGGATAAGAGTACGCTGATCCCGCCGGCGAACACCAGCACGACCGCCGAAATCGTCAGGAGATTGCGCTGCAGGGACAGCAGCAGCTCCGCTTGCTCGGTGTCGTATTCGTAGGCATACACCGCGCCGATGGTCTGGCTGTGGTAGATGACCGGCGAGGCCGCGCGGCTTTTGAACGCCTTGTCTGAAAATTCGGTGTAAAAGACGTCTTCTCCGCGAAGCGCCTGCACAAGCTCTGTATAAAAGGCGTAGCGGCCGATCGCGCCGTCGGTCTCGCGCGTGTCATATAGCACACGGCCCGAGGCGTCCGTCACAAGCACGCGGGAGATGCCCGTCTCCTCCACGAGCGTCATCGCACCCGCGACGTTTTCCTCGCTCAGCTCTTCAAGGCCCGAAAGCGCCGTCACCATCACCGAAACGCTGCCCTGCAGCGAGCTCTGCTTAGAGCGGAACGTCAGGTTTTCCGACGTAATGAGCGGATATGTGTTCAGCAGGATCAGCACCGCCAGAATGATGGCGATATAGCTGAAGCTGAATTTTCGCTGCAGGCTCGCATGCATCTGCACGGCGCTGCCCCCCTTCTCTTTCTTTTAGTGGGAAATCAGTCCTTCAAGTAGTACCCCACGCCCCATTTGGTCAGGATGTGCTGCGGCGCGGCGGGGTTTTCCTCGAGCTTTTCGCGAAGCCGCCGGATGTGCACATCCACTGTGCGGTAGTCGCCTGCGTAGGTGTAGCCCCAAACGAGGTCCATCAGATTCTCGCGTGAATAGACACGGCGCGGATTCTTGACAAGAAGCTCGATGAGGTCGTATTCCTTGGCCGTGAGCTCGACGATCTCACCGTTTTTGACGGCGACGCGCTGCTCGGGGTCGAGCGTGATGCCGCCCGCGGTCAACAGGAGCGTTTCAGGCTGCTTTTGCTGCGGTGCGGCGTTCGCGCGGCGCAGCAGCGCGCGGATGCGCGCTTTGAGCTCTAAGATGTTGAACGGCTTTGTGATATAGTCGTCCGCGCCAGACTCAAGACCGATGATCTTGTCGGCGTCCTCGCTGCGGGCGGTCAGCATGATGATGGGCACATTGGAAAATTCGCGGATGCGCATGCAGGCCGTCAGCCCGTCCACCTGCGGCATCATCAGATCGAGGATGATGAGGTCAAACCCGCCGCTTTTCGCCATGTCGATGGCGGTCGCGCCGTCGTAGGCGGTCTCGACCGTGTAGCCCTCGTTTTCCAGATTGAATTTCATGCCCTTGACGAGAAGCTGCTCGTCGTCAACCACCAGAATTTTCATCGCCATCCTCCTCCGTGAATGTGATCTCCGCGCGGAATCCCTCGAGCTTCGCCTCTCCGATACCCTTGACGTTCAAAAGGTCCTCCGCTGCCGTAAAATCGCCGTGCTCTGCGCGGTAGTCGATGATCGCCTGCGCGAGCGACGGGCCGATGCCCGTCAGCGTTTCAAGCTCCTCCGCCGTCGCGGTATTGACGTTCACAAGCGTCACAACGCGCGTGGGCGCGGTGATCTCGTCGGTCTTGTCCTGCGTCGTCACGGTGTAATTCCCGTGCGAGGCACCCTCGTAGGCCGTTTTGTGCAGAAAAACGAGCGAAGCGGCGAACAGCATCGTCAGCGCGGCGAGCACAAGGTAGACGCCGCTGACTTTGGTTTTCTTTTCTTTCTTTTCCACGGTTGCGCTCGCCTGCCTTTTTTGCTATACTAATGTCGAAGCGTGCCGAATGGCGCGCTCCTCTTCACTGTATTCTATTTGATTGTATCATACAACGAGGTATATTTCCATGAAAAAACGCCGCTGGTTTTCACTTTTTTTATCTTTTGCGCTCCTGCTCCCGCTCTTTTCACTGACGTGCGCCGACGCCTATGAGGACTTTGACCTCGACGCGAAGGCCGGCCTTCTCATTGAGGCCGACACGGGCGAAATTCTCTACGAGAAAAACGCCCATCAGGAGAACTTCCCCGCGTCGCTCACAAAGGTGATGGTCGCGCTGCTGGTGTTTGAAGCCATCGACGAGGGCAAGATCGCGCTGACCGACTCCGTCACCGCGACGGAATCGGCGTTCGAGGGGCTGTCGAGCGACGGCAGCACGGCGAACATCGTCCCCGGCGAAACGATGACGGTCGAGCAGCTGCTCAACTGCATGCTCATCGTCTCGGCGAACGAGACGTGCAACATTTTGGGCGAAACGCTCTACGGCTCGGTCGACGCCTTTGTCGCGCGCATGAACGAGCGCGCGACGGAGCTCGGCTGCGAGCACACGCATTTCGCCAACGCCACGGGTCTTCACAACTCCCAGCACTACACGACCGCGTGGGACCTCTACCTCATCACGCGTGAGGCGATGAAGCACGACAAATTCATGGAGATCTGCAACTCCAAGAGCTACACCGTGCCCGCCACGAACATGACCGACAAGCCGCGTGAGCTGCATTCGACGAACTTTCTCATTTCCAACTGGCGCGCCCGCGGTTATGTGTACCGCGACGCGCAGGGCATCAAGACCGGCTCGACACCCGAGGCGGGCTACTGCCTCATTTCGTCCGCCCTGCGCGGCAGCCGCCACATGATCAGCGTGGTGCTGGGCGCAGAGCGCGTGACGCTCGAGGACGGTGTGACCATCCAGACGCGCAGCTTCTCCGAAACGTCGCGCATGTTCGACTGGGGCTTTGACAACTTTGTCCTCCGCGACATTCTCTCCTCCTCTGACCTTGTGCAGGAGGTGCCCGTCGCGCTTTCGAGCGAGGCGAGCTACGTTTCGACCCACGCGGCGGAGGATATCTCCTGTCTTCTGCCCGACAACGTCGAGCCCGACATGCTTGAGCGCACCGTGACGCTCACGAACGACACGGTCGACGCGCCCGTTTCCGCGGGCGACGTGCTCGGCAAGCTGACGCTCTCCTACAATGGTAAGGTCTACGCCGAGACGGACCTCTTAGCGCTGAACGATGTATCGGCCTCGTGGTTCCTGACGGCGCAGCGCAGGGTGTCTGACTTTTTCGCAAAGCCGCTCGTCCGCATTCTGTTGATCGTGGTCGTACTGCTGATCGTCGCGCTCGTCGTCTATGTGACGATGTTCTCCCGCCGCCGTCGCTACGGCCACCGCCGCCGCGGCGCGGCACACGGCGGCTACCACGGGCGGAGAAGAAGATTCTAAGTACTTCAAAAAGCGGTAAAGCCGCTTTTTTGAGAAAGGCCACACTCCGCTTTGTGCCTTGCCGCCGCTGGCGGCTGCGACACGCGCGGAGCGAGAGGTGTCGATCGCCACGCGCTGGTCGCGGCGATCGACCATCAAAATTCTTTGCGTCTGCGAACGCAAAAGCAAAAATGAAGGGACGCGAAAGCGTCCCTTTTTAGTTGAGTGTGATCACGTTGTCCCCCTGCGGGAACTCCACGAAGCGGATGGAGTAGATGTCGGCGGTGATGTAGGCGCTGCGGCCGGGGTGGAACAGCGTGATATAGTCGTTTCCGACCTCCTGTAGCGTACCGACCGCCACGACCGTGTTCTGCGAGCCGACAAGAAAGCTCACGATGACTGCGCGGCCGATGTTGCGCGCGAGCATCCCCTTCCACGAATTGTAGGCCATCTTGTCGACGGTCTGCGACTCTTCGATCTTGTCGGGCGTGGGCTGGAACTGCCCGCTCGCGCCGCCCTGCAGCACGAGCGACATGCCCCCCGCCCCCGACGATCCTCCAAGCATTTCCTCATAGCTCTGGCTCGCGTTGTTGTTACTGTTGTTATTACTGCTATTATTGCTGCTATTATTGCTGCTATTATTGCTGTTGCCGCTCTGCTGCGCGCTCGCCATGGCGGGCACGGCAACCATCTGCTCATAAAGGCACGGCATGCTTTTTCCCATCTGGATCATAAAAACGTCCTCTCCCTTTCCCGTTGCTGCTGATTTGCTTTTCTCAGGTGTCGTAATACGCGGCGGTGGGGTTATAAAAACAGTGGTCGCCGATACGCATGACGAACGTCCCCACATTTGAAGGAAAATTCGCGCGGCAGGACGGCGAAAACGGGTTAAAGAACCACAGCGCCGTTCCAAGGCCGTTCAATCGGTTGCCCGCGATGGCCCAGTCCGCGATCTCGTAATGGATATCGGTCGGGCGCATGTTGTAGATGTTCTGCGGGTTGTAGCTGCCGCGCTCGGTCTCGCTCGCGCAGACGAACTGCCCCGGCTGAAAGATGATATTGCGGATGCTGCCCTGCCCCACGCGCGCGTATTCGCCGCCCGTCGAGCGCACGCGGTTCATCACGACGCTCGCCACGGCTTTCATCCCATTCTCGCCCTCGCCGCCCGCCTCGCACTCGATGAGGCGTGCGAGCAGCTCCCTGTCGGAATAGGCCATGTCGATCTCCTCCCCCATTTCTTCTTCCCCGACAGTCTATGCGACTCCTGTGCGCGGGGAACCAAACACGCGCAAAAAAGCACCGCAGATGAATTTCATCTGCGGTGCTTTCGCTTTGTTCAGTTTTCCTCGTCCGGCGGCGGAAGCTCTTCCGCTTCCGGTGGCGTCGCGCCGTAGGCGCCCTTCATCTTGAGCTCCTGCCACTGCTCTTTCGTGATAAGCAGCTGGCGGGGCTTTGAGCCCTCGAACGGGCCCACGATGCCGCGCGTCTCCATCTCGTCGACGATGCGCGCCGCGCGCGAATAGCCGAGCTTCAAGCGGCGCTGGAGCATCGAGACGGACGCCTGACCCGTCTCCATGACCACGTCGATCGCGGCGGGGAGCAGCTCATCCACATCGTCGGCGGCGTTCTGATCAGGCGCGGCATTGCCGCCTCCCTTGGCGCTGCCCTTCTCCTTTTCGGCGACGGCGGCGTTGATCTTGTCGATGACGGATTCGTCGTAGTCCGTCTCGCCGTTTTCCTTGACGAAGTTGACCACGCGCTCGATCTCCTCGCTCGAGATGAAGCAGCCCTGCACACGCTTGGGCTTACCTTCGCCCAGCGGGGCGTAGAGCATGTCGCCGCGGCCCACGAGCTTTTCCGCGCCCGCGGTGTCGAGGATGATGCGCGATTCCATCGCGGAAGCGACCGCGAACGCGATGCGGCTCGGGATGTTGGCCTTCATCAGGCCCGTGATGACGTCCGCGGACGGACGCTGCGTCGCGATAACCAGGTGCATGCCCGCGGCGCGGCCCATCTGCGCTACGCGGCAGATCGACTCTTCGACCTCCTTCGCCGCGACGAGCATCAAGTCGGCCAGCTCGTCGATGACGACAACGACGCTCGGCAGCTTTTTGAGCGTTTCGTCCGTCTCCGCCACCTTATTGTAGGAGGCAAGGTCCTTGACGTTATGCTCAGAGAACATCTTGTAGCGCTTCATCATCTCGTACACGGCCCATTGCAGCGCGCCCGCAGCCTTTTTCGGGTCGGTGACGACGGGGATGAGCAGGTGCGGGATGCCGTTGTAGGGCGCAAGCTCGACCATCTTCGGGTCGACCATGATAAAGCGCACCTCTTCGGGCGTTGACTTATAGAGCATCGAGACGATCAGCGAGTTCGTGCACACGGACTTACCGGAGCCCGTCGTACCGGCGATAAGCACGTGCGGAAGCTTCGAGATATTCCCGACGATGTTCTTGCCGCTGATGTCCTTGCCGACGGCGAAGGCCGTGGTGGAAGGATGGGTGGTGAACTCCGTGGATTCGAGCACCGTGCGGATGCTGACGGGCGAAACAAGCTTGTTCGGCACCTCGACACCCACGACGGAGATCTTGTCGGGGATAGGCGCGATGCGCACGCCGCTCGCGCCCAGCGCAAGGGCGATATCGTCCTGCAAATTTGTGATCTTCGAGAGCTTCACGCCCTGACTGAGCGTGAACTCATAGCGCGTGACCGACGGGCCGCGCACCACATCGCCCGGCTGGGCGTCCACGCCGAAGCTCGTGAGCGTCTGCGCCAAGCGGCGGGAGTTGTTGCGCAGCTCCGCGCCCGCCTCAGCGGCGTTCGTCACGCTGCCCTCTTTTAAGAGCGTGATGGGCGGATACTGATATGCAGGCGGCTGGGGCTGCGCGTCGCTGCCCTCGATCTCGCGCGTGACCTCCTCGCGCGCGGCATCGACCTCGGCGCGGCGGAGCTTGTCCTCCTGCTTGTCGGTCAGCACGGCGGGAACCGTCGTTGCTGCTGCGGCTGCGGCGACGGGTGCGCTCTGCACGCTCGGCGTGGGCGCGGCAAACGGCGTGTGCATCACAGGTGCGGGTACCGGGACGACCGGCGCGGGCGCGCTCGGCGCTGTATCAAACGGCGGCAGGTCGAAGTCGTCGGCCTCCACCGTCACAGGCTTAACGGGTGCGGACGGCGCGGCGGCAGGCGAAACGGGTGCAGCGATCTTTGTCTCCGCGGCACTTCCGCCCGCTAACAGCTCGTCGGGGCTCTTGATATTATCGGACTTCTTGCGGAAGAAGCCGCCCGTGGGATTTTTCCTGATGACGCGCTCCTCGCCGTCGAGCGGAATGTCGATGGCGGCGTCCGGCGTATGGATCGGCGCACTGCGGCGCGGTGCATGGGTGTGCTGCGGCGGAAGGTCCTCTTCCTCCACTGGCTCATAGGGCACGCGCTCGTGCGAGCGCACGGCCTCGATCACGGCGGCAGGCGTCAAGCGGAACGCCATCATCAAAAACGCGACGAACAGCACAACGAGCAGGATCATCGCCAGCACCTTTTTCACCAGCAGCACCAGCATGATCGCAAGCGATGCAGACACCGCGCCGCCGGACTCGAGCGCGTTGCCGCTCGTCCACAGAAGCTTCAAGATGCCATCCATGTTGACATACTTCTCTTTGCAGAGGGCGATGTGCATGATCGCGCCGAACACGACCGGCAGCAGCGCCGTGCCGACAAGGCAGGACGCGACGTTCCGCCCACGGTGGAAGAGCAGAATGTAGCTCCCCAGCAGCAGTGCGGGCGCGACGAGGTAATAGCCCCAGCCAAAGAGCGACCGGCACAGCTTCGCCGGCTGATCGAGCAGCCACGCGCCCGACTGGAAATAGCTAAAGCCCAGGCACAGCGCCAGCACCAGCAGGATTGCGCCCGCGACCTCGCGGCGGATGGGGCGCTTTTGATTCTTCTTCGCCGTGCGCTTGCCGGAAGACGAGGAGCGGGACGAACCCGTCGTTTTCTTTTTCGTTGTGGTGGTTTTTTTCTTCTGTTGTGCCATGATTCACCTCAGAATCAAAAATTAGTGCAGGATCGTGAGCACCAGCGTCAGCACGCCGGCGGCCCAGCAGTAATAGGCAAACGCGCCGAAACGGCCCTTGTCGGCAACATAGCGCAGCAGGCGGATACTCGCATAGCCCGACACCGCCGCGACGACGACACCGACGAGGTACACGGGCACGCTGGAGAAGTCGATGCCCGCGTCGATCGCGTCTTTGAGTGTCAGGATGTTCGCCCCCAGCACCGCGGGGATGGAGAGCAGGAATGCAAAGCGCACGGCAAACTTGCGCTCAAAGCCCGTGAAGCAGCCCGCCGTGATCGTCATGCCGGAGCGGGAGATGCCCGGGCACAGCGCGATGGCCTGACCGATACCGACGAGCAGCGCGTCGAGCAGCGTGGCGGTCTTTTCCGTCTTGCGGCCATGGCGCACGCGGTCGCTCGCGAAGAGCAGGATGCCCGTGACGATCAGTGCGCCGCCGATAAAGTACATATTATCACTCAGCTCCGTGAAAAAACGGCGAAACGGCACCATGACGAAAAGCGGCAGCGTGCCCACAATGATGAGCAGAATAAGGCGGCGCGCAGGCGGCACGGGGTTCGGCGTGCGATGATGGGCAAGGTCGCCGATGCCGGTGAAAAACTCCACGATCATATCGCGGATATCATCCCAGTAAGCGGCAAACACCGCCACGAGCGTGCCGAGGTGGAGCAGCACGTCGAAAAAGTTGGGCACGTTGCTCGCGCCCTGGATGCTTAGTAAATGCTCCGCGATGGCGAGATGGCCGGAGGACGAGATCGGTAAAAATTCCGCGATCCCCTGCACAAGGCCGAGAACAACGGCGGTCAAAACTGACATAAAAAACAACTCCTTTTGCGTTTTGTTCTGTAATGGCAATATTCTAACAGGATAATTATAGCACAGTTGTTCGCGGAATACCACCCCGAATTGCCGCATCTTCTTTTTCTTTCCTTTTTCGGTGCATCCCTTGCGAACGCAGGGCGAATGTGCTATGATTGACGCGGACTATCAGAAAAGGAGAGATAGAAATGACTTATAACTACCGCACCAAGGGCGTTTGCTCCAAGGAAATGCACATTGAGCTGAACGACGACCACACCATCAAGAGCGTAGAGGTCATCGGCGGCTGCAACGGCAACCTTCAGGGCATTTCGCGCCTGGTCGAAGGCATGAAGGCCGAGGATGCCATCGCGCGCATGCGCGGCATCCGCTGCGGCTTCAAGAATACCTCCTGCCCCGATCAGCTCGCCATCGCGCTGGGCGAGGCGCTGGCGCAGGACAAGCAGTAAGTCGTCATTTTTTGCCCGCGCGGTGCATCGCACGGGCAAAAAATGCATAAAATCCTGCAAAATGCCGTTTCCCTCTCTGGACAAACGGCGCTAAACTGTGTATACTGTTAAAAAATAAGCATTCAACGCACTATCAACGCAAAACATTTTGCTTTTGCCTGTCTGACGGGGGAACTTCATGGACATTGATATGGATATCAAAGAGCTCGAAGCGTTCGTCTACGTGGTGGAAAACTGCAGCTTTTCCCGCGCCGCGGAGCTGCTGCACCTGACGCAGCCGACCATCAGCTCGCACGTCTCCGCACTGGAGAGAAAACTGAATATCAAGCTCATCGTCCGCACCACGAAGGAGACCTACCCCTCCGACGCGGGCAAGCTCCTCTACAAATACGCCAAGGAGATCCTGCAGGTGCGCGAGAACGCAGCCATCGCGCTGCGCAACTTCTCGCAGGAGATGAAGGGTACGATCTCCATCGCGGCCTCCACGGTGCCCAGCCAGTATTATCTGCCGCACCTTTTGCAGGACTTCCGCGCCCGCTATCCGGACATCACCTTCAATATCCAGATGGAGGACAGTCCCAAGGTCGTGGAGCTCGTCGCCACGCGCAGCGTAGAGATCGGCTTCTGCGGCACGATGGTGGCGAGCCACAAATGCGTCTATCAGGATTTTGCCAACGACCCGATGGTGCTCATCACGCCGAACACCGAAAAGTATCAGGCCTTTGCGGGCAAGCCCTTCCCCATCAAGCAGCTCAAGGAAGAGACGTTCATCAGCCGCGAAAAGGGCAGCGGTACGTATCAGGCCGGCAAGGAGCTTTTAAGCGAGCTCGGCGTCGACATCGCCCAGCTGCGCACCGCGGTCGAGATCCGCTCGACCGAGAGCGTCAAGCAGATGGTCAGCGAGGGTCTCGGCGTCGGTCTCATCGCGCAGAGCGCCGCGCAGGACTATGTTCAGTTCGGAAAGCTTCTCGCCTTCCCCTTCCCCGACTCGCGCTTCCGCCGCCAGCTCTATATCGTCAAGCACAAAAACAGCATTTTATCGCCCATTGCGCAGGTGTTTTACGACTATGCGCGCAAAACCAAGGACAAAGCATCCGCCAAATAAGGCGGATGCTTTTTTACAGGGATCGCACGCTTTTTTGTCCGATTTTTTCGCGAAATTGTCATTTACTTTTTTCCCTCTCTGGTATATGATAATGCAATAGGCAAACGGCGATGTTGCACCGATAGGGCAGCAAGCCTTACGGGAGGGAGAGCGATGGACTGCCGCGATTCCGCACTGTTTACAGGTGTGGACGAAGTATCGTGCGAAAATATGCTGCGCTGCTTCAGCGCTTACGAGCAGCGCTTCAGCGCAGGACAGACCATCCTCACCTGCGGAGAGCAGCAGGATATGATCGGCGTGCTGCTCTCGGGCAGCGCGGCGCTTCTGCGCCTGCACGCCGACGGCAACCGCACCGTGCTTGAAAGCATGGACGAGGGCAGCGTCTTTGGCGAGGAGCTGGCGTTCACCGGCTTTCGCGACGGCAGCGCGCTCATCGAGTGCCGCGAGGACTGCCGCGTCATCTTCATGCGCTATGATCAGATCACAAAGCGCTGCGAAAACGCCTGCGCCTGCCACAGTCAGGTCGTAACGAACCTCTTCCAACTGCTCTCGAAAAAGTCCCTGCATCTGAGCTGCCGGATCGAGGTGCTCGCCTGCCGCTCCATCCGCGAAAAGCTGCTGTGCTTTTTCGAGCAGCTCGCCGACGAGCACGGCAGCCGGACGTTCCCCCTGCCGTTTTCCCTCAGCATGCTTGCCGACTACATCAGCGCCGACCGCAGCGCCATGATGCGCGAGATGCGCAAGATGCGCGAGGAGGACCTCATCAGCACCGAGGGCCGCAGCGTGACGCTGCTTTAGTTTTTTACAAGTATTTTTCGTAAATGCAAGTTTTCCTGCATCGTCAGAATTTTGGTATTCATTGACGCAAGAAAACTTTCATGATATAAATATAGCATCATTCCATATTCCCGGCGCTGCGTCCAGGAATCCCGCCTGCCGTTCTCCCCGGACGGCACGGCGCTGAATCTCAACAAAAAGGAGAATCATTCATGTATCGCATCGTGAAGAAAGAAGCGCTCAAGCCCACCGTAACCCTCTACGAGATCGAGGCGCCGATGGTGGCAAAGAAGGCCGAGCCCGGCCAGTTCATCATCCTGCGCGTCGATGAAAACGGTGAACGCATCCCCATCACCATCCACGACTTCGACCGTGAGAAGGGCACCGTCACCATCATCGTGCAGACGATCGGTGCCACCACCGAAAAGCTCAGACATAAAGCCGAGGGCGAGTACATTCAGGACTTTGTCGGCCCGCTGGGCCGCCCGACCGAGACCGAAGGCAAGAAGAAGGTCTGCGTCGTGGGCGGCGGCGTCGGCTGCGCCATCGCTTACCCCGTTTTGAAGAAGTTCCACGACTGCGGCGCGGAAGTCCACGCGGTCGTCGGCTTCAAGAATAAGGACCTCGTCATTCTTGAGGACAAGTTCCGCGCGGCGTCCAGCGTTTTGAAGCTGATGACGGACGACGGCTCTTACGGCGAGAAGGGTCTTGTCACCGATGCGCTCAAGGAGCTCATCGACGCGGGCAACCAGTATGACGAGATCTTCGCCATCGGCCCTGCCATCATGATGAAATTCGTGTCCAAGACCACCGAGCCCTACGGCATCCCCACCACCGTTTCCATGAGCCCGATCATGGTCGACGGCACCGGCATGTGCGGCGGCTGCCGCCTCACCGTCGGCGGCGAGACGAAGTTCGCCTGCGTCGACGGCCCGGACTTCGACGGTCACAAGGTCGACTGGGACGAGAGTCTCAAGCGCGGCAAGATGTACTTCGACTGGGAGCGCCACAAATACGAAGAGACCTGCAACCTGTTCAGCAAGGAGGTTCAGTAATATGCCTAACATGAGTCTGAAGAAGAACGAAATGCCCTCGCAGGAGCCCAATGTCCGCAACAAGAACTTTCTGGAGGTTGCCCTCGGCTATACCGAGGAGCAGGCGCTCGACGAAGCAGCCCGCTGCTTAAACTGCAAGAACCATCCCTGCGTCTCCGGCTGCCCGGTGCAGGTCAAGATCCCCGAATTCATCAAGAAGATCACCGAAAAGGACTATGAGGGCGCCTATCAGGTCATCCACGAGACCTCTTCCCTGCCCGCCGTCTGCGGCCGCGTCTGCCCGCAGGAGACGCAGTGCGAATCGAAGTGCATCCGCGGCATCAAGGGCGAGCCCGTCGGCATCGGCCGCCTCGAGCGCTTTGTCGCCGACTGGCACAATGCAAACGTGCAGGAAGCGCCCGCCAAGCCCACGCCCAACGGCCACAAGGTCGCGGTCATCGGCTCCGGCCCCAGCGGCCTCACCTGCGCGGGCGACCTTGCCAAGAAGGGCTACGATGTCACCGTTTTTGAAGCGCTCCACCTCGCCGGCGGCGTGCTGGTCTACGGCATCCCCGAGTTCAGACTTCCCAAGGCCATCGTGCAGAAGGAAGTCGACGGCCTGAAGGCCCTCGGCGTCAAGGTCGAAACGAACATGGTCATCGGCCGCGTCGTGTCCATCGACGAGTTGATGAGCGAGTACGGCTTCGAGGCCGTGTTCATCGGCTCCGGCGCGGGTCTCCCGATGTTCATGCACATCCCCGGCGAGAACCTCTGCGGCGTTTACTCCGCCAACGAGTTCCTGACCCGTATCAACCTGATGAAGGCTTATAAGGACGGCTCCGACACGCCCATCATGCCGCTTCAGGGCAAGAAAGTCGCCGTCGTCGGCGGCGGCAACGTCGCCATGGACGCCGCGCGCTGCTCCAAGCGCCTGGGCGCGGACGTGTACGTCGTCTACCGCCGCGGCATGGAAGAGCTCCCCGCCCGTCACGAAGAGGTCGAGCATGCCATCGAAGAGGGCATCGTCTTCAAGACGCTCAACAACCCCGTCAAGATCAACGGCGACGAGAAGGGCTATGTCTCCTCCATGACCTGCGTGGAGATGGAGCTGGGCGAGCCTGACGCCTCCGGCCGCCGCCGCCCGATCGAAAAGGTCGGCAGCGAACACGATCTGCCGGTCGACTGCGTCATCATGTCGCTTGGCACCACGCCGAACCCGCTCATCAAGAACACCACCCCGGGTCTTGAGGTCAACCGCAAGGGCGGCATCGTCGTGAACGAGGCCGGTCTCACCTCTCATCAGAACGTCTACGCCGGCGGCGACGCCGTCACGGGCGCTGCCACCGTCATCCTCGCCATGGGCGCTGGCAAGCTCGGCGCGAAGAGCATCGACGAGGCACTGAGCAAATAATTTTCGTCAGCGAAAGCGCGCAGAAGCGTACTTCTGCGCGTTTTCTCAATACCATTTCTCACGAAGGGAGAACTATTATGAATCTTTGGCATGATATCGCACCGGCGCGCGTGCGCCCTGAGGACTTTTTCGCGGTCATCGAGATCGAGAAGGGCTCGAAAAACAAGTACGAGATGGATAAAGAGACCGGCGCGCTGCGTCTCGACCGAATTCTCTACACCTCGACTCACTATCCCGCCAACTACGGCTTCATCCCCCGCACCTGGGCGGACGACGGCGACCCGCTGGACGTTCTGGTTCTCTGCTCTGAATGCATCCGCCCGCTGAGCCTCGTGGAGTGTTACCCCATCGGCGTTATTTCGATGGAGGACAGCGGCAGTCTCGATGAAAAGATCATTGCCATTCCCTTCCAGGATCCGACCTACAACACCTATCAGGACATCTCGGAGCTGCCGAACCATGTGGCAAGCGAAATCCGCCACTTCTTCCGCGTCTACAAGAGCCTGGAGGGCAAGGAGACCGTCGTCAGCGACGTCCTCGGCCGCGAGGAAGCCATCAAGATCATCATCAAGTGCCAGAACGCTTATATTGAAAAATATTGCCGTTAAAGCAAAAAAGGGAAAGGCTGACGGCCTTTCCCTTTCTATTTTGGCATAAAGAAGGACGCATTCGAAAGAATGCGTCTTTCTTTATGCTGCATCTTCGATTTACTAAATACTCTCCTAGTAACCTCATTAGTAACCTGAAAGCAACTCGGTAAACTCAAAAAACCTCTAAGTAACCCAAAACCTTCACTATCTTCAGCGACAAAAAGAGACATATCCTCACAAAGAGAAAATCCCCGAAACCCTTCGGGTAATGTTCGTAGGGACACAAGTTGACACCATATCTTGCAAGGGGGCGGACAGCGTTTGCTGTCCGCTTTCTTGCGTTTTTTCTCTGCTTTTTTATTATGCGGGAAGCTCGAAT
>OGOL01001124.1_pt1 | contig 26939 bp, 21 predicted proteins | sample 1552641 | NCBI WGS metagenome assembly OGOL01 (sample SAMEA2580140, study PRJEB22360) | human gut metagenome | biome: human gut; feature: human-associated habitat; material: faeces | place: Denmark | collected 2008/2010 | reverse complement strand
CACATATGGGTTAGAAGAAGGTAAAGTGATTCTTTTGGAGGAAGTTGTCCGGTGTGTCAACGGTGCAGACAGCAAATTTGTAAGCCAGAGTGAAAACATGGTAGAGTTGGTTCTTCCGGTGCATAATCCGGAGAGCAATTCGATTGATGGTGTTGTCGTAATGAATTTTTCGCTGAACAGTGTGAACACTCTGTATGATTCGATGCAGTCGATTGCAATTACGCTCGTATTGGTGCTTGGACTTATTATTCTTGTGATTTCTGTTTTGTATTCCGGTCAGGTTGTAATGCCTATGAAGGAAGTAGCCGGCTCGATTGCGATGATTTCTTCCGGTGATTTTAATGAGACGATGCAGATAACCGGATATTCGGAAGCAGAGGATATTTCGGATAAATTTAATTCAATGCTTAGTGTGCTGCAGAATCTGGAAGATGCAAGACAGGAATTTGTGTCGAATGTCTCACATGAGTTGAAGACACCGATTACGTCGGTTAAAGTTTTAGCAGAATCTTTGATTGGACAGGAAAATGTTCCGGTTGAACTTTATCAGGAATTTATGGTGGACATTAATGAAGAATTGGAGCGAATGAATAAAATTATCAATGATTTGCTTACCCTCGTAAAAATGGATAAAAATGCCTCAGAAGTCAATATTTCCGAGGTCAATATTAATGAATTTCTGGAAGCAATTTTGAAACAGCTTCAGCCGATTGCGGATAAGCGGAATATTGAGATGATTTTTGAAAGTGTTCGTTCTGTTACAGCACAGGTGGATGAAGTAAAATTGGCTATGGCATTTCGTAATCTGATTGAAAATGCGATTAAGTATAATTACGATAATGGCTGGGTTCGTGTTTCTTTGAATGCAGACCATAAATTCTTTTATTTGAAGGTATCGGATTCCGGGGTTGGTATTCCGGAAGAATTGCAGGATAGTATTTTCGAGCGTTTTTACCGTGTGGATAAGGCACGTTCCAGAGAAACCGGTGGAAACGGCTTAGGACTTGCAATTACGAGAAATGCAATTTTATTGCACCGTGGCTCAATTAAAGTTCACAGTATAGAACAACAGGGAACTACGTTTGCCGTACGAATTCCTCTGATGTATTCGGAATAGGAGGCTGCTATGAAAAAGATTATAATTTCCATGTTTCTTATTATGGCGGCGGGGATTTTATTTTCTTGTGGCAAAAGTAAAGAGAAAATGGATTCATATTTGGTTTATTATCTGAATCAGGATATGACAGGACTTGTAGAAGGGACGATGGAATCTCCTCATGAAAAAAAGGATACGAACGCAGTTGTTGCCGATTTATTAAAACAGCTTCAGACTACGGGGGAGGATGCCAACTTAAAGAGTCCGATTAGTGAAAATGTAGATGTATTAGATTTTGAACTGAAAAATCATCAGATGTCAATTTCTTTTTCTGCTGCGTATTATGAGAGAAGCGGCGTGGAAGAGACATTGTCCCGTGCAGCAATTGTGGAAACATTATGCCAGTTAGATGAGATTCATTATGTGGAATTTCATGTAGAAGATCAGCCACTCATGCTTTCGGGAAATGCCGTAGGACCGATGAGTGCCGATGATTTTGTGCAGAATCTGGATGCTTTGGGAAAAGAACAGCGCAGACAGGTTACGTTGTATTTATCGAACCGCACAGGAGATAAACTGCGTGCGGTAACGACATCGGTAACTTACAATGCGGCAACACCGTTGGCAGAACTTCTGATTAATCAATTGATTCAGGCAGATGAAGTGATAGCCGGACAAAAAGGGAAATTAAAGGATGTCAAACCGGCAATTCCAAAGGAAACGGTAGTGAATCACATAACAATACGCGACCAGATTTGTTATGTGGATTTGGGAAGCGGATTTAATGATTTGCTGGCAGGAATCAGCAGTGAGGTGACAGTGTATTCGATTGTAAATACATTGTGTGAGCTTTCTAATGTCAACCGGGTACAATTTACCATTGACGGCGAAGCACAGGAGCAGTACGGGGAGATGGATTCGTTCCATTCAGTATTGGAACGGAATTTAAATCTTGTGGAACCGGTAAATGAGAAATAGAATTTGAAATAAAAAGGGAGGAACCGGGTGAGGAGAAGACCACTTTGTGTGGTATTGGTATGCATGATTTTGGGGATTCTTTGTAATGCGTGGATAAATACAAAGGAACCGGTTTTTTATGAGCGTGAGTCGATTCATTTTCTTTGCGAACTTGAAGAATTTGTTAAAAAAGATAATGGATATACGCTTGTCGTTCGAGACGTAAAAGGGGAGGATTCATTTTCGTGCAAAAAAATAAAATTATATGCAAATGAAAAGACGGCGATGCCAAAGGAGATGCATATTGGTAATCTTTTGTCAGTCACAGCCTCTATCCATTCGTTTGAGAAGCCGGGAAATCCCGGACAATTTGATGAATACAAATACAACACGGAATTAGGAATTACCGCGCAGGGATTTGCCGGTAAAATAGAAATAAAAAAGAATACGGTTAAAAATCCGGAAGATTTTCTACATCGCTTGAGAAATCGTTTTCATGATGTGGTTTCTTTGTGTTGTGATGAAAAAACAGCGGGGATTGTATCCGCAATGGTTTTGGGCGATAAAAGCGGGTTGTCTGATGAAGTGAAACAGTTGTATCAGGAGAATGGAATTGCACATGTGCTTGCCATATCCGGACTGCATATTTCACTCATTGGTGCCAGCCTGTTTTTTGTACTGCGCAAATATTTTATGCCAATGCAGGGGGCGGCCGTTGTAACCATGGTGCTTTTGTTTCTTTATGGTATTTTGACCGGCTTTTCCATTTCAACACAACGGGCAGTTATCATGATGGGATGTATGCTCTTGGCAAGACTTGCCGGAAGACATTATGATGGATTGAGTGCACTTTCGTTCAGTGCGATATGTCAGCTCTTGATTCATCCTATGGTATTGTTCCAGACCGGTTTTTTGCTTTCTTATGGAACGGTGCTCGGAATCTATGTTTTTGTGGATGTGTTCTGTGATGCGTGGGAAAGTAAAAATCCGATTTGGATGGCAGTTGCCGGAACGGCTGGTATTGAGCTTGTTACACTTCCTATTCTTTTGACGGCTTATTATGAATTTTCAATTTTAAGTATTGCCGCCAATGTACTGTTTCTGCCGTTTATGGGAGGTATTCTTGTGACTTCACTGGCTGGAATCGGACTGGGGAGTATTACTCTTTTTGCAGGAAAATTCTGCTTTGGATTTGCACATTTTTGTTTTATGTTATTTGAGTGGATTGGAAATTTGTTTGTAAAAATTCCAGGGGCTGTTGTTATCACAGGAAAACCGACAGACTGGCAGGTGCTCTTGTATTACGGAAGTGGTGTTTTGTTTTTGTTTTTGCAGAAATGGAAACAGAAGAAAATATTTTTATTGACTCTTGCCTTTGGCGTTTTTGTATTATTTCTGCCGGTTCATAATAATTTTGATTTGCAGATTAGCAATTTGGACGTCGGTCAAGGAGATTGCAGCTGCATCCGAACAAAAAATCATACGATTTTAATTGATGGAGGCAGTTCTGATGTAAATAAAGTAGGAAAATACCGTATGGTTCCTTTTCTGAAATCGCAGGGAATTTCTTATGTGTCGTATCTTTTTTTAACGCACAGTGACAAAGATCATACTAATGGTGCCGTCGAATGGCTGTGTGCTGCCAATCAGATGGGAGTAAAAATTGGAACCGTAATTCTACCGAAATTAAATGAAAAAGAGGAGGCGTACTGTACGCTGTTAGACGAACTCCGAAATAAAGGATGCAATCTTATGTTTATGCAGCGTGGCGATACGGTAACAATTGATGAGTTACGAATATCCTGCCTGCATCCATATCCGGATTATGAATGGAAATCAGCGAATGATTCTTCGCTTGTTTTGAAGGTGAATTATCAGAATTTTACAGGATTATTTACCGGAGATTTAGAGGAAGCGGGGGAGAAAGAAATCATCAATAAACTTTCCCATGTAAATTATTTGAAAGTTGCGCATCATGGCAGCAAGGGGGCGAGTTCAGAAATTTTTCTTGAGCAGGTAAAACCAGATGTTTCCGTTATTTCGTGTGGAAAAAAGAACCGTTATGGACATCCACACAAAGAGACGTTGAAACGTCTTGAAAATATAGGTTCTAAGGTGTACCGGACGGATAAAGAAGGGGCGGTATCCATTGAATGTCAGAACGGGAAATGGTACCTTTCTTTGTGGAAAAAAGAAAGTGGTAAAAAACGCTTGCTAAGTGACTGGTGATTATATTACAATAACGGTTGTAGGAGGAATTACAAATGAACTTTTTAGAGGAACGGATTCAAAAAGATGGAGTAGTAAAAGAAGGAAATGTATTAAAAGTGGATAGTTTTCTGAATCACCAGATGGATATCGAATTATTTGAAAAAATGGGTGAAGAATGGAAAAGCCGTTTTGCCGGAAAACCGATTAATAAGGTAGTAACGATTGAGGCGTCCGGAATTGGAATTGCGTGTATTGTTGCTAAATATTTTGGAACGCCGGTTGTTTTTGCCAAGAAATCAAAAAGCATCAATATTGATGGTGATATGTATGTGGCAGAAGTGGAGTCATTTACTCATAAATGCAAAAATCAGGTAATTGTATCAAAGAAATTTTTATCACCGGATGACCATGTGTTAATTATTGATGATTTTTTAGCAAATGGATGTGCCCTGCAGGGGCTGATTTCGATTGTAAATAGCGCCGGGGCAACGGTTGAGGGAATTGGTGTTGCGATTGAAAAAGGATTCCAGATTGGCGGACAGACCATTAGAAATCTTGGTTATCAGTTGGAATCACTGGCAATTGTGGATGCCATGGATGCAGAGACCGGTTCGATTACATTTCGTGAGCAATAATTACACAGGAGAAAGAGGATAAAATGAATAAAGAGAAAAAAACAAAAGCTTCCATTGACAATATTTATACATTAAATGGTAAAGTGCCGCTTGGTCATGCCGTGCCGTTTGGATTACAGCATATTTTAGCGATGTTTGTGGCAAACATTGCGCCAATTATTATTGTGGCAAACGCCTGCAAACTATCAAATGGACAGATTGCCATGTTGATTCAGAGTGCTATGCTGATTGCCGGAATTGGTACATTAATACAGTTGTTTCCAATCTGGCGTGTTGGTTCGGGGTTGCCGATTGTAATGGGAATTAGTTTTACATTCGTATCCATTTTGTGTTTTATTGGAACAACTTACGGATATGAAACGATTGTTGGTGCCGTTTTGGTCGGTGGTATTTTAGAAGGAACGCTGGGATTATTTGCAAAGTACTGGCTGAAGTGGATTTCACCGATTGTAGCAGCGAGTGTTGTTACTGCAATTGGTTTTTCTCTGCTGTCGGTTGGTTCTGCTTCGTTTGGCGGCGGAAGTGGAAGTGAGAACTTTGGCTCGGTGCAGAACTGGATTATCGGAACCGTGACGTTACTTAGCTGTATATTGTTTAATCTATTTGCCAAATCTTATTTTAAACAGTTGTCGGTTTTGTTCGGACTTGTAGTTGGATATATTCTGGCGGTTTGTATGCATCAGGTGGATTTTTCCGCACTTGCAAATACGTCGATTATTGCATTTCCGCATATTATGCCATTTAAGATGGAGTTTAATTTAAATGCCATTGTATCGGTTACATTAATTTTTCTTGTGTCGGCAACGGAGACGATTGGAGACACATCGGCACTTGCCTCATCCGGGTTAAACCGTGACGTGACGGTGAAGGAAACAACCGGTTCGATTGCCTGTGATGGTTTTGTTAGTGCGTTATCTGCCTGCTTTGGCTGTCTGCCGATTACATCTTTCAGCCAGAATGTCGGTCTTGTGGCAATGACAAAAGTTGTGAACCGGTTTGCTATTGCGACTGGCGCGGTCATTATGATTTTGGCAGGTATCTTTCCGATTTTCGGTGCTGTGCTTGCAACGCTTCCGGATTCCGTCCTTGGCGGATGTACGATTATGATGTTTGGTACAATTGTAGTCAGTGGTATCCAGATGATTGGAAAATGTGGATTTACCCAGAGAAACATTACCATAGCTGCGTTGTCCTTAAGCGTGGGAATCGGTTTTACCCAGGTGCCGGAGATTTTTGCGATTTTCCCGCAGATTGTGCAAAATGTATTTGCTCAGAACTGCGTAGCAGTAGTCTTTTTAGTGGCTGTAATTCTGAATCTGGTACTGCCGAAAAATATGGAAGCAAAAGTTTGAAAATCTTAAAGACAAGCCGTTGTTTTTTTGATATAATGTTACTGCAAACAGAAATGATTACTTTTGGAGGTTATTAAATTATGGAACAGATTAAAAATCCTGTATTGCCGGGTTTTAATGCGGACCCGTCAATCATTCGTGTCGATGACACGTATTATATTGCAAATTCTACATTTGAGTGGTTCCCGGGGGTTCGCCTGCACGAGTCCAAAGATATGGTTCACTGGAAACTGCTGCCATCGGCATTGTCAACAACGACACTGCTTGATATGAAAGGAAATCCGTCTTCAGGCGGTATCTGGGCACCGGATCTTTCTTATGCGGATGGTAAGTTCTGGCTTGTTTACACAGATGTTAAAGTAACCGAGGGACCATTCAAAGATATGGTAAACTACATCACGACAGCAGAAGATATTCATGGTCCTTGGTCTGATCCAATTCGTGTGAATGGTGTTGGTTTTGATGCTTCGTTATTCCATGATGATGACGGAAGAAAATATCTCGTTCAGCAGACATGGGATCACAGAGAGTATCACCATGCATTTGATGGCATTACATTGACAGAATTTGATACAGATACGATGCAGTTAAAACCGGAGACAGCAAGAAATATTTACAATGGTACAGAGGTGAAATTGGTCGAGGGACCTCACTTGTACAAAATTAATGGATATTATTATTTGTTTGCTGCTCAAGGCGGAACAGTATATACTCATCAGGAAGTGGTTGCCCGTTCCAAAACACTTGATGAATTAAGTTTTGAGACAGAACCGGATGGTCCATTTATCACAAACTTTGATACACCATATTTGGAAATCCAGAAACAGGGACATGGCGCACTTGTTGATACACCAAGTGGTGAGTGGTATTATGCAAGTCTTTGCGGACGTCCATGGACTCATGAAAATCAGTGCTGCATTGACCCACGTGGTTACTGTACTCTTGGACGTGAGACAGCGATTCAGAAAGTATACTGGGATGAAGAAGGCTGGCCTCGTATTGAAGGCGGCCACGGCGGAAAGGTTCTTGTAGATGCACCGAAAGATGCAATTAAAACAGATGCACCGCTTGATCATTCCATGCATGATGAATTTGATACTGAAAAATTACATAATGAGTGGAATACCCTTCGTGTTCCATTTACGGATGCAATGGGAACGACAGGAGATGGCAAACTGACTCTCCGCGGACAGGGTTCTCTGAGCAATAAACATGAATTGTCACTGGTCGCAAAACGCTGGCAGGCATTTAACTTTGATGCTTCTGTAAAAGTAAGTTACAATCCATTTTCCTATCAGCAGATGGCAGGACTTACCAACTTCTATAATGACAAGCATTGGTCCTTTGCATTTATCACATGGAATGAGAAAAATGGACGTGTCATCGAAGTGGCCCAGTGTAACCGTGGCGGCTATACATCATTCCTCCGCGATGATGCAATTCCGGTACCGGATGGCGCAGATGTATGGTTCCGCACAAAAGTTAGAAAACAGACTTACACCTACGAATATTCATTTGATGGTGAGAATTACAAAGAAATTCCGGTAACTTTAGACGCATCCATTTTATCGGATGACTATGTACTGCAGAGCTATGGCGGATTCTTCACCGGTGCATTTGTTGGTATGGCATGTGTTGATTATGCCGGATACAATACGGTTGCAGAGTTTAGAAGTTTTGATTACAAAGAGTATGAAGACTAATTAGAAATTTGTAAAAGCGAGTCGGTCACAAAAATGCTGACCGGCTCGTATTTTTGAGAGGAGTCAGATATGCTTCGCATTGAGGATGAGTTAAAGAATAATCAAATATCCCGTTTCCAGCTTTTATATGGCGAGGAGCGATACATGGTTCAGTATTATCGGAATCAGTTGATTGAAAAACTATCGAATCCGGATGATGAGATGAACCGCACATTTTTTCGTGATAAACCGGAGCCATCCCAGATTGCCGAGGCGGCTCAGATTCTTCCATTTTTTGCTGAAAACCGTTTGATTGTTGTAGAGGACAGTGGGTATTTTAAAAGCAGCAGCGATATGGCAGATTATGTGGAATCATTTCCGGAGACCACTTATATCATTTTTGTGGAGCGCGAGATTGATAAGCGCAACCGTCTTTTTAAGTGGATAAACAAAAATGGCTGTGTGACCGAGTGTACAAGACAGCCGGAACATATGTTGAAACGGTGGATTGCCGGTTATATGAAAAAAGCAGGGAAAAGCATTTCAACAAAGGGTGCCGAGCGGTTGATTGAGCGAGTGGGAACGGATATGGAAATGCTCAGCAATGAACTTGAAAAATGCATCGGCTACGTAGGTGAAAGTAAATTGATTGATGTGCCGGAAGTAGATGCTATTTGTTCGGGAGTAACGGTTTCCAAGATGTTTGACATGATTGATGCCGTGGCACTTGGCGAGAAAAACCGTGCGATGAAATTGTACGAAGATTTGTATACCAACAAGGAATCGCCGATGTCTATTTTATTTATGTTTTCGCGTCACATCAACATCTTACTTCAGGTGAAGGAGTGTAAAAACCGCGGACTTCGCTCAGGAGAAATTGCAAAAAAATGTGGGGTTCCTCCGTTTACAATTCCTAAGTATGAAAAACAGGCGGCACTTTTCAAACGCAGTAAATTACTGGCGATGCTGCAAACCAGATTGGAGTTGGAAGAGCAGTTTAAATCCGGTAAATTGTCGGACCAGTTAGCAGTGGAATTGTTTTTAATTGAGGCACTTAATGGGGAGTAGAAAAGTTGTAATTTTCTATTGACAAATTACCTTATTCTGATAAAATGGAATATGTTGTGGAGACGTATCGAAGTGGTCATAACGAGAACGACTCGAAATCGTTTTGCCTTCACGGGCACATGGGTTCGAATCCCATCGTCTCCGTTTTTTATTCCCTCGCTGTGTGCGGGGGATTTCTTTTTTTAACAAATAAGTATATATACTTTTGGAAAAATGGTATATTAGGTTTATACTTTCTGTTTCATGCGGCAGAATATGCAAGGGGATGAGATATTTGAAACAATTGAAAAAAGGAAAAATAAAAGGTATTGTACGGGCTTATGGTTTTCCTATTTTATTTGGAATTATTTTTGCCTGTATGCTTGTTTATTTTGTGCGTCCTTCTCAGATAGAGGGGGAAAGTAAAGTGATTTAGCTGTCTGGTAAGGCAGAAAAACTTTGTTTCTTTAGCTGTAATGTGGTATGATAATAGTAACATTATTTTGATGGGAGCAGGGGCTTCAGAATGGAGGTTGCTATGGATAAAGTGAAAAAGTGGGTTGTTGATTTGGCAGATCCTATGCTGAAAGCGTATATTAATTATGGACATGGGCTTGAGGAGGACGGCGTTTCGGTGACGGCAAAAGGCATTGAGTATTTGGCAGAATTTGAACCGGGCCTGTATCCGATGTATGCGATTGAATTAAGAGAGTATGTGGAACATATGGGAATTGCAATTGAGGATGTTCAGGAAATTCATTTGGTGGCGGCTGCGTATGATGAAAATGAGGAAGAAATTGATTTTTCCATTGAATATGAAAAATGTGCACTTGTTTCTGAGGATGAATTAAATGGTTACAGTAATTCGGATATTTTACCAACGACAAATTATAAGGTTATTGGTTCAAAGGAAATTACAAAAATCAAGCTCACGGATTACAATGGATACAAAGCAGATGGAGTTTCTCTTTCGGATCATGAGCTTCACGATGCAGTGGGGATTAACATTCAGTTTACGAATGGCGAATTTAGCAGGATTCGTAAATTGATTCTTTTAAAAATGGAGTTGCTACTGCCGGAAGATGAATGGCCGGAGCATTTCCGGGAAAAAACGGTTAGACAGGAAACGATTGCGGAACCGAAAGTATTGGTTGCGGATTTGGAGGATAAAGACATTATTGGTTACATGAATCTTGGCAGTGGTCTTGTCGAGAGTGGCGTAAATAAACTCGATGGTCTGATGCTTTTTGAAAATGAATACGATGAGGAAGTTAGTTGTATGATTGCGATTGATTTCAGCCGGTATTTGTTAAAAAAGGGAATTCGTATACAGGATGTCACCTCATTTGAGATTCAATTTGGTGTATATGATGCTTCCGGAACAGAACTTGATTTTGAGGGGGATTATCAGAAATGTGCCTTTGTTTCTGCTGAGGCGCTGAATGGCTACAGTGATTCCGATATTTTAGATAAAGGAAACTATAAGTTGATTGGTTCGAAGAAACACACGGTATTTGATTTAACAGAATATAATGGTTCCATGCCACACAAACTGGAAGAGGGCGTCGGCTTTAACATTCAGATTCTGAATGGCGAGCGGAGTCAGACCAAATATGTATCATTAAATAAATTGAAATTTAACTATAACTAAAATTACAGGAATGTCAGCCAAAAAGCGAACATGAGACATTTGTAACCTTACCATTTTATGCTTAATTCAGTATAATGAAACGGATTTATATGAAATTAAGAAAGGAGATGGTTAAGGTGAATGATAAAATTTGTAAAGGAAGGAAATGTTTCATCGTTAGCATGCTTTTTATGCTGACATTCTTTTTCTCCATAGGGTTTATGGAGCAGTCATCAAAAGCAGACACAGTTAATTACTCAGAAGGTGATTTTTCCTATCAATTAACACAGGAAACAAAAACAGCAACATTGCAAAAATATACAGGAATATCACAAAGTGTAACAATACCTTCTCGGATTGATTGGGATGGGGCAAGTTATAATGTTACTGTTATTGGACAGAATGCGTTTCGGGATAACACGACAATTACGTCCATAAATATTCCGAAAGGTGTTTTGGAAATTGATAATTATGCTTTTTATGGATGCAGTGTGCTTTCTTCAGTGAAACTTCCTACAAATTGCCAGCTTGGGAAATACATTTTCTATGAGTGTGATTCGTTAAATGAGATATCAATTCCAGAAGGTACAACATCGATTTACGACACATATCCACTGGATGATGACAAAGAAGTGGACCAGAAAAATGATGGTGCCTGTCTTGCCGGAGATGCAATTGAAAAAATTACATTTGAGTCCGGCGTTACAAAAGTACCCTCACATTTGTGTGAGGGGTTGACCCAGCTAAAAACAATTGAATGGGGCAATGTTGCGTCACTGGGATATCATGCGTTTAACCGCTGCGAAAGTTTAACCACGATTGAACTTCCGGAGAAGATTACAACATTACCGCGACTGGCATTTGGTGGTTGTAAAGCCCTTACAAGTGTTACGATAAAAGGAAAATTAACTTATTTGGGAGAAATGGCATTTAATAATTGTTCTAAAATGTCTAAGTTTACGCTAAAATATCCGGAGGAATTAAAAACCGTATATAAAGATGTATTTACAAACTGTTCGGAGTTGACTGAACTGCCGATTGGAAAAGATAAGACACCAAATCTTACCTATATAGGTTCGAGGGCATTCCGTGAGTGTACGATTGATACGGTAACACTTCCGGAGGGCTTAACCTTTATTGGCTGCAGTGCATTTGCAGGATGTAAAAATTTGAAAAGTATTAATATTCCAAAATCTGTACAGCATATTGCATCGAATGCGTTTATGGACTGTGAAAAGTTAGACCATGTTGTGTTCCCGGAAGATGGGAAATTTACAGTATCCGCAGCAGATTATGATGGCACAAACCGTTATGAGAATGATGAGGATAAGTATTCCGGCGGTTTGTTCTGGGGATGTAAGTCTTTGAGTTCATTTACGATTCCGGATAGCTGGACGGCAGTTCCAGGGACTATGTTTAAGGACTGCAGTGCATTAACTTCAGTTCATATTCCGGATAACGTAACATTTATTGGAAACAGTGCATTTGGAGAAACAACAAATTTAACATCTATTTTACTTCCGTCGAAATTAATTTGTATTGATGGGCAGGCATTTAAGGGATGTGCCATTCGGAGTATATCACTTCCGAACGGTTTGACTCAGATTGGGTATCAGGCTTTTCAGGGAAGTGAATTGGAACAGGTTGTGATTCCGGATTCCGTTAAAATTCTTGGAATAACCAATTTAGCAACAGAAGGAGCTTTCGAGGATTGTGAAAAACTGACATCGGTTGTTCTCGGAGCGGGCTTACAAAAACTTGGCGGTAGTGAATTCCAAAATTGTACTTCGTTGGTTTCTGTTGATTTATCAAAGGCGGTCAATATAGAAGAAATTCCGCCATATACGTTCAGTGGTTGTTCTGCTTTAGAGCAGATTGTAATTCCGTCTCAGATTAAGAAAATCGGATATGGGGCATTTAGTAATTGTACCGGTCTGAAAGCGGATAAAGTTACGATGTCAGAGAATTTACAATCAATGGCAGGCTCAGTATTTTCCGGTTGTACGTCATTTACCGAATTACCGGATTTGAAATCGATGACCTCCATACCGGAATATACATTTTCGTACTGTACCGGACTTGTGAAGGTGGAAATTCCGGACCGGATACAAACGATTGGCGGGCAGGCATTTTATAATTGTACAAATTTAGTGGCGATTGGACTTGGAACCGGCTTTGATGGAACAAAACTGGAAACATGGGATACTTACATCTTTTATGAAATGCACAATCCATCGACGATTTATACGGCAACAAAAGAGCAGGCAGACTGGTTAACAGCAAACAAAACAGACCGGTATTTGTACAGTGATTACACGGATGTAAAAGTTGGAAAAGTGCCGGAAAATCTTGTGATTCCAACACCGAAACCAACGCCGACGCCGCTGGTAACACCTACCCCTACTCCGGTACCAAAGACAACACCAACACCAATTCCGACGCCGACACCAATTCCGACGCCGACACAGAAAACTTCGGTAACACCTGTGAAAACGCCGGATTCCAATGCAAAACCGACGGTAGCACCGGCAAATACAAACATGGCTCAAAAGCAGATTGTTCTGAAAGCACCGGTTATCAAAAAGGTGAAAGCAGGCAAGAAAAAAGTATCGGTAAGCTGGAAGAAGTCAGCACAGTCAATTACCGGATACCAGATTCAATATAGTACGTCCGCATCTTTCAAAAAAGGGAAAAAGACGATTACGGTTCCCGGTAAGAAGAAACAAAGCCGGACGATTAAAAAGTTAAAAACGAAAAAGAAATACTATATACGAATCCGTACGTATCAGGTAATAAACGGAAAGAAAACCATTTCAAAATGGAGTAAAACAAAGAAATTCAAAACCAAATAACGGTTGACAAATAAGCAGTTCTATTATACACTACCCGTGTAGTAAAACATACGACAAGGGGTGCTTTTATGATAGAAGTTGTGATTGCATTGTGCTATGCATTAGGAGCATGGTTTTATTCTATTTTGCGATATTATGATTTGTGGAAACGCGGGAAAGTACCGGTGGTCTTTTTCGCGTTTTTACATGTTTTTTCTTTAATAGTTGTGTTCCTTTTTGAAACCGGAATATCCGCAATGATTTCGGATGAAGTTTCCGTCATTATGCATGCATATTCTGTAATATATGGCAGTGTTATGATACTCACACCTATTTTGTGTTTTGTGCGTGGCATTGTTCGTTTTATCGGAAAAAAAGCAGGATGCAGCGGGAAAATATACCGCTTTTTCAATCATCCGACCAAATTGATTCTTGGCTTTTTTGTTGTTACCATGTGTGTCGGCGCTGTTATTTTCTGGAAAAGCCGGTGCATATCATGGGAGGGGACTGTCATTTTGCAGGAGGATAAGAAAGAGCCTGTTAAGGATACTTCCATTGTTTATATTTCCAATTGCTTTGTAGGCAGTGATATGACTGCTCATGCGTTTGATTCTCTGGTGGAAAAGGTGAATGAGAAAAAGCCGGATGTTATTTTATTTGGAGGAAATTTATTCGGTAGACATACAAATGAGGTAACGATAGATAAGACTCTTGCAAGTATCAAAAAAATGAAGGCGGCATTGGGCATTTATATGGTGGAAGGAAGTGCAGATTCTGCTCTTGTGGAGGAAAAGAAAGAAAAAATCTCCGGTGCAGGTGTGCATCTGCTTTTGGATGAGAGTGCAGTTTTACATAATGGGCTTCAACTTGTTGGCTGCCGTGCAGATGGCAAAACGAAAAAGCCGATGTCATATATCTTATCTCTAATCAATAAGGAAAAGCCAAGTATTGTACTTGCAGGAGAGACGATGGAGGAAAAACTAAAGGAAGAAAAGAAGATTTCTCTTGTCCTTTATCCGAAAAAAATAACGGATACCGGTAACGGTGGAACAAGTGGTGTAAACCAGATGTTTCCACGCAATGTACTGGCATCCGCAAAAATCAATTTCATGCAGATTAAGAAATAATTTGTCAGGCGAGCGGTTTTAAGACCTCACCAATTGGTTCGTGCAGGATAAGATTTGCACGATTATCCTTTGAAGTTTTATCCTTATTAATGAGTACCAGCTTATCGCCCTGATAGTAGTCAATTAACCCGGCGGCCGGATAAACAACCAAAGATGTGCCGCCGATAATCAGCAAATCAGCATCGCGGATATAGGAAATGGCACGTTCCATAAGCGGCATATCAAGTCCTTCTTCATAGAGAACGACATCCGGTTTTATGATGCCGCCACATTCGCAGTGAGGAACACCGTCCATAGCTAAAATATCTTCTAAAGAATAAAATTTATGACAGTGTGTGCAGTGATTTCGCAAAACAGAGCCGTGGAGTTCTAATACTTCCTTGCTTCCTGCCTTTTGGTGCAGACCATCAATGTTTTGTGTAATAACTGCTTTTAATTTGCCCTGCTTTTCCAAATTGGCAAGAGCAATGTGAGCGGCATTAGGATCGGCGTCAGGAAACAGCATTTTATCCCGGTAAAAACGGTAAAATTCTTCCGGGTTACGGATATAAAAACTATGGGACAGAATCGTTTCCGGTGGATAATCGTAGTTCTGTTTATATAATCCATCAACACTTCTAAAATCCGGAATTTTACTTTCTGTTGAGACACCGGCACCGCCAAAAAACACAATATTATCGGATTCATCAATCCATTGCAGTAGTTGTTCTTGTTCTTTACTCATACTATAAACCTCCCTTTTGTAAATCCAATGACTATTTTTATCTTAGCATATTAGGGGCGAAATGAAAAGGTTTTCGTATAAGAGGAGTAAATCCATTTGGACTGTTTTTTGATTTTACATCTCAGTCGGATTTGCAGTCTTTTTTTGCCTTTTTTTATCGTTGCTGCCGTATTTTTTTTGATTGTTTTCTTTTTCCATTTTCCCTTACCATATCGGTAGGAGATAATTGTCTGGTATTTATTGCTCTTTTTTTTCCAGGTGACTTTGTATTTTTTCTTGCTTATCTTTACCTTAACGCTATATGGTTTCTTCGGTTTTGACACAGAATTTTTAGCCGCCGGTGCAAGCGAATTAGAAACAGTCGGCGTACTTGTCGCAGCCGGTATGCTTGTGACTGTCGGTGTGCTTGTGGCAGGGATATCTTTGGCAAGCGTAACACAAAACAGGGTTCCACTGTCGTTGGAATAGTATAAACGCCCCTTGTCATCGGCTGTAATACTGGACAGGCAGTATTGTTTTGCCTGTGGAATATACAAAGTGTGAAGTGAGGCACTTGTTTTTCCTTCTGTATCTTTAAAAGCGTACAAACCACCCGGCAAAGCATTCATGGAGAAATAGACCGTTACTTCTCCGGTGGAAGAACCACGGGTTGACACAAGAGGAGAAGATTTGACTTCAGCATTTTGAAATCCTTTTACCTGATAAATAGGTTTTAAAGTCAGGGTATCCATAATACAGACATAGCCATATTGGTCTGCCATACATCCAACATATAAACGATTGTTATAAATGGTTGGTGTACTGGTGCAGGTAATAAAATTGGCACCACCCATAATTTTACCGGAGGAAACCTTTGTGATTTTTTGCTCCGTGCATTGTATCTGAAATAATGTACCGTCTTTTGCCACGGTATAAAGGGCGTCGGTTTCTTTGTGGTAAGTAAGACCGGCACGGATGTTTGCCGTAGTTGTCAGAACGGCGGTATCATATACAACCGGTTCCGTGAGACTGTGGCTTACTAAAATGCCGTTATCACCGGTGAAAAAAAGTGCATCCTCATAGACAATAGCACCGCTCCAATAGTAACCGCCCGGATGGTCTGTATCTTCATAAGTCCAAACAGTTGAGCCATCCTTTGCATTCAGGCAGTAGAAGAGACCTGTAGTTGTACCGTTTGACAAAACATTTGTCGTGCCGGCATAGAGATATCCGTCCTGATAAAAGGTAGTCGAAAGAGACTGCCCGCCAAACGACTTGCTCTGCCATAGACTTGTCATTGAAGTGATGTCAACACATTCCATTGTGCCATTTGCCTGCGGAATATATAAAAAATGCTCCTCAAGAAGCATGTTACAGACGCTGTTCATTTTTTCTTTTAATGTGGTTTGTCTGAGAACCTGTCCATTTGCATAAGACAGTTCATAAAGGATATTGGAATTTACGACATAGATGCCGTTTGTTCCCATAATCGGAATAGAGTTGTATGAAATTCCCTTTGTGGAAAATTTCTTTGTCCAAATAGCACCGCAATTGGCGGTATCCTCCGGTGTTACAGAGGATACCACGCTAGCACCATCCATACCCTGTTCATTACGAAAAGTCGAAAATGCACTAAGGAAGATGACAGCGGTGAGTATGAGACATAAAAATGTCTTTTTCTTCATCTTATTTTACCTTGAATTTTACCGGTTTTGTTGCTTTACTGAAAGTAGCTTTGTCAGATTTTACAACATAAGCGGTCAGTTTTACATAATACGTTCCCTTTGTTTTCTTAAAGGTGTATTTTGTTTTTTTCGTATCGGTTACTTTTTTGTATTTACCGTTCTTTTTCTTGGAAAGTGCGATGCGGTATCCTTTTGCGTTTGCTGCCTTTTTCCAGGAAACAGTTACGGATTTTTTCTTTTTCTTTGACTTTTTCACAACAACTTTTACCTTAGTAGGTGTTTTTGCAACTTTTTTAATACCCTTGTCATCCGATGCCGGAGTTGGTGGAGCTGGTGTAACAGTCGGAACCGGAGTTACCGTTGGTGTGGCAGTAGGAGCAGCTGTTGGCGTAGCGGTCGGAGTTGCTGTTGGTGCGGTAACTGCAGCAAGCACTTTAACAATTCCGTATGGTCTGGAAATGTTGGAGTGTTTGCCGTCGCTGTCCAAACGGTAAGCGGAGAGTACATAAGTACCTGCTTTATCAAAGGAAAGAGTAGCAGTACCGTTTTCATCCGTTTGAACTAAAGAAACAGCATTTCCGGTGGTTGCTGTGCTGGCTTCGTTTTCATATTTTGCTGCTACAACAGTTGCGTTACTAATTGGTTTAACAATAGAAGCGACGAAGTTTTTGTCATAGCCTAAACCTTTCAGTGTTACGGTCGCTTTGCCGGAAACAGTTGTGCTTACTGTGTCATTTTCAAAATAGCTGTAATTTGTTTCTACGTTATTTGGCCATGTGCCGCCGCCCCAAAGTCCATAGATGGTGACTGCATCATTATTTTTTAAAGAATAGGATCCCATACCAACACCCGGGTCTGTATTATTTACAGCATATCCCCAGTTTACGCCGTCCAAAGCGTCAGAGGAAGCACTGCCGTCGGATTTGCCGTCGATACTAATACCGGTAACATACAAACCGTACTGGCTTTTACTTGCCATAATATAATTTTTCATTGTTTCTGTTGTGGCACCTTTTTTCTCAGTAAGATACTTAGCCAGTGCATGAAGCGGGGTAAGTGTTTCGGTACTGAGGCCGATGCCGTAATCTTTTTTGTCTTCATCAGTCAGAGTAACTTCGACCGGTGTAACAAGTGTTTTATTATCCTGCTCAAGGCGAAGTGTTACTTTGACTGTATCCGCTGCTTTTGCTGCATAGCCATGAAAGACGCTTATCGTCATAACAAAGACTAAAAGAACGGATAAAAGTTTCTTTTTGTTTTTCATAGAAAAACCTTCTTTCTCGCGTATCGCGTATTTTTGTTCTGGTATTGCGATAACATAAGAAAAGTCCTGTATTCCCGAAAAAAGGGCATACAAGGACCTGTGATGACTAGAATGAATAGTCAAAACATTTCCTCTCCCTCCGAAAGGTCACATTTCACACCATAAGGCAGGTCTTCCGACTTAAGGTTCATCTGGAAGGTTTAACCAATCTTGTACGCCTTCCCGGCATATGCCAGTGACATTTATGTACAAGCCATCCCCTAATACGGCAGCGGGGGCTGCGGCGGATTCACACCGTCTTCCCTATTAATCTTAAAAGAACCTCATGGTTACTAATATTATTTATACCATCGCAAGATATTATACCAACGCTTGACAGATTTGTCCATTGTTTGTTACTCTTTCATATAAGAAGTTTTTTTGGAGGCTTTCAGATGAAGTGGAATCAAAAAGGAATTATCGCCTGCGTGGTACTGTTTTTTGTTATCATTGGGGCACTTATGGTACAGGGAGTACAAAAGACAAATAATCAGGAAGATGCACACTATGCTTCGGAAGAAGATGTGGTATCTGTAGAAAAAAAGGAGACGGCGAAACCGGAATCAACAAAATCGGTAGAACCAACAAAGACTCCCAAGCAGAAAACGGCAGTAAGCACAAGTACACCAAAAGAGAAAATTAAAGGGGAAAATACAGAAAAACCGACTGCTAAGCCGGCGGCTGTGACTGCACCAAAAAAGGATAAAGGAAATAAAACAGAAAAAAAATCAGGGGAAAATGTTATAAAAAAACCGGTTTCGACCGAAAAACCTGTAACTGTAAAACCGACCGAAAAGCAAACGGAAAAACCCAAAAATGAAGTTTCTTTTGAAATTGAGAAAGAAGATTTTAAAGAAAAAAGAGTTGTGGAAAAATGGATTAGAAGAGGTGATTCCGGCATCCGGAATTTATTATTCCGGTAAATGTTCCTTCACGGCAGAAGAGTCCGTGTATGATATATTGAAGCGAATTACAAAAGAGAACAACATCGCCCTAGATAGCGAGTTCACTCCGATGTATGGCACCTATTATGTGAAGGGAATTGGCGGTCTGTATCAGTTTGACTGTGGCAGCAAGAGCGGTTGGATGTATTCGGTCAATGGCATGACACCGAATGTGGGAGCGAGCAATTATCAGGTATCAAATGGCGATGTAATTGTATTTTATTATGTTTGCGAGTATGAATACTAGAGGAGGAAACCATGAATGCGATGACGCGAAGGCATCCGGTCGTTTTATTTGTATATTATGTTATGACACTGGTTCTTTTGATTGTGGCAGGACATCCGCTTTTATATGGATTGCTTTTGTTACTGATGGGAATTGATGTTTCGCTAAATAGAGGATTTCTGAAAATGCTTAAATCCTTTGTGGGAAGTCTTACGGTGGCGGCACTTTGTGTGGTTGTGAATCCACTGCTCAATCACCGTGGTATGACGGTACTTTTCTATTTGAATGAGAACGCCGTGACAAAGGAAGCGGTGCTGTATGGCTGTTATATGGCAGTTGTTTTGTTAGGAACTATTTTTCTGTTTTCCGATTTTTCACATGTGATGACTTCAGAAAAGATTATGACGATGTCAGGAAAAAGATTTCCTTCTTTTTCACTGCTTTTTTCCATGATTCTTCGTATGGTGCCAAAGGCAAAAAAAGATTTTTCACAGATGATTTCACTGCATGGAAATCGTCCGCATGTGTGGTCTGCACTGCTTGGTAAAACGATGGAAGATTCGGTAGAACGAAGTATGGCAATGAAAGCGAAGTCGTATGGAAAAAATGGGCGCACATCGTTTTATGCACGTAAATGGAATATGGGAGATTATGTATTTTTTGTGATTGTATGTATGATGAGTGTTTTTGTGATTGGAAAACAAATAATGGCACCTGCGCTGGTTTGGTTTTTCCCAAGTATACACATGGAATTTTTGCCGGCGTGGGAGATTTTGATTTGGATTTTATATCTTGGCATCCCGATTTGGATGTACGGAAAGGAGGAAGCAGCATGGCTTTTATCGAGGCGAAAGATTACCGGTTTTTCTACCCGGATGAAGTAGAACCGGCGGTTTTTGTGGAACAGATGGAAATAAAACAGGGAACGATTACTTTGCTTGTCGGTCCGTCCGGCTGCGGAAAAACAACTTTATTACGCAAACTTGCCGGGGAAACGGGAATACGCGGAAGAGAGGAAGGAAGTCTTATCAATCAAGCGAAGGGCTGTGCATATGTGTGGCAGAACCCGGATAATCAGATTGTGACAGACCGGGTTTCGTACGAGATTGTATTTGGACTTGAAAATATCGGGATGGAACAGCAGCAAATGAAACGACGGTTAGCAGAAGTGATTAGTTCCTTTGGGCTTGAAAATCTGGCCACGCGGGACACGATGACATTAAGTGGTGGAGAGAAGCAGCTTTTAAATATTGCTTCCGGTCTTGCCATGAATCCGGAACTTATGATATTGGATGAACCGACCAGCCAGTTAGATCCGGTTGCGGCGCGGAGAATCTATGATTTAATTCGACAGATTAATGAAGAGTTTGGTGTAACGATTGTAATTGCGGAGCAGCGGCTGGAAGATTTGGTTGCTTTTGTGGATGAAGTGCTATGTATGGCAGACGGAAAAATTGAGAAAATAGGAGAGCCAAGGACGATACAGGCACAGTTAAAAGGAACGATTTTCGAAGAATTTTTGCCGTCATATCTGAAATTGGAAGATAGACTTTTGACAAAAAAGGAAGCGAGAATCTGGTTTGAAGGAAACTATGAAAGCGCAGTGTTTCCGGATGGGGAAGAAGAAAAAATTGAAAGAAAGCAAACATCCTCACAGGACTTTTCTTTGAAAAATATATCGTTTCGCTATGAGAAGAAATCACCGGATGTGTTAAAGGAAACAAAGGGGCGTTTCGCGGCAAATACCATTTCGTGTCTTGTGGGTGGCAACGGAAGTGGAAAGACGACTTTACTGCGGCTGATGGCAAGGCAGTTTCGACCGTATCATGGGAAAATGAGTTCGGTAAACTTTTCATATCTGCCGCAAAATCCGATGTATTTGTTATTAGAAGAGACAGTGCAAAAAGAATGGGATAAAATGAGCCAATGTTCGAAGGAATTATTTTTGCGGTTTGGTTTGGATGAACTAAAAAAAAGAAATCCGCAGGATTTGTCCGGTGGAGAAAAACAACGGCTTGCGCTTTGTGTTGCACTCGGAAAAGAGGCAGATTATTATTTTTTGGATGAGCCGACCAAAGGAATGGATGCAAAATCAAAGAAGATATTTGGTGAACTTTTAAAAGAGTGGACCAAAATGGAAAAATCCATTGTGATGGTGTCGCATGATATGGAATTCACAGCGAAGTACGCTGACGAAATTTCACTTTTGTATCAGGGCGAAATCATTGTGCAGTGTCCGGTGAGAGAATTTATGGAAGAAAACCAGTTTTACACGACAGGGATGAACCGGGTGACCAGACGGGTAAATCCACACATAATAACCATTGAGGATGTGAAGAAATATGCAAAAAGAAAAAATTCGCAATAGTATCCTTGGCATACTTGCCTTTGTATTGCTTTTTTATGAAATCATTGTGTTAAAGGGAGAAAATTATTATCTTGTGAGTATGGCGGTTTTACTGATTGCTTTGTTTGGCTTTTTTGCTCACTTTGAAAAAGAACGGCCGGGTGTTATGCTGCTTACGATGATTGCGTCGCTTTGTGCACTTGCGATTGCCGGAAGAATTGCATTTTTCTTTTTGCCACAGATAAAGCCAATCGCGGCTGTCGTAATTTTAGCGGGCGTGAGTTTTGGAGGTGAAGTAGGTTTTGTGACAGGAGCATTAAGTGCTTTTGTTTCTAATTTTTATTTCGGTCAGGGCTCATGGACACCTTTTCAAATGGTGGCACTTGGTCTGGTAGGATTTTTTGCCGGCGTATTTTTCTACGGACGGGAGAGTAAGCGATGGCTTGTAGCACTCTATGGCTTTTTTGCTGTCGTTATCATCTACGGAGCCATTGTTGATTTAAATACCATCTTTTTTACTTCACAGCAGCTTTCCTTATCGGTGGTTTGTTTTGTGTATTTGTCAGGACTTCCTTTTAACCTGTTGTTTGGAGCAGCGACTGCCGGATTTTTGTTCTGTTTGTATAAACCCGTTCTTCGGAGGATTGAAAGAATGGTAAAGAAATACCGGTTGTTTGACAAAAACGAAGTTTAATAGTAGAATGATATGATGTAATGTATCTTTTGAAAGGGGATTGCATAGATGAAAAAAGTTGCGGTAATTACAGATAGTAATAGTGGGATTACTCAGTCAGAAGCAAAGAAGCTTGGCATTCACGTTGTGCCAATGCCTTTTTTTGTAAATGGTGATACATTTTATGAAGATATTAGCATGAATCAGGATGAGTTTTATGGATATCTGGCGCAGGGCGCAGATGTAATGACATCACAGCCGGCACCGGATACATTAATGAAACTGTGGGACAGTGTGTTAGAGTGTTATGATGAAATCGTTTACATTCCGATGTCGAGTGGATTGAGCAGCTCTTGCGGAACTGCCATGATGCTTTCTTATGAAGAAAAGTACGAAAATAAAGTTTTTGTTGTAGATAACCAGAGAATTTCGGTTACACAGAGACGCTCTGTAATGGATGCCATTGAACTGGCACAGAATGGTTATGATGGCAAACAGATTCAGGAGATTTTGCTTCGTGAGAAATTTGAGTCCAGTATTTATATCATGGTGGACACGCTTTCTTATCTGAAAAAAGGTGGACGAATTACACCGGCGGCTGCAGCTATCGGAACCGTATTAAGAATCAAACCGGTTTTGCAGATTCAGGGAGAAAAGTTAGATGCTTATGCAAAAGTGAAAACTTTGAAGGCGGCAAAAAGCACAATGATTAAGGCAATTCGCCATGACTTTGAAGAACGTTTCCATGATCCGGATGGGGATAATTTTTACATGCATGTTGCTTATACGGCAGATGATACCGAGGCTCAGGCGTTTCGTAAGGAATTAGAGACAGAATTCCCGGGACATCGGGTGGATTTTGTTGACCCGCTTTCCTTAAGTGTTTCGTGTCATATCGGACCGGGCGCATTAGCAGTTGCAATTTCAAAAAAAGTTCCGGAATTAGGATAATAGAATAGAGAGAAATAATTAGAACCGCCTGCACCGGTATGTCCGGTACAGGCGGTTTTTTTGGGGTGAAAGGAGAATAAAAACTAGTTTGTCTTCTTTACATAAACGTCATTATCATCAATGTCGTCATCTTCGAAATCATCCTCAAACTCGTCATAATCAAAGTCACCATCAAAATCAGCGTACTTTGGATTCATATAACGGTATACAGCAAATGCGATAGCAGCTACAGCAGCAACTGCACCGATAATAGCCAAAATCCAAAGAACAAAACTTTTATTTTCTTCCTCTGCTTTTTTCTTGTTTAACAACTCAGTAATTTTAGCGTTGTTTATCATTTCCTCAAATTTTCCTGACATAATAAAAACCATCCTTTCTCAAAAAGATTCTTTAACCATATTGTAACACGAATAGTTATGGAATACTATACTTTTTTTATCAAATTACAATTTTGTCAGTTTGGCAAACGAAGAGCGGAGCTTTCTCTGTCCAAATCCATCAAATTCAATGACAACCTCATAGTCGTTTGTTAGTTTTGTGAGGGAGCGGACAATGCCCTGCCCAAATTTCGTGTGTGACACCCGGTCGCCAACCTGATAATCCGGAGCACCGGCAGGTGAAGCACTTCCCATTCCCTTTTGGATGTAAGGGTTATTGGCAAAAGGATTTTTGCGGTCCTTGGTATAAAGAGAAGCTTTTGTCCTCGGAAATTCAGTTGGTTTACTTTCGGTCTCTGGTTTAAGGACTGCGCCATAGGTCTGTTTCACCAAGTGGCGCGGAATCTCGTTAATAAAGCGTGATGGACGGTTGAAATTCATTTCACCGTTACGCATGCGCTGATTTGCGCTGGTAAGCGTCAGCTTTTTCATGGCACGGGTAATTCCCACGTAGCAGAGTCTGCGTTCTTCTTCCAGTTCAGATGGGTCATCGCCAAATACGGCGGAAGCCCCCGGGAAGATTGTTTCTTCCATACCGCAAATATAAACGTTTGGAAATTCCAGTCCTTTAGCACTGTGGAGTGTCATCAAAAGCACCTGCTCAGCGTCATCGGATACCGTGTCAATGTCTGCCACGAGAGCGATGTCTTCCAATAAGTCGTTTAACGTGCCGCCATTATTATCTTCTTCATATTGAACAATCTTATTCATCAGAGATTCAATATTTTCGATGCGGCCATTTGCCTCATCGGTGTCTTCTGCCTCTAATTCACGGACATAACCGGTTACATCCAAAAGTTCCTGAGTCATATCCTCAAGCGAATACATTTCGCCGCGTAATTTCATGCGAAAATGCTCAATCAGGCTGACAAAGGAATGAATTTTTGCACTGGCGCGGGTGCATCCAGGAATTTCGTCCACGCGGCGGAGTGCCTCATAAAATGGCATTTCCTGCGAAAAAGCATAGTCCGAAATACGTCCGATGGTTGTCTGACCGATGCCTCGTCTTGGAATATTGATGATTCGTTTAATCGCGATATCGTCCGCACTGTTATTGATTGTTTTCAGGTAACAGAGAATATCTTTAATTTCCTTTCTGGCATAAAAGTTGACAGCACCGATAATCCGGTAAGGAATGCCCTCGTAAATAAGTTTTTCCTCAAATACACGGGATTGTGCATTGGTACGGTATAAAATAGCAAAGTCACTGTAGGACATGCCATCCTTTACCTGACGGTGAATGTCAGCGGCAATGCCCTGAGCCTCTTCATATTCATTATCGTAGCGTCCGTAAGAAATCGGAGCACCGGCCTCGGCCGTTGTCCAAAGCGTTTTTTCTTTACGCATGGAATTATGTTTAATCACTCCGCTGGCAGCCGCAAGAATATTTTTAGTAGAGCGGTAGTTCTGCTCCAATCGTATAACTTTCGTTGCTGGAAAGATTTTTTCAAAATTCAAAATATTGTGAATATTTGCACCGCGGAACCGGTAAATCGACTGGTCATCGTCACCAACCACGCAAAGGTTCTGGTAGCGGGATGCCAGCAAACTTAATAACGTAAACTGTGCGGTGTTTGTATCCTGATACTCATCCACCAGAATAAATGGAAAACGCTCCTGATAATGGTTTAGTATTTCCGCATTTTGCCGGAATAATTGCACAGTAAGCATAATTAGGTCGTCAAAATCCAAAGCATTGTTCTGTTTTAAGCGCTTTTGGTATTCTTTATAAACCCGTCCGAAAATCTTTTTATTGTATTCTTTTGCTACTTCGTCAGCATACTGCTCCGGTGTTTTTAACTCGTCCTTTGCCGAGGAAATAGCGTTTAAGAAAGTGCGTTCTTTATATTTTTTTGTATCAATATTTAATTGTTTGCAAATATCTTTCATCAGTGATTTCTGGTCATCACTGTCATATATCGTAAAGGCGTTATCGTAACCCAAATGGTCGATAAATCGTCTTAAAATACGAACACAGGTGGAGTGGAAGGTGCTCACCCAGATACTGCCGGCACCATATTCAATAATGTTATTCACACGCTCGCGCATTTCGTTTGCCGCTTTATTTGTAAAGGTAAGGGCAAGAATGTGGTAGGGCGGTACCTGATGTTCCTCAATTAAATATGCAATTCGATGGGTGAGAACACGGGTTTTTCCGGAGCCTGCACCCGCTAAAATAAGGAGCGGTCCCTCAAAGTGGAGAACCGCTTCTTTTTGTTTGTCATTTAATCCTGCAAGTAATTCGTTCATAGTAACCTCAATTCTATCCGTAATTTATTTGTCTTTTTTCTGCTTCGCTTCATCGGAAAGAGTTTCGTCAATTAAACGCTCCACTAACTGTTTTTTGAGGTAAGCATCAAAACTGAGCAGGCAGATAAAAGCGAAACGGGAGAGAAAGTCTGCTTCGTCTTCATCCTTAACATCCGGAAACAGATTTTGTGAATACTTAAATCGTCTCAAAATGTCTTTGGTAAGATTATCTGTCTGTATGCGCTCCATCTCAAAAATGACGCGGTAGATTTCTTCCAGTGAAATGTCCCTTGATTTTTTGTCATAGAACATATCTGTCAGCGGGCGGAAGATTTTCTGCGTATCATTGATTGATAATACATTTTTAAAATAGTAAATAAAAATCAGAAGATACATATGCTCTTTGGAATATTTTTTCTTGACCGGTGGCGGAAGAAAATCGTTTTTTGTGTAGTTGTTAATCATGGTTTTTGTAAGTATTTTATCGTCATCCAGACGCTTACATGCAGCAAGATGTTCGTCCATAAATGTCGTAACCTGATCCATGTATAAATCAATATTAGGGATGTCTTCCGGATTTATGTAATCGATGTTTTTCAGTTTTCCGATGATATCCATAATGCTTTCTTCGGTTGCGTTATCCATTCCGGTACCTCTTTCCTAATGTCATTTAAGTTTAAGTATAGCGGATTTTGGTGAGTAAATCAACTGATAAATTGTTTTTTGAGTTTCCCCATTTTTCAAACCGCTATCACTTGAAACCCAATTCAGCAAAGCATTCAGCCAGTGTCAGTTGCTGTGATTGCTCTTTTTTCAAAAGGAATCCTTTTATGCCTGAGTGTGTTCTGGCAA
>OGOL01001115.1_pt1 | contig 27145 bp, 37 predicted proteins | sample 1552641 | NCBI WGS metagenome assembly OGOL01 (sample SAMEA2580140, study PRJEB22360) | human gut metagenome | biome: human gut; feature: human-associated habitat; material: faeces | place: Denmark | collected 2008/2010 | reverse complement strand
GTATTCGTATTTCTGATAGTCGCCGCCGGGCCAGAACGGTCGAACGATAGGTCTCCCCCCCCATTCGTATTCCTTGATCGCCCATGCCTTCACCGTTTCATAGACGTTTTCCGGCGTATAGCAATCGTCAGTAGTTAGTTTGGATTTGAATTTGTCGACAAATTCTTCATAGGTTTCGCCCTTTCCCATGTTTCCCTCCATCAAAAATGTACTTTAATCCCGCCCATGACAGTAGACTTACTTCCTGCAACCCAGCCTCCGACGTGTCCCTTGAGAGGGAACCCGACCATGCCCGCAGGCTGTCCGTGCTTATCTACGCCGACGCCCAGCTCCCACTTGCGGGTCTCATCGACGACAGGCACCTTGATGTCAACGCTCGCCTTGGACTGCTGGTCCAGGGTAATCTTGTTTTTGTCCAAAACGTATTTTTCCGTGTCTGACTTTTTAAATGTCTGTTCGTGCCCATTGACTTTGACCGTCAAACTCTGCTTGGGGATGGTCACATCAACGTCGGCGTCTTTGGGTGACTCCTTTTCAACGTAGCGAACAACCGTTTTCGTTTCTGTCTTAGTTTTCGCCTCCATACTTTCGTTCTGGGCGGGTTTTACAACGGGGCATTTATGATTTATCGCACGGAAAGAAAAACCGCTCAGAAAGCCGAAAAGGAAGCATACGACGGTGTAGGCGAAAAACTTAATTCGTATGCTTGTTTGAAGCCTAATCATGGTACTGCCCGTCCTCGTCGTAGTGCTGTTGATACCATATGGCCTTGCCTCTGATCGTTTGTAGCTGGCTATACAGGGTATATCCCGGACAAGCTGTGGCCATTAAATCACGGTGTCCAACTACGGTATCAGTATCAATGTCAATGCCGTATTTATCTGCCAGCCAAGCAACGAGGGTAGCGCAGGATTCAATTTGTTGTGGTGTTGGCTCTGCCAGTTCAAAATTGCCGCAAACGTGAATCCCGATAGAACAATTATTATATCCGTAGGCATGAGCACCTATGGTATCCATGGGACGCCCCAGCTCAATGGAACCGTCCTTTCTGATGACAAAATGATAACCAATTCCAGCCCAGCCTTGCGCCAGATGTGATTCATGAATCTCTTCTGCACTTAAATCATCATCCGTGGGATTCCCGGTATGGTGGATTACAATTAAATCGGTTCTCCCTCGTTCCATGAGTGGTTCAAACATTAGTCCATAATCAACGAACGTTTGTGTTATCATCTTTTTCCTCCTCTTCCCACTCATCAGGCACTCCGTTCCCGTCGTCGTCTATTAAACTTTTCCCGATGAATCCGACAGCGGCGATAAAACTTGCTCCTGTGAGTGTCTGTAGCAAGCTGTTCATAGCCCCTAGGTCAATCTTTCCGGTATGGAATAGCCATAACCAACCGCCAATATACAGACATACGCTCCCGATGATAAGTAGCATAAGAATAATTACCAAGGCTCGTGGCAACCCTTTAACCTTCATTCTCCCCATGCCACCCATGATACGTAACAGTGCCTTTTGTAACTCCTTCACTTTCTCACTTCCTCGGCCATGTGGAGAACAGCGTCATGTTTTGCCGTCATAACGCCGTTATCAGCCAGCTTTTCGTAAACTCCATACATTTCTTCAAAGACTTGTTTTTCTTCGGCTGTAGGCGCGATTTGCTTGAACCGGATGTACATATCGTTTAGGGACGCACGCAAGATAAGTTGCATCCCCTTCCGAATTGCTCGCAGTCCTGTAACGTAAGCCACGATGTAGCCGATAAGCCCGCCCACGGCAAGGCTTACTACGGTGCTTAATCCCTCGATGATGATGTCGTTCATGTGTAATCTCCTTGTTTACAATTTCATAATAAATGCCAATGTGTAGTACGGTGGCATATTGTTGTGCGGCTGGTTGCCGCCGAAAGGTTCTATCGGTGGATTATTGTGGCGATTCCCGTATGCATTTGCTGACGATTGAGATTTTAAAATTTCTTGAACATTATCGTCTCTGGTTTGAGCCATCTGGTAACTTAATTTGGGTTTAACAACTGGCAGTTCATCGACAGCCATTAGGCAGTACGAGTCCAGCTGTAAGCAGCAACGGTCGGTGACTGGTTATTATGCGGTTGAGAGTTGCCATTAATGTGCATTGCAGAGTATTGGATATGCTTCCCATCATTGGAGGTAATCCACCCTATATTCCCTCCCTCCAGACCGTTGTATGCCCAGCTATTTAAAGGGGCCGGTGGCAGCTCATCGACAGCTCTAAGCGGTGCGAATCCACATATACCCGCTCATGGACGGGCTTATGTTGTTGTGAGGCTTGTCTTTGCCGATCGTATTGAACTGTGAAAGGATATTAAGAGTACCGTGGCCTCTCCAGGTGACGGCATGTCCTACTTCGGTTCCATCTCCATCATTCCATATAGGCTCAGCCGCACGCGGGGTAAATTTTGCCAGTTCATCGACAGCACTCATGCAGTGCGTACCCATTCGTATGCCCCAACAGAAGGTTGCAGATTGTTATGAGCTGCATCTCCACCAACCGGATTGGAGACAAGGTCCATGTCGATTGTCTGGTTAAACGCATAACCGGATGTAGAGCCAGATTGCACATTCCACGAGTTTTTCCAGGTATTGCTTGCTCCGTTGCCATTCCAAAGGTTGCCAATGCAGAAAGCGTTAAATCCCGTATGAAAATGACTTGTTGTAGTAAATATGGGCAACTCATCGACAGAGAGTTTATGGGCGAATTCGCCATACGTCTTCCCGGCCTCAAAGGTGTAGGTTGTCGTCGTGCCGTCGATAGTCTCGGTCGCTGTGCCAGCAGAGACGATGGCCCGGCCTGCCGGGATAGCCTCCCACGTGCCAAAGCCCAGGATGGCGTTAGGATTGCGAGAGTCGGTCAGCGATGTGTAGATACTGCCGACAGGAAAAACCTTTTGGAGGGCCGATGTGATGCCAGCGTTGACTGTGGTCGTGATGAGCGTCTTGAGGGCGGCAATGTCGATGGCCTGACCCTTGTCGTCGCTCGTCGCAGCCGTGGCGTGGCTCACATTGTTGACCTTGGCCGTGGTCTTGGTGGCATCCTTGTGGATAAAGGTTATCGTGTCGTTGGATACGGTCGTGGACATGACCGCTCCGGCCATCTCGGTCTTGGTGTAGTAGTTTGACAGGTCTACCGTCCCGGATTGGTCGTCCCACCCGCTGCCGTTGTAGACCAGGTTGTCCCCGGCCTTGATGGCCGTACCGTTGGCATCAGTGCCCCCGGCCGTCTTGACGTTGTACATGTCACCGGTGCTGAGTCCGGTGGTCGGCAGTGCGGAGTAGCTGGCCACGGATCCCTTGTACTTGACCGCACTGGTCAGCGCCTGCAAACCGCTGTTGACCTGGCTCTGGATATTTTGGCAGCTGGCCAGAGCGGTCTTGGCGTTGGTCTCGTGGGTAGCTGCCGTAGATGCAGAGCTGGATGCTGCGCTGGCAGAGGATGCTGCTGCCGTCTGGCTATTTTTAGCAGCCGATGCAGACGTAGACGCCGCACTGGCAGAGTTGGCAGCAGCCGTTGCGCTGGTGCTGGCATTGGTAGCCTTGGTGGATGCGGTAGAGGCAGAGCTGGCCGCACTGGATGCGCTGCTGGCTGCTGCCGTCGCACGGTCCTTGCTGTACAGAGCCCAGGATTTAGAGGACTGGCTCTTGCCTGTAGGGCTTGCCGTGTCGGCTGCCCCGTCGGGAGAGCTAGTAGACTGTGCCCAGCCCTTGGCCATGTCTCGAGCGGCTATAGCGTCGTTGGCAACGTTTCTGGCGTTGTCGATTTCCACGTAGGCGCTGGTGGTCGGATTCCAGTAATACCACTTTCCGGTGTCCTCGGCGATGTAGACATTGGCCACGTCGCCCGGCTTGGTCAGGGCGGCCTTGTTTGCCACGTAAACCCGGCCCCCGTTGATGGCATCGTGGAGCGCCTCCAGGTCGTTGGCTACGTAGTCAATCCAGCCAGTGCCCTCAGCGTTGGCCAGTGGCGTTTTCTTCCCGAAGGCGCCGTCTTGGATGATACTGTCAGTGGCATCCCTCAGTTCGGGATGTTGATATGCTTGCCGTTTCATGCTTCCTCCTTAACTTACTGAGTAGTTTTGGGTGGATTGGTCGACTGCCAAAAACAGGGCCGTCCCGTCACTGTCGATGACCTGTGTAGAGTCGTCACCCTGCATTGTGCCCTCGATGCTCTGCAGGGTACATTTGCCATCCCCCACATCTCCTGCGTCGTTGCTCTTCCCTGCGTGGTTAACCCGGGGGCGCCACTGGATATTTACCGTAATGGCGCTGACCGATGGAATCTGAAATTGGGATGTCTGAACACTTTGCCCGTTCCAATAATCGAAGTAGCCGCCGTCCGTGCCGCCCACATCTTCTGACAGCACGGTCTTACCCGCTGCCGTTACCGTGACACGGGTAAAGGTGGCACTGTTCCTACTGTCTTTCCCGATGCCGATGCCCGAACCTTTGGCGTGCCAGGCCCCACTGAAATACAGATTCAGACGGATGATTCTTGCCCGGCTGTCCACGCTGATGTCCTTTGTCCACGAGAACGTCTGGCGGATAGAGTCATCCGTATAGCCTCTTGCTCCGGAAAAAGACCCTAAATCCGTGTTTACGCTCTGCCAGTAGCTTGTGTTATCTATCCCTGAGTAGCACATAACCCGGAAACCGTTGGGGCTTACGTCGGTTGCCCGGCAGTGGATACGGATAATGGCTCCGCTTTTATTGTTGTCTGCAGTGGTTACAGACAGCGGAGTTACAAGCACTTTCGGAGTGGTCGGCCACGCCACGGGAAACTTCACATACTGGTTATGCTTTGCCGTGCCGATAATCATGCGACGGACGCTGTTGTAGGCATTTCCGTCACTGTCGAAAAACGTCATACCCTTTCCATCAAACATGATGGACTCACCGTTGCTCTGTTTAACCCGCATCCCGTCCTCGTTGAGAAATACATTGCCGCCGGTAATGGCCAGTGCCCCTTCCAGGGAAATGTTGGCTGCCTGCAGCATCTTGCTGGTCACGATGTTGTCGTCAAAGTAGGTCTCGCCGGTGATGTGGACCTTGGAGCCGTCGATGAGGATGCTCTCCGGGCTGACGTTGATTTGGTTGATGACATCCCCCTCCTTGACCCGGAGGTTGATGGCGTCGTTGAGCTGAGTCAGGGAAGAGTAGTTTTTGTAGCCGTCCTTGGCATTTAGGTTGTCCACCACGATGGAGACTTTTTTTTCTGCATCCACGCCCTTGCTCAGCTGCTCCTTGATGGCTGCATTGACTTTGTCCAGGCTGATTGCCTCGTTTTTGATCATGCTCTCATCAATCTCAACTTTGACCGTCACCAGGGCCTCGTCCGATTTGCTACCCTCGCCAAAGAGGTCATAGTAGGCCAGCCGGACCGCATATACCCCGGCCCCACAGGTGCAGCTGTAGACGTTGTTGGGTGTCCGGATGACGTCCTGGCTGTCGATGTAGATGGCCATGCCGATGCAGCCGTTGGGGATGGCTTTGGCCAGGATGCCAAAGCCTCCGATGGTCGCCGTCAGCTTGGGGACTGCCGGAGTCGGCGGCAGGGCTTTGCTGTATTTGAGGACAGCAGGGTCGGAGTACTTGCCCAGGGCATTGCAGGCGTAGAGGTACAGTGTACCGGTCCGGGAGGTAAGTGCCAGCGATGCCTTGAGACCGTTGGTCCGTGCCAGCAGGCTGGCTCCCTCGACTCCCGGATGGTTGTCCAGGCGGATCTCGTAAAAGCTGATGTCGGTGTTAGTGACCTCTTTCCAGGAGGCCGCAGCTGTGGATCCGAAGTCGACGGTAAAGCCGTCCGGCGTGTTGGGGATGTATGTTTTAAGGGCCACCACGATGTCCTTGCTGGGCGCCAGATCTGGGCTGGTGGAGGCTCCCCACTCGTCCACAGTGGTCACGCAGATCCGGTAGGTATCACCCACCACAGCCTGGGGGATGACCACCTGATCCTTGCCGGACCCCCCAAAGATCCACTCCCCGCTAAAGCCCATACTGTCAACGCTGACTCCCTCGGCGGCGGCCAGGTTGTCTACCTGCCCGTGGTCGGTCTTGTACCAAACTCGGCCCTCCAGATAAGAGTCCAGTGCCGGAGGCGTCCACTTGACCACGATGTCATAGCGGCTGACTCCGTCGGCCTGCTGCCGGTAGCGGTTGTAGGCCCGGACGTTTTGGACGGGCGGGATGTAATAAGCCTGTAACTTATATTCAACCGGCTCAACGTCTTCAAGACCCTGCTCTCCGCTGCCAAAAACGTTAAAGGAAGTGAATTTCAGGAAGATATCCTTCCCGATGTCTTCTTTTCTGAAGGGAATCTTGAGCAAGGAGCTGTCCAATCGGGCAAAGGCGCTGTTTTCGGCGTGACTGGTGGCAGTCGTATTGTATTGACCACGAACGCAGTCCGTGAACCTCCATCTGCCGTCGCTTAAGAGTTCTGCGCCTTGGTAGCTGAAGCACTCTCCATCTAACCAGCACAGGGTGTTTCCGCGTTCAGCGTCCTGCTGTGTTCCCGCAAGAAAGCTTCCATTGCAGGACACCTCAATGGTGGTATCGGTAGCACTGATGCCCTTGGAGAGCGTTCCAATTCTGGCACTGTTGGCAATCTGGCCTGCCGTCCTGTAGTTGGTCCCATCGTCTGCGACATGAACCGTGCAACCGCCCCAAAGGTTCCCTTTTCCTTTAGCACCAATCCAGATTTCCATCCCTGTCGTGGTAAGCTCCGCAGGTGGCTGGACAATAATAGGCGTGTCCGTGTCTGGCGCTTGGGCATTATAGTCAATAAAAGGGCGGTCCGTTTCGTGGACATCATAAGCCGCGGCATGGGCATCCATTCGTGGCCTTGAAATGGCCGTAATGGTCAAGGTGCCATCCGTTCCTTCCGTAACGCTGTCAATCATGACTGGTTCCTTGGAAAGACCTAGTGCCTTGTCTGTCAGTGTGACTAGGTCGCCGACTTCAAGGCGACAGAAAGCCCAATCCAGTTTAAAAGTAAATTTGTTTCGCCCGTACTGTGCATCACGAGCGAGCCGTTCTGCTAGTTTCACGGCCCGTTCTTTGGTATAAAACCAATGCGCTGAAGTTGTGCTTGCCTGCCTTAATCCATAATCAGCAATGTCTTCAGACAGTTCATAGGCCACGATTTCCTTTTCATAGGAATTTTTGCGGCTCACAAATTCCACTGGAAAGCGATTAAAGATTTCACTGCTGTCTTTTCTTTGGCACGTCACAAGGGCACCATTCTGGGGAAGGAAGTCGTCCGCTGTAAGGTCATAAAGGATCTTCTTGTTCGGTTTCCACCCATTGATGGCTCGGTCTTCTTTGACAACAATCTTGAAACGGTCATTAGACCAGAACATATAGGCGTTAGTGAGTGTAGCAAGCTCATTGATAATGTCGTGAGCGCTCTTTGCACTCGTATCATCCATGGGACTAGAGACCAATAGGTCTGCCACATTGCAATAACGCCGATATTCATCCAGCCCGTCGATTTCCACGTCTTTCAATCCGATTTTATCCAGAATGTAGCGTATTACGTCGGCAGGGTTTGCATCAATGCCGTCGCCGCTGCTAAGCAGTTTTCCGCATATTTCAAAGTTGTAATTCGGAAGACTGCCACTATCGCCAAGGTCAATGACGCCAGCCATATAGGCTAGGCCATTATAGGTCAGAGCCTTTTCAGGATGCTTCCCTTGGACATATGGCCAAGGTGTCTTTTGGTCGCCCTTAAAAAGCGTCATTTGAATTTTTTCGTGAGGGTATTCATAGACGTCCTTCCCAATCCAGACACGTTTCACCCTCTGAATCGGGCCCTCACAGAGTCCCATAATCACAGCAACGGTGTAGGTATAAGTAATGGAAACAGACTTACTCTTTCCGCCTTTACCGGTCCGCTGCGTTTCGCGGTGTTCGTGAGCGGTGAAATCGTCATAGTAAAGCACGTTACCAGAAAGCCTCGTTGTTCCAAGGACCTCTGGGACAGCGCTTCCGTATTCAGCCGTCGCAACCGTGAAATCAGAGATTTTGTTTGCCCTCGTAGTTACAGTTCTTCCCCTGAAAAATCCCATTACCTCACCTCCTTATATTTGTTAGGACTAAATCTGTAGATACCTCGCAGTCTGCTCTCTCCTTTTGCGTCTAAAAGCATACTATCATTGATGCTGGAAAGGATCACTCCAGTGTCAACGTAGGCGTGGCAAATAGTGCCGTTTCCAACATAGACAGCGCCATGACTGATGCAACGGCCGAATTGATAGAGCAGAAAGTCGCCACGCTCCATAGTCTCCACCTTGTCACAATAGGTTTCGACGTAGGACTTGAACCATTCTTTCCCGTGGCTCAAATGCCACATATTGCTATAAGGCTTAACAGGGATTCCATTTGGAGCAATAGCCCCAGCATCTTCCAGGGAAGCGATAAGCAGCATGCCGCAATCAACGCCATGGCCTCGACTCTTGGCCATATTGACGTGAGGCGTTCCAAGCCATTTTAGAGATGCTGCAGCAATTTTGTTCCCAAGATTACTCATAGGAGCATCTCCTTTCTTGGAATAAACGGCGCAATCACGGCATTTGCATCCACGCCGCCAGCTGTGACTTTTCCGTCCGTGCTTGTAAAGCTGCCTTGCGGATAATATTTTCGAACAGGGAAGTCCATGTTGAGGCCGCTCGTTTCAGCCTTGATGGAGAGCTGCAGAGCAAGCCCTCCAGCCTTCTTGATTTCCACCTCCCCCGTAAATAGGCTAATGGCTCCAATGGTCATGGAGTCCTTGAAAAAGCAGCGTTTGAGGGACAATCTGGCCCTGTCAAGGGTTCCATCAAGGGCCGCTTTCATGACCGGCTTAGATGCAATCATATCGGAGTCCGAGCAGTAAATGGTCACGGTCAGAGAGTCGACACAAACCTGGCTGTTCAGCTTAATCTGGTCCCGTTTCCACATCAATATGTCGTGGCGATAAACATGGCCGTTGTGAGTAATGTTGACGTCGGCGTCTGTATAGTAATACGCGTTTCCATTAGCCAGGGTTAGCTGGTATAAGTCGCAGGATTGAATCATCTTTTCCTGGTTTAAATAAGTTTCCAGGGCTTTTTCCACGGCCTTCATCTGACCACCTCCATCTTGAAGGAATCAGAGGTATTGAGATCATCAAAAATCCGTGTGATTCCCATGCCATCATCCTTGAACCGGACTTTCCACCAATAGGTGTAGCTGGCGGTCACAATATCACCGCCGGCTGGTGGAACGGAGAAAATGATGAGCCCATTACTGATAGAATAACCGTCCTCTTTCAAAGCTCCATTTACCTTCACAGAGACGTCCTCAATGTAATCGGCTGGTTCTATATAGGACCCAATCTTTCTCACTGCCTGATAGCGTCCAGGAGCGACCATAGGGAGCTGAATTTCTTCTTCGTGGCACTTTGTATGATCAAGCCACAAAAAAGGCTCATACGCCCCTTTTACGAGAGCGACAAATCCCATCAGCTCATCGGCCATTTCGTTGCTCATAAATCCGACGCTTTCCGTGATCACCCAGCCCGGATAAAGCTGATTGGTCATGGTCTTACTCTTGCCACTTCCTGAGGTCTGAACTTGTGTAGTCCAGGACTCCTTGAATTTACTGTTCCAGCTGAAATGCCGGATATTCTGAGGGAATTTTTTCAAGGCCATTACCACACCCCGCTTTCTCCGTTGAAGTCCCTATTATCATCGAAAAGTGCTTGTTTAATCACATTCATCCCGCCGCCTTGCAAGAAGGCGCTGAAGCTTGCAGCATCAATCGCGGAAACCTGAAGGGTGATATTGCTGCTAAGGGCTGTTCGCCCACTGCTGCCCATTCCGCTTGGGACACGGCCCTGATTGAGCGCGTCGAGGTTCCCGACCCCAATCCGGCGAACAGCGCTGGCATTGATGACGTATTCACCATTAGACAACATGGCGGGAATAGAGTCGCTTCGGTCACTTCCTGGGCCAGTAACAAGGCCGCCATCAGCGAACTTCATTCCAAAGAGCGTGGCACTGGCATGTTTGCCTGGAGCGGGATCTCCAAATGCTGCATATAGCAGCGCAAGGGCGGTCCATTCTGCTGCTATCTTGAGTGCGTTCTGGATGGCATTTCTTGCGAAATCACCAAGGGCTTCGCCTGCGCTCTTTGTCCCCATCATGATGTCCGTAAAGGCATCGCCAAGACTCGTTCCAACGTTTGTCCAGTAGGCATCAACCTGTTTTTGCCAGATTTGAGCATTCTTAAGGCTGTTCGTTTCAACTTCTGCTATATCTATCAGGTTCTGCTTGTACGCATCGGCGAACTCTTGGATTGTTTCATTTTTCGTTTCCAAATCTTCAGCTAGAGCGTCTGGACTCTTTCCAATGATCTGAGCAAGACTGGACAGCTGTTCGCCATCATCAGGCTGCGCCATGGCGCTGTCAATGTCTGCAAGCGCTGTTTCCAGCGTCTCCTTGATTTGGTCAACTTGGTCCTTGACGGAATCCGGATCGGCCAGAAATCCGTCCATGAAACTCTTGGAGTTCGCCTGTTGATTGGCAAGATTCTTCTGATATTCAACCGTCTTAACCTGCAGATCATAGAGTTCTTTAGCATCGCGGATTCGTTCAGAAATGCGGTCACTGACCATTTTTCTTTCTTCTTCGTCCGCAATTTTAGAAGCAAGGCCAAGTTCCTTTTCGTAGCCATCCATGAGTTCGTCAAACTTGATTTTGTATTCATCGAGCTTGATTTGCCTATCTGCTTCAATTTTGGCCTCGCCGCTGAGCATCTGGACTCGCTGTTTTGCTTCAGCAAGGGCTGCTTTGGCATTTTCCTGCCGTGCTTTTGTCCAGTCGCCGTATTTTTTAACAAGATTTTCAATCGCTCGCTCTTCTTCACGGGCGGCAGTATTAACTGGGGCGCTAGACCGTTCCCCGCTAGATGCCCCTGCACTAGTAGCCCCGCCGCCACCTTTGACTTCGCGTCTGGCGGTATGGAAATGGTTACTGCTGCCATCATCAAAATCCGGCGTCCTGACGACATCTCCTACCGTATTGGACCATGCGTTATCAACGACGGCACCGACTTGATGACCAAGGGCACTTACGATGCTGGAAACAAGATTCCAAATCTTTTGGAGTGGTGACAGGATAGGAGTCAGAAAATTAGCAATGCGAGCCCCTGCATCACGCCAGGCATTGATAAAGGAATAAATGCCCATGATAACGACTTTGACTGCTCCAAAAACAATCTGGAGCCCCGTATTGATAACGTCCAGGGCGAATTGAGCAATAGCACCTAATTCACTAAAAGCGCTTGTTCCATCGCTCCAAACAAGGTCCAGCAAGTCCTGCGTGAAGTCGACGAGTGTCTGAACGATACCAGACTTGTCAAAGGCTTCAAAGATGGCCGCTCCGATGGATCCACAGATGGCTGAAAGGTTTCCCTCAACGTCTCCCCATTCATCGATGATATTTTCCTTGGACTTCTGCATCTGACCATCAAAGGTATCTTTCATATAGCTCGTGAGCGCTTCAACAGCCGTCTGGGCGTCCAAGGTTCCGTTGTCCATGGCTTCCATGGCCTGCTCTGCCGTCATGCCGACAGAGGAAAAAGCCTTATCAATGTCCATCCCGGACTGCTGCAGGGCAATCATTTGGCGGCTCGACATTTCACCGGTCGACTGCATACGGGACAAGATCTCAACGAGCTTTCTTGCACCCTGCTCACCCTTTCCAAGGCCTGCAGCTGTGTCGGCGCAGAGCTTGATCATAGCGGCGGCATTGTTGGCGCTGTAACCGACATTCATGAGGTCGATGCCCATTTCCTTGACACTCTCAAAGTCATACGTGTCGCGAGAAACAGTATTGAAGAGCTGCATGGCTTCGACGCCGCCCACCGTAGAGTTGACCATTGCATCAAACTGCGCAACGCCATGCTCTGCATCAAGTCCAAGTTCTACGATTTTCCGACCAAAATCAGCCAGGGCGCTAGCGACTTCCGTAGCTAGACTTGCAGCGAACATGCCCGCAGCCACAGAAAGGGAAGAAAATGCCTGTTCGCCAATCCCCATCTGTCCGGAGAGTTGAGACATGACGCTGTCTAAAAGCCCAGATTCTTGCTTCACTTCGCCCAAGCTAGAGACCGTTTCCTTGATTGCCTTTGCGCATTCGGAATTGGCCTGCTTTTGCTCCTGCAGCTCGACTCGCAACGCCTTCATGGCCTCTGCTTGTTCAGCTGTGGCCGTCGTCCCGGCTTGTGTTTCTTTCTCCAGGTTCTTCAGCTCTTTTTGGAGCTGGGCCGCTCTTTGGGCACCATCTGCAAGCGCCGTATTGAGCCGTTTTAATCCTTCGTCGCTGGCAATCGTTTCCAGCGTGATTTTCGCGTCACTCATTCATTCACCTCCTAAAGGTCAATCCGTCGCTCAAGGTAGTCAATGAGATAATCCATGTAATATTGCCTAATGGCGTCAGCATTCTGATCAAAATAGGCCCCGCGGGCGGCATAAGTCGGTCCTTTTTGTCCTTTCCTTGGACCGCGCAAGATGATTCTTCCCAAGGCGCCCGTGTTATACCATCTAGCAAAATAGTTGGCGTAAACGTTTGCAACGACTTTGCCAGTCCCTTCGACCTTAAAAGCACCCTTCACAATCATATTGGTCAGGTTCTGACCATCAAATCCTGTTGCTGGATGAGTCCGCTTTATGAATAATCTTGTCGCTTCCTGGGCCTGTCTTGCAGCCTGGACAACATCGTGGGCAAAGCCGCTGTTTACGTAGTCCTGGACCTTCTTTTGCAGATCTATCAGTTCCATTTTTCCACCTCCACAACACCCCTCCATGCTCTGGAGGAAGAAAAATCACAAAGAAAGGGCACCACTTAAGTGCCCTTTCGTCTTATTCAATAACAAAGCCCGTCTTATCGACCGGTTGGCCAGTCCCTGTGGCCTTGAAATCATACTCAATCATGCCATCAGAGGCGGATTTTTCAGTCCAGGAAGTCGGGATGCAAGTAAACACGCGATATTCCTTGGTATCAAGGTCAACGCGGGCAAACTGCAGCGCCTTCTTTTCTGCAGTAATTTCGTCATCGTAGATAAAGGCTTCAATGGCCTTTTGGGCCGTGTCTCCTCGCTTCATCAGGACCGTGTCGGAAACTTCGAAGCTTTTCCCCGTAACTGCCCCTTCTGCCCACATACCACTGTCCTTGGTCTGCTTGGTCTGTACCTCGACCGTCGGAGTGAACTGCAGACTTTCAGAGCCGCCAATCTTCACCCATTTGGGCGATTCGGCCGTGGCACCTTCCCCGTAGTTGAGGTAAAGCATGAATCGCTTGCCAGAAGTACCGGCCGCACCAGCAAATTCTGGATATTGCTCTTTTGCAATGGTAATTGCCATTGTCAATCACTCTCCTTTTGTCCAATCTTAAGAATCAAACTCGTCGCACCAGACTGCCATACGCCGCTGTCACCGATGACGGGAAGATTTACTCTTAAGCTGCCCACACTTACGGAAATCAAAGTAAATCCTTCGATAGCAAGAGCTGTGTCAAGGTCTTTCCATGCTGCATCGCTGCACAAGTAATTGACAACGGTTTCAAGACGTTTTGAAACGTCTTTTTTTCCTTGATAGTTGCTGTAAATTTCCAGGTCGAGACGATCATTCCACACAATCGTGTCTTTGTTAGGTTCGGCATCCGCATCGGATGCTCCCATGATTCCATAAGCAAAGAATTGCTGACTCTTATAAAATCCTTCAATCTCTTCGATGCTTGCTCCAGCATCAAACCACGAGAGGCTGTCATCGGCTGCGGAAAGCACCTTGTATAATGCGCCTTGAACTGCATAAAACGGGACTTTATAGCCCATCGGTGCCACCTCCCGTGGAAATCGCCGTCGCGGTGATCTGCATGAAAAACGGGGCAGATTCATCAATCAAAAGAACATCGTTGATGATGTAAGTTCGCCCATCCATGACAAGTCGCCAGCTCGTATCAATACTTTTCGCAGGCGTCCCAGCAAGGTCTCTGGTCACAAAATACCTTGTTGCTACTGTCACATAATCGCCCACAACCTGCTGACGGCTCTGATTGCGCTGTTCGCACATTGCCCAGACCGTCATGACAGGCGCGTAGGTGACTGGTTTGATGCCGCCCAGCTCATCCCTGGCAGGATCGCTGGGCTTCAAGAGCTTAATCTGGTATTTGAACCTGCCAGGGTTTCTTTTAAACATCAGGCCGCCTTATTGGTCAGCACAGTAAAGCACTTAGCATAGGTCAGGATGTCTTCGTATCGAGCAATAGCACGAACAAACACGCTGTTCTTCGTGAAACCAGCTTCAGCAGAAGACTGAACTTCTAGGTCAGGATATGAGACATGGTAAATGCTACGGAAATCACCAACAATGACGGTGTTAGCAGCAAGGTCGGAGTCTTCGACAACAACAACATCACGGCCTTCAATCATCGGAATAGAGTTGTTGTTGGCATCTCTGGCGAGCAGGTAGTTGCCATCGTTGTCTTTTGCGCATGCCAGTTCTGCGAAAGTGGACTGATTCATAACGACGGTTGCATTGGCGCCAGCATCAAGCGGGCAAGTGATGACTGCCTTCTTAATAGCATCAATGCCAGCGACGGTAGTAAGTCCAGTAACCTGAGTCTTTTTGATGCCAGAAGCTTTTGTTACAGCACCAAGGATGGTGGCATTGCAATCACGTACATAAACACGGTTGAATAGGCGCGTGATAACACCGATGACATCAGTCTGGGAATCAAGCATCAGTTCGTTAGATACCGGAATAATTGCGCCTTTTGACGCCAGGGAGAAAGATGCCTGCGTGAATGCGCCTTTAGTCTGCGCGATTTCACTGTTTTCATCGAAAGCGGTAAGAGCAATATTCTGAGAGTAATCGATGACAGGAATTCGGCCGTTTCTCGTGTGCACAGAAACCGGCGTGCAAAGAATGCGAAGATCTACGCCAAGTTTGTCGTTTTCGACCAGCTGGAGCAGTTCTTCGGGGATGATTGCACCGCCATCTCCGGAAACAGCACCGTTCTGACCGGCTACCACGGCCTGATATTTCGTATAAAATTCAGTCAGGGATGTTGCGTCTTTATAAGCCAAAAATTTCTTAAGGGACGCGTTGAAATCTTTTTTCATTATGTCTTTGTTCATAATTTCCTCTCCTTTCGCTGCATCTTCGGCAGCCTTGACAGTTTTAAATTGAGTCACAAGGGCCTTGAGTTCAGCTTCTTTTTCAGGGCTGACCGGCTCCTTGGCGTCAATCATGGCCTTAATAGAGGTCTTCAGCTCGGCAATCTTCCGAGCAAGTTCAATTGACTTAAACATCTTTGCCACCTCGCAGAATGTCTTTCCACTTCGAGACAAGCGCTGGATCAATAGGAGGCAGCCCTTCAGGCTGCTTGGACTTTCTATAGCGCGTCATCTCTTCATACAATCTTTTCCCGCTTTGAGGCTTGCTGGCAAATGCCTGTCTGATAGGAATCGCAGAGAACAGAATGAAGAGGTCCTCTAGCTGTTCCCGTCTCCTTTCATAGCCATCAAGCATGGCCATAATTTCTGCAATGGTTGCATTCCCAAAAGCCATTGGCGTCATTGCTAGTTCACCTAGCGCCAGCGGTTCAAGTCCATCAACAAGGTCGGTCACGCTGTCCATATTGATGCCGGGACTTACGCATTCTCGTCCGCCGCCCCCTGATTTTTTGGTGCTTTCTTGATTGTTCCGGATTTCTGAAGAGCAGAGATGCAAAGCTTCCCAACCTCGCTATAGTTGCCTAACTCCGCTATTGCGTCGTAAAAGAGTTCTTCAATCTTCTCGTCAGAAAGGTCAGCTTTGCCACCTTTGATCCCCCATTTCCAGAGCGCATAGCAGAAAGAAAAGCTCATAGCCCGCACGGGATTGGAAAGCATGAACGGGAGGCTGTGCTCCGGAATCTCTTTCTCAATTTCCACAATGCTTTTGATGGGATAAACGATTTTGTAGTTCATTGTTCCCAGAGTAATTTGTTCGCCACGGTCAAGAATTGTCACCTTGCGTTCCTCCTTCATTTCCTTGTTCATTTCCTGGGCTGTCACCCAACGCCCCCGTGCCGCCACGTTGGGTCAGGATGTTAGCCCCACTGTCAGATGATCTAGGGTATCTAAGACTTAAGCGAGCCTCATTCGGCGTGAGGATGCCGGCGCCAGTATAGCTGCACAACACAGACGCTTTGCTGGCTGCATCAAGGCTATCAAAGACGTCATTCTCAGTCGCGATGACCATTCCATCCTGTTGTTGCTGCGTCGTAAGCAGTTTCCCTGTCATTTCATTCGCATACCGAGTAATGATAGGTTGAATGGTCATGGAAAAGAAGTTCATCATCTGGGTCGCTGAAAAAGTCGCAGTCCCTGTTCCGCCGCTTTTATTCAAGAGCGCCAGGGGAATCCCAAACAAAGCACTGATGTCTTCCATCTTGGCTTGTTTCAGCGTCTCATAGTAACTCCTGATGTCGTTAGCGATATTCGTCGCCGTCATCCCGACTGGAAGCGGAAGGATGGTCCGGTCCTTGGTTTTTAAAAGCTCCATGACCTGAGATTGTAATTCTTTCGCTTTACTGACGGAGAGGTCTGACGTGTACTGTAGCATCACGGTCCCGGCGAATCCATTGGAAACAGCCGTGCGCAATGCACTCTCCACCTCTGCACTCGCCGACATAGCCTCTCTCAAGATATCGAGTGCCGGTCGTCCGACAATTCCATTGGAAGAGTAGGCCTTAAAATGCAGGATTTCTTCAGGCAGGAGAGTATAAGTGCTACCTTCCCTAGGGTCCCTATACAAGTAAACGATTTGCCGCTTTCCATCCAGCAGATTGGCATCATCCCACATGACAGTCACATAGGCTGCATCAAGCGGAACCAAATAAGCCAAGTAAAGTCCAGAATAGCGCATCAGTGCAAAAGCGTTTCCCAAGGTAAGCCTTTGCCGTTCCATATATTCCCAAAAATCGAAAGCGCTGATTCCAGGATATGGCCGCACATTGAGCACCCTCCGAAAGCCTGGAGACGCTTCTGGAACTGCATTCGAGTCCTCGTCATAAATGCTCCACCGACACTGGGCAATGGTCTGGGAGAGAATGTTAATACAAGTTGCATATGTCAAATCTCCATTGACATTGACCATGATGCGGCTGCCAATCCCGACTGGCGTCACTGCTCCGTGATGACTTCGTGGATAGCCACGGAGATAAGCCGTGATTTTATCAAGAAGTTTCATGGGCATCACCCCAGTTTGTCAGCGAATGCAAGAAGGTTCTTCAGGCTATCCGAAATCGCATAGGGTTCAGATTCTTCTTTGTTCCCTTCGGGTTCTTTGTCTTCTTCGGTTTCTTGGCTTTCTTGCTCTTCAGAATCTTCCCGCTCTTCATCTCCAGGTTCTTCCAGCTTTTCTTCAGGAGAATTTTCCTGTTTTTCTATTTCTTCTGCCTTTTGGGCTTTGAGAACCAGACCTGCAAGATCGCAAGATGCAGCTAGGTCCGTCGGTTTTCCTTCATTCATCAAAAAAACGTTGTCAAACAGGTTGGCAGCTTCTTCTCCAGTCAGCCAAACATCTTGCCCTCTGTCCATCTTCTGCTGCATAGCCGCAAAATCCACTGCATTTTTGCAATGTTCAGCTGCAATGCCGAAAAGGACTTTATCAACTGCTTCCATCTGCGCGATGGTTTCTTTGAGCTCCTGCTTATTTCCTGCAGCGGTCGTCGAGCAGGAATGAAGCATGAGAATATCTCTGTGCGTCATTTCAACTTTGTCACATGCCAAGGCAATGTAGGCAGCAATGCTGGCAGCCATGACATTGACCTTTGCAGTTACAGTTTTGGAACATCCTTTGATGGCATTTACCAGGTCAAGGCCTTCCATGACCATCCCGCCAGGGCTGTTGATATCAAGGATGATATCATCGCTATTGAGCTTTAAGGTCTTGAAAAGCTCAGGCTGTCCTTCTGCTAAATTTTCAATTGGTCCTAAAATCTGGAATTTCATCTCTTATCCCTCTTTTCTATATAGCTGAAGCTGAGTTAGTTGACTGCGTGCCGCATGGTTCATCACAATGCGTCCATCATAGCCTCCTTCTCTCTGATCATATGCCTCTGGCATCCAGTGACGGAGTACCCAAGCATCTGCCTTCCTCGAAAAGCGGTCATTCGTTTTATATATATCATCGAAATCATCAACAGCATCACGAAGATAGTCATATCCGTCTTCAATCATGCTGCTAATAAGAGCATAGCCGCCCGTATCAGGCACCTTTAGATACTCCAATACAGTTTCCGGTGTTATCACATCTGTTCGCCTCCCATCATTCCTAACCAGCTCGATACAGCCGCATCGCCTTTGACATAGCCATTTTCATGGTCAATGTAAGCTGCGATGAACCCTGTTATCATCGCATCGACAGGGTCAATTCGGATGTTGCTGTCTGCCCTCAAAGACATCTTTTCGACGCTGTAGAATCCACTTTGATTTCGTATCATAACCGCATTAGTCATAGCCTTTTCGAGGATGTCTTCCCTGCCCGCCTCGTATGAAACAGTTCCCGATTTCCACAAGCCAGAAAGAATTTCAAGATATTGACTAAGGGCTTTTGGAGACTGATTCTGCAGGATGAAGGTATCGCAAATCTCTTCAAGTTTAGCCTGAACGCCAGCGATGCCGTATGGATCTGCGGCGATTACAACATAGTTGATGCCTAGCTTATTCTGAAACTCTAATAACTTTTCGTACGGATCATTGGCGTCGATAGTATCGCCACCACCTCCTGTGCAGAGGAACAGTTCTTTCCCCACGTAATCAAAATATGGGAAATGGTCCGCTTCAATATGTTTCTGAAGCTTATTCTTTGGCAGCCAAGACAGCCAATGCGAAAACAGTCGATAATGGTCAGGCAGTTCCCCCGGTCCAAGCATTACTCCATTTTTGTCCTCCCCATAGTAGGTACAGAGATAAATCGAGGTGAGGTCTAGGCTTTGACTCATGTCCATGCCGACATACCACGTTTTATAGCCAGCGTTGATAATGTCCTCAAAGGAACGCTTTCCAGAACAAGCACGCATTTCGTCAGGAGTGCAGAGGCTGCGGTCGTCTGCGCAGTACCAGGTGTTGCACTGCTTTGTCGCAAAGTTCTGCAGCTCAAATCCTTTTTGCCGCATCGCTGCTTTCGCTTCTGCTCCGTAGGTTCGTTTGATGTGGTCTTTCACGGTATAACCGTCTTTTTCAAAGAGAAGGACGGGGTTTGCCTTGCTCCAGACCTTGATGGAAGAGTAATCGCCTTTTTCGAGATCTCTTTTGTTCGGCTCACACAAGAAAAAAAATGTCTCATCAGGAAGCGTGCCCTCATATAGGGCCCCTCGAAGAGTAAGCCACTTCTTGTGATTCTCGCTCCCAATCGAAAACTGAGCTGTTGACATGGTAACGAGAAGCCGGTCCTTGTAATGAGCCTGCCCATCCTGGATGGTCTTCGTGATGATCTTGTCGCAAAGCATCTCTTCGTCGATGATGGCCACCCTATTGGTGAACCCGTCGAGAGTCTTCTTTGCTCCCGCACCCGTCCGGAACATTTCCAGCTTGTTGTTGGTTAATTTATTCCTTGCCCAGCATGCTGTTCTATTAACGTTGTCATATGTGGCACGCAAGAATGGGTCATTGTCGATAAAGTTCACATACTCGTCGAAACAGATGGTAGCATTTTGCCCTTTGCAGGAAGCGAGGATGATCTTCTCGCTTTTGAATTTGCTCATGGTCATCAGGTAATGCAGGACGCCAGAAAGCAGGAAGCTCTTTCCGTTTCGACGCGCCATATAGATATTGGCCGTATTGACCAAATATCTGCCATCTGGACGTCGCAGCCCAAAGATTGCGCACATGATGAATTTTTGAACCGGGTAAAGCCTTAAATGTTGCGGGTTCCCGTCATCGTCGATATAGATAAGCAGGTCGAGGAAGCGAAATATGTAATTCATTGCCTTGTCAGCGAACTCATATTTCCCCGCCAGTTCCAGGAAGCGTTTGAAGCACTTAAGTTCTGAATCACCCAACATGCCATTTTCTGCACGATGGAGCAAGGCCGTGTAATAGTCCCCGATATAAGGTTTTAACTTTTTGGGGACCGTCAAGGTCCTGACTTCATCATCAATCATTGAATAGCTCCTTATACGATTCTATGCCTCTCCGGATTCTTGCTATCGCAGCATGTTTGTTTCGGCGGTAAGCTTCATGAATTTCTACATGGGAATCGACCGTGCATGTGATCAAGTTGTCCAGGTTGTATATAAGTTCCGGTGCTTCATCCCTTTCGAGGATGTGATGCACGACAGGATGCCGACACTGAAGAATGATTCCGATGCCCATCTTCCAAATGTCATACCCGGCATATCGGATGATGGCATTTCCTCTGCATTTTCGCCATTTGTGGCTGCCGTACAGTTTTCGAGAGTGAACATCGTTGAGACGTTTTTTCTGCCGCTTTGCTGCACATGTAGGGCATTCCTTCCCAGTAAAAAGCTGGTGACAAGAATTGCAGCGCTTAAAGACCATTTTTAGCCGCCTCCTGAGCAAGTTCCAAAAATGGGTTCTTCGTGTCCTTTAGCTCATCCTTGATGGTGTCGAATTTTAGTGTCTTATAAAGGGTCACCGATATCTTATTGAATTTTTCGTAGAGCGTAATGCAGCTCATGACCTTTTCTGGCGACTCTTTCCCAAGCATGGCCTGAATTTCTTCAGCCATTTCATTGGCCATGACAGTAAAGCGGCAATACTGCCCAACCAGATCCTTATTAATCTCACTAATGGAATCGCAGCGATCTTTCAGACTCCAAATATATCGATACATTGCATTAATTTTTTTCGTTCTGCTTGCTTTTGCCACCGTGCGATCACCTCGATGAGAAAAAATGAAAACCCAACTCCGAATGCGCTTTTGATAGTCCTATTTTTTGAACTATACCCCCCTATTAAATCAAAAAGCGCCGCAGTTTCTAGCCACAGCGCTTTTCGTGAGGGGAGACAATTAAAAGTAAGTCAGGTGTGTGGGACGGGAGAAGGCCGCCGAGTCTTCCCGCGCGTCCCCATTTCTGCCAGCTTAATCATATCAAATTTTTATAGTGGCTTTTTATGGCGTGTTTTTGCTATACAGCTTTTCGAACTCCTTGATAGCTTTTTCGTGAAGTCGAAACAGCCACCGTTGATCATAGTTCATGGTCCTTGCGACGTCTTCCCACCTTTTGCAATTGATATAGCGTTCGATTAAGAGGTCCTTATGCTCCTGCTTTGTCATCCTCGCTACGATTGCTTGCACCTGAGCACGCTTATTGACTAAACTAATCCACTCATTGCAGATTTCAAGCTTCTTCTTTTCCAGAGCATCAATCCCATCAGCAACATCACGGGAGACTCCGCCGCTCACATGGATTCCGTCATATACAATGGCACGAATGCCATCAAGCATGGACCGTTGCTCCCTTAGTTCGTCCTTTAGGACACTGAGATGCTGCCTTGCATGCTTAACCTCTTCCAGCAGTGTTCTTCCCGTCATCTCCTGCTTCATCCCCATTCAGTATTTTCTGGTGTTTTTCCTTGAGCCGTTCCATGAAACGCTGAATCCTTTTGTCTCCGAAGCCAAATTCATCGTGCAGGATTTCTCTACAGTCATCAATGCCAAGGTTGTAAACAGTCATGGAATAGGTCATGATCCATTTCCTGAAAATAGGAACGGGCATCCTCATGATTTCCTTGATTTCCTGCCTGGATAAGGGATGGCTCCTTCTTGTCATTGGCTCCATGCTGCACCTCCAATGATTATTTTTCTGTCCTTTTCATCGCAGTCATGGCTTTGATGCGTGAATCGTACCACTTCTTTACGGCTTTGGGGTTGTAGTCGGAGTCCCTTTCCTTCAGGACGCCCCATTTCCCTTCAGAAACATTGCGATAAAGGTGATATCCATTCTCCTTGATGCGATAGCAATAGATCAGCGGTTCAAGCATCTTCTTCGCCACCACCATTCTCTTCTAGATAGTCTGCCGCCATGGTTGCATATTCAGCGATTTTTCTCAAATCCTCAATGTTGTTTTTCCGTGGATAGCGATAAAGATACTTGATGATGTTCGCCTCACAGACAGCAAGGAAGGCGTCCTCTTGCCGCTTCACGAACTTCTTGATCAGGTCAATACCTTTGAATCCACGCCATGAATAATGAGGTGGGTGGTGGACAGGATCAGGGACATTCCACACAGGTTGCTGGCGCAGTTCCCAGTCACAAGGAATATCATCCGAAATCCTGCATCCTCTTCCAGGCTCATGCAAATAAAACATGCAGCCCTTGCACCGGCGAATGTCGTTCATCAGCATCATCGCCCCCCAGAGAAGTTTTTTTCTTTCCTTGGTGTTACTCATGGTCTTTGTCCCCTTCTTTTATCTCATTCTGTTTATCAGTCTCCGGATAGTTCATGACTTCCTCAATGGCAGCCTGCACAAATTTGCAAGCTGGTTCATCAAGATGATGGTCACCGGACCATTTGTGCCAGTCTTTCAGGCTCCTGCCGACGCTTTCATTGATGAGCCATTCAAGGGTTTCAAAGTCTTTGAAATCGTCCAGGCTAAATTCGCCTTGATCCCATATTTGGTCACTGATGTACTCGTTGATAAGATGCCCTCCATCAACTTTGAAATTCTCCTCTCGGATTAAATTGATGTATGCCAGCTTGTCTTGGTAACGGTAATCTTCGCGGGTCCCATATGTGTAGTCCCGGAATGAGTCACGGATCTGCTGCCGAAATTCATCGCTCACTACAGACTTAGGCGTAATCATTACTTTCACGCCCCTAGGAAAATACAAAACCTTGCTTTTCATGTTTCTGCCTCCTTCATTCGCTCCCATTTCATGCTGTACATGCTCATTTTCATTCCTCCCGATATGGACAAATAATCACCTCAAAACATTTCTTTCCAGCACAGCCAGTACAGGTCACAAACGGCCAAAGCCTTTCATACTTCTGGAATTCCTTTGGGCTTGCCCACTGACATCCAGTGCAGCGCTTTTTAATTCTGGCTTCCTGCTTTTTGGCGTCCACGACTTTCATGGCTTCCCTCCCCCCTCCCACTCTCTGTACAACTTGAACCAGTCCGCTGCATCCATGGTGACCTTCCAGCCCGTATTATTCTTTCTGTGAAACACGGTTGGTAGGTTGCCCGTCGTCTTTGCTGCATCCCGTCGTGCCTGATCAAGGGCATCATCGATGTTGAGATGCTCTACCCTTTTGACCTCGATGTGGATCCCCGGCAGGCCTACCACGTCAGCCGTGCCGTCAGGGTTGTTGCCACAAAACTGCGCCGAGCGCCGCGCCTCATAGCCTTCCGCCCTGCAGAGCCTAGCGACTTCCAGCTCTCCCTTTGCGCCCTTTCTTCTGCTGTTAGTCATTGCTGTCCCTCCCTGCCTCAGGAGTTGATTTTAGGGCGTCCCACGCCCCAGAGCACATCAGATAGCGTGACGCCAAGGGTGCTAGTAAGCTTTATTGCCGTTTCAATGCGGATATTGGCTCCATCGTCGATGGTCTTTTTAACGTTCTGAGCAGGGATATCACTTGCTTTGCCCAGCGCGTAATAGGTCATCCCCGTTGCATCAAATAGCTCATATAGGGGTTTTGGTGTGCCGCATCCAAGGTCAACGTTTGTTGGCATCAGGTCCAATTTTTGCCTGAGCCGGAGGTTTTCCTTTTTCAGGGTTTTCAGCTCGCTTCCGCCTTTGAGCTCCTGCAGTCTCTGGATTTCTTTTTTTTGACCGGCGATTACCTTTAGATACCATGCAATATCGTCTTTTGTCGGGCCTTCCGGTCCTCGGGTTTTTGTCATCATAACTCCCTCCTAGAATGGGATTTCTTCGTCAAAGTAATTTTGCTCTTCTATCTTCGGTTGCGGCTTAGATGGCTGACTGGTGCGATTGCCACCTTCGCCAAACACATCCATAGGGCCGCTTGCCGCCGCATTTGCGTTCTGAGCAGATTTTTCTCGGTGCTCGATAAATTCCACTCGGTCTGCAATTACTTCCACCACGCGCCGTTTTTGTCCATCTTTGTCATCATAGCTACGAATCTGGAGCCGACCTTCCACAAGGGCCCTTTGTCCCTTGAGCAAACTGTTCCCGCATAGTTCAGCAGTTCTATTCCAAGTGACGATGTTGATAAAATCCGCCTCGTGTTGGCCGTTCTTTGCAGTGAAGGGACGGTCCACCGCCAGGGTAAAGGTGCAGACAGTACGTTCCGTAGGCGTTACCCGTACTTCCGGATCACGTACAAGCCGGCCTAACAAAAAAATCTTATTCAAGGCTCTCCCTCCTCATCATTTTCCTATTTCCAGACACTTTTTATTTCCTGCTCCCAGCGTCTGCGTCAGCTTGCCCACGATGGTAAGGCCTGCCTGACTGTGCAGCGTATTGTCCATCCTGCGCTGCATTTTTGCAGCGTCGCTGATTTTGTTCCAAGTCTGGATAAACTGGGCCCTCAGGTAAGGCAGACTGCTCATATCAGCCCCGCAGAGCGTCATCCAGCCGATTTTTTTGACCGCTGCAGCAGTCGTATCGCATTCCCATTTTGGCGACCTGTACGGGCCGATATGAGCCATGGCCTTGAGCACTTTTTCCCACTCTTCCTCCGGGATCGGGGCCTTTGTCTTGGTCGCGGCCTTGAGGATAGCACTAGCCTCCTCCCTAATCTCCGCAACCGTCGGCACATAGCGGCTCACCTTAATCACGTTTTTTACGGCCTGGGCAAGGACGCCCTCTGGTATGTCGGCAAGGAGCTGCGTATAGGCCGCTCCCTGAATCTCGGTGAATTTGGGATAGCAAGCCTTAATCAGCGCCATGGCCGCTGCTCTTTGTGATGGCATCTAGGTCCACTCCTTCCTCCTGCAGCCACGCTGCGATTTTTTCGGGATCATCCCCCTCATCAGGTATAACAGCAGCCATGGAGGCATAAAGATCTGCCGCCGATTTTGGCTGCGCCTTAGTCCCTGGTCCTGAGTCCCCTCGACGCCAGTGTTCAAGGACGCGCTCAATATAGCGCAGACTTCTGGCGTTATTCCTGGCACCTTCCCGTATGGCCCAAATTACCCTATCCTTGCCGTACTCCTCGTAGAGGGCCAAAAGATCCTCAGCCTGGAATGGCGTGACGGGATTGATATTGTCACTAAAGGCCTTAATGACCTCTCCAAAATCCGGATCATGGTCAACCCTTTGGGGGCTCCTCGCGCGCGCGGCTCCTCCACCTATATCTACTCTACTCTTATCTAGTTTAGTAATGGTGGGCAACTGTGTCGGGGTGTGTGTCGGGGTCTGTGTCGGGGTGTGTGTCGGGGCGTGTGTCGGTTTATCCGACACACGGTTATTTGCTCCAGAGTTATCCACAGGAGAGTCCGAGAAAAAAATCATCGAATAAATTGCTGATTTATTGCCTTTCCTCTGCGTCACTCTAATTCTGCCGTGTTGAACTAAGGCATTTCGGGCGGTGTAGATTGTGTCTCTTTTATATCCCGTAGCGTCCTCAAGCCTTGAAAGCGACACCGTGAATTCCTCCTTCCATCCGCAAGAGTTATTGAAGTGCATGAGCACGTCCCATAAGTGTCTCGCTGATGCGCTAAGTGTGGGATTCGTATCTAGCCAGCTATAAAAGGCATTGATTTCAGAGATGTAATTGACTTTCAATCTTGTCACCCCCTTTCCAGAGTTGTAATTATTTTATTTGTCATATCAAACTTTATGCCAGTTCATATCAGCATCCTGAATGAATCCATTTTCCATCAGCTTCTTGCCCAGCTGTTTGTACGCTCTGTTGTAAGCGAAATAGCCCATCTCAGCAATGGATTCGACACGATAATATTCGCACATTTTTGCTACATCTTTGTTCAGATACTGGCACATAGCTTCAAGGTGGTTCACCTGTAGCTGGTTCGGTTTTTCTTTGATATAGGGTATCTTGAACGGCAGATCTTCTTTCTTCTCGGCCGGTTGCTGTTTCCGGTAGCTCTGTTGCTCCGGTTGGCTGGCTGCATTGCCATCATCATCCTTGTCCCAGGCGATGCCAAGGAAGGCGCTCAGATCATACCGCCGGATGTAGGTTTCACTGGAACCGATGCTCTGTGGGTCGTTGCCCTTGGCGATGTTAAATTGTCCATCACTTTCTACGAATTCGCCGCTCGAATGGGTCAACCGAGTCCGGCACCAGACCTTAGTCTTGCCGGACTCTGTCATTTCCGTGGTGACATCCTGACTGATGAACAGGCCGTGCTTATTGGCCACCGGTCGGACGGCCATCATCAGGCCGTCCAGTTCGACGTACTTTGACTTGAAGTAGGGGTTATCACTGTCTTTGCGGGGATCCTTGACTTCTGCTTGGAAAGCCACCAGGGCCGGTGCGATTTCCTTCAGGGTGTCACTTGTCTTCATTGGTGTCCTCCTTCATGCTCACATAAAATGTCTGTTCTGCCGGATGGATCGTAATGCCCGGCAGAACTTCGCCGTTTTCATCGATCATCATGTCTTTGTCGATAACACAGGATTTTTTGAGTCCAGACCAGTCAAGCGACTCTTTTACCTTGACGAACTTAGGGTTACTTTCCTTGGCGTACTGCAGCAGCACTTCATCCTGATGTTCAATCTTCGGTTGGCCTTTCCGGAACCCGAATTTCCCGCTAGGCAGGCTAACGGATTTCCGCTTGCTGTTCTTCAGCCGTTCTTCTGCGTACAACTGCAGTTTGACTTCATCCGATGCGTTAGCGTTATCGATACTGCTGATTTTGGCTTCCAGCCATGCATTTACCTTAGCGTGCCACCTTTCGGCATCTTTTTGGGCAGCTGCCTTTGCCCGATTCCGTTTGCTAATCCTGACTAGGATAGCTTCAGCATCTCCGTCAGATTGCAGATACGGAGAATCCATTTCTCCCATAAAATCTTCTAGAGTTTTTTCCATTTCTTCCATCTCACGCCCTCCTGTGATACAATGGAGGTGAATCCTCAGGAAAGATTCACCTCTAGTCCGTCAGCATTGCCGTGCTGGCGGGCTTTATTTTTGGCCTTTTTCAAGATTCAAT
>OGOL01001107.1_pt1 | contig 27232 bp, 21 predicted proteins | sample 1552641 | NCBI WGS metagenome assembly OGOL01 (sample SAMEA2580140, study PRJEB22360) | human gut metagenome | biome: human gut; feature: human-associated habitat; material: faeces | place: Denmark | collected 2008/2010 | reverse complement strand
GGCGGCAGCCGCTGCCGGGTTGCCGCATCTGCCCCTGCTTCCGCTGGTTCTGACCGTGCTGGGCAGTCTGTACGCCATTCAGGGGCTTTACCAGCCCGTGGTACGCGCCTGCCTGCCCCTGCTGCTGAACGGCACCCAGCTGCTGCGCGGCAACGCGGTCATCCAGCTGGTGGATACCGTGGACGAACTTCTCGGCCCCTTGCTGGGTGCTGTTCTGCTGGAGCACCTCGGCATCCGTGGTCTGCTGGCGCTCTGCGGCGGCTGCTTTGCACTTTCCGCCGGGATGGAGCTCTGCCTGCGCATCCCACAGGATGTCCCCCGGGACACAAAGCTCTCCGTCCGTTCTCTGTGGACCGACCTGCGGGAAAGTGCGCGGTTTCTCACCGGGCAGGCTGCGGTGCTGCGGCTAGCTGCCGCCATGGCGGCTGTAAACCTGCTGGAAGTCCCCGCCCTCACCGTGGGGGTTCCGGTGCTGGTGGTGCAGACTTTGCAGAAAAGTGATGCCTCCCTTGGTCTTGTGCAGGCGGTGCAGAGCGCGGGCGGCATTTTAGGCGGCGTGCTGGCGGGAACCGTCTTTGTCCGGCATCCCATCCGCAGCGGCACAGGTCTTTTGCTGGCGCTCAGCGGCGTGTGCGCCGCGCTGGGTCTTGCCCTCCGGGTGCCCACGCTCCAGTTCGGCAGCATTCTGGTGCTGGGTGCCGTGTTTATGGCCGTGGCGGCACTGTTCAACGTGTGGTTCTTTGCGCAGCTGCAAATGCTAGTACCGCAGGCACAGCTGGGCAAGACGACCGCCTGCATCTCCGTGCTGGCCTGCCTGACCCAGCCCATCGGGCAGGCAGCCTATGGCAGTGCCTTCCAGCGCTGGGCTGCGCACCCGGCAGATGTACTGCTGGCAGCCGGGGTGCTTTCGGCGCTGGTTCTCTGGCTGCTGCAAACGCGCCGTACCGCCTGACGCAGCAAAAAAGGAGCCGCTGTTGCAGCCCCTTTTATGGTATGCTTACTCCGGCAGCTTTGCCGGGTCGAGGTAAGCTTCGCCCTGCTTTACCTCCACATGGATGTGGCTCTCCTCGGCGCACTCGCAGCCGACCGTGCCCACCGCACCAAGCTTCTGCCCGGCGGTCACGGTGTCGCCGGCCTTAACGTCCGGGTCAGCCACGCCGCACAGCCGCCAACTGCGGCCAGCGGCATCCTCCAGCACCACCACGGTGCCCCAGTTGCCCTCTGCCCCGGCAGAGACCACCTTGCCCGCCACGGGTGCCGCTACCGCAGCGCCCTGCGTGCAGGCATAGTCCACACCGTTGTGGGTGCGCCAGTCCCCAAGGGTCTTGTTATACACCAGCTCATCGCCGCTGAAGGCGTTGAGCACGCGCCCCGGCATAGAGGGCGCGGCGGCAGGCTGCGCCGAACTGCTGGCAGGCGAGGATGCGCCTTGCAGTGCCGAGGGTTCGCGCAGCGAACCAGAGCCAGACTGCGCACCAGAGGACGCCCCAGAGGGCGTCTGCTGCGGCACATCTGCCTTGCTGTTTGCAACGTCGGTCACGGGCTGCTGCCATGTGGTGTCCTCCTGTGCGTCCCAGTCCGGTTCTGTTTCCGGGGTGGTCTGTTGGGTGGTGCCAGGGGCGTCCAACCCCTCCAAACTTTTTTGCAGTTCTGCCCGCAGGGCGCGCACCGCCCACACCCCCGCCGCAGCCGCAGCCAGCAGGCTTGCGGTCAGCAGCAGAGCAAAGCCCTTGCCGTGCAGAAATTTTTTGATCTGCTCCATGCTTGTTACTCCCATCTGTCCGTTTTGTGTACGGGGTCTTTTTCTGGGTTTAGTGTGGGACAGCGGCGGGCAGTTTATACAAAGGGATAAAAAAGACAGCGAAAAATAAATCAGCCAAGCCCTGCAGGCTTGGCTGATTTACAGATCATAAAGTTCTTTCTGCGCTTAGTCGCGGCGGCGGCTGTTCAGACCCAGCAGACGCACCACATACAAGAAGATGTTGATGAAGTCCAGATACAGCGTCAGTGCACCGTAGATGGAAGCCTTTTCCGCCAGCTCGCTGTCCCCTGCGTAGTAGGAGTACATCTGGCTCAGCTTCTGGGTGTCGTAGGCGGTCAGCAGCATGAACACCACCAGACCGATGCCGGAATACAGCACCGTGCTCATAAAGCCCATGCCGAACAGCACGCCGACGAAACCGGTGATAAGCAGCGCAAACAGCGCCATCATCAGCTTGGGACCCCAGCCGGACAGATCCTTGTGGGTGGTGGTGCCGTAAACTGCCATCAGGCCGAAATACAGCGATGTGGCAAGGAAGGCCAGCACCAGCGTGCCCAGATCAAAGGCAAGGAAATAATAGCTCAGCACCATGCCGTTGAGCAGGGCGTAGCCTAAAAATACTCCTCTTGCCGCGCCCACGGACATATTCTGCACCCGGGCGCTCAGCACGAACACCAGCGCCAGCTCGGCAATGGTGAACAGCAGATACAGCGAGTTGACCACATAGAACAGCGGGGTGGTGGCGGTGACAAACGCCGCCGCAAAGGTGATCAGCAGTCCCAGCGCCATCCAGCGGTAGGTGCGGGTCATATAATCAGCCGAGGTCATTGTAGGCTCTGCATAGCCACGGTTGTAATTGTTGTAACTCATCTGGGTTCCTCCAGTCTATTCTGCCGGAGCATTTCTCTCTTGCTCCGGTCTACGGAATATAGTATACTGCATAGAAATGAACGTTTCATGAAAAAGGCTGTGATATTGTATGTCCCTTGGACTTTATCTGCATATTCCCTACTGCTTTTCCAAATGCCGGTACTGCGATTTTTATTCCCACCCCGGGGAGCGGGGCGTGCCGGATGCTTATGTGGACGCGCTTCTGCGGGAGCTGCACCGCTTTGCGCCAAACGCGCCCCTGCGGCCGGATACCGTTTATTTCGGCGGCGGCACGCCCAGCCTGCTCACCCCGGCGCAGGCAGAGCGGCTCATCCGGGCAGCAGAGCCCGTGCCCGGTGCAGAGATCACCTTGGAAGCAAACCCCGAGACCGTCACCGAGGAGAGCCTGCGGGGCTTCCGGGCGGCGGGGGTGAACCGCATCTCCTTCGGGGTGCAGTCTGCCCGGGACACCCAGCTGCGCACCCTTGGCCGTCCCCACAGCGCCAAGCAGGCGCGGGCAGCCTTTGCCGCCGCCCGGCGCGCCGGGTTCGAGAACATCAGCGGCGATATCATGCTGGCGCTGCCCCATTATACGCAGGCCGAGTTTGACGAGACACTGGAACTGATCGAAAAAGGCGGGGCGACCCACATCTCGGCCTACCTTTTAAAGATAGAGCCGGACTCCGCCTTTGGCAAGCACCCGCCGGAGGGGCTGCCCACCGGCGATGAAGCCGCCGATTTCTATCTTTACGCCGTGGAGCAGCTGGAACACCACGGCTACCGCCAGTACGAGATCTCCAACTTTGCAAAGCCGGGCTATGAGGGCAGGCACAACCTCATCTACTGGGACTGCGGCGACTATCTTGGCCTTGGCCCTGCGGCGCACTCCTGCATGGGCGGCAAGCGGTTCTGCTACGCACCGGACACCGCCGCCTTTCTGCAGGACGCCGCCGCGCCCATCATGGACGGCAATTGCGGCGCAGAGGACTACCTGATCTTACAGCTGCGGCTGCGCAAGGGGCTTGACCTTGCAGCCTACAAAGCCATATACGGCAAGCAGTTTTCCACCGCACAGCTGGCCTTTGTGCAAAACTGCGTCCGCGCCGGGTACGCCACCTTCGATGGCAGTACCCTCGCTCTGACCCCCGCCGGGCTTATTGTTCAGAACAGCATCCTTGCCCAGCTGCTGTAAGCCCTCTCAGGCTTTGGCTCTTGTCCCCAGCTTTTCCAGTTCCACCACCCGCCAGCCAAGGGCGCGGATAGCGCTTTCATCGTGGGTAGCCAGCAGCACCGGCTTGCCCGCGCAGCGCTGCCGCAGCAGTGCCGCTGCCCGCTGCAAGGTGTCCGGGTCCATGCCGGTAAAGGGCTCGTCCAATAGCAGGGTGTCGCTGGGTGCCCACAGCGCCCGCAGCAGCGCCACCCGCCGCTTTTGCCCGCCGGAAAGCCTGCGGGCAGGCAGCTGCAAGGCTGCAATGTCCATTCCAAGTTGTTGAAAACCGCTTATAATTTGCTCTTTGTACTGGTTTTCTGCCCCCGGAAGCACCAAGGTGACGTTCTGCACGGCGTTCAGCTGGGGACAAAGGCGGTCTTCCTGAAAGACCGCTGCCACCCGGCCCACGCCCTCCACGCTGCCGGTGGTGGGGCGCTCCAGCCCCATCAGGATGCGCAGCAGGGTGGTCTTGCCCCAGCCGCTGGGTGCCCACAGCACCACGGGAGCATCCACCTCCATGCACAGGTCGGTGAAGAGCGGCGCTGTGCCGAACCGTTTTGTCAGGTGTTGAAGCTTCAGCATTTTGTCCCCTCCTCTCCCAGCACTGCGCCAACGGCTTTATCCAGTGCAAGCAGGAACAGCTTTTCAAAGCCTGCGCTCAGCAGGATGATGACAAAGGTCCACGCAAACAGCTCCCCTGTGGAAAGGGTGATCTTAGCGCGGTAGAGCGCATCGCCGATGCTGCCGTTGGGCAGGCCGATGACCTCGGCCGCCACGCCGCTTTTCCAGCAGATGCCCAGCGCCACGCTGCACCCCTGCCGGAAGGCCGGAAGCACCGCAGGCAGCCAGATCGACCGCAGACAGCGACCCGGCGGCAGACGGAACACCGCTGCCATCTCCAGCAGCTGCACGTCTGCACCGGCAATGCCGGTGCGCACCGCGCCGTACAGCACCGGCAGCACCATCAGAAAGCTGATAAGCACCGAAAGCGCACTGCCCCGCACCCAGACCAGCGCCAGAATGATAAAGCTTGCCACCGGCGTGGCCTTGACCAGCTGCATCACCGGAGCCAGCAGTGCATCGGCGGCGCTCCACCGGGCGGCGCACACCGCCAGCACCACGCTGACCACTGCACCCAGCACAAAACCCAGCAAAATGCGCCCTGAGCTGAAGCCCACCCGCTGCCAGAAATCTGCCCTTGGCAGCAATTGCACCAAAGTGCGCAGCGCCTGCACCGGCGATACCAGAAACACCTCCTGCCCGATGGCCATAGCTGCGGCCTGCCACACCGCCAGCCAGAACGCCACCGCCAGCAGACGGCGAAAAAACTGCTTGTTCTGCTTCATAAACTGCCCTCTTCCGCTTCCTATTATAAGGTATAGTATACCATACCGTCCCGCAAAGGGGAATGACCTGTGCACCACCAACGGCGGGTCGGCTCGCTTTGTATATACTTTTATTCAACCGTCGTATGCTTGACATGAATTTACATCCAGTGTAAACTGGGTACAGTATACGGTGCATCTTTGCGCCGACGCAGGAAAGAGAGGACGGTATTGACAAAAGCGCTCAAGGGCCGCAAGCTGCTGCTTGTCGGTTTTACGTTATTTTCCATGTTTTTCGGGGCGGGCAACCTGATCTTCCCACCCGATCTGGGTGCAAAGGCGGGGGTAAACTTCTGGCCCGCCTTTCTGGGGCTTGTCATCAGTGCCGTGGGTCTGCCCGTGGCAGGGGTCATCGCGGTGGCACGGGCTGACGGTCTGGAAAAGCTTGCCGGGCGGGTGCATCCGGTGTTCGCGCAGGTGTTCATGATTTTGATCTACCTGTCCATCGGGCCGTGTCTGGCCATTCCGCGCACCGCAAGCACCTCGTTTGCCATGCTCACCCCGCTGCTGGGCAGCAGCGCCGGGCTGCAGCTGGGGTACTCCGTGCTGTTCTTCGGCGCGGCCTTTCTGGTAGCGTTGCGCCCGGACAGGCTCACCCGCTGGCTGGGCAGGCTGCTCTGCCCCTGCCTGCTGGTTCTGATTTTGATCCTGTTCGGCGGCTGTTTGCTACACCCGCTGGCGGCGCAGTACGGTGCGCCCACCGATGCGTATAGTTCAGCGGTCATTTTACAAGGCGTATTGTACGGTTACCAGACCATGGACGCCCTTGCCGCACTGAACTTTGGCGCGGTCATCGCCATGAACATCCGGGCGCAGGGCGTTGCCCGGGAGCAGGACGTGCAGCGCAGTGCCATCCGTGCCGGTCTTGTGGCAGGCGGGCTGTTGCTGGCGGTCTATGCCATGCTGGGGCACGCCGGAGCGTTGACCGGTGCCGCCGTGCCCGGTCTTGCCACCGGTGCCGAGGTGCTGACCGTGCTGGCGGAGCGGCTGTCCGGTAAGGCGGGGCTGGTGCTGCTTGCGGCCATCTTTATGCTGGCCTGCTTCAACACCTGTGTGGGGCTGATCGCCTGTGTGGGAGAGTATTTCCACACCCTGCTGCCCCGCATCCCCTACCCTGTTCTTGCCGCCTTTTTTGCCGCTGCCAGTATGCTGATCGCAAATCTGGGGCTGGCAGAGATCCTACGGTTATCCGTCCCGGTGCTCAACGCGCTGTACCCGGTAGCCATTGTGCTGATCGCGCTTTCCTTCGTGCCCGGGCTGGAGCAGCGCCGCCGGGTCTACCCGCTGTGCATTGGCTGCACCGCCGTGCAGAGCATTGCCGCCGCGCTGCCGCTTGGCGCACTTTCTGCCCTTGCCAACGCCCTGCCACTGGCGGCACTGGGCTTTGGCTGGGTGCTCCCGGCTGCCGCCGGGCTGCTGGCAGGCATTCTTTTAAGCAGAACTGAAAAATAATAGGAGATTTTACTATGATCCAGCCCATCATGCACGACCCGCTGTTTCTGGCGCAGAAGTCCGCCCCCGCCACCCCGGAGGATGCCCCTGTTGCGCGAGACTTACTGGACACCCTGACCGCCCACGCCGACGGCTGTGTGGGCATGGCTGCCAACATGATCGGCGTGCGCAAGCGCATCATCGCGGTGGAAGCTGAGGACGGGTATTTAGTGCTGTTCAACCCGGTCATCCTGAAAAAGTCCGGCCAGTACGAAGCCGAAGAGGGCTGTCTTTCGCTGGAAGGTGTGCGGAAAACAAAGCGCTGGCAGAGCATCAAGGTGCAGTACCAGACCATGGACGGCAAGCTGCGCATCAAGACCTTTACCGGCTGGACAGCGCAGATCATCCAGCACGAGATCGACCATTGCGATGGGATCTTGATCTGAATCCCCTTTTCACGGGTGGGGTCGTGAATGGCAGCAGCATTTGCAGCGCCGCTTTCTGCGAAAGCGCGGCGCTGCGGGGATACCCCTTCCGTCATCGCCTGCGGCGATGCCACCTTCCCCAAGGGGACGGCTTTTGGCAGTGGCGGGAAAGTTTTCGGCATAGCGCAAAGGCGTCCCCTTGGGGGAGCTGGCGAACGTAGTGAGCCTGAGGGGGTGGCCTTTGGCATGGCGGGAAAGTTTCCGGCTACGTCCCTCCCGTGAAAAAGCAACTCTGGAAAATCCGCAGATTTTCCAGAGTTGCAAACATCAAAATATTCTTTCCGCTATTTATGCGCAAAGCGAACGCGGAGCACATTCCAAATCGTTTTTTCTTCAACTTACGCACAAAGCCCCCGAGGGTGTGACCCCCGGGGGCTTTGCTATGCTGTAACAGAGATGTCGGAATTTTAGCCTTTGACGCCACCAAGAGCAACGCCGCGGACGATGAACTTGGACAGCAGCAGGTAGACGATGATGACCGGCAGAATGGCGATGGCCACCATCATGTACACCTTGCCCATATCGAACTTCAGGAAGTCCGCGCTGCGCAGCTGAGCGATCAGGATCGGCAGGGTCTTTTTGTCGGCGGTGTCCAGCACCAGAGCCGGGATGAAGTAGTTGTTCCAGCTGGCCACGAAGGAGAAAATGGCCTGTACAGCCAGAGCCGGCTTCATGATGGGCAGCACGATCTTATTAAAGGTATAAAACTCGCCTGCGCCGTCAATGCGGGCGGCTTCCACGATCTCCATGGGAAGGGAAGCGTCCAGATACTGCTTCATGAAGAAGAACACGGTAGGTGCTGCAATGCTGGGGACGATCAGGGGAATGAAGCTGTTTTTCAAGCCCATCTTGGAGATCAACTGCAGAAAGCCCAGTGCGGACACCTGTGTGGGCATGGTCATGATGAGCAGGATCAGGGCAAAGGCAGCCTTTTTGAATTTGAAGTTATAGGCGTAGATGCCGTAGGCCGTCAGAGCCGAGAAGTAAACGCTGAGCGCTGCCGAGCAGGCAGACACCAGCAGGCTGTTGCGGATGCCGCTTACCACAGGGATGTTGGCGTCCGTAAGCACATTGCGGAAGTTTGTGATGATGGATTTGCCCGGCATCAGCGAGAAGCCCTTCTGGATCTCGAAGTGGGTGCGGGTGGAGTTGATGATCAGCACATAGAAGAAGAACAGGCACAGAAAGCTGATCAGCACCAGCACCAGATAGCACCACGCACGGCGGGCGGTCAAGATCGCCTTTTCGGACTGGTTTTTAGGCGTATGTGCCATACTTATTTCCCTCCTTTGGCAGCAGCCTTTTTGGCTGCCTTCAGTTCCTTGCGCTGAGCCTTAGTCAGGCCGTCATCTTCCTTGGTCAGCGAGAAGTACACGACGACGCACAGCACTGCACACACAAGGAACAGCACCACAGATACTGCACCGGCCATGCCGTAGTTCTTGCTGAACAGGTGGTTGTTCAGGTACATGATCATGGTGGTGGAGGTACGGTCGGGGCCGCCCTTGCCGTTGGTCAGGATCTGCGGCACATCGAACATCTGCAGGCCGCCGATCATGGAGGTGATCATCACATAGACCAGAATGGGACGGATCAGGGGCAGGGTGATCTTCCAGAACATCTGGTTCGGGGTGCAGCCGTCCAGCTCTGCAGCCTCGTACAGGGTGGGATCCACGCCCATAATGGCGGCCATCAGCATGATGGTGGTGTTGCCGAACCACATCAGGAAGTTCATCAGACCCACCAGACCACGGTTGCCCCACACGGTATTCAAAAAGCTGATGGGGGTCTTGATCCAGCCCATGCTCAGCAGCACTGCGTTCACCGGGCCGTTATCCGAGAACAGGGCGAAGAACAGCATTGCAAAGGCCGAGGCCATGATCAGGTTGGGCATATAGATGACCGTCTTGAAGAAGGTCTGTCCCTTCAGCTTCAGCCGCAGGTCGGTGAACCATGCCGCCAGCAGCAGCGAGACGACGATCTGCGGGATAAAACCGATGATCCACAGGATCAGCGTGTTGCTGAAATACTTGGGCAGGTCGGTCGCGAACAGGGTGATGTAGTTTTTCAGACCCACAAAGTTGGGTCCGATGATCTTCAAGCCGCTGCGGTAATACTCAAAAAAGCTGTAATAGATGGTGGATGCCAGAGGGATCAGCTGGAATACCGCGAAGATGATAAAGAACGGTGCAATGAAGATATAACCCCATTTCGCGTAGCTGATCGACCCTTTCTTTTTTGTTTTTTCTCCCATGAGATCTCCCTCCTGCCGGGTCACAGCAAAACCAAAGGGGCGGGCGAGATACGCCGCCCGCCCCTTTGCTTCAAATTTCAGTTCGGAGTAAAACCGCTTATGCGGGCCATACCACGTCGGTCAGCTCGGGGTACTTCTCCTTGATGGCGGTCTCGAAGTTTGCCTTGGCGGCATCCTCCTTCACGTTGCCGGTGAAGTAATCCTTGAAAGCGTTCTGGAAGCTCTCGTTCAGGCCCTGATCGTACGGGCCGGCGTTGGACATATCGATCTTGGTTGCAGCCTCTGCAAACAGAGCGATGTGGTTCTGGCCACCGAGGAAGTCGGACTTGTAATCGCTGCTGGCGATCTCGTTCATGGCCTTCTCGTTGTTGGTGTAATCCTGCGTATCCATGGTGATCTGCTTCATGATGGCTTCATCGCAGGTCAGCTTCAGCATAACGTCCTTGATGGTCTCAAGGTTGTCGCTGCCGGCTGCACCGCAGATCCAGGTGCCGCCCCAGTAGTAGGGCTGAGGGCCTTCGCACACAGCGTAGTCGCCGTAGATGCCGTTGCCAACCTCTTCCTTGCCGCCCTCAGCGGTAGGAGTTGCCAGAGAGTTGCCCAGCAGGGTGAAGTTGATGCCCCAAGTGGAGTAGAAGAAGCCGAACACCTTACCGGTGGGGCCCTGATCGGAAGCCCACTGGCTGTCCCACAGGCTGGACTTGTTGTTGTAGCCCTTGTCGGTGTACTCCTTGGTCTGATCCACCCACTTCATCAGGTTCTCGTCCACGGTAACGGTGGTGCCGGTGACCCAGGGTGCGGAGACGTTGTTGGAGAAGGTGCGGTAAGCATCGTCAAAGCCGGACAGCATCTTGTAGCCCTTGGCAGCAGCCTTGGCAGCTACATCGTTGAACTTATCCCAGTCGGACAGGTAGGTCTGCACTTCGGCGGGGTCATCGGTGCCCAGCACCTCCTTGGCAATGCTGCGGCGGTATGCGAACAGACCCGGGGTAGCCTGCCAGGTGGTGCCGCGCTGGCTGCCGTCCACAGAAACGATATCCTTGGTGTACTGGTACTGGCCGGCCAGATCGGAATCGGTCAGGCCGATATCCTTCTTGACATCCAGAACATAGTCGGAGTCCACATACTTCAGAGCGTAGTCAGCCTCGATCAGGAAGATGTCGATCTTGTCGTCATCGGCAGCGGAGTCCTGATTCAGCAGAGCCTCGTCCAGCTTGTTCTGGTAGTTGTTGTTCTCGTTGGCGTTGATGGTCCACTTCACGGTGGTGCCGTCCTTCAGGGTGGTGGTGGACTTGTCGGCTGCGATCTCCTTGACCTCGGGATAATAGTCGTTGAAGCGGCTCTGGAACTCATCATTCCAGCACCAGATGTTCAGCACCTTGCCCTCGGCAGCAGCCGGAGCAGAAGCAGCAGCGGAGGATGCGGGAGCCGCAGAGGAAGCAGCAGTGCTGCTGGAAGAGCCGCCGCCGCAGGCTGCCAGAGCAGCACCAATCGTCACGACACCGGAAGCGAGCAGGAAATTACGACGAGAGATCTTTTTCATAAGGGTAAACCTCCTTCATGGTTTTCCAATTAAAAAATTCATACTCAAAAACTCCGCGCCGGGAGTTGTGGGCCTTTGTTAAAGGATGCGGACGGAGCCGCCGTCCAGCAGTTTGCCGGACACCCGGATCTGCTCCGGCAGGGTCACACGCGGATGCTCGATCAGCTCGATCAGCTTATCCGCTGCCAGCCTGCCAAGGGATTTGGTGTTCTGCTGGTAGGTCACCAGCGGGGGCTTGACCACCCGGGAGAGATAGATGCCATCATATCCCATCACCGAGATGTCCTCCGGGATGCTCAAGCCCGCTTCGCTCAGGGCGTTGTAGCCGCCCAGTGCGGAAAAGTCATCCGGGAAGATGATGCAGGTTGGCCGCTGCGGCAGTGCCAGCAGCGCCCGGGTCTCCTCTGCGCAGCGATCCACATCGTGGTACACACCGCAGCGGACGTACTCCTCCGGCACCTTCAGCCCCAGTTCCTCGCAGGCCTGATAGAAGCCTGCCAGTCGGTTCTCAGTAACGGCGGTCTTTTCGCCGTGGATAAAGGCGATGCGCCGGTGTCCGCAGGCCCATGCCTGCTGTACCAGAGCCTTTGTTCCCACCACGTTGTCTGAAAGGATCGCCATCCGGTTGTTGAACACATGGTCGATGGTCACCACCGGCACATCGCCATTGACCAGCTCCACCACCTGCGGATCGTAAAAGTTCACGCAGGCGATCACCACGCCGTCCACACCCCGGTAGTGGCAATGTTCCAGATAGCTCATGGACTTGCCGCTGATGTTGTGGTTGATGAAGGTGATATCATAGCCGCGCTTTTCTGCTTCTACCTTGAAGCTGTCCAGCACTGCGGAGAAGTACTCGTGGGTCAGGCCGCTCTGCTTTTCATCTACGAACAGAACGCCAAGGTTGTAAGTACGGTTGGTTTTCAGCGCCCGGGCTGCTGCGTTGGGCAGATACCCTACGCGGCGAGCCGCTGCACGGATGCGTTCCCGCGTGGCCGGTGCGATGTCCGGCTGGTTGTTCAGCGCCTTACTGACAGTTGCGACGGATACGCCGCATTCTTTCGCCAGATCCTTCAGGGACGGCATCTTATGGCCTCCTTCCAAGGAAAGGAGCTGCGGAATGTTTCTCGCGAGTTCCTTAATCGTTTTCGCAATCTCAATATATCGCATTCTGCACCAAAAATCAAGCGAAAATGTAAAAGTTTTAGCTCGGCTGCATCACTTTTGGCATTTCGTTTCAATTTGACCTGTAAAAATTGTGCACCTCGATTCACTTTCGTTACATTTCGATTAAAATAGAAAAATTTTCGTTGCAGTTTCGTTATGGTTTTCGGTGTCAAAGGCCGTATGTATATATTACTTTTAAAATGGGGTTTCGGGTCCTTCGTTCTGTCTTTCACCGGTATGCGCAGCACCGAAAGCCGTCGAAAACCGCCGGGGCTGCGCAGATTATTTTAAAATTTCCGCCGAGATTTTTGCAAAAAGCTCTTGCATTTTTTGGTGGGATACGGTATGCTTAGCGTGATGAGATTGCTTCTTTCGCAACGCCTTAATCGTTTTCGCCCATCGACGCACTGCCCGCCCGACAAGGCGCAGTTTTAAGGAGGAAGCATTATGAAGTTCGGATATTTTGATGACCAGAATAAAGAGTACGTCATCACCACCCCGCAGACGCCCCTGCCGTGGATCAACTACCTTGGCAGCGAGGACTTCTTCAGTCTGGTCTCCAACACGGCGGGCGGTTACAGCTTTTACCGGGACGCCCGGATGCGCCGCCTGACCCGTTACCGCTACAATAACTCCCCGCTGGACATGGACGGCCACCGGATCTACATCAAGGACGGCGACACCGTGTGGAACCCGGGCTGGCAGCCCACCAAAACCCCGCTGGACAGTTACAGCTGCCGCCACGGTCTGGGCTACACTATTTTGGAGGGCAAAAAGGACGGCGTGACCGCTCGGCAGGAACTGTTCGTCCCCAAGGGCGATGCCTGTGAGCTGGACCGGGTGACCGTGTGCAACGGCAGCACCATCGTCAAGGAGCTGGATCTGTTCAGCTATGTGGAGTTCTGCCTGTGGGATGCTGTGGACGACGGCTCCAACTTCCAGCGCAACTACTCCACCGGCGAGGTGGAGGTAGAGGGCAGCGTCATCTACCACAAGACCGAGTACCGCGAGCGCCGCGACCACTACGCCGTGTTCTGGGCAAACTGCCCGGTGGACAGCTTTGACACCACCCGGGATGCCTTTTGCGGCGTATACGGCGGCCCGGCAGACCCGCAGGCCGTCCGCGCCGGGCACTGCTCCGGCAGCATTGCCCACGGCTGGGCACCGGTGGGTGCACTGCACATCCACCTGACCCTCGCCCCCGGCGAGAGCCGCAGCATCCTGTTCGGTCTGGGTTATATCGAGAACCCGCAGCAGGAAAAGTTCATTGCACCGGGCGTCATCAACAAGACCCGCGCCCATGCCATGATGGAGCGCTACGCTACGGATACACAGGTCGATGCCGCCCGCGCCGCCCTGCGCACCCACTGGGAGCAGCTGCTGTCCACCTACCATCTGGACTCCGGCGAGGAAAAGCTGAACCGCATGGTCAACATCTGGCACCAGTACCAGTGCATGGTCACCTTTAATATGAGCCGCTCTGCCAGCTACTTTGAAAGCGGTACCGGACGCGGCATGGGCTTCCGGGACAGCTGTCAGGATCTGCTGGGCTTTGTGCACATCATCCCCTCCCGCGCCCGGGAGCGCATTCTGGATATTGCCGCCACCCAGTTTGAGGATGGCAGCGCCTACCACCAGTACCAGCCCCTGACCAAAAAGGGCAACCGGGATATCGGCACCGGCTTCAACGATGACCCGCTGTGGCTCATTGCCGGTACTGCTGCCTACCTGCGGGAGACCGGCGACTGGTCTATTCTGGAGGAGCAGGTACCCTTTGATAACGACGAAACCAAGGCGCAGCCCCTGATGGAGCACCTGCGCCGCAGCTTCAACTTTACCTGCACCCATCTGGGCCCCCACGGCCTGCCGCTGATCGGCCGCGCCGACTGGAACGACTGCCTGAACCTGAACTGCTTCTCCGAGCACCCGGGCGAGAGCTTCCAGATCACCGGCCCCAGCGAGGGTCCCGTGGCCGAAAGCGTATTCATTGCCGGTATGTTCGTCAAGTACGGCCACGAATACGCCCAACTGTGCGACCATCTGAATCTGACCGAGGAGGCCGCTGCCGCCCGCAAGCACATTGATGCCGTGGAGCAGGCCACCCTGACCGCCGGTTGGGACGGCGCATGGTTCCGCCGTGCCTACGATGCTTTCGGCAAGCCCGTCGGCAGCAAGGAGTGCACCGAGGGTCAGATCTTTATTGAGCCGCAGGGTATGTGCGTCATGGCGGGCATCGGCAAGGAGAGCGGACAAGCCGCACAGGCGCTTGCCAGCGTGGAGGAGCGTCTGGACACCAAATACGGTGTGGTGCTGCTGCAGCCCGCCTACACCAGCTACCAGCTGAATCTGGGCGAGATCTCCAGCTATCCTCCGGGATACAAGGAGAACGCCGGTATCTTCTGCCACAACAACCCGTGGATCAGCTGTGCCGAAGCAACGCTTGGTCACGGCGACCGCGCCTTTGCGGTGTACCGCAAGACCTGCCCCGCCTATATCGAGGACATCTCCGAGATCCACCGCACTGAACCCTACGTTTACAGCCAGATGGTAGCCGGTAAGGACGCCCCCACCTTCGGCGAAGCCAAAAACAGCTGGCTGACCGGCACGGCGGCATGGACCTTCTTCAATATCAGCCAGTACATTCTGGGCATCCAACCCACCTTGGACGGCCTGAAGGTAGACCCCTGCATTCCCCACACCCTGTCCGGCTTCACCGTGACCCGCCGCTACCGCGGTGCAGTGTACCATATTACGGTGGACAACACCGCCGGGGTGCAGCACGGCATCAAGGCCGTTACCGTGGACGGCAAGGCCATCTCCGGCAACGTTCTGCCGCTGGCTGCCGCCGGTGCTGAGGTAACGGTGCAGGTGACCATGGGTTAAACCGACTTTCTCTGCTTTTTCATATTATTCTCCTTTCTGTGACCAAAGCCGCCGCGCAGACCTCTGCACGGCGGCTTTGGTTTATAAGGAAACAGTTTAACGATTGAAAATGCGCTCCGCGTTGCTCTGCGCATCTTCAGCGGAAAGGTTATTTTAATATTTCGCGTTTGTCGCGCTCTGCGGAGCGCTCCAAACGCATTTTCACAAGTGGGGCTGCAATGGTTAATGGGCGGTCTGAATCACAAATGCAGTTGACCACTACGACCCCTCCTGTGAAAAAAGCATTTCAGCCAAGCCCGCAGGCTTGGCTGAAATGCAAATAAAAAAAATAATTCCGCTATCTATGCGCAAAGCGAACGCGGAGCGCATTCAAAATCATTTCACCTGCCCGCGCATTTCAAATCGTCCCCTTCCCTCTTGCATTTTTGGGAAAAGAGGTGTAGAATACAGTCACAATCAAACACAGGGGAGCTCGTGCAGCGGGCTGAGAGGAAGTATAGCAAGCTTCGACCCTTTTACCTGATGCGGATAATGCCGCCGTAGGAAGTCATACCCTTTATGATTTTTTGCAGGAGGAGCCGCGCCGGGCTCCTCCTGTTTTTTTGTACCTCTGCGGAGGTTCCGCAGCCGGCTGAGGGGGAGCGCCCTGAGCCTTGGATGAATGCAGCGATGGGAAGCCGTGTTCCGGCGTGAGAGGAAACCAGTAAGTTTCGACCGCACCTTCCGTACCTGTTCCCGCCTTGTGGCGGGCACGGGCTGTTTTGTTGCGGGAGCGCCGGTATTCATCCTGCGCTGCCGCAGATGGTTGAAAAGGAGCCAATTTATCATGAAGAATCTCTCTGTCAAAAAGCTTGCCCTTGCCGGTATGTTCTGTGCCCTGTGCGTGGTGGGCAGCGTATTCAGCTTTCCCATGTTCGGCAGCAAGTGCGCCCCGGTGCAGCACATGGTCAACGTGCTGTGCGCTGTTCTGCTGGGGCCCTGGTGGGGCGTCGGTGTAGCCTTTGTGGCTTCCCTGCTGCGCAACCTGCTGGGTCTGGGCAGCCTGATGGCTTTCCCGGGCAGTATGTTCGGTGCGCTGCTGTGCGGCCTTGCATACCACAAGACCAAAAACCTGATCGCCACCGTGGTGGGTGAGGTGTTCGGCACCAGCATTCTGGGCGGCCTGTGCGCATGGCCCGTGGCCATCTTCCTGATGGGCAAGAGTGCTGCGGATATCGCCTTCTACGCCTACATCGTGCCCTTCCTCATCTCCACCGCCGTGGGTGCGGTGATCGCCGGTGCAGTGGTGTTCAGCCTGCAGCGCTCCGGCGCTCTGCGCTCCATGCAGAACAGCCTTTCCTGAGCGGAGGTGCCGGGAATGCTCAAAACCGCCTTTGAGAACCTGCGCAGCCGCAGCCCTCTCATCCACAACATCACCAACTACGTCACCGTGAACGACTGCGCCAACATGGTGCTGGCCTGCGGTGCTTCCCCCATCATGGCCGATGATGCCGCCGAGGTGGAGGAGATCACCGCCATCTGCGGCGGGCTGAACATCAACATCGGCACGCTGAACAGCCGCACCGTCACCAGTATGCTGCTGGCGGGCAAAAAGGCCAATCAGCTGGGACACCCCGTGGTGCTGGACCCGGTGGGTGCCGGTGCTTCCCGTCTGCGCACCGACACCGCCTTCCGCCTGCTGCGGGAGGTGCAGTTCACAGTGATCCGGGGCAACATCTCGGAGATCAAGACCCTTGCCTCCGGCGCAGGCACCACCAAGGGCGTGGATGCGGACGTAGCCGACAAGGTGACCGAGGAGAACTTGGACAGCGCCGTAGCCTTTGCCAAGGCCTTTGCCGCCCGCACCGGCGCAGTGGTTGCCATTACCGGTGCTATCGACATCGTAGCCGATGCACAAAAAGCCTACTGCATCCGCAACGGCAACGCCATGATGAGCAGCATCACCGGCACAGGCTGTCAGCTTTCTGCCCTGACGGCGGCTTTTGTCACCGCCAACCCCGGCCACCCGCTGGAAGCTGCCGCTGCGGCGGTATGCGCCATGGGTCTGGCGGGCGAGGTCGCCCACCAGCGGCTCACTCCGCAGGACGGCAACGCTACCTACCGCAATTACATCATTGATGCCATTTACAACATGACCCCCGAACAGCTGGAGAAAGGCGCAAACTATGAAGTGCGATAAACACACTATGCTCCTGTACGCGGTGACCGACCGCGCATGGGTGGGCGAGCAGACGTTGTATCAGCAGGTGGAAAGTGCCCTGAAGGGCGGTGCTACCTGTGTGCAGCTGCGAGAAAAGCAGCTGGGCGACGCAGATTTTTTACAGGAAGCCATCCAGATCCACGCCCTGTGCCAGCAATACGGCGTGCCGCTGTTCATCAACGATAACGTGGAGGTGGCCTTGCAGTGCCACGCCGAGGGCATCCATGTGGGGCAGGACGATATGGCCGCCGCACAGGTGCGCCAGCGCGTGGGCGAGGGCGTGATGATCGGCGTTTCTGCCCACACGGTACAGGAAGCGCTGGACGCTGTGGCACACGGCGCGGACTACCTTGGCGTGGGTGCGGTATTTGCCACCCACACCAAGACGGACGTGAGCGAGATGCCCCGGCAGACCCTGCTGGACATCTGCAACGCCGTGGATGTGCCGGTGGTGGCCATTGGCGGCATCCACAAGGAGAACATCCTGCAGCTCAAGGGCACCGGCGTGGACGGTGTGGCATTGGTAAGCGCTATCTTTGCCGCAAAGGACATCGAGGCCGAGTGCCGGGAGCTGCGCGCCCTTTCGGAGCAGATCATAAAGTAAGCTATCATCCCGCGGCAAACCGGGGGCACCACCTTGGGCCGCGTTACAAAATTCATGGAGAAAACCAACATGAAAAGCGTATTTTGCGCAGGTGCCGGCATCCAGAGCGTTCTGTTTTTTCTGAATGACGGCTACTTGCCTGCTGGCCGGGAGCTTTCTCCTCGGACACGAATCGGGCCATTCCATCGCCCGCCCTACTGCCTGCGGCAGCAGGGTCCCACCCCAGCGGACGGTCCTCGGAGAAACTCCCGACCGGCGGTTCGCTCCCACATCACTGTATGACCAGCACCCTGCTGTTCAGAGATAAACTGTCATTTGGAGGAACACAGCGTATGCAGACTTATACCACCCAGATGGATGCCGCCCGCAAGGGCATCATCACCCCGGAGATGGAGATCGTAGCCAAAAAGGAATACCGCACCACCGAGGAGATCCGCCAGTGGGTCGCCGAAGGCAAGGTAGCCATCCCCGCCAACAAGCACCACAAGTGCCTGAACCCCGAGGGCGTAGGCTCCATGCTGCGCACCAAGATCAACGTGAACCTTGGCGTCTCCCGCGACTGCAAGGACTACAACATTGAGATGCAGAAGGTGATGAGCGCCGTGAACATGGGCGCAGAAGCCATTATGGATCTGTCCAGCCACGGCAACACCCAGCCCTTCCGCCAGAAGCTGACCCACGAGTGCCCGGTGATGATCGGCACTGTGCCGGTGTATGATTCGGTCATCCACTACCAGCGGGATCTGGCGGAGCTGACTGCACAGGACTTCATCGATGTGGTACGCCTGCACGCAGAGGACGGCGTGGACTTTGTTACCCTGCACTGCGGCATCACCCGCAAGACCATCGAACAGATCCGCAAGCACAAGCGCAAGATGAACATCGTGAGCCGCGGCGGCTCTCTGGTGTTTGCGTGGATGAGCATGACCGGCAACGAGAACCCCTTCTACGAGCACTTTGACGAGATCTGCGAGATCTGCGCCGAGCATGATGTAACCATCTCTTTGGGCGATGCCTGCCGTCCCGGCTGTCTGGCTGACGCCACCGACGTGTGCCAGATCGAAGAGCTGGTGCGTCTGGGCGAGCTGACCAAGCGCGCATGGGCGCACAACGTGCAGGTAATGGTGGAGGGTCCCGGCCATGTGCCCCTGAATCAGGTCGCCGCCAACATGGAGGTGCAGAAGAGCATCTGCATGGGCGCCCCCTTCTATGTGCTGGGACCTCTGGTCACCGATATCGCCCCCGGCTACGACCACATCACCGCTGCCATCGGCGGCGCAGTGGCAGCCGCCAGCGGTGCGGCCTTCCTGTGCTATGTGACCCCCGCCGAGCATCTGGCACTGCCCAATGTGGAAGATGTAAAGCAGGGCATCGTGGCCTCCAAGATCGCCGCTCACGCCGCCGACATTGCCAAGGGCATCCCCCACGCCCGGGACATTGACGACAAGATGGGCGATGCCCGCCGCGTACTGGACTGGGATGCACAGTTCGCCTGCGCGCTGGACCCCGAGACCGCCAAGGCCATCCGCGACGCCCGCCTGCCCGAGGACGACCACAGCGACACCTGCAGTATGTGCGGCAAGTTCTGCGCCGTGCGCAGCATGAACAAGGCACTGGCCGGTGAATACATCGACATTCTGTAAGCTATTCCCGCGCTGAAAGGCGCTTCTTCCTCCGGGACTGCTGCACAAGCGTGCGGCAGTCCCTTTTTTGTAGGACGATTTAAATGCCCTCCGCTTACGCTCTGGGCATATTCAGCGGAAAATTTATCTTAATTTCGTGGTTCAGGAAAGTCTGCGGACTTTCCTGAACCACACTTTCACGAGAAAAGTCGTGAAGATAAACTGCATTTGCCACACTACGTTCGGTTTAGTCAATCCGCACTATCAATATTTTAGATTTTACAATTCTTCTGTGCTGTACTATAATAAAGTAGCAACTTTATTACTCAAAAGTACAGGAGGCTGTTTTCTTGATAGTTGATCTGATCGAAGCGCTTTACCGCCTGCTGTGGGGCGATTTATTCACCCTGCCAGTGGCGGGCGGCATTGGCATCTCCTTCATGGTGGTGCTTCTGTTTGCAGCCGGTATCGGCTTTACCCTGCGCACAAGGCTGCTGCCGGTGCGCCTGTTCCGGGATATGATCGGCGCAGTGTGCGAAAAAAAGCAGGCCGCGGGCGGGCTTTCCTCCTTCCAGACACTGGTCATCTCCACCGCCACCCGGGTAGGCATGGGCAACCTTGTGGGCGTGGTGGCCGCTGTTTCGGCGGGCGGTGCGGGCGCGGTGTTCTGGATGTGGGTCACCGCCCTGCTGGGTGCTTCCACCTCCTTTGTGGAGTCCACTCTGGCGCAGAAGTACCGCGTGCCGGACCCGCTGTACGGCGGCTGGCGGGGCGGCCCGGCCTACTACCTTCATGTGCTGGCAGAGCGCAAGCGGGGCAAAAAGCTCAAGCGCTCGGTGTGCGCAGCGCTGTTTGCAGTGTCCGGTCTGATCTGCTGGTGCGGCATCAGTCAGGTGATTTCCAACTCGGTCAGTTCTGCCTTTGAAAACGCCTTTCACGTCCCGCCGCTGGCCACTACCGTGGTGCTTACCCTGCTGGCGGCGCTGATCGTGCTGCGCAAAAACGCCACCGTAAAAAGCCTTGACTTTATCGTGCCGGTCATGGCGGTGTGCTACTTTGTCATCACGGTGGGCATCGTGGTGCTGAATCTCCGGCAGCTGCCCGCCGTGCTGGCACGCATCTTTGCCGAAGCCTTTGGCCTGCGTCAGGTGGCCGCAGGCGGCTTTGGCGCAGTGCTGATGAACGGTGTCAAGCGCGGGCTGTTCTCCAACGAAGCGGGCAGCGGCTCTGCCCCCTGCGCCGCTGCCGCTGCCGAGTGCGATGACCCGGTAAAGATGGGTCTTGTGCAGGCGCTGGGCGTATTGATCGACACGGTGGTCATCTGCAGCTGCACCGCCTTTCTGATGCTGCTGGTGCCGCAGGAGATCACCGCCGGGCTGACCGGCATGAACCTTTTACAGACTGCCATGCAGTACCATCTGGGCAGCTTTGGCATCGTGTTCATTGCGGTAATCTTAGCATTGTTCAGCTTCTCCACCTTTCTGGGGGTGCTGTACTACGCCCGGGGCAATGTGGCCTACCTGTGCGGCGACAACTGGTGGAGCCAGACCGCCTACAAGCTGCTGGCGCTGGCCATGCTGCTGGTGGGCGGCACACAGGCCTACACCGTGGTGTGGGATCTGGGCGATGTGGGCATCGGGCTGATGACCATCTTCAATATGCTGGCGCTCGTTCCCCTTTCCGGCGAGGCGCTGGCCGCCCTGAACGACTACGAAAAGCGCAAAAAGCTGAAATAAAAGGAAGATAGCAAAAACGGGCTGTTGCACAAAGTTCTGTGCAACAGCCCGTTTTATATTCGCTCCTAAATCCAGAAAGTCAGCATTTATTTACAGATACTTTTACTTTAGCTTGCTCACCCTCTCCGTCTTTGCTTCGCAAATCCACCTCTCCCAAAGGGAGAGGCCTTGGCAAAGAGATGAAGTTTGCGTGGGCTGCCAAAGGCTCTCCCTTTGGGAGAGCTGGCGCGTTAGCGCCTGAGAGGGCGAGGTCGCTGACCATGTGTAGCAGCCCGTTTTGTGATATGCTAAAACTTTCAGCTATGCTGCTTCAGGGCGCAGACGGCGATGCTCAAGGCGCTCCATGCGGCCTGATACATCAGCACCGTGGCGATGGAAAGCTGCCAGATGCTGCCCGCGTAGGTCAGCAGCACTGCAATGAACACCGAGAAGCATACCGACACCAGCTGCACCGTGGTGGCGCTGGTCTCGGCATTCTGTGCCTGATCTGCGGCCTGCAAGCCGCCAGTCAGGCTGGCAAAGCCCCTGTGGTGGTACAGGCAGCACTTGGGCTTTGCCGGGGCTGCATCGGCGGCTTCAATGGCCTGACACTGGTCGCCGTCCAGTACCGTGACCATGCCCTCCGGCAGGTGGTAGGCCTCGGTGATGTGCCGCGCCGTCAGGCTGGGGTCCTTGCTGGTGACCAGCAGACGGATGTTCTCCCTTTGCAGAGAAGCAAGGCTGCGTGCCACATTGCGGCCGCCCACATAGCGCAGCACGAACATGGCGTGCAGGTTGCCGGACACTGCCAGATACAAAATTTGCAGTTCACCGTTTTTGGAATGGCTGTCCTCGTAGTCCTGCTCCGGCAGAGTAACGCCCTCCTTCTCCATGTAGCGGCGGGTGCCAATGAGGATGCGGTTATTGTCGCACCACGCCGAGAAGCCCAGTCCGGTGTGCTGCTCCAGATCCTTGACCGGGAACAGGATATCGGTGCGATCCTCGATGATCTGGCGGAACAGCCCGCGCAGGGTGTCGCAGCTCTCGTTCAGTACACTTGCCGCATATAGGATGGCGCGGTCGATGCGGCCACCCTTGAAGATGCGGATATCCTCCAGCGTCACGCTGTCAGCGGTAAACAGGTCATCGGCATCCAGCTCAATGGTGTCGATGCCGCCCAGCTCCTCAATGGCTGCCCAGCCGGGCACCACAGCGCCCACAGCGGCGGCAGCTCTTTGCAGCCGCAGCGCCGCCAGACCCGGCACCAGCACCGAGGAAAGGGGTGCGCCCATGCACAGCACGGCAGCAGCCGCAGCCACAGCGCAGTTGATGCCGCCGCCGAACAGCAGGAAGGCTACGCCGCTGAGCACTGCTGCCGCCAGCAGAACACAGGCCACCTTGCGGGCGCGGCGCTCGCTGGCGCGCTCGCTGAGACTCTGCTCCACAAAGTCATCGCTGGCAGTCTGCACCGGGCGGCTCAGCAGCACCCACGGATCCTTCTGCTCCAAATCCCGGGCGAGGGCGCGGATCAGGTCTTTATCGCGGGTGCGGTAAGCGCCCCGCAGTTCGCCGCCCTCTGCCGCCAGCGCGTAGCCGCCCTGCACGGTAGACAGCATCACCCGGCTGCCCACCAGCGCCAGAAACAGTCCCAGCGCCGCCATACCGGTCAGCAGACCGATGCCCTCGGTGCTGCGGTAGGCGTTGGCATTCAGCATGGCCACCACTGCCTGCAGCAGCGCTGCCACAGCAGCCAGCGCGGGCATGGTGTCCGCACTGGGACGGCCGCGCAGACCGGCCAGACCGTCCCGCAGCACCGGGTAGCCCACAAACAGGCTGGCGGCAAACAGCAGCAGATTGGCGGCATAGAACGCCGCCGGGGCTGCGTCCGGATCCAGCACCGAAAGCGGCGACAGCAGACGCTCTGCTGTCAGCCCAAGGTGCAGCAGCACTACGGCCAGAATGCCCGCCAGCACACAGCGCAAGGTCAGCTCTGCGGCCATGTGGTGCAGCTTATCAGTAGTGGATTCCGGCACAGCTTCCTCAGTAGGAACAGCTGCTTCCGGCGCGGTCTCCGGCTGTGCCGGGGCGGCGGGGGCAGCATCTGCCGGTGCGGGAGCCGGTTCAGCAGGAGCGCCGTCCTGCTCCAGCGGGAGCAGCGGCAGGCTCATAGTATCCTCTTTTTCCGGCTTGCGGGCGGCGGGCTTCTCGTCCTCTGCTGTGCCGAACATCTGGAAAATCGACTTTTTCTCAGACTTTTTCGGCAGTGTCTCCGGGTCTGCCGGAACGCTGGCAAACACCGCCGACGGCAGCTCCTCGGCGGCCTTTTGTGCAGCCTTTGCCGGGGCTTTTTCCGGCTCTGCCGCAGGCTGTGCAGGCGCGGGCTGCACCTTTGGCTGCGGCGCTTCCTGCACGGGCTTTGCCGGCTGCGGGGCAGGCTTTGCCTTGCCGCTCATGCCGTTGAGCATATCCTTCAGCTGCTGCATCTCCCGCTGCTCCAGCTCCTCCTGCGGCAGCAGTATCTCCGGGGCGTTCTTCGCCTTGGGCTGCTTTTGGGGCGCTGCAGCAGGCTGCGGCTTTGGCTGCGGTACGGGCTTTTCCGTTGCCTGCTGCACGGCAGCAGCCGCCTTGGGTGCAGGCACCGGCTCTGCCGGCACTGCCTTGACCGGCTCTGTCCGGGCAAACTGCAGCGGCATTACCGGAACAGGGTCTGCGGTGCGCAGCTCCAGCGCCATGTCCTCCTGCTCCGGCTGTACCGGCTTTGCATCTGCCCCCAGCAGGATCTCGCCGGTGGGGATCTCCAGCACCGGCTGTGCCGCGGCGGGCGTTTCTTCTTTATCGTGGCCGAACAGCTTGCCCAGCAGCCCGGCCTTGGGCTTTTCCTCCACCGGGGCAGGCTCGTCCCGGTGGGTCATCTCCTCGGGCAGATCGATCACACTGGTGCTGAAAAAGTTGCGGAAACGCTCCTCTGCCGAGAGCTCCCCCGCCTGCTTGCCCTTGCGTTCATTTTTATTGTTCGGCATCCTTGTCCCTCCCACTGTTCTGGATGGAGTTTACCGCTTGTTTTATTCTTCTACGGCGCGCTGCGACTGGATCTCGTACAGAATGATGCCTGCCGCCACCGAAACGTTATAACTGTCCACGCCGGTACCGGGTGCAGCCATATCCAGCCGCACCACGCCATCACACAGCTTCTTGACCAGCTGGGATACGCCGCTGCCCTCGCTGCCCAGTACCAGCGCGATGGGGCCGGTCAGGTTATTCTTGCGCAGGGAGACGCCGTCCATGTCGGCGCAGTAGACGAACACGCCCTGCTCCTTCAGGCGGCGGATGGTCTCGCCGATGTTGGCCACACGCGCCACCGGCAGACGCTCGGCAGCGCCTGCGCTGGACTTGATCACGGTGGGGGTAACGGATGCGCCGCCACGCTTGGGGATGACGATGCCGTGGGCACCGCACAGCAGGGCGCTGCGCATGACTGCGCCCAGATTGTGGGGATCCTCAATGCCGTCGCTCAGCACCAAAAAGGGCGGCTCGCCCTTGGCTTTGGCCGCTGCCAGCAGATCCTCCACGGTCGCGTACTCGATCTCGCTTGCAAAGGCCGCCACGCCCTGATGGCTCTCGGTGCCGGTCATCAGGCGCAGCTTGTTGGGGTGCACCCGCTTGACCGTTGCGCCGGCTTCCTTGGCCAGCGCTGTATAGTATGCCGCCACTGCCGGAGCCATCCCCTCGGCAATAAGCACGGTGTCCACACCGGAGCCGCTCTTGAGCAGCTCGGTCACAGGGTTTTTGCCGTAGATCAGGCTCTCGCTCTTCTGCTGCGGCTGCTCTGCATCGCGGCGCGGACGGCGCGGCTGGTTACGTTCTTCCATCTTTTTTATGCTCCTTCCGTTCCGGGCGGGCGGTGCCGCGCCGGAGCGTTTTATTCTGTTTATGATAATCCAAGATAAAGTATACCATATCTCGCCCGGCTTCGCCACAAATTGCAGAGATTTTATTGCCCGGCGCTAAAATTTTTTCGGTAAAAAGCGTTCCTTCCTGCCGGTTTCGGCAGCTGTAAAAATGTTTTGCCCGCTGCCCGGTCGGCGGGGTGCAATTCCGCCGTTTTGCCAAGGTCAAAAGTTTTCCACAAAAAACGTCTATACATTTCGTAAACGCTCTGTAGTTTTTCAACAAGTTGAAAACTCGGTGGAAAGTGTGTAAAAGTCCAGCCATAGCGCCCGTTTTCCGGGTGGAATTAAACAGTTTCCACCGGGTTTTCAACAGCAGGTTCCTCCACATCTTGGCAAAAGCCTTACAATTTGTAAAATTCAAGTCGGAATTATGACAATTTTTTGAACCGGAAATTGTCCGTTTTTGCAATTTCCTCCAACATCATTTTGACGAATGTTAAAATACGTTGAAAACCCACCTCATCCAAGCACAAGGCAGATGTTGCGGCATATATGGATTTTTGTCTCTAAACATAATAAGTTTCTGATGCAGCCGCCAGAGCTGCTTTGTGCCGTGCCTGTTCCGCAGCAGCTCTATGCAAGAAAAAGCGCCTGTTCGGATTGATTTTAGGCGCAGTTTGGGGTATACTAACCATGTGGGCTCGTTAAACCATGCACAATGCGGTGTGTGGCAGAGCCGGAACCCCGATAATTTTTGGAGGTAATGAATAATGTTGGTAAATGCAACCGAAATGCTGCTCAAGGCACGCGATGGCCACTACGGTGTGCCGCAGTTCAACATCAATAATCTGGAGTGGACCAAGGCAGTCCTGACCGCCTGCGAGGAAATGAAGAGCCCCGTCATTCTGGGTGTTTCCGAGGGTGCAGGTAAGTACATGACCGGCTTCAAGACCGTTGCCGCCATGGTCAGCGCCATGGTCGATTCCATGGGCATCACGGTTCCCGTTGCTCTGCATCTGGATCACGGCACCTACGAGGGCTGCAAGGCCTGCGTTGAGGCCGGCTTCTCTTCCATCATGTTCGATGGCAGCCACTACTCCATCGAGGAGAACGTGGAAAAGACCAAGGAGCTGGTTGCTCTGGCACACGCTCACGGCATGAGCATCGAGGCCGAGGTCGGCTCCATCGGCGGCGTTGAGGACGGCGTTGTAGGCGCTGGCGAGATTGCTGATCCCGAGGAGTGCGCAAAGATCACCGCTCTGGGCATCGACTTCCTGGCTGCCGGCATCGGCAACATCCACGGCGTCTACCCCGCAAACTGGAAGGGTCTGGACTTCGAGGCTCTGGACCGCATCCATAAGGCCACCAACAACATTCCTCTGGTCCTGCACGGCGGCACCGGCATCCCCGACGAGATGATCGCAAAGGCCATCAGCCTGGGTGTTTCCAAGATCAACATCAACACTGAGTGCCAGCTGGTGTTTGCTGAGGCCACCCGCAAGTACATCGAAGAGGGCAAGGATCAGCAGGGCAAGGGCTTCGACCCCCGCAAGCTGCTGGCTCCCGGCGCAAAGGCCATCGAGGCCAAGTGCAAGGAGAAGATCGAGCTGTTCGGCTGCGCAGGCAAGGGCTAAGCAGAAGCTCGTATCCTAACCGGTACACCACCCAATAAAGTATGCGGCCCCGCCGCACTGTTATGCACAGTGCAGCGGGGCCGCTTTTTGTTTTATATGCGAGCGCTCAGCCGTGGGTCGTTTCCATATCGCCAGAAATGGATTGCATACAGTCCCGCACCCAGAAGCAGACAAAAGATTGAATAGCTAAGAATCGGAAGCCGCAGCAACACGAGATTGCCCGCGATCTGGGTAAAGAACCAGCCCGTTCCATACAGAATCACGATATAAAGCACCAGCCATGCAGCATATTTCAGCCAATGCTCCCGCGGCGGAAAGCCCACCTGCTCCATCATCCGGCGGAACAGTATGCAAAACGCCGCCACTGCAACAACAAGCTGCATCAGATAGCCTACCGAAAGCTCAAAAACCCAATTTCCAATAATCGGATAGAGCAGCAAGCCTTCCACGCCCCACCCAAAAAAGAAATACAGAGGTGCAACATACCAGAAGTAATCCCCGGCTCTCAGTGTTTTCAAGCTGGGCTTGACCTCTTCCACAAAGGTCTTTGCGTCCGAAATCGAATGAAACAGTTCCT
>OGOL01001106.1_pt1 | contig 27235 bp, 17 predicted proteins | sample 1552641 | NCBI WGS metagenome assembly OGOL01 (sample SAMEA2580140, study PRJEB22360) | human gut metagenome | biome: human gut; feature: human-associated habitat; material: faeces | place: Denmark | collected 2008/2010 | reverse complement strand
TAATTTTAAAAAGATTGAAAAAAAATGGCAGGATATATGGTATTCTCAAAATACCTTTGCCGCTAAGGATGATTATACTCTGCCTAAATTTTATTGCCTTGTTGAATTTCCTTACCCCAGCGGTCAGGGTCTTCATGTAGGTCATCCCAGGTCTTACACCGCGCTTGATATCGTTGCAAGAAAGAAAAGACTTCAGGGTTATAATGTTCTTTATCCCATGGGCTGGGATGCATTTGGCTTGCCCACCGAAAACTATGCTATCAAAAATCACATTCATCCGGCAGAAGTAACAAAGCAAAATATTGCCCACTTTAAGCAGCAGCTTCAGTCACTCGGTTTTTCATTTGACTGGACAAGGGAAATTAACACAACCGATCCCGAATATTATAAATGGACTCAGTGGATTTTCCTTCAGCTTTTCAAAAAAGGTCTTGCATATAAAAAAGAAATGGCGGTAAACTGGTGCACATCCTGTAAATGTGTGCTTGCAAACGAAGAAGTTGTAAACGGCGTTTGCGAACGCTGCGGTTCAGAGGTAATCAGAAAAAAGCAAAGCCAATGGATGCTTAAAATCACCGATTATGCAGACAGACTTGCAAAGGATCTTGACGATGTTGACTTTATTGATCGTGTTAAGGTTCAGCAGCGCAATTGGATAGGCAAAAGCCGCGGCGCAGAGGTTGATTTCAAAACAACACTCGGCGATGTTCTTACTGTTTATACCACAAGGTGCGACACTCTTTTCGGCGCCACCTATATGGTTATTTCGCCGGAGCATCCTCTTATTGAAAAATGGGCAGGCAGCATAAATAACCTTGATGAAGTAAGGGCTTATCAGCAGGAAGCCGCACGCAAGAGCGATTTTGAGCGCACAGAGCTTAATAAGGATAAAACAGGCGTTTGCCTTGACGGCGTTATGGGCATCAATCCCGTAAACGACACGGAAATCCCGATTTTCATTTCAGATTATGTTCTCACTTCTTACGGCACCGGTGCCATTATGGCCGTTCCTGCTCACGACACCCGCGACTGGGAATTTGCAAAGAAATTTAATCTGCCTATTATTGAGGTTGTTGCAGGCGGCGAGGATGTTCAAAAAGAAGCCTTCACGGATTGCGCAACCGGCACCCTCGTAAACAGCGGTTTTATCAGCGGCATGAGCGTTGAAGAAGCTAAGCATGCCATGATTGATTGGCTTGAAAAGGAAGGTAAGGGCAGAGAAAAAATCAACTTCAAGCTCAGAGACTGGGTGTTCAGCCGCCAAAGATATTGGGGCGAGCCTATTCCGATTGTTAAATGCGAAAAATGCGGTTATGTTCCGATTCCCGAAAGTGAGCTTCCTCTCCGCTTGCCCAATGTTGATTCTTATGAGCCGACAGATACGGGTGAATCTCCGCTTGCCAAGATGACGGATTGGGTAAATACCACATGTCCGTGCTGCGGAGGCCCCGCAAAGCGCGAAACAGACACAATGCCTCAGTGGGCAGGCTCTTCTTGGTATTTCCTCAGATACACCGATCCCCACAATCAAAACGCGCTCGCTTCAAAAGAAGCACTTGAATATTGGACCCCCGTTGATTGGTATAACGGCGGCATGGAGCACACAACACTTCATTTGCTTTACAGCCGCTTTTGGCATAAATTCCTTTATGATATCGGCGTTGTTCCCACCTCCGAGCCGTATAAAAAGCGCACCTCGCACGGTATGATTCTTGGCGAAAACGGTGAGAAAATGAGTAAGTCAAGAGGCAATGTTGTTAATCCGGATGAAATAGTTGATCAATACGGCGCTGACACAATGCGCCTTTATGAAATGTTTATCGGCGATTTTGAAAAGGCCGCTCCGTGGAATTCCGATTCCATTAAGGGCTGCAAGCGCTTTGTTGAGCGTTTTTGGAATTTAACCGAATTCGTAAGCAATGAAGAGGGTTATAGCAAAGACCTTGAAGCACTTATGCACAAAACAATCAAAAAGGTAACGGAAGATATAGACAATCTTAAATGCAACACCGCCATAGCGGCTATGATGACTCTTATAAATAAGATGTATGAGAAAAAGAGTGTTACAAAAGATGAACTTCGCGATCTCACGATTATTCTTAATCCTTTTGCTCCCCATGTAACGGAAGAGGTTTGGGAAAAGATGAGCTTCGGCGGCATGGTGCACGATGCAAAATGGCCCGAATATGACGATGCAAAAACAGTTGAAAACAGCGTTGAAATCGTGCTTCAGCTTATGGGCAAGGTTCGTTCAAGAATAACGATTCCCGTTGATATGCCCAAGGATGAAGTTATTGCTTTGGCAAAGGCAGATGAAAAAATTGCGGCAGGCATTGCAGGCAAAACCATAAAGAAAGAAATTTATGTTCCCGGCAAGCTTGTTAATATTGTTGCCGTTTGATTGCTTTGAAGGGGATGGAGAATATGATGTTTAAACCAAATTTTGAAAAGAATTGGACAACTGAAAATAACGGATTTCCGCTTAACAGCCCCGAGGTTGAAAGACTGATTTCCGTTGTTCCCAGCAAGGCTCAATACGAGCTTGCGCAAAAGCCGTTTTATTTGTTTATGCACTTTGGCATGAACACGGCAACGGCAAGGGAATGGGGCGCCGGCACGGAAACAGTCAGTGATTTCACTATTAAAAAGGTTAATCTTCAGCAATGGGTAAAATGTGCTCAGGCCGCAGGTGCAACGGGTATTTTGCTCACATGTAAGCACCACGACGGATTTTGCCTTTGGCCGTCTGAATACACATCGTTTTCGGTTAAAAACACGGATTTTGACGGCGATATTGTTAAAATGGTTTCAGATGCCTGTCACGATGCAGGACTGGATTTCGGCGTTTATCTGTCTCCGTGGGATATGCATGAGCCAACTTACGGCACTCCGGAATATAATGATTATTTCTGCAATCAGCTTACAGAATTGCTTTCAAACTACGGCCCCGTTTCCGAGGTTTGGTTTGACGGTGCAAAGGGTGCCAATGCAAAAGCTTTTGAATATGATTGGCAAAGATATTATGCCCTTATCAGAAAGCTTCAGCCTGGAGCCAATATTGCCGTTTGCGGGCCCGATATTCGCTGGGTCGGAAACGAGGGCGGAAAAACAAGAAAATCCGAATTTTCAGTTGTTCCCGCTGCAATGACTAATGCGGAAAAAACCTCTGAAAACAGCCAGCACGCAGATGCCGATACATCCAAAATGCAAAATCTTACATCTCAGGATGAAGATCTCGGCAGCCGTGCTCTTCTTGAAAAAGCAAAGGAACTTGCTTGGTATCCCGCAGAGGTTGATGTTTCCATCCGTAAGGGCTGGTTCTATTCGGCAGATGAAAACAAAACCGTTAAAAGTGTTAAAAAGCTTTTTAAAATTTATCTTACCTCCGTCGGAAACAACTGCACATTGCTTCTTAATGTTCCTCCCACAAATAAGGGCGTTATTCATGGCAGGGATGCCGGTGTTCTGAAAGCACTCGGCAACAAAATCAAGCAAATGTATTCAAATCCGATTGTCGTTCAGAAATTCGGCATGCTCAAAGAAAATCAAGGCTATATTGATTTCGATTTCGGCAGCGTAAAAAAGCTTAATTATGTTTCTCTCAGCGAGGATATTCGTTTTTCGCAGCGTGTGGAGGCTTTTGATATTTATATCAAAAAGCCAAACGGCAAGTTCAAAAAAGTGTTCTCAGGCACTATTATAGGCTCTAAAAAAATAGCCGTTATCAAAAATAAAAAATGTATCGGCGCAAGAGTCGTTATTCGCCAAAGCCGCAGCACTCCTGTCATTAAGGAAATCGGTTTTTACGAGTAATTCAATAAATATAAAAAGCGAGGCGTTCTGTGTGAACTGCCTCGCTTTTTTTTGTGCGCTGCTTTACAGCTTTGATATTGCGTTTAAAACTCTCTTTTTGTCTGCGCTCCAAAGCGGAGCAATTAAGTCTTTTTTTGCTCCGTCACCGGTTAAACGGTGAATAACAACATTATCGGGTATGATTTCAACGCAGTCGTGTATTATTTCAAGATATTCTTCAAATTCAAGTGCTTTAAATTTACCGGCTGCATAATCGTTTGCCAAATCAGTGCCTTTCAAAATATGAAGCAGTTGCAGCTTTATGCCGTTTGTGCCGGCATTGCAGGCATGCGCAACGCTTTGCAGCATATCTTCCTTGCTTTCATTCGGCAGCCCTATTATAAGGTGAGTCACAACGTCAATGTTTTCTGCCCTCAGGCGTCTAACGGCTTCGTCATAAACCTCAAGAGAATAGCCCCTGCGAATGTATTTTGCAGTGCTTTCATGAATGGTTTGCAAGCCAAGCTCAACGGAAACAGGCTTTATTTTGTTTATCTCGGAAAGCAAAGCAACGACATCATTCGGCAGGCAGTCAGGCCGCGTGGCAATTGAAAGCATCACAATGTCCGGGTGATTCAGAGCCTCGGTAAATTTTGCACGCAGTATTTCAACCGGTGCATAGGTGTTTGTAAAAGCCTGAAAATATGCTATGTATTTGCCGGATTTGATTTTTTTCGCAACACGCTTTTTGCCGCGCTCGATTTGCTCTGTTACGGAAAGTGCTGCGCTTTCCGCAAAATCACCGCTGCCTCCCTCAGAGCAAAATATGCAGCCTCTTGTGCCGAGGGTGCCGTCTCTGTTTGGGCAGGTGAATCCGGCATTAAGACTTATTTTGTAAACCTTGCAGCCGAATTTGTTTTGTAAATATTTGTTAAGGCTGTAATATTCCATCGGCTGTTTCGAAAAACTCCTCTAAATTATTCTTGTTGCCGCAAACATAAGAGCTGATTTTGCCGCAGTCTATTTCGCCGTGCTCAACTGTTTTGCAAAATCCTCCAGCCTCGCGAAGTATAATCGTTGCGCCGGCAAAGTCCCACGGTCGCAATATAAGCTCATAATATAAATCTGCTTTTCCTGCCGCAACATAGCAAATGTCAAGTGCAGCAGAGCCTCCTCTGCGCACCTCAAGGCAACGGTAAAATACTTCCTCGGTCAATTTAAAGGTCTTCTTTGCAAGCTCGTGCTCATATGGGCAGGTGCCGAAAAGCACAAGGCTGTGCTCCAAATTGCAATTGCTTGCATGAATAGGTTTCCCGTTCAAAAAGGCGCCTTTTCCTTTTTCGGCATAAAAAAGATTGTTTAGATCGGGATCAAGCACAGCTCCCATAATCAGTTCTCCGTCTTTGGCAAGGCCAACCGAAATTGCACTGTGCTGAAATCCTTTAATAAAATTCGTAGTGCCGTCTATAGGATCGATTATAAAGCAATATCCGCTTGAAAGGGTTTTATTGCCGTCGCCCTCCTCGCCTAAAAACGAACATCCGGGAATAATTTTGCTCAGTTCTTCAAATAAAAAGTCCTGAATTTTTTTATCATATTTGGTAACAAGGTTTACTTCCGAGCCTTTTTCTTCAATTCCCAAATCGCTTCCTGCGCTTTTGTATATCTCGCCTGCTTTTTTTACGGCGTCTGTAATTTTGTTCAGCATATTAAGTGTCTCCTTCCTTTGTCAGTTTTATTTTATCATAAAGTTTATTTTAATCAATATAATTTAATATGTTTATGATAATTCTTATTGCAAAGTTATGTGAAAAGCTGCTGCGCCTTTTTGGAAGGGGAGCTACTACGCTGCCCGGCAGGGTGGCGCTTTTTTTGAAAAAAGATGTTTTAAAAAGGCTTTCGGAATCGCTTAAAATTATAATCGTAACCGGCACAAACGGTAAAACCACAACTGCCCGAATGATTGAAAATGCCTTGCTAAGGGCCGGTAAAAGCTGCTTTCTTAATCGCTCCGGCGCAAATTTAATAACAGGCATAACCACGGCGTTTTTGATGAATTGCGATTTGCGCGGTAGGTTCAAAGCCGAATATGCCGTTGTTGAATGTGATGAAAATGCGCTTAAAAAGGCAAGCCTTTATTTTAATGCCGATTGCCTTGTCGTAACAAATGTTTTTCGCGATCAGCTTGATCGGTACGGCGAGGTTTCCTCAACCCTTGCCGCCGTTGCCGCGGGTGCACGGAATATGCCGAATGCAAAGCTTGTGCTTAATGCCGATGATCCCGTTTCGTTTTCTCTTTCAAAGCAATGTGTAAACTTTGCCTCTTTCGGCATAGATAAAAATTTAAATCTCGGCGGAAAGGGCGAAAGCGAATTTTGCCCCGTTTGTCGCGAAAAGCTGGAATATTCTTCACGCACTTATTGCCAGCTCGGAAATTATGCCTGCAAAAAATGCGGCTACCGAAGAATCAAGCCCGATGTGTGCGCAGATGAAATTTTTTTAAACGGCGAAAACGGCAGTTTCGTTTTCTTTTCCTCGTTCGGCAGGGAAGCGATGATTAAAATGAATGTGGGCGGCATATATAATGCTTATAACGCGCTTGCAGCCGTTTGCGCTCTTCAAATCGTTGGTGTGAATATTGAAACGGCAGTGGCGTCGCTTTCCTCATTCGGTGGCGTATTCGGCAGGGCGGAAACATTCGGCGGCACTCAAATGCTGCTTGTTAAAAATCCGGCCGGCTTTACTCAAACCATGAATTATTTAAGCTCTTGTGATGTGGATAATCTGATTTTTGTGCTTAATGATAATGATGCGGACGGCAAGGATATTTCCTGGATTTGGGATGCGGAAATTGATTTTCCGAAAAACACAAAAAATGTTTATGCGTTCGGAATTCGCTCGGGCGATATGGCACTGCGGCTTAAATATGCAGGCGTGGAATGTGAGGTTATAGGCGGCTACAACCGATTCTTTGAGCTTGCCGAAAGGGATAAAACCGCCGTTGTTGCCACTTACACGGCAATGATGGCTCTGCGCCCGTATTTTGCGCAAAAATATAATAAGAAAGAGTTTTGGAAATGAATTTAACCGTTGCGCATGTTTATCCCGATTTGCTCAATCTTTACGGCGATTCAGGTAATGTGCTCTGTATTCAAAAGCGCTGTGAATGGCACGGCATAAAATGTATCGTGCGTAATTTTGAGGCAGGCTCGCAGTTTGATTTTTCAGATTGCGATGTCGTTTTTATCGGCGGCGGGCAGGATAGGGAACAGCAGCTTGTTTTGCAATGCCTCGGCGCAAAAAACGCAAGAGAGCTGGCCGAAGCGGTTGAAAATAAAACCGTGCTTGCCGTTTGCGGCGGTTATCAGCTGCTCGGAAAATATTATGAAACCGCTGAGGGCGCGCGCCTGGATTTTACGGGAATACTTGATTTTTACACGGTGGGCAGGGAAAAGCGCCTCATCGGAAATTACGAATTTAAAACCAAGGAAAAAATTCGCCTCATCGGCTTTGAAAATCATTCGGGGCGCACTTACCTCGGCCCCTCTGCCGAGCCGCTCGGCAAAGTAATTAAAGGCTTCGGCAATAACGGCACGGATAAAACCGAGGGCGTGCGTTATAAAAGCACTTTTTGCACCTACGCTCACGGCCCGCTCCTGCCTAAAAATCCCGATTTTGCCGATATGCTCATCACCTCCGCCCTGCAAAGAAAATACGGCGAAATCAGCCTTGCTCCGCTTGATTGCAAAACGGAAATCCTCGCACGCAGGCAAATCCGCGATTTATATATTTAAATTTTACTTTGCAAAAATATTATTATTAACTCTTGGCTTGGCTTTTTATAAAAAAAGTTCTTGATTTTGCGGTTTGGTTATGTTATTATATTTCGGCACAGATATATCATTATGTGCAATCCACACGCGGCGTTTTGTTCCCAAGGTGTTTTTTTCGGGAATGTTGCCATATGCGCTGCGGAGGAATAACCTTAAAGGAGGAAATAATAATGGCAAATGTAGTTTCAATGAAGCAGCTCCTTGAGGCCGGCGTTCACTTCGGCCACCAAACAAGAAGATGGAATCCCAAAATGGCGGAGTACATTTTCACGGAGCGTAACGGGATCTATATCATAGATCTTCAGAAAACAGTTAAAAAGCTTGACGAGGCATATATGTTTGTTCGCGATCTCGCAGCAGAAGGCGGCACAATCATTTTCGTGGGCACAAAGAAGCAGGCTCAGGAATCCGTTAAGGAAGAGGCAGAGCGTTGCTCCATGCCTTATGTAAATGCTCGTTGGCTCGGCGGTATGCTCACAAACTTTAAAACAATCCGCGGCCGTGTTGCTCGTCTTGCTCAGCTCAAGAAGATGCAGGAGGACGGCACTTTCGATCTTCTTCCCAAAAAGGAAGTTGCAGGCCTTGAGCTTCAGATCGAAAAGCTTGAAAAATACCTCGGCGGTATCACAGAAATGAAAAAGGTTCCCGATGCTATGTTCATCGTAGACCCCCGCAAGGAAAGAATCGCCGTATCCGAAGCTATGAAACTCGGTCTTCCCATCGTAGCTATTGTTGATACAAACTGCGATCCTGATGAAATCGATTATGTTATCCCCGGCAACGATGATGCTATCCGCGCTGTAAAGCTTATTGCAGGTGCAATGGCTTCCGCAGTTATCGAAGGCAGAGACGGCAGCGATGTTGCCGAAGCCGAAGAAGCAGCAGAAGAAAAAGCAGAAAAAGCTGCCGAGTAATTTGATTAAGATATTTTAATTTGATAATGGAGGAAGAGAAATGACTTTTACAGCTCAGGACGTTAAAGCTCTCCGTGAGAAAACCGGCGTTGGCATGATGGAGTGCAAGAAGGCTCTCACAGAAGCAAACGGCGATATGGATAAAGCAGTTGACTATCTTCGCGAAAGAGGACTTGCAGCGGCTCAGAAAAAGGCAACAAGAATTGCCGCTGAGGGTGTTGTTCTTTCCTATGCAGATGATGCTGCAAAAAAAGGCGTTGTTATTGAAGTAAACTCCGAAACAGACTTTGTTGCAAAGAATGAAAAATTCGTAAACTTCGTAACAGATTGCGCTAAAACAATTATCAAAACAGGCGTTTCAACCGTTGAAGAACTTAATGCCGCTGAATATATGGGCACAGGCAGAACGGTTACCGAAACTCTTAATGACCTTATCCTTGCTATCGGCGAAAACATGAAAATTCGCCGCTTTGAGGTTATGGAAGGCAACCTTGCAACTTATGTTCACGCAGGTGGCTCCGTCGGTGTTATGGTTTCCTTTGATGTTGCAGATGAAGCTAAGGTTGCAATGGCAGAGTTCAAGGAAATGGGCAAAAATGTTGCAATGCAGATTGCTGCCATGAGCCCTGCATATCTTGATGAAGCTGCAGTTCCTGCAGAGGTTATCGAGCATGAAAAGAGCATCCTTGCATCTCAGATGAAGGAAGATCCCAAAATGGCTTCTAAGCCCGATGCTGTTCTTGCTAAAATCGCAGCAGGCAAAATGGGCAAGTATTATAAAGAAAATTGCCTTGTTGATCAGGAATTTGTTCGTTCCGATCTTTTCCAGGGCGATGTTAAGGGCTATGTAAATTCCGTTGCCAAGGAACTCGGCACCGAAATCAAAATCAACGGCTTCATCCGTATGACCAGAGGCGAAGGCCTTGAAAAGCGTGAAGAAAACTTTGCAGAGGAAATTGCAAAGCAAATCAACGGCTAATCAAAATTTTAAGAGCATCTCAATCGAGATGCTCTTTTTTAGTTGTTTTTAATTGTTGCACATTCCGATAAGTGTATCATCGGGCCGCTGAAAGGTAAAATTGAAAAGCAGTAATTTATGCAAAAATGCAGATGAATTCATTTGCTTTTTCGGCTATGTTTTATTTAAAGTGAAATTTCGCGGTTTTGCATCATTTCGTAAAACCATTTTCCGCTTACGGCAAAAAAGTCATCGCCAGGCTTTATGATGTTTTCTTTTGTGAGATCATTTAAAAAAATGCAAATCGCTGCAAAATGCTTGTAGAAATTCGGCTTGATGCAGTCGCAAAACATTTCCGTCAGCCCTGAATTGTTATATTTGAAATCAACAACATGGCCGGTTTTGCCTTCAAAAAAAGCGGTGCCGATGCCGTCTTTGATAATAAGAACCGTCAATTTACCGTCGTTCAATAATTCAAGTCCGTCATCAAGTGTTTCCGTGCTGCACGGAATTGTTTTCAAATCGCAAAAATATCCTTCTCCGTATATAAATTCATCAGGCTCGTCACCCTCAAATTGCGGCACAAACGGAGGAATAAACCAAGATAAAACTTGCTCTCTTGTTGCTGTTGTGCCTTTTGTTGAAATCATAAAGTTTCCAAATTTTTTAAAGCTGCCGTGTACCGTTAAATCAAGCTTTGCAATAACATCCTTGTATTGTTTTCTGCTTATTTTGAATTTTGTTATAATTTCGGTAACAACTCCGCTGCTTCCGTAGTATTTACCGTCAACAAAAACTCTGTCACCTTCATTAAGGTTGAATTTGTTGTTGTAGTAGGGAAGCTCTACACCATTATCAAATCTTACCGTTACAACATTGTTTATTGCTTTACCGCAGCTTGCGTTTTGCTCTCCTTTTTGCAAAATATTTTCCTCTTCTGCGTTGCTGCAGTTTGTATTAAAACCGATTGTGTTCATATGCTTACCTCCCGTTTTTCTTTCTGATTTCACTTTATCAGATGTGCTTTTGCTTTGCAAGATAAATTTGAAGTGAGTACATATAGTTGGACTGTGCTTGCTGATTTCGGCCTTTTTGTGCAAGCGTTAAGGCTTTAGCTAAAATGATATACTTTAAAACTTTTTTGTGTTGTGTTTAAATTTATAAATAATATAAGAATTATGGCAAAAAATAGTTGTAATTATAAACCCGAAGTGATAAAATACACAAGAATGGATTATTATATTCATACGAAAAAGTTATTAAGGAGGATGTTCGTGTGGGTGAACCTACAGTAAATGAAGCAGAAGCTCGCGAAAGACTTGTTTCCTTGTTTGATGACGGTGTTTTTACCGAAATCGATGCATTTGCAAAATCCGCAAACGGCGATGTTGAGGCCGTGGCAGGATTCGGAACTGTCGGCGGTGCTCCCGTTTATGCGTTTTCACAAAATGTGGGCGTAAACGGCGGTGCGGTCAGCGTGGCTCAGTGCTCAAAAATTAAAAAGATATATGACCTTGCCAAAAAAACGGGGTGCCCTGTTGTTGGCATTTATGATTCAAACGGTATGAGCTTGAAGGAGGGCTTTGAGGGCCTTTCCGCTTACGGCGAAATCTTAAAGGCATCTGCTTGTGTTTCCGGCGTAGTGCCCCAGATTTCGATTGTTGCAGGCTCGGCTCTCGGCACAACGGCTCTTGTTGCCAATATGGCAGACATCGTTGTTGCGGTTAAGGATGCGGATTTTTATCTTACCGCTCCGTCCGAAGTTACCGCTCAGGATTGCGCAGAAGAAGGCACGGTTGATATCGTTGCCGATGATATGGCTTCCGCGATAGACAGTGTAAGAAATATCATCACAATGCTTCCGTCAAACAATCTCAGCGGCGCTCCCATTTTTGATTTTGAGGATTCCGCTGTTGCTGTTGATACGGGTGCTTCTGCAAGGGATATTGTTTTTGCAACCGCAGATTCCGGCAGCGTTATAGAGCTTAAAAGCGCATATGCGGATAATGCCGTAACGGCGATCGGCTCGGTAATGGGTGCAACAACCGGATTTGTTGCTTTTGACTCCACAAACCTTTTCCCAGCCTGTGCTTATAAGGCAGAGGCTTTCGTTAAATTCTGCGATGCTTTCAATATTCCGATCGTAACCTTTGTTAATGCTTCCGGCATAATCAAAGAAAAAGAAAACCAAATGCTTGTTGCGGCCACAAAGCTTACAACGGCATATGCTTCGGCAACCTGCCCCAAGCTTTCTGTTATAACGGGTCAAGCAGTGGGTGCGGCTTATATTGCTCTTGCGGGCAGAGGCTCTAACGCCGATCTCGTTTATGCTTGGGATACTGCCGTTATCTCTCCGCTTTCAACAAAAGCGGCTGTGGCTTTTCTCTTTAATGATCGCCTTGCAAACGGCGAAAGCAGAGATGCGCTTGAAAAGGAATATGAATCCGAAATGGCTTCACCGTTCACTGCAGCGGCTTGCGGCGCCGTTGATGATGTTTTCGTTCCGGCTGAAACAAGAAATAAGGTTATTGCGGCTCTTGATGTGCTTGCAGGTAAAAGGGAAACCACAATTCCCAGAAAACATTCCGTTAAATAATTGGAGGATATATAAATGAAAAGATACACAATCACCGTAAACGGCACAGCTTATGATGTAACAGTTGATGAAGCAAACGGCGCTGCTCCTGCGGCAGCTCCCGTTCAGGCAGCAGCACCTGCTCCCGAGGCTAAGCCTGCGGCAACAGGCTCTGAGGGCGCTGTTAAGGTTGATGCTCCTATGCCCGGCACAATTCTTGATGTTAAGGTCAGCGTCGGTGCTTCCGTAAATTCAGGCGAAGTTATCTGCATCCTTGAAGCTATGAAAATGGAAAACGAAATCGTGGCTCCTCAGGCAGGCACTGTTTCTTCCGTTAATGTTTCAAAGGGCGACAGCGTTGAGGCCGGCCAGGTTATCGTTACAATGAATTAAGAGGTGTCAGTATGGCAAAAATTGGTGTTACCGAAACCGTTCTGCGTGATGCGCATCAGTCTTTGATTGCCACCCGTATGAGAACGGATGAATTCGAGGGCATCCTCGAAAAAATGGATAATATCGGCTACCATTCCCTTGAATGCTGGGGCGGCGCAACATTTGACTCCTGCCTTCGCTTTCTTGATGAGGATCCTTGGGAAAGGCTCCGCCTTATCCGCAGAAAATGTCCCAAAACAAAGCTTCAAATGCTTTTCAGAGGTCAAAATATGCTTGGCTATCGCCATTATGCAGACGACCTTGTAGATTATTTCGTTAAAAAGAGTATCGATAACGGTATTGATATTCTTCGTATATTCGATGCGCTTAACGATGTTCGTAATTTGGAAACTGCAATAAATGCAGCAAAGAAATACGGCGGCCATGTTCAGGCAGCTATTTCTTACACAACAGGCCCTGTTTTTGATGAGGCTTATTATTGCCACTATGCAAAGCAGCTTGAGGATGCAGGCGCGGATTCAATTTGCATTAAGGATATGGCCGGCTTGCTCACTCCTTACGGCACTTACGATCTTGTTAAGGCTCTTAAGGAAACAGTTAATATTCCTATTCAGCTTCATTCTCACTACACTTCCGGCCTTGCATCAATGGTTCACCTCAAAGGCATTGAGGCCGGCGTTGATGTTATAGACACGGCTATCAGCCCGCTTGCAATGGGCACATCTCACCCGGCAACAGAATCAATGGTTGCCGCTCTTCAGGGCACCGAGTATGATACGGGCCTTGATCTTAAAGCGCTTACGGAAATTCGTGATTTCTTCACTCTGCTTCGTGAAAAATATATTAAAGAGGGTCTTCTCAATCCCAAAATGCTTGGCGTTGATGCAAACACCTTGCTTTATCAGGTTCCCGGCGGAATGCTTTCAAATCTTCTTAATCAGCTCAAACAAGCCGGAAAAGAAGATAAGCTTGATGAAGTTCTTGCCGAGGTTCCGCGCGTTCGTAAGGACAGCGGTTATCCGCCCCTCGTTACGCCCACCTCGCAAATCGTCGGCACTCAGTCCGTTTTCAATGTCATCCTCGGCGAACGCTATAAGATGATAACCAAGGAATTTAAGGATATGGTTGCCGGTAAATACGGTAAAACTCCCTGCGATATCGACCCCGAATTCAGAAAGAAAATCTGCGGCGACGAAGAAATCATCGATTGCCGCCCGGCAGATCTTCTTAAACCCGAGCTTGATAAATTCCGCGATGAAATCAAGGAATATTATGAGCAGGAGGAGGATGTTCTTTCCTACGCTCAGTTCGGCGATGTTGCTGTAAAATTCTTCCAAAAAAGAAGAGATAAGCAGTATGGGCTTGACGGTAAGCACGACGATATCGTGAATAAGGTTCATCCTGTTTAATATTGCTTACATTTTAAAATATCTGTAATGCCGAATTACCGCATAAGTGCTTTAATTTTAAATTTTTGTGCTTGTGCGGTTGACTTTGTCGGCTTATGGCGATATAATCAATTATAAACTTTTTATAAAAATTTTTATGGGGGTACATAAAATGAAAGTTCTTATGATTGGCGGCACGGGCCTTCTCGGTTCCGCAGCAGCCCAGATCTTTGTTGATCGCGGTAATGAAATTAAAACTCTTGCTCTTCCTCCGCTTCCCGAAGGCGCTCCGCTGCCTAAGGAAATGGAAATCGTTTTCCAGGATGCAAATAAGCTTTCTGACGATGAAATGGTTGAAATGATGAAGGGCTACGATATGTTCGTATTCGCCACCGGCGTAGACGAAAGAGTTGAATTCCCCGCACCTGTTTACGATTATTATTATAAGTATAATATCGCTCCGCTTGAAAGATATCTGCCTCTTGCCAAAAAGGCAGGCATGAAGGGCGCAGTTGTTTGCGGCTCTTACTTCACTTGGCTTGCTAAAGAGCGCCCCGATATGAAGCTCACCGAAAAGCATCCTTATATCAAGAGCCGTCTTGATCAGGAAAAGGTTTGCGAAAAGTATTCCTCTCCCGATTTCCAGGTTGGCGTTCTTGAGCTTCCTTACATCTTCGGCACACAGCCGGGTCGTAAGCCGGTTTGGGTTATCCTTATCGAGCAGCTTCAAAGATTTGAAAAAATGCCTTGCACTCTTTATTCAAAGGGCGGCACCGCAATGCTTACCGTTCGCCAGGTAGGCGAGGCTATGGTAGGCGCAGCAGAGCAGGCTTACGCTGCTGCAAGCAAAGGCGAAGGCAAATTCCGTGCATACGGTATTTCTTGCTACAACTATACTTGGAGCAAATTCCTCAAGATCGTTTATCGCGCTATGGATGGTATTCCGGACAGAAAAATCATAGGCGTTCCGAAGTGGACCTTCCAGCTTTTCGGTCTCCATATGCGTAAGGATTATGCAAACCGCAATGTTGATTCCGGTATCGATCCCGTAGGTCTTGCCGAAATTATGGATATGAATCTCTTCATTCCCACGGATGATTGCAAAGAACTCGGCTGCACTCCCGATGATATCGAAAAGGCTATCTTTGATTCAATCGCTCTTTCAAAGGCTGCGTTTGAAGGCAAGGCAAAGCTTGTTGAAATGAAGGGTGAATAATTTAATATTTTAAATTGTTCTCGGAGCAAAGGCTAATCGCCTTTGCTCTTTTTTTCGCTCGATTTCAACGTGCACCCATGAATAATTTTATGCCGAGTTTACAAATATTATCTTGTGTCATATAAAATCAGTATCGAAAATTTATTTGCGTAATTTGTAAACAAAATGTAAATAAAAAGCCGCGTTTTTTTTAATAATTATGTTGACGAATTTACTTCTTTATGATAGAATTGATTTGAAGATTTATAAACGGGAAAGTGTCCCCGTTTGCAAAGTGTCTTTGCGAATTCTATCAATTTAATGCTTGAAAGCGAGTTGGCGGTCAGGGCTCGCAGGCATCGGCGCGTTTTTCGTAAGGGCAATTTTTAAGGAGGAAATTTTTATGAAAACTAAAAAATCAAAAAGGCTTTTAGCAGCCTTTTTGGCAGCAATTATGGTGCTTTCAACCTTCGCGGCTATGCCGTTTAGTTCATTCGCAAGCACCTATTCCGCTGATGATCTTTATACTCTCCTTCAGCAGTATAAAGAAAGAGTCAGCAATTGCACCGGAACAAGCATTTATACCAATCTTCAGAATTCCTATATTGCTTGGGAACAGGGCTACAGAACTTATATTTGTACTGCAGCCGGTGCAGAGCTTGGCGATCTTCCGGATATTGACACGGCTTACACAAATCTTAAAACCGAAATGGATAAGATGACTGTGTGGACTCCGTTTAAGTCAACATATAACCAAATTGATTCTGGCAAAACCACCGCTAACCTCACTGGCGGAGATGAATTTAATAATGTTCTTTATTACGGCGGTATTCAGGGCATGCCTTTCCAGGAAATCAACGGTAAGGGTGACGGCGTTTGCGTATCCGGCAACACTTGGGTAACAGCGGGTGTCAGATACGGTAAAGCGGTTCTTCTTTATGACGGCACAGCTCCTTCGTTTGTTATTTCTACCCGCACAAGAAAATCCTCTTCTAACTGGATCAGCAGTAATGAAAGAGTAAGAAGCGTGTCGGTTAATACTCAGCCGTTTGAATTTCGTCATAATTGGCACGGAAACAGCAGCGCAGACGATCCGGGTTATGTAACTGAAAGCACTTCGTTTATGGAATATCGCCCCGATGTTGCCGGCACACCTTCTCAGAAAAAGGATAAGTATTGGTATTCAAACACTCTTTATTGGGCTGGTAACGAAGAAACCTTCGGCAGCGATTCGATTAAGCAATATGACGGCCTTACATTCCAGGTATACAGTGACAGTGATAGCAATCAGGCGAACAGAACCGATACTATAGACACGAGTAAAAACACCGATAAGGAAAATATCCCAACCATTTATGTTTTAAACTATAAGGGCATTCTCTCTCAGCTTGAGAAAATTCCTTTCGAAACATTGCTCACATATTCTTCGTCGATAGTTAGAGGCACGCTTGCAAATATTGATTTGGCAACAAACCTTAATCCTCAGGCAGCAATCACCGGCGTAAATATCACGAATGAGGTATCTACTCTCTCTGCTTCAATTGCAAATATTACTAATAGTCTTAAAGGTAATATTACCGGCTTTGGCAGTGCCACCACATATGATATTGACGAATATGTAAACGCCGCTAAGCTTCTTAACACCTATTCCGCTGTTTATCAAGCCGGTAACGATGACGGTAAATATACCAAATCCTCTTGGAGCAGATTCGTTCAAGTTTATCAAAATGCGCAGCAGCTTTTCGATAATAAGAGCGTGGGCGCGGTTCAGCTCAGCGCCACGGTGCTCGGTAATGACGGTAAACGCGTTGCCGATAACCTCAGAAGTATTAAGCTTGTCAGCACAACTCAGTTGATTGATGACACGGCTCTTAAAAAATATCTTTCCGATTATGATTTGTTAACCGAGTCGTATTACACTGCCGACACTTGGAAAGCACTTTCCGATGCCGTAACCGAAGCTCTTAAGCTTTATACGGACGGCAATTACGCTCTTGGTATCACGCTTGAAAAGAATGAGGAAAATCAGGCAATTTATGATGCCGCTCTTGCAAGTGTTAAATCTGCATGGGAAGGGCTCAGAATATCTTCAGACACTAAGGTATTCGTTCACGGCGGCTACAATTCTTATAAGGATATGGTAACCTATACTTCTGCGTTTGATTCCGCTATGTATAAGGATTACACCTCCGCTGCAGATGTGTTGGCAACAACAACTGCATTTGTTAACACTCTTCCCAATCTCACCTTCACAACAGAAGCCGATATAATCGGCCAATACACCGCTCAGCTTAAAGCTACTTATGATGCGTTTGATAATCTGCAGCTCAACGGCTTTGCTTCAATTAAAAACGGCACAATCGTAAACAAAACAACAGGCAACACAGGCGGTGTTGATAAGAATAATGTTCATAGCTATCTTAACGGCCAGATAACATCAATCACTTATTTCAAAACTGTTTCCGGCTCAACTTCGTTCAGCACAGAGTATGATCTCAGCGTAAGAAACGATTATTATAACTGGGCCGCAAACCGTCCGATTCAGTGGTTTGTTCTCGGCTTCGGCGATTACGGTCAAGATACAGCTCCCGCTTATGATTACGGTGTAATGTCCGTAAAATGGCGTGATGGCGGCATCGCCATGAACAATGTAGACAGCACTTATACTTATCATTCTCTTCTTATGAGAGCTAAGCAGGATAAGTATGAGATGGATAAAAACAGCCTTAAGCTTGCTAAAAGCTCTGAAGGTGTTATTTACGGCACAACTACCGTTCAGGTTAATGACCTCGGCGGCATCAAATCTGCTCAGTTCGTAACTCCCGACCTTGCTGAAGGCTGGCAGGCATATACGGGTATCGGAAGCAATTTCGAAACATTCAACCGTATGAACAGTGATGTTAAGCAAACCGTAACTGTTCTTGATATTTCAGATCTTTATGAAACTCTTGCAAGAGCCGATGTTGTTGCAACTGCAGCTCAGTCAAATAAATTCAATTGCTACACACCGAAAAGCTGGGCAGCTTATGCTGCTGCTTATTCGGCAGCTAAGGCAGATCTTGATTATGCTACAATGAGCAATGATCAAATTCTTGCAGAATGTCAAGCAAGAAAAGATAATCTTGATAATGCTATAAACGGCCTTACCTTCAACACGGAAGAAGGCTCTCATAACTATATTGTTCAGGCAGACAATCTTGAAGCAACTTGCACAACAGCAGGTCGTGATCACAGAATTTGTTCTGTTTGCGGCAACGAAATCAATGTTGAAGTTCAGGCACTCGGCCATCTGATTCATAATGATTCAAATAAAGACGGTGCAACACATCATCGTTACTGCGAACGCGGCGATGTTGATGAAATCGTAAATTGCACGGATGCAAACGGCGACAGCAAGTGCGATGTCTGCGGTCAGCTTATTTATAATCAGGCTGATTGGGAGCAATTCAACTCTGCTAAGTCGGAACTTGAGGCAGCTCTTGCAGATGCTGCAAACGGTAATGTAAAATATTCTGCTGCGGCTCTTAACGCTCTTAACACAGCAATCTCTGCAATTGATTTCTATAATTACACTGCAGAAAAGCAAAAGAGCGTTCCTGATTCACAGCAAAGTCTTATCAATACTCAGGCAACTGCTATAGCCAATGCTCTTGCAGCATTTAAGAAGGGCGTTGCGGATTCCAGCGTATATGATGCTAATGTTTCCAAGGTTGCAGGCCTTAATGCCGATGCTTATAATGTTGAAGCAGTAAGAGCAGCCGTTAGCGGAATCAGCGTAACAACGCAGGTGAATGTAAACGGTAAAGAGTATGCAGGCTATGATTTTGATCAGTATAACACCGCACTCGGAACGGCACTTACGGAAAATACAATACCGTATAAAGTAAAGGTAATAGACTTTGAAGAAACAGAGCATTATCTTGTAAAGAGCGCAAGCGGCGAATTCAGCTACACAGATGTTGAAACTGAGGCAACGGAATTTGCATACGGCGATCTTGTAACGGCGCCGAATCCGAACTCAACAAATGCAGATGAGCTTTGCGCATGGGCGTCCAAAGAACAGCCTAAGAGCATAACGGATGCCGCATTCAGCGAGATGCCTTCAAAGTATCAAACAACATACAACAGCTACACATTTAATGTTCAGGGCTACACAGAGCTTACCACCACATCAACGGCAACAAACAGCACAGACAATGTAAAGCTTACATTCGTTCTTGCATATGACGGCGTAGAAACAGGTAAGATCGTTGATATTCAGTATGTAGAAGCCGGCGTAAACACAACGGTTGCAAATGTAGCCAATGTGCCCGAAAATATTCCGTTCTATGAGTTCGATACTTTCCTTGACAGCTCAACGGGTAAAGCGCTTGCAAGAAGAGTTAAGTTTAATGAAAACACAAAGATTCTTGTAAACTATACACCGCTTGAAAAAGCAGATTACACAATCAACTTTGTTGATGAAGCAGGTTCGCCGATAGATACAAAAACGGCAAACTTCAATGAGCTTGTAACTCTTAAGGCAAACGGAGCAACGGCATATGTAAATGCCGATAACGGAAAGGTGCTCTGCTTCGGCAGTGAATATTCGTTCTATGCATGCCGCAACTTAACCGTAAAGGCAGTAAAGAGCACGAATGTTAAGGCATCGGTAGATGTAATATCCACACCGGTGCTTGACGGCTCAGGCAAGGTATATCTTGTTGGTTCGTTTGCATTGCCGCAGGGAGCAACAATAAAGAACTTCGGCTTTGTAATGGACGGAAATGCCTCGACGGCAACGGCAACAAATCTTACGCTTGCCGATGTGGATCAGGCAAATCAGATATTCAATTTGACTGCATCGAAATATACTAATTACGGTCAAAACGGAAATCAGTTCACGATAAGCTTTAATGCAAATGCAGGCTATCCGTCAGCAAACTATGTGGCATACGCAATATATACGGATGCAAACGGAAATGAATGCTATGCATATTCAAATGTAATTGCAAATGCAGCGATAGCATAAAAGGGAGGATAGAGAATGAAGAAAACTTATGAGGATCCGCAAATGCAGATAAGAAAGTATTCATTACTTCCTGCCGATGCAATAACAACATCGGGAACGCCGACGGAGCCGGGTAAGGACCTTACGGACGGCGACGATAAAGGCAATATCTTTGCATAACGCAAATCCAAAACACGGCAGCCCCTCATGGAGGGGCTGCTTTTTTGTGCTTAATAAACCGAGCAAGTTTTTCGTTTGCTGATTTCCCGCGTTGCTGTTGTGCAAAATGACGAAAAACGCATAAATCTAATTTTGCATTTAGCAAAACTGTAAAAAGTTTAAAAAATATTCATAATCACCCGGTGTGTCCTTGACTTTTAATGTTAAAATTTATATAATTTATATGAATATTATATTAGGCAAGGTGTGAAAAAATGCCGATTTTGCATGGCTTGCCGCAATATAGGAGGATGTTAAATGAAAAAATCTTTTCTTAAAAAGGTTTTGGCAGCTGCCATGGCAGTGTTGATGATTTCATCTTGCGTTCCGCTTGCAGCAGTTGCTGCAGATGAAGAAGTAAATTATTCATCAGCAATTGCCGCATATAAGCAAAAAATGAGCGAGGCAGCCGCATCCAAAACGGTTTATAAAAATATGGCAGAGTCATATACCTATTATATGGCAGCCGTAAAGTATAACGATGGCTATGATACCTCAGATGCCAACAAAGCACTTGCGGATAAGCTTGCGCCCGCAACGGAAACAACTTTTGCGGAAAGTAATAAGTACACAGGCCCCGAAACACTTTCGGATTTGATTTCCGAATGGAAATTAGGCAGTGATACAATTCCTACATCATATTATAATGATATGCTGTCACAGCCAGACCTTACAGTTTATTTGGATGGCGGCAATACACATAGTGCTGCAACCGGTTTTACAACTAGATCGTTTGTATGGCTTTATGATGGCGATGACAATAATAAACCTACTGCTCCTATTAATGCGAAAGCTATTCATACCGGTTCAGGTTTGTTCGCTGCAAGCGCAATATATCTTATTTGTCTGTTCAAAAATCCAGGCACAGACGGTGGCGATTTTACGCTAGGCGATGGCAGTGATACAGCATATTGGCATTTTGCTAATGGTGGCTCTGCTAATAACTTTTACACCTCTACGCAATATGGCGATGTATATTCGATAGATAAGTCTGATATCAGCCATTCTATAAGTATGCCAAAGAATAACACAAACAAGTGGTATTACGGTTCAAACTACATGGTTTATACTGGAGATAGCAGTAGTTTTGGTGACAACTATTATGTAACTTCTAATAAAGAGTTTGGCTCTAGAACTTATTATAGTAGTGCCCAAGCACAGAATAAAGTTACTTGCCAACAGATATACATTATAAATTATGCTGCTGTCAAAAATGCTCTTGCAGATGCGATGGGAAGTTTGACGAATATTGGTAATTACACCGAATCTTCTGTTTCGAGCTTTTTAGGATATATCGATGCGCTTACAAGCCAAAAATATACATTTGGTTTGCAAAATGGTGATAATGGTGCATTATCAACAGATAGTGATACATCAACTGCAAATACAGCTAATAAAACCCTTGTTGAAAATTTAGCAAACAAACTAAAGACTGGTGTAGATAATCTTGCCAAAGCTAAATTAGGTCTTGCCGACAGAGCCGATATTGCAGCTTATCTTGCAGCTTTCAAAAATGCCAAGGCAAACTTTGCAAACGGCAATTCGGTTGATTCACAGAATTGGACTTATTCAAGCTGGAATGCTTTTGTTGCCGATTATAATAAATATTCGGTAATAGATCCTTATAACACTGTTAAATCTTCGGAAACCGAAACCGTAACAATGCCGCAGGCAATTTCGGCATATAAGGCACTTAGCCCTGTTGCAAACTATGAGGCATATAATGCCATTGTAGAAGCCGTAAAGCAGCAGGATATGAATGCGTTCACTGAAAGCTATATCAAGAGCAATAGCTCCGTATATGGCTTAATCGGCCAGTACGGCACAAACGCCTCAAGCATAACCTTTAATAACGGCGTGGCAAACGGAGTAACGGAAACCACTTCAACAGACGGCACCGCCTCAACGGCTTATGTAAATGTAAACGGCACTGTCTGGAAGAATGCAACTCAAACAGAACTTGATCATTATGTCGGCGCTGTTAAATCGGCGCTTACCGAGGCACTCGGTGATACAACCGGCGCAAAGAGAAATTCTTACACCGTAACCGTAACCGAATATACAAATGATGTTGCAGGCGCTCCGAGCACCGCAACAAAGTATTTCGGCGATAATTTTGATGTTCCGAATCTTGATTCAACTGTTGCCAAGATAGTTGTAAACGGTAAGGAATTCCCGGCAACAGATAGCTTTACGGTAAGAATTCAGTCAAATACCGATATTAAGGTGTATAAAACGGATAATGCCTCTCTTGCAGAGAAAAAGGCTGTGCAGGTTCAGGATATTTACGGTAAGTCCGCACAGGCATATTATCTTGATTCAAATGCAACCGTTGTGTTTAACGGAAATCAGTTCACCTCCGGCTCTGCATCTTATCAGGCTCAGGAAATCGGCAGCTATGCGTTTGTTAAATGGCAGGTAAACGGCAAGGATGTTGCTCCGGGTGCAACAATGGCGGTGTCTGAAATCCAAACAATCAAACCCGTATATAAGGTTTCAACAGAGAAAACATATAATGTAACACTGGACGAAACAGCCGTTAAAGCTGTAAACACAAAAAATATCTATTACGATTCAAAGGTTGTTGTTAAGCCGCAAGACGGCGCAGTTGCAATAGCTGCAAAAATCGGCAATGCATATTATGTGGTAAACTACGGAGCCGGTGAATACACATTCTATGGCTGCGGAGATGTAAATCTCTATTCAGTAATGCCAAGCGGAAACGGCTACACGGTACACGGCGAAAGCCTTGATGCGGCAACAGCCGAAAAGGTAAAAGAGCAAAAGCCGTTTGTATGGTCCGTAAAAGATGATAACGGAACAAAGCTAACAACATATTCAACCTTCAGCAACGGCACAAAGATAATCGAAGCCGGCACAATGTATTATGTAAGCGAAACCGCACCAAGCGAAGAAAGCTTCAAATTGGGTAATGAGGGAGTACGCAGCGTTGCGGCAAAGAATCCGAATGCCGAAAGCTCGCAGTATTGGCTCGGAATAACATATGGAAGTAAAAAGCTTTACACAAGAGCATATGTAAAATATGAGGCAACGGTAAACGGAACAACCGTGCAGGTAATAGATTACGGCAATATCGTATCGAATGCGAAATAAGCAGAGGGAGAATGAAATGAAAAGAAAATATGAATCTCCTTTTGCGGAGATAGAAAAATTCAGCATAGCCGATGTGATTACAACATCGCAGGAAACAGGCGGCGGTATCGGAGGCAACGGCGAAAATATCGGCCTTGAGGACGAGTTTACCGGAGAGCCCATAAACGGCTAATCAGTAAAAAGGCAGAGCATATGCTCTGCCTTTTGTTTTTAGAGGCCATAGAAATTCAAGCTTCTGATAAATCTTATTGCTAAATAATAAGGCTTTTCTTTTTGCAAAATTCAGACTTGCTTTGCAGCGGAAAAACAGCTTTATTTTTCTTTTGGAATTTGTAAAATGATTCCCCGTGGGTTGACAATTATGTTGCAATCTGTTAATATTAAACCGATATTTAAAGGCTTTGAAAAAGAGGAGTATTTTTCCGCTTGCGTTCAGAGAGCAGCCGGTCGGTGCAAGGCTGCGGCAATGAAAAAGAAGGTAGCTTTGGAGCCGGTGCGGTGAGTTCAGTAGCCGTGCACGCACGCCTGCGTTATGGGTTTAAGCGGCATTTTTATAATGCAATTTGAGTGGTACCGCGGAATTTCAGCTTTCGTCTCATTATGAGGTGAAAGCTTTTTTATTTATAGGAGTTGAAAATATGGCAAAGGATCTTGCAAAGCAATATGACCCCGCAGAGGTTGAAGACCGCACTTATAAATTTTGGTGCGATAAAAAATACTTCCACGCAAAGCGTGAGCCGGGCAAAAAAACTTACACAATAGTTATTCCTCCCCCAAATATCACGGGCCAGCTTCACATGGGGCATGCTCTTGATAATACTCTTCAGGATATTCTTATCAGATATCATCGTATGGCGGGGTACGACACATTGTGGCTTCCGGGCACGGATCATGCTTCTATTGCAACGGAGGCGAAAATTGTTGAGGCAATGCGCAAAGAGGGCCTCACGAAGGACGACCTCGGCAGGGAAAAATTCCTTGAACGCGCATGGAAATGGAAAGAGCAATACGGCGGCAGAATTATAGAGCAGTTAAAGAAAATGGGCTCCTCATGCGATTGGGACAGAGAACGCTTCACTATGGATGAGGGCTGCAGCAAGGCCGTTAAGGAAGTTTTCGTCGGTTTATATGAAAAAGGCTTGATTTACAGAGGCAACAGAATGGTAAACTGGTGCCCGCATTGCAACACTTCAATTTCCGATGCCGAAGTTGAATACGAAGAACGCGATTCAAACTTTTGGCATCTTCTTTACACGGTTAAGGAAACAGGTGAAAAGCTTGAGCTTGCCACAACCCGCCCCGAAACAATGCTCGGCGATACTGCCGTTGCAATCAACGGCGAAGATCCGCGTTATGCGCATCTTCACGGCTGTCATGTTATTTTGCCGCTGCTCAATAAGGAAATTCCCATTGTTTGTGACGAGCATGCGGATATGACCAAAGGCACCGGTGTTGTTAAAATCACCCCGGCTCACGACCCGAACGACTTTGAAGTTGGCCTCAGGCACAATTTGCCTATCATCCGCACCTTTACCTATGACGGCCATATGACCGGCAAGGCAGATAAAGAAGCGGCAGACGAAATTATCAGAAGCGGCAAGGCAACGCAAAACGAGCCGGAAGTGCTCGACTGCGGCAAATATGCCGGAATGACAACTCTTGAAGCCCGCAAAGCAATTCTTGAAGACCTTGAAGCCGGCGGCTATATCAAGGAAATCGAGCCTATAAAGCACGATGTGGGCACCTGCTATCGTTGCCACACAAATATTGAGCCTATGGTTTCAAAGCAATGGTTTGTTAAAATGGATCCGCTTGCCGGCCCTGCAATAGATGCTGTTGAAAAAGGCGATATTAAATTTGTGCCTGAGCGCTTTAAAAAGAATTATATGAACTGGATGCGCGGCTCTCGCGATTGGTGCATTTCGCGCCAGCTTTGGTGGGGCCACAGAATCCCTGCTTGGTATTGCGGCGACTGCGGCGCAACAACCGTTTCAAAGCAAGATGTTTGCACCTGCCCGAAATGCGGCAGCGAAAATGTTCACCAGGATCCCGATACGCTCGATACTTGGTTTTCCTCCGCTCTTTGGCCGTTCAGCACACTCGGCTGGCCCGATGAAACAGAGGATTTGAAGCATTATTATCCCACAAACACGCTTGTTACGGGCTATGATATCATCGGTTTTTGGGTTAGCCGCATGATTTTCTCAGGCCTTGCTTACACGGATAAAGCACCGTTTGACACCGTGCTTATCCACGGTCTTGTGCGCGATGCTCGGGGCAGAAAAATGAGCAAATCACTCGGCAACGGCATAGATCCGCTTGAGGTTATAGATCAATATGGCGCAGACGCGCTCAGATTTACTCTTGCAACAGGTAATTCACCCGGAAACGATATGCGCTTTTCGGACGATAAGGTTAAGGCTTCGCGAAACTTTGCAAATAAGCTTTGGAATGCCGCAAGATTTGTGCTTATGTATCTCGGCGACGATTATGAGTATCCGGGCTTGCCCTCTGAGCTTGCAATTGAGGATAAGTGGATAATTTCTAAGGCAAACACCCTGGCAAAGGATGTTACCGCAAATCTTGAAAAATATGAGCTTGGCATTGCAATCCAAAAGCTTTATGATTTTATTTGGGATGTTTTCTGCGACTGGTATATTGAAATTGCAAAGATTCGCCTTCAAAGCGGCGAGGGTGCAGAAACCGCAAAGGCAGTTCTTGTGTATGTTCTTACGGATATTTTGAAGCTGCTTCACCCCTTTATGCCTTTTATCACCGAAGAAATTTACCAGGCAATTCCGCATGATTCCGAATCCATAATGATTTCTAAATGGGTTGAATACGATGAGGCACTTAATTTTGCCGCCGATGAAGCAGAAATGGAAAAAATTATGGAGGTTGTAAGAGGTATACGCAACCGCCGCTCGGAAATGAACATTCCGCCGAGTAAAAAAGCTGCCGTATATGTTGAAACGGCAAACGAAGAAACCTTCGGCAAGGGCGTTGAATTTATCAAGCGCCTTGCTTCTGCAAGCAGTGTAAGCGTTGCTGATAAATTCGGCGATCTCGGCAATGTCGTTACCGTCATTACGGCAGACGCCAAAATTTATATTCCGCTCGGTGATCTTGTTGATTTCGAGGCAGAGAGAAAGCGCCTTGAAAAAGAACTTGCCGCCGCTCAGGACAAGCTTGATTTTATTAACAAAAAGCTTTCAAATCCCGGCTTTGTGAATAAGGCACCCGAAAAGGTTGTTGCTCAAAACAAGGAGGATGCGGCAAAGCTTGCCGAAAAAATCGAAAGTATTAAAAACTCTATTGAAACTCTCGGAAAATAATTAAAATTATGGATTTTAACACAGCTGAAAATTTCATAATAAACAAGCAAAGCCTCGGCATTAAGCCGGGGCTTTCGCGCATAGAAAAATTGCTTCGCAAAATGGGCAATCCGCAGGAAAGCTTAAAAATCATTCACATTGCCGGCACAAACGGCAAAGGCTCCGTTGCCGCAATGATTGCAAATGCACTTCAAAAAAACGGCTTTAAAACAGGGCTTTTTACATCGCCTTGGGTAACGGAATACCGCGAGCAAATTCAAATCAACGGTGAGTTTATTCCAAAATCCGATTTTGCAGAATATGTTGCGGCTTACAAAGATGCCGACGCCACGGAATTTGAGCTTTTAACGGCGATAATGTATAAATATTTTGCCGATAAGAGCGTTGATTATGCCGTTGTGGAATGCGGCATGGGCGGCTTGGAGGATTCAACCAACGCTTTTTCGCACCCCGAGCTCGCCGTAATCACCTGTGTTGCTATGGACCATATGAATTTCCTTGGCAAAACTTTGCCGGAAATTGCCGTGCA
>OGOL01001102.1_pt1 | contig 27315 bp, 20 predicted proteins | sample 1552641 | NCBI WGS metagenome assembly OGOL01 (sample SAMEA2580140, study PRJEB22360) | human gut metagenome | biome: human gut; feature: human-associated habitat; material: faeces | place: Denmark | collected 2008/2010 | reverse complement strand
TCCCAGCCGTCTCAGCCGAGTCAGCCGTCCCAGCCGTCTCAGCCGAGTCAGCCGTCCCAGCCGTCTCAGCCGTCTCAGCCGTCCCAGCCGTCTCAGCCGTCCCAGCCTGAAATGAAGTTCGAGGACGTGGCAGAGGGCGCTTGGTACTATGACGCCGTGATGTGGGCCGTCAAGAACGGCGTGACCGCCGGCATGACCCCGACGATGTTTGTGCCCGACGGCTCCTGCACCCGCGCGCAGATGGTCGAGTTCCTGTGGAACGCCGTCGGCAAGCAGGCTGCGACCATCAAGTCCGTCCCGTTCACCGACGTTCCGGAGTCCGGCAGCGCCGGTTACTGGTACGAGGATGCGCTCCTGTGGGCCTATGAGGCGGGCATCGTTGCCGGCACGACCGACACCACGTTCAGCCCGGACAAGGTCTGCACCCGTGCCGAGATGGTCTGCTTCCTCGTGCGTCTGCTGTCGGACGGCGCAACGGACAATATGCCGTTTGTTGACGTTCCGGCCAGCGCATGGTACTACAACGAAGTGCAGTGGGCATGGGCCAACGGCCTGACTGTCGGCACCAGCGCTACCACGTTCAGCCCGGACAAGGCCTGCACCCGTGCCGAGGCTGTTGAGTTCCTGTACAACGCGTTCGCGGAGTAAGGAGCTCACAAAAAATTACATGTTTTTCTATCAGGACTTCGGTTGCTAATAGACAAATCATAGACCCCAAAGCACAAAGAAGAGATGGGAAAACCTCATCTCTTCTTTTTTCACACATCTAGCTGACAAATTTAGAGAGGAAACTACAGAAAAGGAGCTGATGTGAGTCGTGAAAGCGACCCGATTCGCGAACAGAGCGTGGGCTTTTGTGTTGGCCGTCCTGATGACGCTGACGCTCATTGCCCCGCAGGCGCTGGCTGCGAACACCGTAGACCCCGTTGAACCTGCCAGCGGTAAGATCCTTGTGAGTCAGACGGATTACACGCTGATCGACGGCGTGACGGAATCTAACATCTTCCTGAATACGAAGGAAGGCAATGCGCAGATCGCCGGTTTTATGACGACGATCGCACCGGGTGCGAAGGCGACATTCAAGGCCTCGTACAACGGTTACTATACAGAAGGCAGCACGCCCGCGTCCCGCAAGGACAAGGCGGCCAATCTGGCCTGGAGCATGGAAAAGACCACGCTGCAGGCTGCCAACTACACCAAGGCTACCGGCGGCAACGTCATCATGGCCATGAATGGCGACTACTACAACATGCAGACGCTGCAGCCGCTCGGTTACCTCATCATGGAGGGCAACCTCATTCAGAAGAACAACGGTGTTGCCAACGAGCCGTATTTTGCGGTTTTGAAGGACGGCACCTATGCCATCCGTGACGCCGGGGCGGACTGCTCCGACGTTCTGGAAGCGATTTCCGGCCCGTTTTATCTGATCAAGGATGGACAGCCCTGCTACAACGGGAATCCGGACCTCATGCCGCGCAACTGCATCGGCATCAAGGCGGACGGCACGGTCGTGACCTTTTTGGCCGACGGCCGCCAGAGCCCGTACTCGGTCGGCATGACGATCGATGAGGAGATTTCGTTCCTGTATGCGCAGGGCGTGGTGAATGCGATCTTCCTCGACGGCGGCGGCTCCGCCACCTGCGCCACCAAGCGCGAGGGCACCACGGAGCTTCAGGTCCGCAACCGCCCGTCCGACGGTGTGGAGCGCACGGTCGCCAGCGCCCTGCTGCTGGTCTCCACGGCGGAGAGTGACGGCGTGTTCGACCATGCCTCCCTTTCCCCGAACAACACGGTCTACACGCCCAACAGCCAGATCCAGTTCTCGGCCATCGGCGTGGATAAAAACGGCGGCGAGGCCGCGCTCCCGGAGCATGTGACCTGGATGGTCGCGGACGCCAAGAGCGGCACGATCGACGCCAACGGTCTGTTCACGCCCGCGAAGAACTATAAGGGTGATGTGACGGCGCGTCTGCTTGTGGACGGCACCGTCAAGGGCACGACGAGCGTGAAGATCGCGGACATCACGGATGTGCATTTCAGCAGCTCGTCCGTGTCGCTCGACTTTGGCGCAACATCCGATCTCGGCCTTGTTGCCAAGTGTGACGGCGTGGACATCGCCTATAAGCCCGGTGACTTCAAATGGACGATCAAGTCCAAGACGGACGGCGTGCCGGATAATGACGTCGGCCACATGGACGGCAACACGTTCGTGGCCGGTACCGGCAGCGGGACGATGAACGCGACCGTCACGGTTACTTACGCAAACGATCGCTCCAAGTCGGCGGAGGTCGGTGTGGAGATCGGCAAGCTGCCGGTGACGCTCATGGACTTTGAGCCCATCAACGGCCAGCGCCAGACCTGCGCGCACTACCACTGGGGCAAATCCACTTACGTGGATAACGGCATGAATCCCGACCACGGCTACATCGGCAATGTGTCGCCGATCACTGTCACGACCGGCGGCACGTATTCCGACAATCCGACGACGGCGGAGCTCTCTGCGCCCTACCGCTTCACGGGCAACTGGGACAGCAAAGTTCCGGCTGCAGACATCTTCCGCGCCAACGGCTATAGCTATTACCTCTGGCCGAACAACTCTATCACGCAGTATCGCTGCGGCGACCTGAAGATGACGACGGCGGCCGAGGGCGGTCAAGTGCGCTTCGGCGACTACGCCATGGAGCTGAACTATGACTACGAGTCTTATGACGGGTCGAAAAACTCCAACTTCTATGTTCGCTACTGCGGCGACCAGATCAAGATCGAGGGCACGCCCACGGAGATCGGCGTCTGGATCTATGCACCGGAAAACACGCCGTGTTATTCGCTCTATGCCGATATTATGTTCTGGAAGGGCAGCGACTATGGAACTAAAAATTACCTTCTCTCGCATAAGGGTGCAAATGGCGAGCCCTCCACGATCATTGACTGGACCGGGTGGATGTACTGCTCGGCAAATATTCAGGACATTTGGCAATATCAGGATGATGAGCACCCGCTGAGCATCATCCCCGGCGCAGGTGTGTTCTGGCTGTCCTATCAGCCAGCAAAGGTCGACGATATGATGGGACATGCGGGCGCTGGGCGGCGCAACGGCACCATCTACTTCGATAACTACCGCGCCGTCTATGGCACAAACCTCGATGACCTGGACAACCCGGTCATCCACGACATGACGATCAACGGCCAGACGCTCGCGGACGACGGCTCCACCGTCATTAACTCCAACTCGATCGAAGCGGTCGCCTCGTATGACGATGTGGACGGTCAGAACCGCTCCGGCATCAATGCCAAGGCAACGGTCATCAAGATCGACGGCGAGGAACTCCAGTCGGACAATTCCGACACGAATGCGACCGTGCGTCTGACGCTCCAGAACGGCAAGCACACCATGACGGTTTCCGTGTCCGATGCGTTCGGCAACACGGTCGAAAAGACCACGGCCTTTGTCGTTGCCGGCGATATGCAGGACACGGCCACGGTCAGTGTCAGCGGCTCGGACTTCGTCCCGCTCGGCAGCGACTATACGCTGACGGTCACGGCGGACGGCAAGATCCGCTCCGCGGACATCACGATGCTCAACCTCAACGATGACATCGGTGAGCCGACGGTGACCTATGCCAACGGTGTGACCGGCAAACTGACGTACACCAAGACCGGCTTTAAGAAAGCCATGCTCAAACTGCATCTCGAGGCGGCCGCCCCGGCCGAGGGCGAGCTGGCCGCGCTGACCTTCCAGATCGACGCCGGTCTGGACACGACGGTCAACCAGTTCACGTACACGGTGTCCAACATCGCGCTCACCGCGGCGAACGGCGAGGCCTATACGGCTGCCCAGGCGGCTGTGCGTCTGCCGCTGTCGGCATACTACAGCATCCAGCCCGGCCCGCAGGCAGTCGGCATGTCCAGCGTGATCGCAGTCTATGAAAAGGACGGCAGTCCCGCCGCCGATGTGACCGTGTCGCTCGACGGCGCGGAGATCGGCAAGACCGATGCCAACGGCCTGCTCGAGACCGATGCCATGAAGACCAAGGACGCCGGCACGGTCTGCGTGCTCACGGCTGTCGGCACAAAGGGCGTTGGCGAGGCGACGAAGGTCACCGTTCTGGCGGATGCTGCCGGCACGAGCTATACCGGCATCAATCTCAACGCATCCAAGAGCAGCAGCACGAGCCAGAACATCAGCTGGCTGTCCGGCCTCAGCACGGGCGGCAAGGCGGTCGTGCAGTACCGCGTCAAGGGCGCGGATGCCTGGCAGACGGCCGATGGCACCTCTACGCTCACCGGTTTCTCCACCTCCAAGGATGCGGCTTATATCAACACCATTCAGCTTGCGGGCCTGACGGCCGGAACGGACTATGAGTTCCGGGTCGGCGACGGCAGCACATGGTCCGAGCTGCACACCTTCCGCACGAACGCGGCGCAGCAGGACACCACGGCCTTTGTCGTCATGGGCGACACGCAGATGTCCGGTGACCGTGAGGCGGATGCCGAGAGCATCGCGATCCTCGACGCGCTCGGCGATCTTGTCAAGGACAAGCAGGTCGACTTCGGTCTCCAGACGGGCGACTATGTCGACAACGGCACCAACTACGCCATGTGGGCCGAGATGCAGGAGGCGTTTAACCATACGTTCCCGAATGTGGATTTCATCCATACGCTCGGCAACCATGAGTACTATGGCGATTTCAGCGGAAGTACCGCCAGCAATATCCTCCAGCTCCCGAGCAAGGACTACTACTCCATGGAGTACGGCGATGTCTACGTCGCCGTCATCAACAACGGTGCCGACCTGAGCGCAGCCTGCGAATGGCTCAAGCAGGATGCGGCGCAGAGCACCTGCATGTGGAAGGTCCTGTCTATCCACCAGCCGCCGTATTACACGAACGCCAAGGGCGGCAGCGAGCGGTTCCATGATCAGATCCCGGCCGCCGCGGAAGCTGCCGGCATCGACGTGGTCTTCTCCGGCCATGACCACTCTTATGCGCGCATCATGGCCAAGGACGGCGCGGCCGTTACCGAAAACGGCGTGACCTATTTCATTTGCGGCGATCTGGGCGAGAAGTCCAAAAACGTCAACTATGCGATGTCTTCCGATTTCTCGTTTGCCTACAAGGAGCAGGCTTACGAGGGCCTGATCATGTACGTCACGGCCAACGGCAAGGAAATGACGATCACCGCTTACGACAGCAAGGACGGCCGTGTGGTCGATTCCACGACGCTGCAGTCCCGCTGCTCGAAGGGCCACCAGCTGACGACCTACCAGAATGGCAAGTCTGCCTGTGCGGTCTGCGGCAAGCTGATCGACGTCAAGGACGCGCAGTACACCGGCTGGATGACCGTCGAGGGCACCGAGCAGCAGATGTACTTCCTGGCCGGCGACTATGTCACCGGCTGGCAGCAGATCGGCGAGAAGATGCACCACTTCGGCGATGACGGCATCGCCCACGTGACCGAGACGGTCGACACCCGTACCTGCACGCAGTACGGTTGGCTGGAGACCACCTGCAAGACCTGCGGCGCCGTTCATCACAGTGCATCTCTCTGGCCGGAGGGCCATAAGTGGGATGATAACCATGTCTGCACGAAGTGCGGCTTCGTGGGCAGGGACATCTCCAAGGCAACGGTCAAGACGTGGCCGGCCACCTATAAGGGCGGCAGCACACCGTGCTATGTGGAGGCCACCTACGAGGGACAGAAGCTGACAGTCAAGACCAGCGACGCGGGTGTTGACGGCTATGTTTCCTATTCCAACAACACCAAGGTCGGCTATGGCGTCGTGACGATCCGCGGCATGGGCGATTACTATGGCATCGTGTCGGCACAGTATGAGATCGTTCCGCCGGTCGTCTCCGGTGTTGCGGTGACGGATGTCGGCCAGAAGCGTCTGACCGTCGGCTGGAATCCGGCTCCCGGTGCTGAGAACTACCGCGTGGAGATCAGCAGCGACGGCGGAAATACCTGGAAGGTCTTGGAGGTGACCTCGCAGACCAGCTGCGTGGCCACGGGCCTGAACCCGTCGACGGCGTACAGCTTCCGCGTATACGGCTGCACGAAGGTCGGCGACACCTGGTTCAATTCTCGGCATTATTCCAGTGTCGTCAGCGCAACGACACTCAACGCCGACCAGTTCGCGCCGTCCGAACAGTTCAAGGACATCTGTGCGACGGTCGACGGACAGACGATCTCCGGCCTGCAGTCCGGTGCGGATCAGTATCTGTTCCTGCCGGCCAGTGCGGACCTGAGCAAGCTCGCTCTGACGGTCACGACGCACAGCAGCGACGCACTCAAGATCGAGCTGCAGGGCACGAAGGGTACGCAGACGCTCGACGGTGCTGCCGTGAACGTCACCAAGCTGGCGGATGCGCAGGACGGCCTGTATGATCTTGCGGTTCTCGTCAACGGCCAGAAGGCTGCGGTCGTGCACATCGCACAGTCGGCCAATATCAACGCGCTCTACATCACGAGTGACGATCCGGCCACACAGGGCAGAGACTTTGTCGATGCCAGCAAGTCCAACATCGCGACCGGCAAGCTGCTCGTCGTAGACAAGGACGGCAAGGCCGTGTATGACGGTGCGCTCACGCAGCTCAAGGCGCGCGGCAACACCACCTTCACCAACGCCGAGAAGAAGTCCTACCAGATCAAACTCGACGGCAAGTCCGACCTGATCGCCTGCGGCGAGAAGGTCAAGACCTGGACCCTGCTCGCCGGCTCCCACGACGCAACGCTCATGCGCGACAAGATGTTCAAGGATCTTGCCAAGTCGCTCGGCATGCCGTACACGGCCAGCACCGACTGGGTGGATCTGTACTACGACGGCGTGTATCGCGGCACATACATCGTCAGTGAGAAAAACTCCGTCAACAAGACGGGCGTCAACATCACTGACATGGAAAAAGCCTACGAGGCGTGCAACCCCGGCTACGGTGAGAACGCTTCCACGGCACTGGCCGAGAACAAGTACGGCCAGACTTACCAGTACACCACCGGCCTGACCGAGCCGGAGAACATCACCGGCGGCTACCTGCTGGAGCTCAACGGCACGAAGCTCGACGACAGCTACAATCCGAAGTATGACGAGGCCAGCGGCTTCATCACCGGCAAGGGCTCCGCGATGAATGTCAAGAGCCCCGAGTGGTGCGGCAAGGACGCTATGGCCTACATCAGCGAGTACTATCAGGAGTTTGAAGACGCCGTCTACGCGCAGGATGCCGACGGCAACTATACCGGCTACAACGCGCAGACCGGCAAGTACTACTATGAGTACTGCGATCTGAACTCGCTGGTTCAGGCTTACCTGATCCAGTACCTCTCCGGCAACTCCGACGCGTTCTACTCCTCGTTCTTCTTCTATAAGGACGTGGACGGCCTCATGTACGCCGGCCCCGTCTGGGACATGGAGCTGACCGGCGGCGGCGGCTGGTCCGGTGTGATCACGTCGGACAACACCTTCATCAACGGCCGCTATCTTGTCCAGGCACTCACCCAGATCCCCGGCTTCCGCGCTGCGGTGAACAACTACTATCACAACACCTTCCTTGCACAGGCGCAGGCGCTTGTCGGCGACAACGGCAAGGTTCAGGGGTATTACGATCACATCTCGGCCAGCGCCGCGATGAACTACCGCCAGTGGCCGCTGGTCCGCGTCGGCAAGCCGAGCTCGGACAATCACTTCTGGCCCGACGGAACGACCTACGGCGACACCGTCAAGGATCTCAACACGTGGCTGAGCGCGCGCATCGCAAAGATGAGCGCAGAGTTCAACGATACGTGGGACGATGGCGTCGTGACCAAGGAGCCGACCTGCACCGAGAGCGGCGTGCGTACCTACACCTGTGAAAACGGCAATATCATGTATGAGAGCATCCCGGCGCTCGGTCACAAGGAAGTGATCGACCCGGCGAAGGATGCGACCTGCACGCAGACCGGCCTGACGGAAGGCAAGCACTGCTCCGTCTGCGGCGAGACGCTCGTTGCGCAGGCAGAGGTTCCGATGAAGCCGCATACGCCGAAGGCGACGGAGATCGTTCCGGCAACCTGCACGGAGGACGGTACGGCGGGCGGCATCGTCTGCGCTGTGTGCGGCACGACGCTGGAAGGCTCGAAGCGCATCCCGGCAAGGCATCACTATGTCGGCGGTTACTGCACGGTCTGTGAGCGGCAGGATCCGCTGCGCATCCCGTGCTCCGGCGATCAGCATTGCCCGGGCCACATCTTCAGCGACATGCCGTCGACCGACTACTGGTCACACGGCGCGATCGACTATGTCGTTGCGCACAAGCTCTTCTTCGGCACGAGCGCGACGACCTTTGAGCCCAAGACTAAGCTGTCCCGCGCAATGATCGTCAAGGTCCTTTATACGCTCGAGGGCGAGCCCGCCGTTACCGGGGAGAATCCGTTCCGTGACGTTGCGGACAACAGATGGTACACCAACGCGGTGATCTGGGCGGCGGAGAACAAGATCGTGGCCGGCATCGGTGACGGCAAGTTTGACCCGGACGGCGATGCAACGCGTGAGCAGGTCGCAACGATCCTGTATGAGTACGCAGCGTTCAAGGGCTGTGACATGAATGTGTATGGTGATCTGTCGACGTTCGCGGACATGGGTAAGGTTTCCGATTTCGCGAAGGAGCCCATGACCTGGGCAGTTGCCGAGAGCCTGATCTCCGGTGTCGCGGTCGGCCGCGAGGCGCTGCTCGATCCGCAGGGCGTGACGACGCGCGAGCAGTTTGCGATGATGATGGCGGAGTACATGATGCAGGTGCTCCCGCTGACGCCGGACGAGCCGGATGCACCGGATGTACCGAGTGCGCCGAGCGCTCCGGTCGAGCCCAGTGCCTCACCTGAGGAACCCAGCGCTTCGCCCGAGGAAACCAGCGCTTCCCCTGCGCCCAGCGCGCAGCCGGCTGAAACGGTGAAGCCAGAAACGGTGCAAACGCCCGCAGAAGGCGAAACGCCGTAATCACGGCGCGGGCGCACAACCCCCAAAGCCCCAAAACGGGACATCCCGGAGCGGCAATGCCGCTCCGGGATTTTTTGCGGGCGCACACATATTTTTTGCGAGAATACCGTAAAAAGCGCGGAAATTCCTGTCAGATACTTGACAAACCCCGCTGCCGCGTGCTACACCTATTTTATCGTAAAGGGAATGCAATCTATACGGAAAGGCAAAAGCAATGACATTGGATAAACTGAAAATCGGTTCTTCAGGCGTCATCACGGCGGTCGGTGGGGACGGCCCGCTGCGCTGCCGCCTGCTGGACATGGGGCTCACGCCCCGCACACGCGTCACGCTGCAAAAGGTGGCGCCGATGGGCGACCCGATCGAGATCCGTGTGCGCGGGTACGAGCTGACGCTGCGCATCGAGGAGGCGGAGAAGATCGAGGTCGAGGGGGTGTCGGCATGATCTTTGCACTTGTCGGCAACCAGAACTGCGGCAAGACGACGCTGTTCAACGCCCTCACGGGCTCGAACCAGCACGTGGGCAACTTCCCCGGCGTGACCGTCGACCAGAAAATGGGCGAGATGCGCGACGAGAAGGGCTGCTCCGTCGTCGACCTGCCGGGCATTTACTCGCTGCGTCCGTACACGCAGGAGGAGATCGTCTCGCGCGATTTCATCATCAACGAAAAGCCGGACGGCATCATCAACATCGTCGATGCCACGAACATCGAGCGCAACCTCTATCTCACGCTGCAGCTGCTCGAGCTGCGCGTGCCGATGGTGCTGGCGCTGAACATGATGGACGAGGTGCGCGCCAACGGCGGCGCGATCGACGTGCAGAAGATGAGCGATGCGCTGGGCATCCCCGTCGTGCCGATCTCGGCGGCGAAAGGGGAGGGCGTGTCCGAGCTCGTGGATCAGGCGCTGAGCGTCGCGCGCAGCCGTGCGCTGCCGAAGGTGACGGACTTCTGCTCGGACGATTCCGCCGTGCACCGCTGCATCCATGCGGTCGTGCACATCATTGCCGACCATGCCGACCGCATCGGCGTGCCGGCGCGCTTTTGCGCGGCCAAGCTCATTGAGGGCGGCGATGATCTGGCGCAGGTGCTCGATCTCGACGAGAACGAGCGCGAGCTGCTCGAGCACTGCATCGTGCAGATGGAAAACGAGACCGGGCTCGACCGCAACGCGGCGCTGGCCGATATGCGCTATACGTTCATCGAGACCGTTGTGGCCGCTTCCGTGGTCAAGTGCCACGAGAGCAAGGAGCACGCGCGCTCGATGAAGATCGACCGCATCCTCACGGGCAAATATACCGCCATGCCGACGTTTCTGCTCGTCATGCTGCTCACGTTTTATCTCACCTTCAACGTCGTCGGCAAGTGGCTGTCCGACCTGCTGCAGCTCGGCATCGACGCGCTGACCGGTGTCGTGGACGCGGCGCTCACGGCCTACGGCATCAACCCCGTCGTGCACAGCCTCATCATTGACGGCGTGTTTGCCGGCGTCGGCAGCGTGCTCGTGTTCCTGCCGATCATCGTGACGCTGTTTTTCTTCCTGTCCATTCTGGAGGACACCGGCTACATGGCGCGCGTGGCCTTCGTCATGGACAAGCCCCTGCGCAAGATCGGCCTGTCCGGGCGCAGCATCGTGCCGATGCTCATCGGCTTCGGCTGCTCGGTGCCGGCCATCATGGCCACGCGCACCGTCTCGTCCGACCGTGACCGGAAAATGACCATCCTGCTCACACCCTATATGAGCTGCTCGGCGAAGATCTCGATCTATGCGTTTTTCACGGCGGCGTTTTTCCCGCGCTACCGCGCGCTCGTCATGCTGGGGTTGTATGCGCTCGGCGTGCTCATCGGCATCGTCGCGGCGCTCATCATGAACAAGACGGCCTTTCGCGGCAAGCCCGTGCCGTTTGTCATGGAGCTGCCGAACTACCGCATGCCCGGGCTCAAGAGCGTGGCGCTGCTGCTCTGGGAGAAGGCAAAGGACTTCCTTCAGCGCGCGTTCACGGTCATCTTCCTCGCAACGATCATCATCTGGTTCTTGCAGAGCTTTGACACGCGCCTGAACGTCGTGGCCGACAGCGCCGCGAGCCTGCTCGCGCTCATCGGCCGCTGGATCGCGCCGATCTTCCGGCCGCTTGGCTTCGGTGACTGGCGCTGCGCCACGGCGCTCATCTCCGGCTTCATCGCCAAGGAGTCTGTCGTGAGCACACTGCAGGTGCTGCTCGGCGGCGCGGCGATCTCGTCGCTGCTGAGCACGCGCGCGGCGGTGAGCTTTCTCGTGTTCACGCTGCTGTATACGCCGTGCGTGGCCGCGATCGCCACCATCCGCCGCGAGCTGGATTCCCGGCTCAAGACGATCGGCGTCGTCCTTTTGCAGTGCACGGTCGCGTGGATCGTGGCGTGCACGGCGTATGCGATCGCGGGGCTGGTGTGATGCATCTGGCGGACTATATCCTGCTGGCGATCGTTGCGGTGTGCGCCGTGATCGCGTGGCGCGTCTGGCGGCGCACGATGAAAAAGGGCGGCTGCTGCGGCGGAAACTGCACCGGCAACTGCGCACAGTGCGGCAGAGCGTGCGCGCACAAGCCAAAAAAATAACCGCGGCACATGAACACAAACTTGAAGCTCCTGCGGCGGGACGCTGCGGGGGGGTGATAAGCTGAGCAAGGCTTCCCGGATCCGGGAAGCCTTGCTTTTTTTGTGTGCAGCAGGAAAACGACTAGAAAAATATGGTTTCTGTAGGATTTTGATGGAAATGTGCAGCAAACGGCGCCCGGAGGGCGGCCCCCGACTATTGAAATTGCGCAAAGAATGCGTTAAAATGGTGCTGCATTTGTCACGCGTTTGGCAAAGACCAAAACGCATCATTTTCATTTGAAAGAGTTTGGCATTGCGCGCGCCATGCTGCGCAGCGCAGACTACCTCCTGCTCGACGAGGCGACGAGCAACCTCGGCGCCACGAGCACCGCGCTCGTCACCGAGGCGATGGACCGGCTCATGAAGGACCGCACGACCGTCATGATCGCGCACAGCTATGAGGCGGCCAAGCGCGCCGACTACGTCATTGTTATGCGCGACGGCACGGTCGAAGCCGCCGGCACGCGGATGAGCTGCGCGCGAGCAATGCATACTATCAAATGTTCAGCAAATCACTTTGATGTCAGCGAGGGAACCATGATCAGAGAAAATGTGAAGCTTACCGACGCTCAGCCCGGCGATATCTGCTGCGGCTTCGAGCTGGAAAAGAAGCAGTACGTCGCCTCCAAGGCGGCGACGCTGTACACCATGCGGCACAAGAAGTGCGGAGCGGAGCTCCTGTACTTTGACCGCGACGACGAGAACAAGACCTTCTGCATCGGCTTCAAGACCCTGCCGGAGGACGACACCGGTGTGTTCCACATCCTGGAGCACAGCGTGCTCAACGGCTCGAAGCGCTTTCCTGTCAAGGAGCCGTTCGTGTCCCTGCTGCAGGGCTCGATGCAGACCTTCCTCAACGCCATGACCTACAGCGACAAGACCATCTTCCCGGTCTCCAGCCGCAGCGAGCAGGATCTGTTCAACCTCATGCGCGTGTATCTCGACGGCGTGTTCTGCCCGAACATCTACGAAAAGCCGGAGATCTTCATGCAGGAGGGCTGGCACTACGAGTTTGACGGCGAGCAGGCGCAGCCGTACTACAACGGTGTCGTCTTCAGCGAGATGAAGGGCGCCTATGCCGATGTCGAGCGCGTCATCGGCGAGGGGACGGACCGGCTGCTGTATCCCGACACCTGCTACGGGTTTTCGAGCGGCGGCAAGCCGGAGCATATCCCCGAGCTGAGCTATGCGCAGTTTATTGCCGCGCACAAGCGCTTTTACCACCCGTCAAACGCGCGCATCTTCCTCGACGGCCACATGGACGTCGAGCGCGTGCTCGCCTATATCGACGCAGAGTACCTGTCGCAGTACACATACCGCGCCCCGGATTTTGACTTCACGGTGCAGCAGCCCCGCACGGGCGAGGCCACGGTGTACTATGAGGCGATGCCCGGCGAGGAGACGCTCTGCCATATGAGCCTCTCCAGGCTCCTGTGCCGCTATGACGATGTGGAGACGGTCTATGCAGCCAAGATCCTCTCGGACTATCTCACCGGCTCGAATGAGGCGCCGCTCAAGCGCGCATTTCTTGAGCGCGGTCTTGCGCAGGACGTGACGCTCGAGATCTCCGACGGCATTTATCAGCCGAGCGCCGCGCTCATCGTGCGCAACACGACCAGAGACGCCTTTGACAAGGTCAAGACCCTTGCGGCGGAGGTCACGCGCGATATGCTCGCCGCCGGGCTCGACCGCGCGGCGCTCTCGGCGTCGCTCGAGCGCTTTGCCTTCACCAACCGCGAGATCACCGAGCCCTACGGCGTGGAGCTTGCCTGCCGCGCGTTTGACAGCTGGCTCTACGGCGGGGATCCGCTGGCGTATATCGACAACGCCGCCGTGTTCGACACGCTGCGCGAAAAGATCCACACGGGCTATTTTGAGCGCCTGCTGTCCGATCTGCTCGGCTCGAGCGGCGAGTTGTGCACCCTCTATGTGCTGCCGTCGCTCACGAAGGGGGAGGATGACGCCCGCCGCGAGGCCGAGCGGCTCCCCCCCCCCCCCCCCGCCCCGGGGGCCGGCTCCCCACGTTGAGCCTCAGAGAACCGGGACAGGTGCATCATGATGAGCGCGCAGGCGCTCATGAGCCTGCCGCACCTGCGCCTTGAGGATGTGCCGCAGACGGTCGCCCCAGTGCAGACGCAGCCGGGCGAGGTCAACGGCGTCCGGACGCTGCACGTCTCGGGCGACACGAACGGCATCGTGTACCTCAACCTGTACTTTGACGTCTCCGACCTCACGGACGAGGAGCTGTGCATGCTCAACGTGCTGAGCACCTGCTTCGGTGAGCTGCGCACGGAGACCTGCCCCGCGGACGTGCTGCAAAACCGCGTCAAGGCGCTGCTGGGCTCACTGTTTTTGCGTGTGGACTGCCTGCAGAAGCAGGGGGACACCGAGCGCGTGCATCCGTATCTGCTCGTGTCGGCAAGCATGCTCGAGGAAAACGCGGCCGAGGCGGTGCAGCTTCTGCGCGAGCTGCTCACGCAGGGACGCTATGACGAGACGGACCGCATCGGCGAGACCGTTATGCAAAATGACTATTTCATGCGCCAGTCGCTCATCTCGAACGGCCACACCTTCGCCGTCACCAAGTCGCTGTCGGCGTTTTCGGCCGGTGCTGCGCTCAAGGAGACGCTCGAGGGTGAGACCTTTGTGCGCTGGTTTGCGGCGCTGGCCGCCGGCTTTGCGCAAAACGGCGCGCAGGTGAGCGCCGCGCTTGCCGCACTCACCGAAAAGGTGTTTGTCACGAGCCGCCTCTTCGCGGGCTATTCCGGCGCGCTCGATGCCGGTGTGCTTGCACAGTTCATCGCCGCGCTGCCGCAGGGCGCGCCCGGCGCGACGGCTGCACACAAGCGCTATGACGCGGCCGCCTGTGCGGTCGAGATACCGGCGGATGTGGGCTTCTGCGCGCTGGGACACAACCTCTACGCCCTCGGCAGCAGCTATTCCGGCGCGTGCCCGGTGCTGTCCTCGCTCGTGAGCTATGGCTACCTGTGGAACATGGTGCGCGTGCAGGGCGGTGCTTACGGCACGGGCATGAACGTGCGCCGCAGCGGCGACATCTTCTGCTACTCCTATCGTGACCCGAACCTCGACAACACGCGCGCGGTGTTTTCTGCGGTTGCCGATTTTATCGAGGATTTCGCGGCGCAGGGCACGCCGCTCGACGACATCATCATCGGCGCGGTCAACACGACCGATCCCTTGCTCGATCCCGCCGGCGTGTGCGAGAGTCAGTGCGTGCGCGCGCTCAAGGGCGTGACGCCGGAGGAGCTGGCCAAGACCCGGCATGAGCTCCTGGCGACCAAGCCCGCCGACTTTGCGGCCATGGCCGGCGTCCTGCGCAAATACGCGCGCGAGGGAAAATTCTGCACCTTCTCCGGCGCAAACGGCGGCGCGTAAGGCGCAGCAAAAAAGAAAAACCTGCGGTTTCCGAGGAAACCGCAGGTTTTTTCTGTCTGAAACGGAGGTGTCGTTACGTTTTTGCGAGCGCATCGGTGACCGTCCGGCTGAAGGCGTCCGACTGCGTGTTCCAGCCGGCGTAGGCCGGGTCATCCTTATGGCTCGGGAGCAGACCGGTATCGGCAAGATACGCGCCGAGCACGGTCGTGGCCTTCTGCGCACCGAAATAATTCAGGTGATCGCCCTTGTCGCGTGTGTCCGTGTTCCAGTCGATCGCTACCTGTTCGTGTGCGGTGTTGAGATCGAGGAAGTCGATGCCCAGCGCATCGGCAAGCGCCTGCGTGCTGTTGTGACGTGCCATGTTCCAGTTGAGCGTGCTGGGCGCGCTGACGAGCAGCAGCTGCGCGCCGTTTTCGTCACAGAAGGCCTTGATGCGCTCAACATAGGCGCGGTTACGTCTCGGAATGGGGGCGTAGGCATCCGATGGCGTCATATAATTGCTGGCGTCCGCCGGAGCGGCGCTGCAGCGCAGATGATATCCTTTTGCATTTTCGGTGTGGGTGTAATTGACGGTCATGCGCCAGTCATTTGCCTTCAGAGATTTCCACCGGTTGTGGTAGGAAAACACCGGGAAGAGGTTGCCGGCCTCCTGCAGCAGCATACTGCCGTACGAAAAGTCGATGAAGATCACATCGGTCTCCAGGATCACAAGCTTGGGCGACTGCTTCTGGAAGGCTTTGTGCAAGAACGCTTCCGAATAGTACAGTGTCTGTCTGGATGTGCCGCAGCAGTAGGCCGTGTAACCGTATTGCTGCCATAGCTGCATCGGGATGAAGGCGGAATAGCTCTCGCTGTCACCAAGGATGAGCAGGTCGATCGTGTTGTCCGGTTCGCCGAGGATGCCGTTGGCCGTGGGGTCATGGATGCCGTCGCTGCGGGTGTTGTTTTTTGGCCGCACCAGCTGCGACACGCCGGTCAGCAAAAGCGCCAGCACAGCGAGAAAAACGACGCATCTGAGCGTATGTTTGAGAAAACGGGACATGCGTGCCTCCTAAAAATTCGCATACATGGGGTCGACGGGAATGTAGCCCTTTCCGTATGCTCCGAAAACGATGATGAACAAAATGAGCGCGTAGAAGACCGTCCAGCGTACCGCAGCAGGGCGCTGTGCCAGCAGCGCGCGCACAGACTTGCCTTTTTCGTTGATCACGCTCACGACAAACACGATCAGCAGCGTCACAGCAACGATCATGAGGTCAAACTTGTCAATACCGAGCGCCTTGAAGAGCGCATCGTCAAAGACGGGGAATGCAAATCCGGTGACCATGGTGCGGAACATCTGCATACCTGCGCGCAGGCCGTTTGCACGGAAAAACAGCTCGCCGATGATGACCAGCACCGTCGTGCGCAGCATCTGCAGCAGACGGTACGGGAAGCTCTCGGCACGGATGTGCAGCCGCGCGTTGACGGCCCGCACCGGCGGGGCGATGATGTTGCCGCCGAGGATCAGCACGAAGTGGTACATGCCGAAAAAGAGATAGCTCCACGCGGCACCGTGCCAGAGACCGTTGCAGAACCACACGCAAAAGAGCGCAACGGCGCTCGCCAGCAGCGGGCCGTAGTGGTTACCGAGGCGCTTGCGGGCGGCGGAGGTGAGCTTTTCCAGCGGCTTGAGCGTGACGACCGGGTAGAACACGTAGTCCTTGAACCAGGTGCCGAGCGTGATGTGCCAGCGCTTCCAGAACTCCGAGATCGTCTTGGAGAAAAACGGCTGGCGGAAGTTTTCCGGCATTGTGACGCCGAGGATCTGCGCCGTGCCGGTGACGGCGTCCATCGAGCCCGAAAAGTCCATGTACAGCTGCACGGTGTAGCACACGGCAGCCAGTGCGATCACGCTGCCGTCAAAGTCGGTGTAGTTATTAAAGACATTTCTCACGAGCGGGTTGAGCCGGTCGGCGATGATGATCTTTTTCATCATGCCATAGGCGATGCGCTGCAGACCAAGCGTCAGGTTCGTGTAGGTGATCGGCCTTGCGTCCCAGAGCTGCTGCGCGGTCTGGTCGTAGCGGCAGATCGGCCCTTCCACGATCTGCGGGAAGAAGCTGATGAACAGCGTCAGGCGCAGCAGATTCGTGTCCGCTTTTGTGACGCCGCGCTGTACGTCCACGATATAGGACAGCGCCTGCAGCGTGAAAAAGGAGATACCGATCGGCATCACATACTTCGGGATCGCCAGCTGCACAGGAATGTGCAGGTGCGCCAGGAGCGTGTTGACATTCGTCGCGGCAAAGCCGGAATATTTGAGCGCGAACAGGACGCCGATGTGCAAAATGACGGCCAGCAAAAGGATCCAGTGCTGCACGGCCTGCTGCCGCTTGCGCACGGTCTTGCGCTCGGCTTTTTCCGTCTGCGCGAGCAGAAGCTTCGTCTCCGACTGTATTTTATCCAGCCACAGTCCGAAGTAGTGCATCGAAAGCGCCGTCAGAAGCAGGTATACGAGCAATTTCCCACTGATCAGCCAGAAAAAGGCGCAGTCGGCGGCGAGCAGGAAGTATTTTTTCCCGCGCCGCGGCATGAGACTGTACACCACGAGACAAAACGGCAGGAACACGACGAGAAATGCCGTCGAGAAGAAGGAGGTCAGGGCGCTCCCTTTCCCTGCGAGGAACAACGAAGAAAGCTCCATATCAGCAGCCCTCCTGTGCGTGTTCGCACACTGCGGCGGCCTGTGTCACAAGCGCACGGGCGCAGAAAAGAGCGCCTGCAGATCCTGCGGCGCCGCTTTCCGGATGGTGTCCGGGGCACTGCGGTCCGGCCGGGAGAAAGGCTCCCTCCGGCAGAGCCGCCGCGCTGCATGTATGCTGTTCGGTCATTGATGGTTCCGTGCTTGCCATTTGCTCTGTTCTCCTAAAGACGCATTGTTATGTGGAAACATTATAGCAGGGATGTGCAGAAAAAACAGCCAAGGATACCTGAATTAGTCTTAATTCTTGCCACCGCTCCCAGGTACAGAGTCCTGCACATTCAGACGGAAAATACGCAGCTTGGTTTCGGTTTGTGCGAAAAAACCAGCCGGGCGGTGTGGCACCGGATAGGGCAGCGCGAAAATACCGCTGGCCATGCAGATCTTCGAGCATAAAAAAGCCAGACGAACCATGCTGGTTCGTCTGGCTCTGCAATGGCAGATAACCGTAATTTTGACAGAAACCGTGTAAGGGCGGTGCAGCTTCGGTTCAGAGTGGGTGCAGCCATCACCGATTGAACCGCTATTCAGGAAAAGAATATGGCGGTGCTAAGCCCGGCAAACCGGAAGTTATTTCTCTCTAAAAAGGGAAATCGCATTCAGCAAAATGGATATGACCACACATACCCACAAAGCCGCACTCATAGTCGGCATTATATCCATTAATCCTCCCCAATCCTCTTTAACAACACGCATTGCTCCATCTGAATAAAATGAACACATCGTTAAAGCCGTAAAAGATAGTCCTAAAAACCTAAACCACTTTGCATTCTTGTTTTGAAAAGACCGAATCACATTTAGAACTGTAAAAATAATAGCAACCGCTCCTATAATCAACCACATACATTTACCTCCACAAATTAAGGTTTGTCGAAATCGTAGTACCATAATGCAGACTGTCAAACAAGAAAAATCCACCGCAATTCTATCAAAATTACGGTGGACTTATGGTGGAGATGGGGGGAGTTGAACCCCCGTCCGAAAGCGCTTAAACAGGAACTTCTCCGGGCGCAGCAGGTTTTTTCGGGACGCCGAACGTCCCGGTTCCCTTCAGGACAGGCAAACCGGCAAGCCTGTCAGTCCGGTAGCTTCATGATGCATGGCACGCGCAAAGCTTAGCGTGCGCACGTTCACCACTCATCGACGCTCCGCTGCCGGGCCGTGGTCCTCCCGGCGGGAACGCTCGCTATTTAAGCAGCGAGAAGAACAGTTTCGTTGTTGTTCTTTAATTTATAAGATGCCCGTTTTATGGCGGTCAGGCGCCGCCGCCCGCTATTCCTGCCTCCACACCCCCGTCGAAACCGGTACATCCCCAGGATGTCGGGTGCGTCAGCCGCCTGCACCGCGAGCGCGGCGCAGGCAGGAACGCATTCCGAATCTTCAGACGAAACTGCCGATGTGTTTGTTCCCTCAGCAGGTCTCCGGCTCGGCGTATTCCTCGCCGAAGGTCTCGACCGTGACGGTCTTCATCTTCTGCTCATGGGTGGGCTTGTCGTTGAACATGCTGCGCGGGGTGCGCGCGATGGCATCGACCACGTCCATGCCCTCGGTCACCTTGCCAAACGCAGCGTACTGCTTGTCGAGGTGCGGGGCGTCCATGTGCATGATGAAAAACTGGCTGCCGGCGGAGTTCGGATCCATGGCGCGGGCCATGGACAGCACGCCGCGCGTGTGCTTGAGGTCGTTTTTGAAGCCGTTGCTCGTGAACTCACCCTCGATGCTGTAGCCCGGGCCGCCCATGCCGGTGCCGGTCGGGTCGCCGCCCTGGATCATGAAGCCGGGGATGACGCGGTGGAAGATCACGCCGTCATAAAAGCCCTTTTTGACCAGACTGACAAAGTTGCGCACGGTGTTCGGCGCGATCTCCGGGTAGAGCTCGGCGCGGATGATGCCGCCGTCTTCCATTTCGATGGTGACAATCGGATTGCTCATCAGTAATTTTTCTCCTTTATCGTTCTGTCGATCTCGCGTTTGGCGCTGCGCTGCGCATCGGCGTCGCGCTTGTCGTAGAGCTTTTTGCCCTTGCACAGGCCAAGCTCCACCTTCACGCGGCTGTCCTTGAAATACAGCGACAGCGGCACGAGCGTCAGCCCGTCCTGCTTGGTGCGGGCGTAGAGCTTCGTGATCTCCCGCCGGTGCATGAGCAGACGCTTCGGCCTGTCGGGGTCGCGGTTGTAGATGCTGCCGTGTTCATAGGGGCTGATGTGGATGCCGTAGGCAAACAGCTCCCCGTTTTTCACGGTGCAGAACGAATCTTTCAGATTGACCGTGCCCGCGCGGATGGACTTGACCTCGGTGCCGAAGAGCTCCACACCGGCCTCAAACCGCTCGAGCACGAAATAGTCATGCAGGGCCTTGCGGTTGGCCGCGACCTGCTTGACGCCCTTGGCTCTCGGCATGGCGGGGACCTCCTTCGTGCGAAATCGTGGATATAGTTTACCACATCCGGCGGCAAATGAAAAGAGCGAAATCAGCAGAAATAACGCCGAAGCGTTTCGGCGGCGTTGCGCCGGGCGATCACATCTCCGTGTTCGCGGATGTGCGCATACAGTGCGACGGTACACGGCAGCGCCTCGCCGAATTCGAACACCGCGTTCGGCAGCAGCGTGTCCTCTGCGTGTGTGAACAGCTCCCAGCCGCCGGCTATGTACACCACGTCCGAGTCGATCCCATCAGGAAAGCAGCCGAGCGCTGCGGTCAGATCGGCAAACGAGCCGAAGCGAAACCGGCGCGGCGGGTCAGAAACGGGCCTTGCGATGAGCAGCACCTCCTTTTCGGCGTCGGCAGACGCCGCGTACTACTCAAAATATATGGCATTCCGGCCGGGAATATGGTATCATGCCAGAGAAGAAGGAGTGGTGGTTCATGGAACTGATCGAAGAAAAACTCAAGACCGTCACAAGCTACCACGGCGTGATCGTCAACGTCCGGCTCGACGAGGCGCGTCTGCCCGACGGCAGCACGGCCAAGCGCGAGGTCGTGGAGCATCCGGGCGGCGTGACGGTGCTGCCGCTGGAGGATGACGGCACGGTCTGGTGCGTGCGGCAGTACCGCTATCCGTTTTCGCGCACGCTGCTCGAGCTGCCGGCCGGCAAGCTCGAACCGGGCGAAGCGCCGGAGCGGGCGGCGGCGCGTGAGCTCTCGGAGGAGACGGGACTCAGCGCGGGACGGCTGCAGTATCTGGGCGCGAACTTTACCTCCCCTGGCTACTCGCAGGAGGTGCTGCACATTTACCTTGCGCGCGATCTGCACCACGGCGCGGCGCATCTCGATCCCGGAGAGTTCCTGAATCTGGAGCGCTACCCGCTGGGCACGCTCGTGCAGATGGCGCTGGATGGTGAACTCTGCGACGGGAAAACGACTGTTGCGCTGCTGAAAACGCAGCTTTTGCTCGCGCGGGAGCGCGGCGAGGCGGCATCCAGCGGGTTGTGATTGCTTTTCCGGAAAAACCATGCTATAATCCGTTGTTAGGTTCCGTTAAAATCGGGCAAGCTATGCACGAAGTGCGGCCAGAAGCGGCTGCAGATGCGCACCGGCGCTCTGCCTTCGCAGCATGAGAGGTGTCGAATAGTTTGGATAGATATGTGATACATGGCGGCAGACCCCTGCACGGGGAGATCGAGATCAGCGGCGCGAAAAACGCGGCCGTGGCGATCATCCCGGCGGCTTTGATGGTCGACGGTGTCTGCCGGATCGAGAATATGCCGCAGATCAGCGACGTGGATATGCTCCTGAAGATCCTTCAGGGGCTGGGAGCGCGTGTGGAATACCTCAGCCCATCCGCCGTTGAGATCGACTGTACGCAGGTGCGCTTCACCGAGCCGCCGTATGACCTGATGCGCAAGATCCGCGCGTCGTATTACTTCATCGGCTCGATGCTTGGCCGCTTCGGCTCGGCCAAGACGACCATGCCCGGCGGCTGCAATTTCGGCGTCCGGCCGATCGACCAGCACATCAAGGGCATGACCGCGATGGGGGCAAACGTCGAGGTGAAAAACGGCTTTGTCTATGCCGACACGCCCGACGGCCGCCTGCACGGGGCAAAGGTATATCTGGATAAGGTCTCCGTCGGCGCGACGATGAACATCATCATCGCGGCGACGCTTGCGCGCGGCCGCACCGTGATCGAGAACGCGGCGCGTGAGCCGCACATCGTCGACCTTGCCAATTTCCTCAACTCCATGGGTGCGGACATTCGCGGCGCCGGTACGGATTCGATCCGTATCCAGGGCGTCGAGCGTCTGCACGGCGGCACGTATAGCGTCATCCCCGACCAGATCGAGGCGGGCACGTATATGACGGCTTGCGCCGCCGCCGGCGGTGAAGTGCTCCTGACGAACGTGATCCCGCGCCATCTCGAGTGCATCAGCGCAAAGCTGCGCGAGATGGGCGTGACCGTCGTCGAGGGCGGCGACAGCGTGCTCGTGCGCAGCAACGGCCGCCTGCGCCATACGAACGTCAAGACCCAGCCGTACCCCGGCTTCCCGACGGATATGCAGCCGCAGATCAGCGTGGCGCTGTGTCTGGCCGACGGCACGAGCGTCGTGACCGAGGGCGTGTACGACAATCGCTATAAGTACATTCAGGAGCTGGCTCGCATGGGCGCGGACGCGCAGGTCAACGGCTGCACCGCCGTGCTCAACGGTGTGGATGGCCTGCACGGTGCGGAGGTCAGGGCGTGCGATCTGCGCGCCGGTGCCGCCGTGGTCATCGCCGGTCTGTGCGCCGTGGGGGAGACTGTGGTCACGGACATCCACTTTATCGAGCGCGGCTATGAAAACTTCGTCGGAAAGCTGCGCAGCGTCGGCGCCGACATCGTGCTCGAGCGCGACGATGCCGAGCAGTGTGTGGCCGCTGCCGAATGAACATTGCCCTGTTTGCCAGCGGCTCGAGCGGCAACTGCGCGCTCGTGTCCGACGGCGATACCCATCTTTTGCTCGACGCCGGCATCTCCGCGCGGCGCATCCGTGCCGGACTCTCGGCGCAGGATGTGACGGCGGACGCGCTCACGGGCGTGCTCGTCACGCATGAGCACTCCGACCATGTCAAGGGGCTTGCGGTGCTGCTGCGGCACGACCCTGTGCCGGTGTATGCGCTGCCTGCCGTATGTGCTGCGCTGCGTGCGCAGCTGCCGGCCGAATGCCTGCATGAGATCGCGCCGGATGCGCCGTTTTTCCTCGGCGATGTGCGCGTGACGCCGTTTGCGACGCCGCACGACGCGGCCGGAAGCTGCGGCTACCGGCTCGACGGCTCGGCGCATTTCGGCCTCTGCACCGACCTCGGCGTCGTGACGGACACCGTGCGCGCGGCGCTCTGCGGCGTGGACTGCGCCGTCATCGAGGCCAACCACGATCCGGAGCTTTTGCGCACCGGACCTTATCCGGTCTATCTCAAGCGGCGCATCGCGTCCGACCACGGGCACCTGTCGAATGAAAGCGCCGGAGCGCTCGCGGTGTTTCTTGCGGAAAACGGCGCGCAGCAGCTCGTGCTCGGCCACCTCAGCCGGGAGAACAACACCCCGCGCGCCGCGCTCGACGCCGTGTCGCAGGCACTCACGGACGCGGGCTTTCTGCCCGGTGAGCCGCCGGAGCTCTATGCCGCGCCGGCCGATACGCCGCTCGTGCTTGCGGCGGGAAAGGCGTGCGTATGCTGTCGATAACGCTCCTGTGCGTCGGAAAGATGCGGGAGACTTATTATACCTCCGCGTTTGCGGAATATGCCAAGCGGCTGGGCGCTTACTGCCGGTTCGAATTGGCGGAGCTGCCGGAGCAGCGTCTGCCCGAGCGCCCGTCACCGAAAGAGATCCGCGCGGCACTGGAAAAGGAGGCACAGGCCATCCGCGCGCGCATCCCGAAGGGTGCGGCCGTGATCGCCATGTGCGTCGAGGGAAAGCTTCTCTCGAGCGAGGCGCTCGCACGGCAGCTTGCCGGTTACGCGGCGGGCGGCACGTCGAAGGTGTGCTTTCTTGTCGGCGGGTCGTTCGGTCTGGACGAGGAGCTCAAGCGCGAGGCGTCGCTGCGGCTGAGTATGTCGCCGATGACGTTCCCGCACCATCTGGCGCGCGTCATGCTCGCCGAGCAGATCTACCGCGCGTGCACGATCAACGCGGGCACGCAATATCACAAATAGGAACATAGGAGAACTATCATGGCGCAAGAGCTGAAAGCAGAGTGGGGCAGATCGCTTCCCGGCGATTTGCTCAAGCGCTGGCCGCGCGATGCGGACGGCGAACTGGTACCCCCGGCGTTGCTGACCAAGTGCACAGGCATCGATATGGACGATGTGCTGCTGGTCAATATGCTGGAGGCCTATGGCATCCCCTGCCTGAAAAACTATCCCGGGGACGGCCAGTTTGGAAAGATCATGTTGGGTATGTCCGGTTACGGAGTGGAAATTCTGGTCCCGGAAACGCTGCTTGCCGATGCGCAGGCACTCCGGGAGGGCTGCGCCTCGGCGCTGACGGAAGGAGAAGACGATGCGTAATTACATGGAAGAATACCAGCGTTGGCTCGACAGCCCCGCGCTCTCCAATGCGGAGTGGGAAGAGCTCAATGCCATCCGCGATGATAAAAAAGAGATCGAGAGCCGCTTTTTTGCCCCGCTCGAGTTCGGCACGGCCGGCCTGCGCGGTGAGATGGCGCTCGGCTGCCGCCGCATGAACATCCACGTCATCCGCCACGCCACGCAGGCGTTCGCGGAGGTCATCAAGGCCGAGGGCGCGGGTGCGTGCTCGCGCGGCATCGCCATCTGCTTTGACTGCCGCGTCAACAGTGAGCGCTTTGCGCATGAGGCCGCATCCGTCATGGCGGCCAACGGCATCCATGTGCGTATTTTTGACGCCCTGCGCCCGACGCCGGAGCTGTCGTTCGCCGTCAAGCACTACGGCACGACGGCCGGATTGAACATCACAGCCAGCCACAACCCGAAGGAATATAACGGCTACAAGGTCTACTGGTCCGACGGCGCGCAGCTGCCGCCGCAGCACGCCGCCGCCATCGCCAGAAACATGGAGCGGCTGGACATCTTCAACGACATCCAGCGCATGGACTTTGACGATGCGGTGCGTCAGGGACTGGTGGAGTTCATGGGCGCGGAGACGGACGAGGCCTTCCTCGCAAACGTCCTGCGTCAGCCGATCGACCCGGACGTCGTCCGCCGCGTGGCCGACCGCTTCAAGATCGTCTACACGCCGTTTCACGGCGCGGGCTGGCACCTTGTGCCCGAGGCGCTGCACCGGCTGGGTATGACGCAGGTCATCCCCGTCAAGGAGCAGATGGTGCTCGACGGCACGTTCCCGACCGTGGAGAGCCCGAACCCGGAAAACCCGGAGGGCTTCTATCTGGCCATCGACCTCGCCAAGAAGGTCGGCAGCGACCTCATCCTCGGCACCGATCCGGACTCCGACCGTGTCGGCGTCATGGTGCGCGGTGCGGACGGGGAGTACCACACCATCACCGGCAACCAGATGGGCGTGCTGCTGCTGGACTATATCATCACGGCGCACATCCGCAAGGGAACGCTGCCGGAAAACGCGGCCGCGCTCTCGACGATCGTCACGTCCAAGATGGTGCGGCGGATCTGCGATGTGAACAACATCCACTTTGACGAGACGTTCACTGGCTTCAAGTTCATGGCCGAGAAGCTGGCCGAGTACCAGCGCGACGGTTCGTATCAGTACCTGCTCGCCTTTGAGGAGAGCTACGGCTACATGATGGGCGACTATGTCCGCGACAAGGACGCCGTGACCGCCTGCGTGATGATCACGGAGATGGCGGCGTACTACTTCGAGCAGGGCATGACGCTCGCGCAGGCGCTCGACGCGCTGTACGAAAAGTACGGCTTCTACGGTGAGCGCACGCTCAATCTGGTCATGCCGGGGCTCGACGGTCTGGAGAAAATGCGCGCGCTCATGGCGCAGCTGCGCCGCGAGCCGCTGCAGGAGATCGCGGGCACGAAGGTCGTGCGTATGCGCGACTATGAGGATGGCTCGGTGTACGTCATGGGGCTCGGCAAGATGGACAAAACGCCCATCTCCGGCTCGAACGTGCTGTACTTTGAGCTGGACGACGGCTGCGCGTTCATCGTGCGTCCGTCCGGTACGGAGCCGAAGATCAAGGTCTATATCCTCGGCGTCGGCGCGACGCGCCCCGAGTGCGACGAGCGCGTGCAGCGCTACGCGCAGTTTGCCGAGACGCTGCGCGGCTGAACACACATCCAATGTACCGGCCCTCCGGCAATGTGCGCCGGAGGGCCGGCTTTTCGAGGGGATCGTTATGAAAGAAAAACTCAAACAGCTCTTCGGGCTCTTCGGCGCGTTCGCCGTCGTCGGTGTGACGACGTTCGGCGGCGGTTATGCCATGCTGCCGGCCCTGCAGCGCGAGGTCGTGGAAAAGCGCCGCTGGGCGACCGAAGAGGAGGTCATGGACTGGTACGCCATCGGTCAGTGCACGCCGGGCGTCATCGCGGTCAACACCGCCACCTTCGTCGGGCAAAAGCAGGCGGGCATCTGGGGCGGCATTTTTGCCACGCTCGGCGTCGTGTTCCCGTCGCTCGTGATCATCATGATCATTGCGGCCTTCATCCAGAACTTTGCGCACCTGCCCGCCGTACAGAACGCGTTCGCGGGCATTCGCGTGTGCGTGTGTGTGCTGATCCTCAACGCCGTCGTGAAGCTGTGGAAAAAATCCGTCGTGGACTGGAAGACGTTCCTGATCTTCCTGCTCGTGTTTGCGGGCAGCGTGTTTTTGAACATCTCGCCGGTGCTGTACGTGCTTGCGGCTGCGGTCGCGGGCATCGTGATCCGGGAACTGGAGGCGCGTAAGGTATGATCTATCTGCGTCTGTTCTGGGAGTTTTTCAAGACCGGTCTCTTTTCCGTCGGCGGCGGTCTGGCCACGCTCCCGTTTATTTATGACATGTCCGACCGCACGGGCTGGTTCACCTATCAGCAGATCGCGGATATGGTCGCGGTGTCGGAGTCCACGCCCGGTCCGATCGGCGTCAACACGGCGACCTATGTGGGCTACGTCACGGCCGGCGTTCCCGGCTCGCTCATTGCGACGCTGGGTCTCGTGACCCCCGCGGTCATCTGCATCCTCATCATTGCCTCGTGCCTGAAAAAGTTCCGGGAAAACCGTTTTGTCGACCACGCCTTTTACGGGCTGCGTCCGGCGTCCGCGGGGCTGATCGCGGCGGCGGGTTTTGCCGTCGTGCGCATTTCGCTCCTGCAGGAGAGTACCTTCCGGGCAAGCGGCCGGTTTGCCGATCTGTTTTTCTGGAAGGGGCTGCTGCTCGCGGCCGTCATCTGGGTGCTGACGAATGTCGTCAAGCCGACGAAAAAGCTGCACCCGATCGTGTACATCGCGGCGTCCGCCGTCGTCGGCATCGTGTTCTCGTTTGCCGGGGTGTGACGTCAGATCAGGTTTGCCAGAACCCACATACACAGCGCGGAGATCGCTCCGTGCAGCAGGCGCCCGGCCGTGTGCCGGGCGCTTTTGATATCCGTTCCGGCGAGCACTGCCGCCGTCTGGCAGTGCACCGATACGCCGCCCCAGCCGATGAGAAAGGCCGCAAGGGCGA